>VFQN01001648.1_pt1 | contig 36648 bp, 58 predicted proteins | sample 3512371 | NCBI WGS metagenome assembly VFQN01 (sample SAMN10412370, study PRJNA504923) | tailings metagenome | isolation source: Replicate 2 from Balatoc abandoned mine | place: Philippines: Itogon, Benguet | collected 2017-08-28
GAGCTGGAGCGGACGGCGGACCGATACTGCAGTAGGTCGCCTTTACCTTACCGTACTGCTGCCACTACTACTACTACTACTACTACTACCACCAATTCGCGTTACTGCTTTCTTCTTCCCCCCCACTCCCCTCACACTCCACGCTCCCGCCTTACCGCCAAGGCCCCGTACTCCCGGGCCAGGAGCTCCGCCGCGGCCTCAACAGCGTCCGCATGCTGGCCCTGCCCCTGCCCCTGCGGCACGTGCCCTGCACCGTCGCGCGTTGCCGACGTCGGCGGGGACAGTTGCGGCGCCCACACGCCCACCCCGCCGCCCACGGCCGCCCCCAATCCGTCCAGCACCTCGCACAGCTGCACTGCGGACATGTCCCGCAGCAGCGTCGTGCTGCTGCTGCTGCCGCCGCTGCTGCCCGTCCCTGCACCATCCTGCCCATCTGCACGCCGCGCCTGCTGTCCCTGCGGCCCCCGCCGCTGTGTGGTCAGCGCGCGGCGGTACTCCCTCAGCAGGCGGGCGGAGGGCCTGAGGCGCAGGGCGGCCAGCCAGGAGGGCAGCGAGGCGGCCAGGCGGGGAGTCCAGGCGTCCGAGGACGCAAACAGCGACCTGAGGGCGTGGGGCAGGGAGAGACGCTGAGACGTGCAGATCGGGATGGGAAAGGGCGGCTGGGCGCAGCTCGCTATAGTTGCCTTGCGTTCTGGCAAGCAGATCCAACCGGGCAAACGGCGTTACACGGCGCTCTTGGTGCTGCATGATCGTGGAAGCGTGCACGCGCGGCAAGGCACCTATCAGCCCAGAGGGTACCGGGCACTGGCTGTAAGCGAACAAGTTGCCGCGAGCCGCCACCACCACTCACCAAACCAGCTCCCGCACCGCCCCCCGCGGCAGCTGGTCCGGCAGCACGCCCAGCCGCACCAGCGACCACAGCGCCGCCACCGCCCACTGCAGCTGGATGGGGCGCAGCGCGGACAGCGGCCGCTGCACCACCGCCGCCGCCGCCCTGCTCCCTGCCGCCTGCGCCACGCCAGGCTCCTGCTGCTGCTGCTGCCCCTGCTCCTCCGCTTGCGAGGGTGCCTGCAGCGGCTCCTGCGGTGCTGAGACTGCACCCAGGGGAGTTGGTGGCGGTGGTGCTGCCGCTGCTGCCCGGATGCGCTGCAGCAGCGCCACGCAGGCGGGAGGGGAGCGCAACTGTAGGCGGGCCAGCGTCGCCAGCAGCCCAGCAGCGGTCTGCGAGGTGAACCAGTTCAGGCAGGACAATCATGGTCACACTTGCGTCCATGGGACAGAGCGTCACCAACAAGGGCGCAGCTTCAGGTTGGCCGCAGCTGCTACGAGCCTGGCAGCGGCCGCGGCAGAGCCCCTGTACACCAGGCATGGGGGGATCTGGCTTGGCGGTAGGAAGGTATTGAGGACTGACGATGTCTGTAGGCCGACGGGGGCCAGGTGCAGCACGTCAACGCCAGCCGCATGCGACACTTGTCGTCCAACAGCCGTGCCCAACCCACCGCCGGCGCCAAATCCTCCGGCCGCCTCAGCGCCACCGCGAACAGCGCCCTCAGCGTGGCCAGCAGGTGGGGCTGCTGGCGGGGCGGCAGCTCGGAGCGCCAGCGGGGGCCCACCTGGGCGGACACCACCTGCGGGGGGAGCATGTTGGTGCGGTTTTGAGTGTTGGTGGTGGAACTGGGCGGGTACGGGACCGAGGGAACGGGCCGTGTGCACCCGCACATTTAGGACGTCAAAACCCGACACGGAAACCACACAGCAACTCCATGCGTTTTGGCATTGCGCGTGGGCCCAGAGCTGCAGCGCTTCAAAGGTGTTGCAAAAGCAGAAGGAGGCGAAGTGCAAACTCACCCGCAGCATGGTGAGCGCCGTCGCTGGGGTCAGTCGGTCGCCCATTGCGCCCACAAGCGGCAGCAGCAGCGGCCACGGCAGCGGCAACGGCCGCTGCTGCTGCTGCTGCTGCTGCTGACGCTCCTCCTGCTGCTCCTGCACCTCCGCCTCCCGGTCCTGCTCCTGCGTCCTGTGCGGGCCCAGGTGCGCCGCCAGCGTGCGGTTGGCCTGCAGCAGCATCCGGGGCGGCGGCTCCGCGGGCGTGGCCGCGTGGCTTAGCAGCCCCACCGCCCACTCCAGGGCGGGGTCCAGCACGTGGCGAGGGCCCACGGGCGCCAGCCGCCCCGCGGCCTCCTGCTGCTGCAGCAGCCCCGCCGCCCACGAGGGCAGCCGCAGCCCCGCCGCCGCGAACACCAGCGCGGGGTGGGAGGCCAGGGTGAGGCCCACGGCGGCGTGTGCGTGCTGCTGCTGGTCCCGCGCGCAGGATAGGGGGCCCAGCAGCACAAGCGGCTCCTGCTGCTGCTGCTCCTGCTGCTCCTGGGCTGTGGGTTGGGGGGTACCGTCCGTGGGGGCGGAGCCGGGAGGGAGCAGGATTGCGGGAGGGGCTGGGAGAGGGGACGCCAGGCCGAACTGCACGGCCAGGAGGTGCGCGTGAAGGGGGTCGGTGGGGTCTGCAGCCGGGGCGTGGGCCGGGGCCTGCAGGAGGGCGACCTGCCCCTCGTGGCGCTGCTGCTGGGTTGCGGACGAGGGCTGTGGGTTGATGGGCGACGCGGGCGCCACCACGGTGGGCGGCAGGCCGAACACGTACATGAGCTCCGTGGAGGACAGCGGGTCCACGCTGCCGCCTCCAGCCGCTGCCGCCGCCGCCGCCACCCACGCCTCAACGCCCGCCGCCGCGGCGCTGCTCCCGCCTGTGCCAACAGTCCCTGCTCTTCCTTCCAAACCCCTACTGATGCTACCACCGCTACTGCTGCTGCTGCTCCCACTGCTACTCGTTGAAGCAGCATCAGGGACCTCATCCAGGGCTGCTAGGAGCTGCTCCACCGCCCGCCGATCGGCGTCGCGGCCCGCCGCCCGGCCGCCACGCAGCCCCCGTCCGCCGTCCGCACCCACACCCGCCGCTGCCCCCCGCAGCAGCCGCAGCAGCTGCATGGGCTCAGACACCGCCAGCTGCTGCCACGCGGACACCACGTGGCCTGTCGAGGAAGACGAAGACGAGGAAGGGGAAGCGAGCGGGGATGAGGAGGACGACGAGGGGGACGGGGCCCCTGCCCCAGGCCGTGGTGCCGCTAGAGCGCTGCGAGTCATGGCCGATACGAGGGCGTACACATCCTGCTGCAACGAGGTGGGGGAGGGACTGGTGGAGGAGGAGGAAGCGGAGGAGGAGGGGTTGGGTAAGGCGTCTCGACGCCCCCTTTCCGTGGCCTCCTGGGCGGGCCCAGGGGTGGGCCCAGGGGCGCGGCCAACAGAAGGGCCTGCAGCTCGGCTCTCAGCGCCAGCACCAGGCGAGGTAGGGTTATCCGCGGCGGCAGGGGCGGCCGCAGACAGCGGCCGTGCCGCCCACATCGTCTCCGACAAGGGCAGGGGTGCCCCAGCGCTACCGCCACCCCCTGCCGCATGCTCGGCCTGCCCGGTAGTGCCCATATGGGCCCGCTGGTCCTCCTGGGCCGCCTGCTGTTGCGGCTGCTGATGTTGGTGCTGCTCCCGCCGGTGCCGCGCCAGCCCCCGGGCCGCGTCGTCGCTGCCCCAGCTGAGCAGCGCCTGCGGCCCGGCCGCTGCTGCCGCCAGGCTACCCGGCCCCGGCCCAGCCTGGCCGCCCCGCACTCTACCCTGCGGCAACGCTTCCGCCTCCCGCCGCTGCCGCTCCTGCTGCTGCTGCTGCTGCTGCTGTTCCTGATGCGCAAACGCTTGGGCCCCTGCTTGCCCTGCCCCGCTAAGGCCCTGGGCGTGTCCCTGCCCGGGCCCACGAGCCTGGCCCGCGTGTTGCCCTCGCGGGTGTGGAGCCAGTGCGGGGGGCAGCGGGAGAGCCACGTCCAGCTCCTGCACCTTACGGCGCAGCCGCCGCCGTGGGCCACCGGCGGCAGCAAAGGAAGCACCACTGGCACCTGCTGCTGTCGTTGTTGCTGTCGGACCCCCTTGAGCCCCGGGGCTATTCATGCTCATCCCCGGGGTGGGGCCTTCGAGGTCTGCACGGACGCGGCTGGGCCGTGGGCCCAGCTGGTCCGCTGCGGGGGATGCACGTGCGGGTGCTGCAAGAGAGGAGGCGGCGGAGGGCGCCGGGATGAGGAGGGAGGTGGTGCTGGTTGGGGAGGAGGGTAGCGCCGGCCGAGCCGGTCTGGGTGTCTCTGCGCTTGACCCAGGGTCAACCAACGGTACAAGGCCTGACCCTGGCTGTCCTGCCACAGCTGGGGCCCTGTGGTCCCCGCGGAGCTGCACAGACTCTGCAACTTGCTGGGCTGAGTTTGTGCTTTCATGGCCGTTGAGGGTGGGGACGCGCTGCGGCTGCTGCTGCTGCGGCTGCTGCTGGTGCGGCGGGTTGGTCAAGGGGCGCCGGGGCTCGGCCGCGAGGGTCACCGCAAGGAGTGAAGCGTCGGCGGGGAGGGACAGTGGGGCAGCTGCCCGCGCAGCAACGCATTGACGGCAGCTGTTTGACCGCCAGTTGTCCAGGTCCCGGGAGGGTGCGGGGAGTTGGCCCGGGGCACCGCGACGCAGCGACCCGACATGAGCGGCGTAGGGGGCAGCAGCAGGCAACATGCTGCAGGCTGCCCCGCCCCGTCCCTTAGAGAGCTGCGCGGCAAGTCGTTATACCCCGTGCACTATGGGCACTGCCCGACGCGGCCCTTACGCATATTGCCCCTGTGCGTGGGAGGGAATCAGACAAAAAGGGCCATATGCGTGTCCCGCGCCACTCCTTAGGTTCAATACAACAGCATGAGTATACCATGTCCAAGTTGTCAAATGGTGCATGTTCAGAGGATGAATAGCAATTGGCCGTCCAGGGCAAGCGGCGGCTTGCACAACCCGCCAAACATGTAATTTCTATGGCACACACAAGAAGCGCAATGAAGTGAGTGCCATGGAGTATCAGGCTGGCGTCAAGCGCCGCTTGCTTTGCAAGGAGTCTAACTTACCTACCCGTGGACCCGTGCTTTCAATGAATAAATACAGAGAGAGTTTTTAATTAAAGCCGTGCAGTATCTTGCATGAGCCTAAGGGTGTCTTTCGTTGCCGCTGTTGTTGCTGCAAGTCGTTCTAGCGTCGCTGATCCTCCGCAAACTTGGCAAGCTGGTTTTCCTAATTGCATGTGATTTTTTGTGGAGAAATTGCAAGAAGGATGTTTGGCCCAGTTGAGGAATGGTGCAACGCTAGACGGACGGTTTTCGCAGGTGCCACGACGCTGCGTCGCAACGCTTTGCAGCTGGTTACTTCGGTTTGATTCCAGTCATGTATATCTTTATAAAGACGGTGGTCAGGGCCTGCCCTGACGGTGAGGCTTCAGCGACACGTGCTCCCATGCGCACTGGCCTGTCGCGCACCCTATCCCCTGCACGCCTGACCAGTGTAAAACCGCTGCTACACAACACACTGCTGCCCCCAACCCAACATAGTTTCCGGCAAATTGGTTGGAGACGCACATTATTGCCTTCCGCAGTGTGTGGGCGACTGGCGAAGCAAGGGTGGTCTCCCCTGGCTTCCAGTGTGGGGCAGGGGAGGTGTGGGGGGCCTTCTGTGGGGGGCTCCGTGGGCGGCCTCGGTTTGCATGCTACTCGCCCTCCCCAAGTTCCCAGCCGCCTTGCTTGGCGCTCCACCATCCCACTTTTGTCCACACTGGTTCAGTTCAAGGCGCCTCGGCTTGTGTTTTTTCGTCTGGTGTAAACTGGTTCAGTGCACTGCGCAACACAGCACCACCACAAAAAACCCACCGTTGCTCCACTACGACACATTTTGCAGTCCAATACCGAACAGGAGGAGCCCCCCATTACCATCGTGTGCTTTGTACCGTACGGTACCTAGGTCCAGACCTAGGTCCAATCGCGCTGTGCGTCACGCTCGAAATCGGCCCCTCAAGCCATGCCCACAAACACTTGCGGAGGAAGCCCCACACACATGTTCGGCCATATCAGGCAACATCAACAGGCCTTCAGTGCGTTGGCCTCTGCCCCTGGATGCCTTCTTATCTTCGTGAGAAGGTTACAGCGGCTAGGAATACATGCTTGGCAAGCACATGTGGGCGGATATGAACGCTCCACCAACCACCGAGACCTACGGTACTCTACCCAAGACCCCCAAGAACTCGTCGCACTACCTGCTACCAATAAACTCACGAACAGGGAAAAGGGGACCGAAAACAGGAAACGGGGGGCAAGGAGCCAAGGACCAGTTGGTAGCCAGAGGGCGGCCGGTCGGCTGTAGTGCCACACCCCTGTATGCAATATCCACGCACCCACCCGGATGCGGCCTTCAACCCAAAGGCGATTCTACTTGTACGTTTACCTGGTCCACCCCACGACCCTTGCAACGCGGCCCCCGGCCCCCCTCCATACTGATCTCCGTCTCTGCGATATTTGCCGCCTGCGGTTACCCCACCCCGCCTTGGCACACCACACGCCTTCTGATACCCCGCTTCCCCACGCACCCTCCCTCCACCTTCCCTCCGCCCTCCCCTCCACCCTCCCCTCCACCCTCCCCTCCGCCCTCCCCTCCACCCTCCCCTCCGCCTTCCCCATGCCCCCAACCCCCAACCCCCAGATGCGGCAGGTGTCGGCGCAGGACGAGAGGGCGATCACCCTGGAGTGGCTCGTTGTGCTGTACAACCAGCGCATGAGCAGGTGGGGGCGAGGGAGGACAAAGAGCGGGGGACGGGGGGGGGGGGGGGGGGGCCGGGGGGGGGGGGTTGGGGGGAAAAAGGGAAAGGTGGGGGGTACGGGGGCAAGGGGAAGGGGGGGGGGTCAGGGGCAACGGGAAAGGGGGTGGGTGCAGGAGAGGTGGCAGCTCATGAGCAGGTGGGGACAGGGGAAGCTAGGCAATAGTAACGCGAGACACTAGGGGTGGCGGGGTATCAGGGGCAACAAGGGGGAAGGGGGAAAGGGTCCAGCACTACCCCATTGCACCTCCCCCCGCAGGCGAGGCGCTTGGCTTCATGACCCGCGCGGCGCTCATGGGCCCTGTCACGTCGCTGAGCTACTTCATGAAGAGCCTCAAGACTGAGGCCGCGGCGCAGGGGTGGGGGCATGGAGGGAAGGGGTGGGGGCATGGAGGGCGGGGGTGGGGGCATGGAGGGCGGGGGTGGGGGCATGGAGGGAAGGGGTGGGGGCATGGAGGGAAGGGGTGGGGGCACGGAGGGCCGCCGGCGGGGTGGGGGCATGGGGTACAGGGCCGAAGGCGCAGCGGAAGTAGGGCAGGGCGAAGGCACTGTGGGCAGGGGTGAAGGCGACAGGGGCGTTGGCGGAGGAGTGCAGGCTGAAGAGCCCGCACCGCGGCCGTTTGCGTACGGTACAAACAGTACGGAAGGGAGGCGTGTACTGAATGCGGTGCGGGATGTAGGCAAAGCAAGCCTCGGTGCGGGATGTAGGCAAACCAAGCCTGAGGCAAGCGAACGGCAAGCGAACGGTAAGTCGGTAACCTGCGTCGGTGGTGGTTCTTGTGAGTAATGTACAGTGTGTGCGTTTGTAGCGGTAACGCGCTACAGTCCAAGCCGTGACGAAGTACGGAACCCCAACCGTACGGAGTTACTCAAGCCCACAAGATCCTTCCCTGACATCTCGAGATACGCTTTTCCGGCTCGACAGATAAGGCAGCGCAGCCTTACTGTTACAGTGTTTGAGTATGGGATTGAGGTACAGTGTCTTGATGTTCAATGTACAGTGTCCAGTGCCAGATCGGCCTGTGGTTTTCTTCCCCCAGCACGGCCGTGCGCTGCTTGGCTCCTGGGGTACGGCGATACCCCAGACCTGCCCAGACGCCAGAGCCCACCGCGCGCCTGGCCGACCACGTTGGACCCTTTTTGACCCACTGGGCCCTGCGTCACGCACTCGTTCGTCACTGTCAGTCACCCCTGTGCCGCACTCGGCCCCGCGCTCCCGCACTGCCCGACTTGAGCGAGCCTACACCACTGTGGCAAAACAAAGGGTGTACTTGTTCGTCAGGATTCTGGTTACCCCAGGCCTCCCCTGTGTAGGGCGCGAGCGAGGGCGGCTTGCCTCATGTTGGGTCGTGCACGTGGCCGAGCGCTGCAGAAGCCCATTTTTTTTCTTTTTTTTTGACTCTGGGAAACATGTTCTAGCGGACTGAGACGGTGCTGGCTGGGCGGTGGGACGTCCGTCTTCATGTAACAACTTTTCTACAACGGCCCAGCCCAGCTGCATTAGAGGAGTTTCTCTGGCAGTACAAGAGCCCTATGTAGTCGGCGGCGATTGCCATGCACCTCGTGGGCCAGGGTGGGCTCTGATCCCCGTACCAGGGGATCCCCCTGCCCCGTACGTACTTCAGCTAGTGTGCAGCATGACAGAACAAGCAATCGCAATGGCAGGGTCCACGCAGACGAGAGAGAGCTGTGGAGCTTTTGTTGCTGTAGCTGTGTGCCGTGTAACAGGCTAACAGCAGCAGTTGGATTGAGGTTCCAGCAGGGGAGAGGGGTATGCAACTCGGCCCACGTAGGGCCCATGCCGATGACTAATCTCCCCTGGGTTCCAGCCGTCGGCTGGCCCATCAGGCGCGCAGCCTTTTAGGCAAGGCAAGGTTGTTTAATGGCTACGGTACAGGGGAGCCCCTCTGCTACGGTATGTGGCTCGGCCTGCTAGTACCCTTTGCATGCCAGAAGGTACGGTGATGCTGCCACATCGAGTTCTTCCGCAGTTTGCATGAAGAGCCCGGGCTTTACGTGCGCGGGCTTCGTGTTCAAAGTGAGTTACAACCGCTTACAGGTTAGTCTCAGACATACACAGCGCAGCGGTCGTGCACGCAACATGCAAGCTGCAAGTTGCGTCCGGTCAACTAGAAGAGAAGTCAAACATGTCGACTTCCGCGGAGGGCAGAGATGGCGATGTATGACTCGAGGCATCGAGGCACGGTGTCACGTCGTTTCGGGGCAAACCGCTGGCGGGTTGTGCCGATCGAGGCAGCGTATGCCGACTGGTGGTCGCTGGTAACTGCAAAAAGCTCAGGATGAAGCTGTCAACCTGCATGTAGCATAAATATGAAGGTCTGGGCTGCCATACGGCAGCGGTTCCGGCGGCGTGATGTACCGAGCGAGGGGCAGGACTCCAACGACCAAGAAGCCGACGTTGTGAGCACCGTGGTCGCTGCTACACAGCTCCAGTGTCAGCAGCGGATAGTGAAAACGGCTCAGCAAAACCATGTCCTGGACGGGGCCATCAAGCGTTGCCGGGAAATCGCAAGCCAGCAGCATCCCAACGCGCAAGCCGCTGTGGTTAAGGGTTTCCAAGCAGAGGTCCACCATGAAGCGACCTACAACGTTCGTGCAATTCAGTCTGGCGCGGAGCACAGGTAAGGGTGCTGCCGAGAGAAGTGCTCCTCGACGTTACACGCGTGGTCGCCTTCCGCATTAGCCCAAGGGCTACACCTGCACCCCTTGCAGCCGTCTGCGCACGTTTAGCCAAACTCGCACCTTCCTTATCCCATATTCCTGAAATGCCATTAGCGACACAGCGGTGCGTTCCATGTTAGTCATAAGTTGTATGGGCTGACGTGTGGGCTCCCATGACATCCACACATCCACGCACAGGGCTGCAGTGATCCCTGGCAACCAGGCAGCAGACCTTGCCATCAGCAAGGCTGGCCGCGTGGAGGAGCTGGCGCAGGTCAAGATGAGGTCGAACCGGGCTGCTCTCAAACGTGCCATCAACGACCCGCGGTAAGCAAGGCAGCTGCCTTCGCATGTATGTGCACCCAAGTCGCTGTGTGTTGAACCTTCCCCTTGAAGCCATGCGGCGTTTCCGCTTTGCTTGCTACGGTCAAGACAACTAAAATTATGGTCGCCCGCATGCTGGCACTGCAGGTACGACGGTATGCAAAAAGTAGGGCCTGAAGGCATGAACGTCAAGGGCGTCTCTGACCGCGTCTCTGCAGGCGGCGTCCGCAGCGAGCCCCTCAGCACCGAGCAAGCCAACGCCATGACGCGGGACCCGGCCGCACACTTCGACCAGTACAGGCCCAGCGTAATGGGCGAGGCGGCAAAGGCAGGCTTGCGGGGCGCTGCAACGGGCGCAGTGCTGGGGGCAGGGCTAACCATAGCGTCAGCTCTGTGGGATAAGCGGCGGCTGGACAAGGAAGATGTAGCTGCAGCCGTGAAGAATGCTGGTCAGGGAGCAGTGACGGGTGGAGTAGCGAGCTCTCTGAGTGTGGCTTGCAGGAGCACGGTCGCAGGCTCTGTGGCGGCCGGGGCTGTGGGCGTGTGGGGCGCTGTGAAGGGGTCGAAGGACCAGGCGGATGCGGTGACGGAGGCGCTGGTGTCATCCGCTGGCATGGTGGTACATGCGCAGACAGTAGTGCTGTGTGCACCGGTGCTGGGGCCTGCTGCGCTCTTGGTGGGCATGGTCATGCGTCAGCATGCATGTGGCTTCATGCGGCGGAGGGTGGCTGGTAATGCAGCAACGGCAGCGAGCACTCCGGCTTAGGGGGATGACTCGTGGCCTACGGGGGACAGGATTCACCTTAAAGTATCTCGCATCTGCGGGGGCAAGCACCAATAGTGTGCGGGTGCGGGTGCGGGGAGTTTGGTGGGCTGAGGGACAGCGTGGGGATGGACTGGCGATGGCAGGCGGCAGCATTCCTTTAGGGCACCCCGTACAGTAGCACGGGCGACGGCAACTAGCGTGCAGGACGGATGGAAAAGGGGAGAGAGCGTCTTGTCGCAGTACGTGTGGCTGGCCGGAGCGCACAGGTTTGCAGCAGTGAAGTGACGCACGGGGTGGGACGTTGGCGCAGCCCATCCCTGGCTTCATGCTGGTGGCTGGCGGATGGCCGCCTACTTTGCATATGGCCAGAGGCCCTTAACACGCTGGCACAAATGCAAGAACAGAAAATAACCTGGAACTATTTTGATATACAGTGTCTAACGCGCACTATTTGCCTGCCTGGCGCTGACTGCTGAAGTCTGATTTGTGATACCGTAACATGTGTGGGCGGGACGAGAATGAGGTAGCAAGTGCTTGAAGCCCTTGTCTGTAAGCTGTACTATTTTTGGGAGCTAATGGCTCCTGCCTGTTTGTGCAGCGAGCGAGCGGTAAGAAGCTCCGCACCGTGTCCTCCCGGGACCAGCTCTGTTTCTTGAATGGGACAGGGCTGGCCTCTGTAAGGGACCCAAACTGTAACATGATTACATACATAGTGGTCAAGCTTGGCCCGTGCGTCACAATCAGGGTCACTTCCCGACCCCCCAGGGAGGGATTCCGTCCTTGCTGTGGGTCTCGCGCACCGGCCCCTCCTTGACGGTAAGGCAGCGCTGCCTTACTGTTACAAACACCACCAAAGCCCAAACCCCAGCAACCCCATGGGGCCAACCGCAAACATGGCACACCTAAACCAAATGCCACAGAACAGGAGCGAGGGGCAGGCGATACGGCCGGGAAAAAGGAAAGAAGACTGAGCAGCAAGGGACAGGAGGCGAGGGACACCAGGAGTCAGGGCACACACTTACCCCCAAACTCAGACAACGAGACGCAAACACTCGCACCTGCTCGCACCGTATGTCTGTGCAGGTCTGTGTAAGGGATTCTAGATAACCCGTTCCGGCACCGCATCCGCTACACGTCAGGACGAAACACCGCCCACCAGCACCCACCAAAGGAATCACCATGGCCAAGGGTGGGTCCGTGGCCCTCAAGTGCCGCTGCACTGCTGACTACTGTGAAGCGGCGCGGCTGCACATGCCACGGACCCAGGGTGCAGTAACGAGGAGTGGGGCACCATCTTTGCTTTAACGGGTGTGGCCGCCACATGCACTGCACAGTCCTGACTGCACAGGACCCGTGTCAAGGCGTGGCACGAATCGCCGCGTTGCGAGACCCGCCGCATGTGGTGGCCGAGTCCGCCCGAGTCCGCTTGACCGTACCAACCAGTACCAACAGACCTTCAGTGCGTCGCCCCCTGCGCCAGGTTGCCCTTTCCTCCTCCGGTGCATCCCTCCTCCAAGCCAAATGCACAGCCTCTTTGGCTGCAGCTTGGGGATCTGCCGCCTTCCCTGCTCCCCCCTCATCGCCTCCTTCCTCATTGTGCACCTTAACACACATCCGACCCGCTTCAGTACACATGCAAACCACTGCTGCGCTCACACACGGGCGCGCACGCATCCTCAGATGACCACCTCCTTTGGCTGCGGCTTGCGTATGTGTCTCATGGTGGACCCGGGCTCCTGCGGCTTGAAGGGCGCGAAGCCGCCGTAGGGCTTGGGGATGCCCAGCGACTCTGGGATGTAGGCGTTGGGGCGGGGCTCTGCGGGAGGGGAGGAGGGCGCGAGGGAGCGAGGGCGGCAGGTGAGGAGTGGAAGGAGTGAGGGGGGTGAGGAGGAGGGGACGAGGGGAGATGGCAGGGGCAGGTACACACAGCTGCTCCAGGAACGTGACGCGAGACGGCCTTGGGGCAAGGGGCCCGAGGAGGGTGTTTCCGAAAGTCCCTTCCCCACTGCCCCAGGCTCGCTATGCAGGCCGACTGTTTCCGTTTGCAGCTTTGCCGCCCCGCGATTAGCCACTGCCCCACGCGCCCCACTCCCTGCTCCCCGCCACCAGTCCCCACCTGCTGTGGACTGCACCTCCGACACGCGGGCGTCCAGCGCCGCCGCCACCGCCCGCCGCTCGTCTGACAGGAGCTCCACCGTCTGCCGCTCGCGCTCCATCCTGGGTGTGCAATGGGGTGAGTTGGCATGGGAGTGCATCAAGGTTAGGGCGGGTCGTCTGCGGTTCTCGTTTGACAGGGCAGGGCAGCTGCCGCATTCCCACTACCAATACCCAAGCAGGTGGGCAGCATACCAGACGTCACATGACCTAGCTGCTTATCGCTTCTGCGTACTCAATCCTTTGTGAGTGCGCCGCAGTTTGGTTCCCTCCTCCCCGTCAGCCTTATCCACCCAGTGCGCCCGTACCGCACGCACCGCACGACCAGCACGCCACCCCTACACCCGTCCAGCATTCACCCCCTCACTCCAAAGCTAGGACCCACCCCATCCCTCGCACCACCCCCATGACATACTCACCAGCTAGTCTGCTGCCACCCTTCCCCCACTCCCTGCCCGCGCAACACACCCACCCGGCACACGCACCTGTACCACTCCCGCTCGGCGTCCTCCGTTGGCGGCTCCCCGGCCTCCAGCCGCTGCGCCGCCAGACCCACAGCCGCATCCAGCTCCTCGCGCTCCGCACCCAGCTTCAGCGCGCTGGCCTGCAGGGAGCGGCACAGGGAATAGGGGGAGCAAGGTTTGGGCCTCGGGTGGGGGAAGCGTGCGGGGTTCTGCGCGCGTGCGCGTTCCTTCTGTGCGTCTGGGACCTGCAGGCAGGTCGTGCGTGCTAAGCTGCGTAACGCAATCCGCCGCGCACGCAGTGGACGGCGAACGCGGTGGGGCACACACCCGAGCCCGCTCGCCCCTAAGGCCGCACCTGGTACATGGACAGCTCCGACACTGTGGCCATGATCTTGCGCGTCACGGCCCGCAGCTTGGACTGGTACTCATTCACGCGCTGCGCCAGCTCCAGCGTGTCGGCGCGGCCCTCAGCGGCCTGGGGCGTAGCAGCACAGGGACATAGGGGTCGTGGTGCGGGTGTTTTGCGGTGGCATCAAGGTGGCATTGCCTAAAATACGCGCGCGGAGTCGGAGAGCTTTCAGGGGGACCATGCGTGACCAACCCCACTGGTCTGCATGTTACGGCCCATGACAAAGCCGACAAAGCGCCTTGTCTGAAGTGTGGGCATTGGCAACTTGGGACGGCCTCCTGCTTTCGTACACCAGGCGTATGAAGTGCTCCCTGTGCTGCTGTCGCTTCGCCCAATGCCTGCCATGTTACGTGGCCACGTGACCCCAGCACCGCTTCTCTGCACTCCCCCCCTCCCCCCACCTGGCTGCGCAGCTTCTCGCTGAGGCTGGTGATCTCCTCCAGGATGAGCTCCTTCTCCAGCAGCTGCTCCTTCTTGTCGTTCAGCCGCTCCTCCAGGGCCTGGCAGGCACAAGCGAGGACACGAAGGGAATGATGCGACGGCAGCACACTCCGTGCCGCCGGGCTAGGAGGTCAAGGACAATACTGCAGGCGTGGAGCAAGCGCTGTGGGCTGCACTGCCAGGGCGGTGGCCCCCAGGCTGAAGGGCTGCAACCCCTTTGTGTCCCCCCCCACCTGTATCTTGGCGCTGAGCTCCTCCCGGTCGGGGATCTTGCCCTCCAGCAGCCGCCACCTGGGGGGCACGTGGACAGGGTTTTGTGGGTTCCTGTATAGGCAACCACCTCGGAGGCGGCAAGAGTACAGAGGGGCGTGTAGGCGGACAAAGGGCGCAGCAATGCAACCCTGCGGAACCGCGGCGGCTTTTGGTCCGACACGGCAGCTGGGCCCCGGAGACCGGCGCCTTGCATGTTGCACCTTGTTGTCCATTGCGTGCGAGCGTGCGGGTGTCACCCGCCCTCCGCACCCAGGGCCACAACCCCTCGTCCCTCATGCCCACCTGCTTTGGTTGGCTGGGTTCTCCAGGGCCAGGCTCAGCTGCTCCGCCTCCCGCCGCGTCTCAAACAGCGCCTGAGTTAGGCAGGTAGGGAGGTGGGGCACGAGGGCACCGCATGGGAACGGGGTCATAAGACGGGTAGGGACTGAAGGCAGGGAGGCGGGGCAAGACACGGGCAACCTGGAGAGGGGGGGCAGACATTATGTAAGATAGATGTGATTTTACGTCCACGCCGCCACGTTCCTTCTATGACAGCGACAACTGGCCAGCCCCCTCCATGTCATACCGCTCCACACATCCCCTCGTGCCAACACGTGCCTCAGTCCCGCGTCTGCAGCACTGCACGTCATTGGCCAGCAGCGGACTTATGGCCAGCCCTCAACCTTGACCCACACACACCCTCGTGCTAATACACAGGCTTACGCCCCCATCCACACCTTCTGAAGCGCCGCCATGTCGTCGTCCAGCAGCGGACCTCAAGCTTAACCCAAAACACCCTAACACGCACCCGCCCCCCACCCCCACCTTCTGCAGCGCCGCCACGTCGTTGTCCAGCAGCGGCACCTGCGGCACCACGCGCCGCGTCACGGCGATGGAGCGATCCAGCTCAGCAACCTCCAGCCGGAGCAGCCTGGGCGGCGGGAGGTTGGGCGAAAGAGAGGGGCCGTGTTCCATGCACTAAATTCACAGATGCCGCTCGCCGTAATTGTGCATTGACCAAAATGGCGGCGGACAACAGTGTGGCAGGCCGCGGCTGAGGTGTGACGGCGGCTGGGCTCCATGCCTGAGGGTAAGGCGGCGCGGGCGTATTCTCCTCTCTCGCTTTTCTTTCCGTGTCAGCCCCAGCCGAACCCAGCTGCCTACGCCCTGCTGCGCCCACCTGGCCTCGTCGTCCCTGCGTATGAGCTCCAGCCTGCCCCCCTGTATGACCTCGTCCTGGATGTTGGCCTTCTCGTACAGCACGCACAGCTCGTCGTTGCGGTCGATCAGCATGATGCCTGCAGGGGCAGGAGGCAGCGCGGGGCAACGGGCGTGAGTGTCGGTGAAGAAATGTCACCGCCTCATGCAAAAAAATCGTGACAGCTGTAAACGCGCCGTGGACACAAGCGTCAAGACCGTTCGTTTCTCCGCTCCTTCGCCTCTTCATCCCCTCCAACGCCGCTTATGACTCCCTCGTGCCGCACCCGTGTAGTTGCGCGCCTCTATGACCAGCTCGTACTGCTTCTTGAGGCGCAGCATCTCCTTCTCGCAGCTGTTGATGATGGCGTTGAGTTTGTCCACCTCAGCGATCTGCTCGTCCACCTGCTCCTGGCGCACGCGGAACACCATGCCCTGCCTGCAAGCGGTGGCAGTCGGGGAAGGGAGGAAAGGGTGGATGGAGGAGGGTGAGTACAGATCATGGAGTAGGGGAAAATGTGCTAATACCCAGGGTGAGGGAGACAGCGACGCACATTGTACCCTATCCACAGTGCCGTACCGTTGCGTGTCCTGCCCTGCCCCCAATGCACTACAGATCCGCTATCCTTGGATCCCTGCACGAGCACATCCAACACCCCACCTGCCCAGCTCCACCCGCAGCTGGTCCCGCTCCGCGATGTTGGCCTGGTGCTGCGTGTGCTGCTGCTGCAACAGCTTGTCCTTTATGCCAACCTGGGGCAGTGGAATGGGGGAGGAGGGGGAGTTCCGGTGGGTCATCGTGCAGCCTCTTGGCGCACGCGGCTCCACAGCATTGGCTGCCCATGCCTTTAAGAGCTGTCAATTGTCCGGCACACAGGGTCTAAACGCGCGCCGCGCGGATGAACACCCGTTTCACACGCGCCATCCACCAAAGCCCAGTCGTCTTGCTTGGTTTCCGGCTCATGGCACACCTTGTGGAGCGCGCTCCACTGGCATGCGCTGGCATGCCTGCATGACCACACCCAGTCTTTCTCCCTTCCCGACACACGACACACACAGCGCACCTCGTTCTGCAGGATGTCCAGCTCATTCTGCAGCACCTTGAGCTTGTCTTTCATCTCGGTGGTGCCTTGGCTGGCGGCCTGCGATGGGGGCAGGGAGACACCGAGGATCAGCGCTCTGCTATGGAATGGGTATGACGGCATGGAGAACCGGGCAGAACGGTACTCACGGGGCCACGCCAAGGTGAATGCAGCATGGTGACTGGGCCTGAGCATAAGGGAACGTGGACACGGTTGCTACACCTAGGGTGTCCCCACTGAGTAACGGTATGAGTATGCCTCTCCAACTGTCCCGCACACTTGCATCCGCCCGGGGACCGCACACACTATGGTACATTGCCTTACCTGTATGAGGTTGACGAACTTGTTCCGCTGATTCTTGACCAGGTCGTACAGCTTTTCGAAGTCACGGATGCGCCGGCCAACCTGGGATGGGAGGTGGGACACCAAGTATCGTAAACACCACCAAAATACATAGCTTTCCAAACAAGTAACAAAGCACCTAAACCTAAAATAATTAGGGTTTTTACAAGATGTACCAATTAAAATGTATGGGTCACAACAAGAAAGTCTGCGCCTTTCCTTTACAACCTTTTTATTATTAGCGCTTTCAGACAGAGAAGACGAATAGGGCCCCGGAGGGCAAGAACGCCAACTTTCTCGTTGCCCCTTCTCTTTATTTTTAGGCAAAGCGAGACGCCCGACTCCCACGTTGTGGACCTTCGGGAAGAAAAACATACTCTCTAATAATAAGTAAGAATTATTAAATGTAAGGCCGCTTTGCGCAGCAAAAGCATTTTTAATAGTATAACGAATTAAATGTTTTTTAGCTAACTTATATATTGCTTCTCGTCGTTGCAAAACGAGGGCAGTGGCAGCATGGTATACTGTGCAGGTACGTGCTGCCCACCTAGAGCTGCGCAAGCACCACTCCTTTGGCAAAGCCTGCCCAGCCCCAGCCGTTAGAGGACATTCCTTCTACCACCCTCACTGAGCCAGGACTGGCTCCCCAGTCCGGTACGCCGCCAGACTGCCACCCACCTCCTTGCGTATCTTCTTCAGCTCCGCCAGTTCCACCTCCTTGATGCGGCACGTCATCTGCACGTCCCGCACCTTGGACAGCTTCTGGGCGATGGACAGCGCAACCCTGGGGGCGGAGGTGGCGGCGGGGGCAGAGCATGGGCAGATCGATTGAGACCAAGCGTGTAAGGCGTGGCAGGAGGGGTACGCGTAAAACGCGAGAAACCGTGTAAGGCGTGGCAGCAGGGGTTGTGGTGGACAGCAGGGGCGTTAGGCTGCTGCACGCTGCAGCGGGCAGCAGGGGTTCACGACAGTGCCACGGAGTGGTTTACGTGTGCGCCAGCACGCTGTGGCATGGCCCAACCTGTGACGCCCATGGACCAATCCCCTGCCATCCATCCTGCCCGTCCTTCCCCTTGCTGTACCTGTCCCGCTGGCCGGCCAGGCCCCTTCCCCCCAAACTATCCTCATCCTTATGCCCTGAATTCCCACTTCCCTATCTCCACCCTCGCTACCCCCACCTGTCTCTTTGGCTGCCCAGGTCCCGCAGTACCACCATCACGCCATGTGGGCCCAGCCCCCTACCGCCCACACCGTTCGGCCCGGCGGGCCCCGCGCCACTGCCCGCGTGTCCCCCCACCTGTCCCGCTGGCTGCCCAGGTCCCGCAGTATCATGTCCCGCTCCGCCTCCTCCCGCTTCAGGGCAGCCAGCTCAGACTCCAGCGCGGCAACCTCCTTGTACGTGGCCTGGGGGGAAACAAGGCGGGTGGGCAGCAGGGTGGGGAGGAAGCCAGGTGCTGCACGGCACGTCCAAGGTCTGGCATGCAAAGATCGGAACGTGCTCACGGCTCATCACCTCGCGCACAGGACCCGCCGAGTATGTGTCTGCGACTGCGACTACAGAAGCGATGGCAGCAGCAAAGCGCTGCTCATGGCCCGGCGCACGGCCCCCTCATTAGCCCTCCCCTCAAGCATCTCAGGTCCCACCTGGTTCAGCGCCACCTCATCCCCACCCTCTACCCCTTCATCTGGCCAAGGGCTCCCGAAAAGCCACAGCAGTATTCCACCCCACCCACCCACCCACATCCCCATCCCCACCCCACCTGGAACAGCGCCACCTTGTCCTTGCCGTCCGCCTCCTCGCTGAGGAAGGAGGCCATGACGATGTCCAGGTCGCGCTTCACCTCCTCCAGCTCCCGCAGCTGAACCTTGCGCCGCGCGTCCAGCACGTGCAGGTCGCGGTGCAGCTGCTCAACCTGCAGGGGGAGGGCGTGCACGACACGTGTGAATACGTGTGTGTAATCACAGGAAAGGCCGCGGCGCAGCTGCTCACCCTGCATGGGGATGGTGCGGAACAAGTTGTGGGTTACGGCGCACGTGGGGACCGGGGTGTGGGTTCGAGTGTCGGCGGCGTGTCAGGGTAAGGCAGGTGGCGACGGCGCCTTGCACCTCGTGCTCCGCTTCCACATCTGTTCCAACGCTCCCAACCCGTCCACCCTTCTGCGGCCCACCTGGAACTTGAGGTTGGGCAGGCCGTCCCGCGCCTCCCTCAGCGCCGTCTCCGCCACGCGGTACTGCCGCAGCATGAGCTCCTTCTCGCGCTGCCGCCGGGACAGCGTGTCGGTCTCCGCCTTCAGCTCCACACACAGGTTCTGGGGTGCGGAGCAGGAGGTGAGGCACGGGGAGGCGCGTCATGAGTGTAACTTGTCGGTGTGTGGGGGTATGCCATGGCGCAATACGAGATACGGACAGTGACGTAAGAGGTTCTGCAGGCGTCCCCACACGACATACGTGCCTACGTAACGCAAACAGCAAGCTGGGTACGGCAAGCGGCAGCCTCCCACCTTCATCCCCAGGTCCAGCTCCACCTGGTCCGCCAGGTCCTTACCCCAGCTCACCCCAGCGCGACCTTCCTCCCACCCAAACGCTAATACACATGCCCGCCTGCACGCCCATCCACGCACCTTCACCCGCAGGTCCAGCTCCACCTGGTCGGCCAGGATCTTGTCCGCCTCTATGCTGGCCAGCTCCACGTCCTTGCGGATGTCGTCCGCGTGCCGCTCCTTGGCCTCAACCTGGGCGGGGGTGAGGAAGAGCAGGAGCACACGGTCACCAGGTCAGCGAGTTGCACCAAGGACTGTGGGTGTTGGTTGCCCAGGTGCCTGGGGTAGGCAAGGACATTGCTCTGTACGCAACGTGAGGTTGCAGAGACGTCCCACCAAGCTTCACTCAAGAGGCAACGGCTGCTGTGCATGCAGTTCAGTCTCCTCTGCACATCAACTCCCGTGGCCAATTCCTGATAGGTGTGGTCGGGACCAGTAAGGATCGTGTGGCCACACCACCTGGAATGTAACATAAAATGTCAAAATGTCAAATGTGGCCGGCAGACAGCAGCGCGCGCCTACGTTGTCCCGCATGCCTCCCGTGCCTTGCCCCACAACTGCACAGCAACCCTAGACCCCTGATCCCCAGGCCCCCTTACATACCCCTTATCCAGCGTTTCCCTAGCTAACCCGATGTCCCCTGCATGCACGTCCCTGTCCCCCACGCATCCTGTGCAACTCCATGCGCAACCCCCGCAACCACTTTTCCTACACACTCGTCCGCTTTCCCACAGCAACAGGCTGCGCCGCCTCCCTGCGCCCACCTGCACCCTGCCCCTGTCCAGCGCCGTCAGCAGGCGGGTGTGCTCCTCCTGCAGCTCCCGCTCACGCTCCCGAGCTGTCTTGGCCTGGGAGAACGCACGCATGTACGCAACATGCAAGACTGCGTGAGTTCCGTGTGAACCGATATGCCAATGGAGGGTTCACGAGGAGGAACTTAGCGGTTGGCGTGAAACATGGCGACGGGACGCGGGTATGCACCAGGCAATTGGGGCCGGTCAGGGTGCAGGGTGGCCATTCCGGTTTTCGCCCTTTGTACCGCATTCGTTGCCAGCTCCTCAGTAACACTGGCTCCAGCCACCCAGTGTGTTAACCCACCTGGTTTTCGTGCTCCCCGTACCGCGCGTTCATCGAGTCCAGCTGGCCCTGCAGAGGAGCAAAGGGTCCAGGGCAGCAAAGTCCATGCACACTCGAGTCATATACTCCGCAAGCCCGACCTTCCTCCTCCACAAGACGAGGTAATCGCCCCTGCCCGCACACGGCGCCTCCCCTGCAGGCACCCGCTTACAGGCCCTGTACCTCTCCACAAGGTTCAGCAGCCTTCCTATCAACCTGGTATTTGGAACCAGATGACACATTTTGACTTTTGCCCTCGAGCCTGGCTCGCTGGGCTTCGGGCGCGCCCGCACTCTTGGCTGCCGGGGGCGACAGTGCGAACGGGCCTGGCGCCGAAAGCCTTGTAAGTTGCACACGTTTGCCTGTGACGATGATTGCTTCTAGTAGGACCCCCCCTTAAACCCCGGGGGCCAACCACTGTCAAACCCATTTCCCCACCCCGCCCCGTCCCATCCCCGCCCACACCTGCACGCTCTTGAGGATGGCCGCCACCGCCTCCGCCTGCCTGCGCGCCTTCTCGGGCAGGGGGTCCACCTTGACCAGGTGCGCCCGCTCCGCCGCCTTGACGTCCCCCAGCACAGAGGCCTCAGCATGGACGGCCACCAGCTTGGCCCTGGGGGCGGGGGACGCGACGGATACCGAGGCGGATGTCAAGAAGGCGATGAGTTGGGTAGTTGGTTCAGCACAGGCAATGCCGCAGGACGGCCACCGTTCTCCCGATAGTGAACTTCACGAAGCAGCTTGCATGGTTGTGGGAGTAGCAACCCGGACAGCGGTGTCCCGGCATCTTAGCCCCCCGCTCCCGGCCCCACCTGACCGCCTCCAGGTCCGCCTGCGCCGTCTCCACCTTTTTGCGCTCCTCCTCCACATCTGCACCTAGGGACAGCACCTCGCCGCGAGCCTAGGGAAGTGGGACACGGGGTGGGTTGGAGGGGGCTTGCGATGAGGAGAGCAGGGCAGACTATTCGGCAACACCAACCCGCGTGAGGCACGGAGGCACCCAACTTGAGCTTGCTTTACCTTGCCCGCCGGCCCCACGCCACTCGCACACAGCACAAGGTCACGCACATGCTTCTCTCTCTCCTGACCTGAACCCCGCCTACACACGGATGGTGACGGGCTGCAAGGTCACGGTGTGCAACCCCGCCAGCTCCTGGACACTCCGCCAACACCCTTAATACACACGCTCCGCACCCGCCCACCTGCACGATGACGGGCTGCAGGGCCGAGGCGTGCTCCGCAGCCAGCTCCTCCATGCGGGCGCCCAGCTCGTTGCGCTGCCGCTGCAGGTCAGTCACCTAAGGGGGTGCAAACGTGAGGGGACAGACTGGTGGCTCCGGCGCGGCCAGGGCATAAGGTGTACAGCACGTGACTGGGGCACTACTGACCCCAAGGGCAGGCGGATGACTCAGGACGTATCAGGCCTGAAAGCAGCAACGCCCCTGGGTCCCGATGGGCGTGAGAGTTCAAGTCCATGACCCTCTGCGGCATGGCCAGCTCTCCAGATAAAGGGCCGCACTGGGTTAATCGCAAGGAGCCCTGAAATCTCAGTTCCATACAGAGGCTGCCGCGTCGCTGCCGCGTCGCTGTGACTAGGAGCCGCCCTTGTTTGCAGCAATCCACGGCCTGGCCGCAGCCCGTATGGGAACCTCCCCTACACCACCGCCGCCTCAGCAAGCTGCCCTACGCACGTGATGAGTTCCAAAGGTTCCAACCCACATTGGTCCACGCTGCGGCCTCCATCTACCCGTCCCGTACCCGTCCTCACAGGTGTGTCCTACGAATACCCCCGCCGCACCCTTTGCACCACACCCCTGACCCGCCCACATCCGGCCGACCTGACCGACTGAAGCTGCAGCAGCTGCCGCCGCCCCACCTCCAGCCCTTGCAGCAGTCACTGCCCAAGGACTGCCATGTCCCGCCCACAAAATTCATCCTAGCAACGCCCCACTGTGACCCATACATCCTCATCCCGCACAGCCCCCGACCCGCACCAGCTGCTGCCCCTTCTGCGCCGTCTACGATGACCTTTACATGCCCACCTGCACCCTCCCTCCAACCCTGAGCCCAGACCCTACCCCCCACGCCTACCTGCAGCTGCAGCAGCTGCCGCCCCTCCTGCGCCACCTTTTACCACACCCATCTGTCGCCATCTCCCCTCCTGCAACCCTAACCCCGGCCCCAAGCACTGAGTATGCACCGCTTGAGTTTGCACCGCTTATCTCCAGCTGCAGCAGCTCCTGGCCCCTCCCTGCACCGCCCCTAACCCAACCTCGGCACCCACCACCGAGTGTGCACAGCCTCAGCCCGCACATCGCCCCACCTCCAGCTGCAGCAGCTGCTGCCGCTCCTGCGCCAGCGCCGCCTCCCCCAGCGCCGTCTCCACGTCCTCCCGCAGCTGGTCGATGTCCTCGGGGGCGTCGTCCCCGGCACCGCCCGAGGCGGCAATGGCGGCATCCTGGCCCTGGGGGCGGGGGGGGGGACAGAAGTGGGGCGAATGCAGGGGCAAGGCGGGGCAGGGTGTTAGTTGTTGCCACACTGTTGGGTGTGGCGTCTTGTTCTTATGCCGTAGCGCTACAAGCAGCTTTGCCTAGGTAGGTGAAGCTGCTCGATTCGGTGTCTGCTAGCTGGAGCACTGGAACACAGTGTGTCTTTTAAAGCTGTCTGTGGCAGGGGTGCGACGCCGAGGATGTTGTTGGTCGCGGCGCATGCAGTCGTCCACGTCGGCCCCTTGCCCCCGTCCAGCATCCTCCCCTGTCCAGCGCCTGACGCCTGGACCCCACCCTGGGGCCATGTGGATGGCCGCAGCAATAGGAGTCCGGCACAAGGCCTTTACGCCGCGCACCAAGTGGCCCCGCCCACCTCCTTTTGCTTCTTGAGCGCCTTGGCCCGCTCTAGGTGGTCCTTCTCCGCCTGCGGGTTAGGTGTCACAGCAAATGTTGGGGAATCGAGGCTGTCGTATTGCTAGCGCAGGCTTATGTGCGCTGCCAATACCCCGCGTGAGGGCTTGGGCGACAGATTCCTGAGCACGCACGCCGTGCTCACTTCCGCACGCTTCACTGCACATGCCTCCCTGGGTGGCTGTGAGTCTGGCAACAGCAAACCTAATTGCCCCGACGGTATCACAGCTGGGTTGCGGCGCCCGGCCACTCAGTCTGTGCCAAGCCAACGCCCTGACGCACTGCGTTGTGCCCCTCAGCGGTTTGACGGGTGGCAGCCCCAGCCTCAGCCCCTGCCCGCCCCACCTGCAACGCTTTGACCAGTGCTCCATGCAGCAACGTGTATTTGGCCTTGGCTGAATCTGCCTGAGCTGTTGTGATGCTACTAGCGGCCAAGAGGTCATTGAGAACCTGCGGGCGACGCTTGCAGGGTCAGACTCTCAAGCCGTAGGGGATGGGTGGGGTACAAGGGTTACGTCAGAGGGAGCCCGTGCACTCATGCTCTGGTAATCTCTTCCGTCAAGGTGTACGGAGTCACCCTATATGCCACGCAGGTATGCACCATGCGGTCTGCGCCCCCTGTGGCTCGCCATGAGGCCCGCACAGGGGACAGCATGCAACCATCCAAACAGAGAGGGTGAGCTGACGAGAGCCCGTATTAAGCGTAGCGCTTGCCTTGAAAGCTTCACTGCTTGTAACATCCTCCAGCAGCTCAAGCTCAACGTCTCCATCCGTTGCCATGGGGCTCCGCGCTTCAAGCCGCTACGCGGAGCCCAATACTTCTAACGTGCTTGGTCAGGTTTAATTTTCATATCTTAGAATGTAAGACTTCATTGCGTCCTCTCGGACTCGTGCAGAGGGCCGATTGTCACGGACCAACTGGGCAGCGTTACTTGTGAGCTTTTATAAGATGTTGGACAACATAAACAAAGCGTGAGCGAGTGTAGAGTTTCCGGCTATCAGCAGCGTTCTGAACGGGTGAACTTCGAGCTATATAATTCCAAGCGGTTCTTGGTCGCCGGACTCAAAGTGCTATGTCTAGTGAATAAGGATAAGGAAGACAGCGAAATGGACCACACGACCTGACAGTGCGCAGCAGACTCGTCCTCATCCTGTTGTTCATGGGCGCAAGGGGAACTCCCTTGTTTCCATTCTGGAGGGGAGCACCTGCTTCCACTTACCAGCTGCGCCTTGTGCCTTGAGCCTTTCATGAATGTACTGAGGAGGTCTTTCCTGCTTTGTCGCTGATAACCTGCTACGCACTTCGGCAAGCAGGGAAGCGCAGGGCTCAAACCGCCTCCAACCAGGGGAGCTCCCTTGCAGGGCTCCCTTGGTTCCAACTGCTTCCACCCCTTGCAGGCTCTCGGCCTCTACACTAGGTCTACACCTGCTCTACACCGTGTCCCGGCTTACCATTGCCTAGCATTGTGCCAGCAGGTGGACCTTGAGAACACAAACGTCGTTGGCAGCTTCGTGCGAGCTACTACCGTATGCTTCGCAACTTACCGTATTGGGCACCAGCACTGCCGCCTCCTGCCATGCAGGATAACTCACACTCTCACCGGTGCCACACGAGGTCACACAGCACCGCACGTTGTCATATAGGACCACCTTCCACCAAGACATGCAAATTAGCACTCCGTGTACCGTAGGTATGACCGATTGCAGCAGGGACTACCGGTACCGGTATGCCGTACCGTACGTACCAGGGAGGTCCCCTGGTACGTACACCAGGCGACCCTGCCGCCCCAAGCTTCACACAGTAACCGCCGGTGTGAGCTGTGAGGTTGACAGCCGGGGCGTCGGTGTCGGTCCGATTGCCACGGTGATCAGCTGGCATGCCACCTCTACCGCACGCCGCTGCCGTGCCAGGCTGCAATGCCGGGGCCGCACGCAGCTCATACCGTACGTGGCCTTGACAACACCACGTGGCAGAATGACCCCCTTAGTACCACTCACCCTGTCGTTGAGGGCATCCTAGCCCACGGGCAAAGACTGTCGCTTCAATTTAATTTGGTTGTACGGCCGGGGCCAGCAGGGGGTGGGTTCTGGGTTGGTTGGCCCTGGTTGGCCGGAGGACGTACCCAACAACAGCACAATCTGCTGTCCTATGCTGACATGGTAACGGCATGTGCTTTGCGTGAAAGGAAACAGGGGTCAAGGCATACCGGCAATGGCGCCACGCAGGCGTCCTGCCAGGCTAGCTGGGACTGGCACACTACGGGCCCCGTCCTCCCCTACAGCGGAGCGCCTTCGTTAGCAACAAAGCTGCGGCATGTCCGTCTGCTGCGTTACATCAAAAGCAGTTACAGTGCAGATATACCGTAAGAGCTAGCTCGGCTCCGCATGAGCCAGCACCTGCTGGACAGGCACCACATCGTACCACAATGGACAGCCCACGCATCCCATCGCATAAGGTCACACTCGTCGGCACAGTCCGCACGCATGCAAAAGCCACGTCCATGCTAGTTGGACCGATGCTACCATAGCACGAATGCACGGCGGCACATGATGCACTGCACCACACCCTCCGAATATCACCGCCGCACCTTGCACCGGTAGAAATCAAGTCCTTCGAATGTGCACCGCCGACCTTCGTGCCCACATGCACGTGTGTAGCTTCCCCCGGCCCCAGCCAGTCCTGGTGCACGCGACTGCAGTCCGCACGCCCCCCTGCTCCTGCCCTCCCCAGCGCACCGTCGCAGGCCGCAGCCTCACGTCCATCATGATGCCTGCAGCCTGCACGCTGGCCGGTAACGACGGTTACCCAACACATCCCGAATATCGGGCTAGCGCCACCTCCTGCTGCTGCTCCCACTGCTGGTTCCCCCATGCGGCTGTCCTTTCCTGCCGCTGTTGCTGCTGCTCCCCCGCTGCCCCTCATCACCGCGGCCGCTGCAGCGCCCCCGGCCCCTGCAGCCCCATCTTGGCCTCCAGCGCCAGGCGGGCGGCCTGCCAGCGGGCCAGCGCCAGGCCCTCGCGGGAGGTCAGCACCTGAAGGGGCCAGCAGGAGGTGCAAGGGCCAGGGGGCTTACGTGCAGTGCGAGGATCAGCGACCAGTCCGACCTGCCTGCACGCACCTAAACTTCGATGGTGTAAGCCACAAAAGCACACCGGCACACCGTGCGTTCTTCTGCAAACGTTTCTGCCAACCTGAAATGACTATGGCGCCTAAGCCGCATGGGGCCCCACCTGCGGCGGCTCCTGCACCACCAGCACGTTGTTCCAGTTGCCCGCGCTGTCCAGCACCTTGGGGCTCAGGCTGTCCACCGCCCACGTGCCGTCCACGATGTACTTGTAGTAGTACACCCCGGGGCGCAGGCCCTGCACCTCCAGGAAGAAGTGGCCTGGCAAGGTGGAGGCGGGGAAGGGCGCACGAGGAGGCCCCACAAGGTCAGACCTCATCACTATGTACAAGGCACACAGCACCACCAACCCTTGCTGCTGTTCAAAGGTTTGAAGGCAACCATCGAAGTACAGCGTTGTTACCGTGCCGTCGTTGCCAAGACAGGGGCATGGCCCTGTCCTGCTCACCGTGTCCCTCTGGCAGCTGGCCGGGCTCCAGGGCACCATGTCCCACCCGTGCCGGGCTCTTGCACATACCAAACCCACCAACGCTGTACTCACGCTCCTCACAGTAATACCAGCCACCCACCGCGCTTACCATGTCACCCTTTCACCCCAAGGGCCCTCCCGCACTATGCCTCGCTCAGGCTGGGCTTGCATACCCATCGACAACACGCTCCGCGCAGTGCTACCATCCACCCATCGTGCTTTCCGTGCCTCCCTTGCACCCCAGCGGCCCTCCTGCACCATGTCTCGCCCATGCTCGGCCTGTACACTTACGCCAACAACACGCTCGTTGCCGTGATACGCGGGTGCGATCCACCCACCGTGCGCCGTGTCTCCCTTGCAGCCCAGCGGGCTCCTGCAGCGCACCATGGGCACGCGCGCCGCCCAGCTGGCCACCACGTCGCCCGCCACGTAGGCGCTCAGCCCGCCGTACTTCCACGTCAGCACCACGCGGCTGCAGCGCTCGCGGGCGCCGGCCAGCAGCACCGCAGTGCCCGCCTCCAGCAGCGCCTGGGGGTGGAGTGGAGTGGTGCAAAATGTTGGAGGTTGAGTGGAGGCTTGGTGCCGCAAGTGGGGCGAGTGGAAGTGTCTGGAAGCGGGGGGCGTGCAATCGGGACTTGGTGTGCGTGCCAGGGCTAAGCCAGCACGCAGCCGTGGTGGAGTTGCGGTAGGGTTTGGAGCGCCGTGCACAGTCCGCAGCCCCGCAGCCTGTGGCTCCCACCTGGTCCACGGCCACCCCCATGGCGGTCTCGGCCGCCAGCATGGCCTCCTGCGGTGATGAGGAGGCAGTGGGTAGTGGGATGGAAGGTGCGAGACCTCACGAAACCATTAGGATAGGTGGAGCAGCAGGTGGCCGCACAGTTAGTGGGCGCGCGTCCCAGGAGCCAGGCGGCATACCGTACACCACAGGAACACTGCCCAAATGCTATCACTAATACACTAGCGCTCCCGGCCCCACACCTCCTACCGTACTGGCCAAGTCGTCCGGCCGCCCGCAACGTGCCTTAGGTGCCTACCAACGCATACCCCTTCGCTCACCCAAACCGCAACCACCAACGTCCCGAACAGACCTCACACTCCCAGTACGGTACTTGTGCATCCCGCAGTAACCCCCTACCTGCAGCGGCAGGCGCGCGAACCAGTGCAGCCAGCCCGCCAGCAGCACCGCCACCTCCGCCTCCATGCCGCCGTCGCAGCGCAGCAGCACCGCACACGCCTCACGCCGCGCGCGGTGCAGCCGCCCGCCGCGCCGGAACCACAGCCGGTGCAGCGACGCCGCGGCGTTCAGCAGGTGGCGCACGCGCTCAGGGTCGTAGACGCCGGAGGCTGGCGGCGAAGCCGCAGCCGCCGACGGCGTGCCGCCAGAGGCGCTTGAGGCGCCTCCGATGGCCCCTGCGGTTCCGGGCCCAAAGATCGACCCCATGCCGTTGCCGAAGCTGGGGGACAGGTTGATGAAGATGCTGCGGCCGAGGAAGGCCATGGCGTTGCTGGCGGCTGCGGCTGCGCCGCCGTCAGCGGGCGATTTCGGAGCAGCGGCGGCAGGGCTGCCGGCTGTGCCGGCAACTTGCGGGACGGTGGCGGCTCCGCCGGCGGGCAGCATGCCGCCGGTGCCTAGGGTGGCTAGGAGGCTGCCGCTGGCGGCGGCGTCGACGGCGGAGGTGCCGTTGATGAGGGCGGCGGTGGCGGCGGCGGAGCCGGGCGGCGGCGGCGGGGGCGCCTCGCCGACGGGGGTGGGGTTGGACGCGGTGCCGCTGCCGTTGGCGGTGGCTGCGGGGTATGGGAGGAGCATGGAAAGGCGCGCGGGGTATGGGAGGAGCATGGAAAGGCGCGCGGGGTATGGGAGGAGTATGGGAAGGCGGCAACTCGACTGCCAGTAGCTACCTTCAAAGACAGTTCAACACCGCGCAGAGAGGCACAGTAGCGGCCACAGCAAACACTGCGCGCTGTGGCGCACGCCCGATGTACTGCATAGGCAGTGTCGACGGCCAAGCCACCCACCCAGGAGCGCCTGGTACGACACGCGCCCGATGTCGGACACCAGCGGCTGCAGGTCAGCCCCGCGGACCACCAGGTAGCCGCCCGCCTTGCCGCCCGCTCCTGTCCCCGACCCTCCCCCTCCCCCTGTCCGCGCCGCACCCACACCGTTTCCATTGCTGCTGCTGCCATTGCTGCTGCTGCTGCTGCCGTCAGCGGCCCCAATCCCCTCCGCTCCGTTCACCGCCCCCAGCTTGTTCCCGTTGCTGCCCGGCGCCCCTGGCCCCGTCCCATTGCTGCTGCTACTGCTACTACTACTACTCCCTGCACCCGCCGCCGCCGCCCCCGCTGCTCCTTCCACACCGGCCCCCGCTACCCCTGCCCCTGCTGCTTCTCCCGCCGCCGCCGCCCCCGCCGCTACCCCCGCCCGCGTGAGGCTGAGCTCCAGCAGCGCTCCCAGGCTGCGGCTGGAGGCGATGTGGGCGATGTGGCGCGGCTCCAGGCGGCCGCACGACACCAGCAGCCACGGCAGGAACGTGATGATCTGGGGGAGCGGAAAGGGGGGAGGGTCGTGTCAAGGGCACCCCCATAGTTAGGCTGAAGCAGTACGAGTGCTGCAAACCCGTGCACAGAGGCGAGGGGAGGAGGGAGGCAGCGAGAATGAAGCAGGAGTAGCGGTTGACTGGCCCCGGTGCTGTGTGACGCGAAACGGCGCACGTCTTAACGGCTTCCCTTGAGGATGTGCTCGTCCGCACGCCTCATGCCTCCTCCACGCACCACGTCCCCTCGACGCGAGACCGCCTCCCTCCCACACCCGCCCACTACCCCAACGTGAGGGCTCTGCCCTCCATTGCGGCGCTGCCCTGTCCCCTGCACGTATTACGTGTTCTCACCCCAACCCGGCGCAACGTGCCCCCAACCAATTTCACCTTGTGTTCCTCTTTCCCGCCGCCGCCTGCCCCGCTGCGCTCGCCTGCCGCTGCCGCCGCCACCGCCGCCCCGCCCATGCCCCTCAGACCTGCAAATAGCCCGCCCGGGCCCCCACCATAGCTGCCGCCACCGCTGCCGCCGCTGCTTTCAGAGCTGGGCGGCGGCGCGGGCGCCACCGGGTCCGTCATGGGCGGGTGCGGTGGCCCGGACGTATCCTTGTTGCTATTGCTCATGCTACCGCTGTTGCTACCGCTGTTGCTGCTGCTCATCCCGGAAGCTGCTGTCCCGTTGCTGCTGCTGCTGACGCTGCTGCCCGGCCGTGAGCTGGTTCCGGAGCCCACGCGGCCCACCCCCGGCGGGCCCGCGGGTGGAAGGCCGAAGCCGTCTGGCCCGTGCATGGTCCTGCAACACGTGGCAGCCGGAAGGAAACGTGTCCGGAGGTCGTCCGATTTGTAGGATCTCCGCGTGTCGCGATGAGTACAAGACAAGTCGCAAGTCACGTGCCAGCGTCCCACCACTTATACCCTCTCGTGCCCCCAAACACCAACCAGGGCGGTGTGCAGGTGCCCTCCCTGCTAGCCCACCACTGTTGCGCATCCGCACCTGGTGCTCGTGTTGCTGAGGTCCAGGCGCGGCATGGCCCTAGCTTCCGCCAGCTCCCGCCGCCACCGCGCCAGCGCCGCCATGCGCGCGGCCACGGCGGCGGCGGCGCGGCGGGTGGGCGGCGGCGAGGCGCCCGTGCCGCTGCGGTGGAACGTCATCTGGGTAGAGGAGCACACAGGTGCGTCCCTGGGTAAGCGCCAAGCGTATTGCCCTAGCCTGCACTGGTTCGCCTCACGAGCATCTTCCCCCTGCTGGCCTTTTTGTAACTCCCAGCCCGCACCTGCCCTCCTGCGCCCCGTTTCCCACCTGCAGCACGCGTCCCGCCCCCGGCAGGTCCAGCGTGCCCTGCGTCTCCTCGGGGGTGGGCGGCCCGATGAAGGCGCAGGGCAGCTGCATGCCGTCGCGCTCGCGGGTGGCGATGCCGGTCTGTGCAGGGTGGGTTGGGGGAGGCGGGTGAGGCGAGTAACGCAAACGTTCGTGCCCTTGCAGTACCACTGCACTTCATCCGCCCTTGACTGCCCTTCCCTTGCCGCTCGTGCCTCACGACCCCTCCCGCCGCAGCGGTCCCTCACCTTGCCCCTGCAGTACCACCGCGCCCCCACCGCCGCGCCCTCCACCGGCTCCGCCCGCTCCAGCACCAGCCGCACGTCCCCCATGCGGTTGTTGATGGCCCACCGCACGCGCCGGATGTCCCCCGCAGCCCACATGTCGTCGCCGAACACCGCGCTGCAGGACTTGACCATGTCGCCAACCTGTGGGGTGCAGGGATGTTGAGGGTACACGCGCCTTGAGCACCGGTACACGAGGGTGTGCGGTGTGCGTAAGGTGGGTTATGTTCAGCGGTTGTAGACCCTGTGCCGCCGCCTGCATCGGCCGCACACTTAAGCACCCCTGCAACCCCCTTTGCACGCCCCTACCTGTATAAGGCCGCAGCGGTCTGCGGGCGAGTCGGCCTTGATGTCCTGGACCACGATCTGGGGACGCAGTGGAGTCGATGGGTGGGGCGGGGCAGCGGGAGGCGTGTAAGCAGTCAGGCACGGTGCCCATGGACGGAAGGGCAGGGCTGGAGGGCCATGAAAACGAGCCTACATGCATGCGCGTGCTTGGGCACAGGCCAGGGTTCAGAGGTCCATTCCATACAGGACACCGAATCCTATACCTGGTCTGCAATGCGTCGCACATGTGCGTCCGCGGCCCAACGGTACCCCTGCCATTGCTGGCCCGCAACTATACGTTTCCGGGCCCACGAAAGGAAGGGACCCACCGGCTGAGGCACGTATCCCCGTTGTGCCATGGACCGGTGCGCACCTAGCCGTGTGCTACGCGCGCATAGGGTCAGTGGACCGCCTGCAGCAGCTCTCTGCCACCTGCTGCAGCTACCACCTCGGCCCCGACCCACACGCCCTCTGCCCTCCAGGCACGCCCTCCCCCACCTTGCCCGTGTGTGGGTCCGGAGCCAGGGTGAGCCCCACGGGCTTCTCCAGCACCACCTGCGGTTGGAGTAGGGCACGGAGTGGTTGTTGCTTCGAGCCTGGTGGCACTCAGGGCAGAGATACGCGGCCGGAGCGCGAGCTGAGTTTGCAGCTCCCGCTACCCCGATCGCACTGCGTGCACCGCCGCCCCCAGGCCTCTGCCGCCTCACCTTAACCACCAGCTAACCAACCTAACCACTCCGTCAACCACCCAACTGCCCTACCAACCACCCACCATGTACTCCTGCAGGTTGAGCTCCATCTCCCCGGGGTGCCGGTACTGGGAGTCGCTCCTGCAGGATGGGGCACGTGGGGCGCGGCACGGGTCCGGCCTTCACCTGGCTTGGCCACCTTACTGGTGCCACTTGAACCCCATAGGTGTTTTGCCCTTAGGCGCAAGCGTGAGGCCTAGCGCACATGGACTTCCATGGCTCTGACGACTGCAAGGACGTCTTTGAGAACTGGTGCTCGTTGCCGACAGTCGGCACGCCCTGAGAGTGGAAATTGGGCTGGCCGTGCTGGGGTCTCCATACAGAAGGCAGGCAAGCCCTTGGGAGTCCCACACACAACGCTTTGCAAACGAAGCACCCCCTCTGCCTGCCGCCCAGGTAACGCACGCTGCAGCGTGCACCTGCCATTGTAAGCCACTGCAGCACAAAAGGCTGCTGTGCAGCTAGACCAAGATGCAGCAAGTGACACGACAGGCGTGAGTGCAAGGTACGCTGCTACTAGGCTCGAGTCTCGCCAGCTCGACCTCCTCACCTCGCAGCATATGCAGCAAAGCACACAGTGCTCCGTGAAGAGTGCGACGTTTCATCCTGTAGCCGGTTCATAGATCGCTGGGGTCTATGCACAGTTTGCTGTGGAATTGCCCTGCTGTGACGAGGCGGAGGTGGCATGGGTCGCTGCCACGCAGCTCCACGATGAGCCACATTGCCCAGCGTTGTGGCTGGCATGTTCCCTGTGTTGACACCTCGACGTGCCTCGCATACAATTGTTTCACTGTACTTTGTCAACAGGCGGTGTCGACTCGGTGATCAGGCGATCGGCCGCTCCTCATTCTAAAACGTCATGAAACTGCACAGTTGAATAATGCTAATTGGAGTATGGAGCGGGTCGAGTCTTCACGCGAAGCGAAGTTTGCAAAGGGCCACTGCAATTGATGCTGAACGTCTGCCACCATGTGTACTCAGACGACATGTGTGTATGCGTTACAGTACTTAGTTATCACATAGCGGCGCAACGACACCACTCTGCAGCTGCTGCAGCACAACCTGACGTGGCTGTCGTACAGGCTAGGGCCAGGGCCCGCTTGGGGCAGACAGCAGCCCGGGTGCTGAGCTACGCGAGTCAGCATCGTGGCCTGCGGCCGCCTCCATGCATGCGGCGTCCTACCATCGCCCCTCTTCCGCCACCCGCGCCTCGTCTTCCCACATGGGCTGCTTATTTCCCGGCGAAAAGTGCAGTGTCGGTTACACGTGTGCCTCCAGCCTACCGACACCGTCCTGAAATCCTGATCAAGGATTAGGCAGCTGGCAACGACAGCCCTCATGCCAGCGGCTCCTAGTGGATTCGTAGGGTTGCATTGAGGTCACACAACACACGGTATGCTGCCGACAAGCTCCAGAAGCAGTGCCAAGGCAGTACGGAAGACGGACCTCGCCGCCAGTTATGGAGTGGACGACACGCCGATTTCCACCTGAGCACGTCTCGTCCCTCTCGGTCAACCCACAGTGCACCCTGCACGTAACACCGCAGTTGCTAGAGCACTCCTGGCATGCTTGCTCATCGCACCATCCTGCACCGTCTTTTATCACCAGTGGCGTTCCACGCCTCAATGCGCCACCTCATGGCCAAGGTGTCTCTCCACTTGCAAACACACCAACGCCACGCACCTGCCCCTCTGCGGCTTACCCATGCAGAATGCACGCGCGTCAAGTGGCCCGACCGTTGCGCAAGGCTCCCTCCCACCGTCGCCCACGCCGTAAAACACAGAGGATCATAGCCCCCGGTTCGCGTCCTCTATCTTTCCCAGGGTTCGTTCGCAAATCTACCGGCTGCCTGCCAGCCGACCTGCCGGACGTTTGCTTTCTGCCGCATCTCCACTCTCCAAAAGTACACCTGCCTATCCTCCCCCGCTTCGGCCCTTCCTGTACGCCCTCACTCGCTTTGTACGCCTGCCATGTCAGTACGTCTCAATACCCTCCAGATAAATCTTTTGAACTCCACTCACACCCCTGCACCTCTACCCAACCTACCAACTGCCAACCGGCACCGCTGCCGCTCCAGCACGGCTTCACAACGGCTGACCCGGGCTCTATGGTCCCCTTACGCTGCCGTAGACGGGCAACACAGACACCTCTCTGTGCTAGGCCCGCCCTCCCTCCCTGTGCACCTTGGTCAATACTTCCAGGCCTGCCCGGAGCCCCGCGTGCCGGCTCCAGGGAAGAGGCACTATTGAGCCCTAGAAACCAAGCCCGCAAGAAGGCTAACTGAGCCTGGGACCTACGCAGGCCGCGGCAGGAGTGGCGCCGCAACGGCGCCGCTGCCTCCGCCACCGCCGTCCTCCCGCACCGCTGCTGAGGAGGAGGCCACCGCCACCACGTGTCCAGGCGTGGCCACGCACTGCCACAGCAGGACGGCGTTGAGCACCAGCTGCGTGATGCAGCCGCCCAGGATGATGACATCACCCTGGGGGGTGGGGTGGGGCGGTTGGGCGCGGTTACTAGGCGGTTCGGTCAGGTATGTGTTGCGGTTGGGTGCCGGTACAATAAGCAGCTTGGGGACGGGCACACCGAAGCATTGCCCATTGATAACACCAGGCGCAGTGGCGCTGCGCGTCACGCCCACCCCGCTTCCAACGAGGCAAGCAACAGGTTGCAGCACCACCCGTTCACGTGTACATCGCTCACACGCGAACGACTGGCCCGGCTTAAATCCTTCTCCTTCTCCCCCTTCCCTCCTCCTCCTTGTCCCCATCCTTCTCACCGTGAGCACCAGTGTGGTGAATATGCGCACCACGCACCCCGCCACGTTGAGGCAGCACGTGACCACCGACAGGACGCCCGCGTTGCCGCGCCGCCAGTTGAGCCAGATCTGCGGCAGCCGCGCCCCCACCGCCATCACCGCAATGGTCGACATCTGCAGCCAGCCCAGAACCTGGGGCGGGGGGCGGCAGAGGGAGCGGGGGGAGAAGAGCGGTAGCGGTGTCAGGGGGCCAGTAGCAGCGGTAGTAGAGGCAGCAGCACACCGGTGAGCGTAGGGATGCAGGCAGGGAGATGTGTTGGCTGCTAGCAGTAACATTGGGGTGGTGCTGGTATCACCAGCGGCAGCAGGACGGCAGCAGAGCGGGAACTGAGGTGTGTGTAGCTACGGGCTGAGGCAGCCGCAGGGCAGGGCAGAGGGGCACACGCGACGCACTGCGCGCGCCCTTGAGCCGCCCGCAAGCAGCCATAGCGGTGGACCCTCTCGCTTGCCACGTCGCAAACTCACCCCGAGTCCCTTACACTCCGCCAACACAATTCAGCCCGCCCACCGAACAGACGCCATAGCCCCCGGCTCCTTTTATCTCCCTCCTGTCCCTCACCCTCCATCACAACCCATCATGGGCCGCACTTGGCCCACCCCTCTCCGTCCTCCCTCGTGTGATGGGAACACCCGGTTCCCTTTTCCCCCTCTCAACTCTCCCTCACCTCTATGGGGCACAGGGAGCTGAACAGCCACGCGCACGCCGCCGCGAACGCCGCCGTTGCGCCCGCCACCATCGGGCCGCTGAGCCGCAGGTGCCTGAAGATGAGCCCCACGATCACCACGTCCTGCAGCCAGCACGCGAACACCTCGCCGTACGTGTTGAAGGCGTAGCCCTGGTGGGAGGAGGTAAGGAGGTGGAAGGGGGAAAGGGAGGGTAGGCAGGGCTTGCGTTGGTGGTGTGAGTACAGGAGAGGGGTCGAGAGGATCAAGGGAGCGGGGCCGCTTGGCATTGTGCGAGGAGGCGTTGTGCGGCAAGGGCTGACTCCCGGGCGCAGTAGCAGTTCATTGGCGAAGGTCAAAGGCGCGTCGACGGGACCTTAAGGCTGGACCCCGTGCGCGCGGCGAGGCATGAGAGGGTATAGCCCAGGCCAGGAGTTGTCCAGCTGCCCAGGTACCTAACCCTCCTCGTCCCAGCCCCGAGATGAACAAGCGCACACCTCCCACATTTCCAACCTGTTGTACCCTACAACCTCCAGCCTTACATGCAACCGCACCGTTACGCAGGCGGAGCCCCCGTGCCCTGCCCACCTGCTGCATGTTGTACGCCACGGTGACTGTGTAGCACAGCAGCTCCATGAGGTTGGAGGTGAGCGACAGCCCCTCGGCGCTGCCCGTCTGCAGGATCTTGAGGATCTGGGGCACGGAGCGGAAGCACGACCCCACCAGGCACGCGTAGCCCAGCAGCACGGCAAACAGGTCCATGTGGGTAGCGGCTGCTGTAGCTGCTGCTTCGCCGGCCGAGGGCGCGAGCGGGAGTGACCCGGTGACGGCGGATGGGACGGCGGAGGCGGCGGCGGCTGCTGCTGCGGCGTTGGCGGAGGCTCGCACTCGGCGTGTGGGTGTGGGGGAGGTGAGGGGGTGGGAGCGGTGGGAGGAGGGGAGGGAGGAGCGGAGGGGCTGGGGCTGGGAGGGTGCGTGCAAGGAGCTAGCGGGCGGTAGGGGTGATA
>VFQN01001649.1_pt1 | contig 36622 bp, 50 predicted proteins | sample 3512371 | NCBI WGS metagenome assembly VFQN01 (sample SAMN10412370, study PRJNA504923) | tailings metagenome | isolation source: Replicate 2 from Balatoc abandoned mine | place: Philippines: Itogon, Benguet | collected 2017-08-28
CACACAGGTTGCACCCCTGCACACAGGTTGCACCCCTGCACACAGGTTGCACCCCTGCACACAGGTTGCACCCCGCACGTGCCCTAGGCTGCACCCAGGCCGCACCTGCTCCGTGAGGCACCAGGCCCGCTGCCAGTATTGGTCGTGGTGCACCCACACGAACACGTCGCAGCAGGCAATGTACACGGGCAGGGCCTGCGGGGAAGGTGCGAGGGGCGGGGCAGCGACGCATATCACCTGGTTGCACGGCATGGGACTGGAGGTGCTGTGCGGCGAGGGCTTGCTTCCGCCTCACCAGTACACCCCTGACATCGCTGACTCTTGCAGCTCCACGCTGCACCAGCAGAAACTGGTTCGAGGGCTGCTGAAACCATGCCGGACGTTGCAGCCATGCAACCTTGCAGCCCACGTCCTGCGCTTTCCCAATTTTAGTTACCCAGTCTGCTGAGCGCTTGGTGAACCCTTTCCCAAAGTGACCTGCCTGCACCCCCGGCATGGGGTCCGACTGGTCCACCACGCTGTAGTCAAGCCACAGGAACACGTGGTCGGGGGGCACGCCACGCAGCTGAGCCACGAGTTCGGCGATGGCGAACACCTGAAGGGCGCGATATGGGCGGGGGCAGGGCGGAAAAGCCTGGGAAGTGCCGCATAAACGCAGGTGGGTTGTGGCCTGTAGTAGGTGGCATTTGACCGCCTTCACTCGACGTTGTGTTCGAAGCTCAGCACTTCCGGGCACTTGTTTCACCTTTGTCGAAGTCCTAGGGACGGGCGTGCCAGTGCTGTGTGAGTGGTCATGGACCGCAACCGGCACAGTGCTTCTGCCTTCGCACGGCCCCACCTGCTTCAGCTTGGTGCCCTGGTCGTCGTCGGGGCAGCCGTTGCCCAGCCACCGGTGGCTCACGAACACCACCACGCTGCCCGCTGGGAGCTCGTCGGCGGGCAGGGGGTTGAAGCCGCCGCCCGCCGGCTCCTTGAGCGAGAAGCTGCAGGCAAATGCCGTAACACACACATGCACGCAGGCAAGCCTTTAATGTATACCATAAGGTGCAGTCTGTTTGAGGTGCCCCTGGGACCACCTGACGAGTGACACTGGTACTGGTATCTGCACCGGCCAAGGAACACGGTACGTCAGCCTACGCCGCTGCAACCCGTCAGAGCGGTCGGCCCGGTACTGCCCAGCGTCTCAAGAGCCGGTACGTCCTCTCCGCACGCTCGCAGCCCACCGTTCCCGCCCGCCAAATCTAAATACAGCACACGCCGTCGTAAGCACCCACGTGCCCACGTGCTCACCGTGGTATGTGCCCCAGCGTTCGCAGCTGCCCCACGGACACCACGCTCATGGGCGGCAGGGCGAAGGGAGCCTCGCGACGCAGGTCCCGCAGCAGGGCACGACGCGCGGGGGCCCCAGGCCGCATGGCCACCTGGGGAGGCAGGAGGGCAGCAGGCGTGTGGGGACAGCCGCCGCCCAAGGGCAAGCAGCGAACTGCGCATTCACATATGGCGCCGTCAGCATCTTGGGAGAGCACTGCGCGGCGCTGAGTGGTATATCACGCGCGTTTCTAGAGTCACATCCATTTTGCCGTTCGCTGGGTGACCAAGCGCCACGGCCAGCCAGGCACACCACTCGCCTGCGACACGGCCCACGCGATGTTGCTCATGGCCTGCGTCCACGGCCAGCTGAGGGACCGGGTGCCTCCAGAGTGTGTGTTAACCGCCGCAGCCTCGTCCTGGCCGCCAGGACCGTCCGCCGGGTTGTCGCTGCCGCTGCCCCCGCTGGTTTGTGGCCTCAGCAGGGCCTCAAACGCGTCCAGCAGCTGGGGGGCGCCAGGCACCGCCGCCGCCAAGCCTGGCTCCACGCGGCCCCGCATCACGCGGAAGGCATCCAGCGCAGTGTACCTGCGACAGCAACCCATGGGCATCCCAGCAATGGTAAAGGCGAAAATGTTCTAGCTTTCTGGTCCCCTGCTTCGGTCTTCACTTGCCCACGTCCCCAAAAGGACTCCGGGCCCCACAAATCCAGGCCGCACCACGCACGCGTCCAGCTCCAGCACTTTGTCCATCAAGGTGAGCCATGCGCCTGCCCCTCCTCCCCGAACCTGGGCCGAAGCCGGCCCCAAACAGCCCAAGACCTCCCACGCTCCACAAGTCTTAACCCACGTGTCCAGCTCCAGCACACTGTCCATCAGGATCAGGGCGTACGGCAGCGCGCATTGCCGGCGCTCCGCAGCCATGCTCGTCCACGGCGCTCCGAAACCCAGCATGGTGGCGGCGGGGTCGGCGCCCGCGTGGCGCAGCAGGCGCACGGTGTCACATGCGACGCCCACCGCCTCCTGCACCGCCTCCTGCGTGGCAGTGGAGCCACCGCCGCTGGTGTCGAGCTTTTGCAGCAGGGCTGCGGCCACCAGCACCAGAGCCGTCATATTGAGGCTGTTGCGCATGTTGGGCGAGGCGCCGGCCTGTGGGGTGTGCGGCAGGTCAGAGCGCGTGAAAGCTAGCGTGGTGTGTACGGGCGGTCTGGGAGCGTCGATCTACTGAACCGAGAAGGAGACGTGCAGAGGGCTGGCATGACAGGGCTGGAGCGTGGAGGCTTGCATTGGCATGGTGTAAGTGGCCACTGTCTAGGGTGACACCCCAGTACCACCCTGTTCAGCGTCCATGGTTACTACCACATACAACCCTGTTCAGTCACTGCTGATTCCAGACTAATCAGCGTACCGCGGCAGACGGATGCACCGTGTGCCAACTACAGGTAGGCTACATGACACCCGCCGATGTGCCGAGAGCGCAGCAAGAATCGCAGGCAGCGGATAAGCAGGTGTGCAGGTACGCACCTATAAGCAGTGGCACGCAGCTGCCCACCTACCTGCAGCAGCAGCTCGAACACAGGATCGGGATCCCGGCCCCAGTTGAACACGCGGTGTATGGCCGCCGCCAGCAGCAGCGGCTGCACCAGCGCCACCTCCCCCAGGGCCGGGTGCGACACCAGCAGCAGCGTGACGCCCAGGCAGCGCCTGGAAAAGATGGGCAGCAGGCGGTTGCGGAGTACGTCAACAGTCATCACAACTGCTGCTGCTGTTCAGTTCAGTTCAGTTCAGTCGTTACACGTGGCAGGTGCAACTTCCCATACGAGCCGTAGGGCCCAAGGGATACCACAATGCGAATACGTAGCTTTGTACTACGATGCTGGAATGCATCGTGCGAATCACCAACGCATCGGTTTAACCGAGTCTCGCTTGTTCCAGATGCCGAATAGCAACATAGCTAATGCTCTCTGATCATCCGTACACATGGCTTGCTGCATGAACACATTAACGTCAACAGCATCAGGACATTGCAAATCAAGACCAGACTCAGCTCGCAGATCTGCATACACGGGGCAGAACAATATCTGCATACACGGGGCTGCCGTGTACGCGTGGGTTGGGTTTTTTCGAAGTGGGCGTATGAGCGGGAGGCCGGCCGGTGCGCGCCGTGATGGAAAGCACGTATGCTGTCGTTGGCGCAGCTCTCCTGCGGGCAAAACCCGGCGTACCGTGCCGCGCCGTACCGTGTGCAACATGGGCTGTGCAGTGGCATGTGGGGCCACCGGCGACACACAGGACGCATGCAGCGTGTCGGCCTCCGTGCTCTCCTGACATCACGTGTACGTTCCCCTCACATCACGGCGCTGGCAGACAACCTGAGCCACCCTCGTCCAGCCTCATCAGTCCTCACAGCCCTTACCACCAAGTACCCACGCCCTCCCACCGCCCCACTAAGCCACGCAGCCAAGCGCACCTGCCCCAAATGGCCTTGAAGCGCAGCACGTTGTGCAGCTGGGGCCCCAAAAGAGTGGCGTTGGGCAGGATGAGCTGCTGCCCCGCCCCAGGCCCCGCCCCCGCCCCCGCCCCCGCCTCAATAGCCGCCTGGTACTCCCGGGCCATGGCCAGCATCACACTGCCCGCCATGGCGTTGGCCACCCTGGGGCAACATCATACATACATTTACTGGTCAGTGTGCGCGTCATGTCGGCGTCAGGTTAGCTGTGTAGGGTGGGAAGGGGAGGGAGCGGGCGGATACGCCACGGAGGAGGTCTCGCCGGCTGTGCACCGACACGCCGCTGGGCCCCTGATGTGAGCATGGGGATAGCGGGTGTCACCTTTTTAAGCCAGGGGAGGCCCCGTTCAGGCGCACCGCAGGTAAGGCAAGGCGCCTTGCAGCGACCCGCAGAGCCCAACAGCGGGGCAAACGAAGTGCAGCTGGACAGAGGGGCGAGGTCAGTACCAGTTGGATCCGCCTGGCAGGGCCGCGCTAACACACGGTGGAATCCATGCTGCACGGGTGCGCACCTGACCCCGACAGTCGGCAGGTTGACGTACTCGTTGCTCTCCCGGGCGTAATCCCCAAACACACTGGCCGCCGTGCTGTAGATGGACATTAGCACACCCATGGCCTGGTGGGGAGGGGAGTGAGGGAAGGGAAGGGAAGGGAAGCCACACGTCAGCGGTTGATGGGACGTCGTGCTGCGTCGGTCACAACTCGCACTTGTGTTAGCGTTACACGTGTCTTTGTTTGGGGCAACAGGCAATTGCCATCCTGCGCACCTGGAGTCCAGGTGCGCCCCGCTCGGTGGCAAGTTGGGTCCGGGCCGAGGCTGTGTTGCCGCCCGTCCGCCCCGCCCGCCGCTCGCCAATGTCATTGATCACGGTCTCAACAACGGCGTCATGCTCAGCACCGAGATCAATGTTCTGCAAGGGCATTCATTGTGGCTCGGCACAAGAGGGTTTTGTAGGAAGGAACGAGGACGTGGGCAGGGTGGCTGAGGGTATTGCATGGGGCTACCGCCCTTCCTCATCACACACCGTTTGAGCTGAAGTGCTATGCCAGGCATCCATCTAGCCTTAGCCTCTGATATGTGGGCTGATGTGGCTGAAGTTCTGTTTCTTCTCAACAGCTCTGGCCCTGGCAACATCCCGCACGTCTGCGCAGGCATGAAGGACCGGAACCGTTGTGGTGTAACCCGAACAAGCTCACCTCATAGCTCCGTCGTGACTCATGTATAGCATCATTTGCTACACGAGGTGCATTCTGCGGCTCTAACGCCGTGCTGCTGGAGCAGCCCATGCCGACAACAAGCGCCCGTTTGTCCCGACTTTGTGTTACATTACTACCAGTACTCATGCACTGTAGCTTCTGTAAACACTAATTATTGCATCAATGCGTAAATGCCGAGGTGCTTTACTGACGTCTATGGACTACCGGGCCACGTTCAGACGGGGACAGTCAGTCCGACACGGCAGGAGCACATGTACTGTTGTAACGGTAAAATACAAAATTCGAATTGAAGCGCTTCTGCACTTATAGGACGAGCTGCGCAGTTCGGGAGGGGCCTCCCAAGCGCATGAGTACAACATGTTCTGCACACACTGACACCACCACGCTTCAACACTTCCCTTCACGCATGCTTTCCCTTGTCACCCTATGTAACTCTGCGAACCAAAGCTAGTGGAGGCATGCATGTCCTCCATGCAGAGATCACATCCGCTGTACTATTGCCATTGTGCCTGTAATGCACGAGAGCCCCAATGCAACACGCCCTCGCAACAGCTTGCAACAACTTGGTGCAACGCTTCAACCTTCACCACATGCCCTTCTATGAAATGAATACACCCGTGCAAACAGCATCTATCTGCCCTCCAGTGACTGGCCGGCCCCAGGTGCCATCCTGCGTGTCAGCACAATAGACGACCGGACCCCGTCAGGTGCACGGTACGACAGACAAAGCCCCGACACGCCCCGCCAGGACCATTGTGCAATACGGTAGGTGAAACCACAACCCAATGCGACGGCAATGCCTCACCGGCAGCTGTCAACAAACGGTTCCCGCGCCCACCCGTGCAAGGTAGAGCGTGAAAGTGAGCGGTGCAAGAGCAGATGCGGATGCCATTGTAGTGTCCCGTGGCACACGACCAAGCGTCGTGCCAGCCATTGGCTTACTAGGCAAACGGATTGCAGCCACCTACTCGCGGCAGTCAGGGGAGGGGTCCATGTCCAGATGCCGGCTCTCAGTAGCAACGCATTCGCCATTTCGCCTCGTCCAGTGCAAGCGCCCTCTGGTGGCAGTCAACATGGTCCGCCAGTACCAGCACAACAAGGCACATCCGGCCCCAAAGATCTTTCCCCCTTGCCCTGCAAGGCCCGTCATGACGTTCCACTCCGCCGCACAGAACGTGAAACGCGGTGCACCGCACCAACTCCCCCAAGTGCCGCGCAGTGTTTCACTCGTGCCCCAAAAGTGCCAACCTGCAAGTGCTCAATGATCCGGGGTGGTGTACATCCCCTTGCAAACGGGTACGCCCACACTCCAGACAACTTGACACGTAGGCCATGCCTGCCCATCATGCTTGCCCCTATCCCAGCCAACAACAATACCTCCTCGCCCCCCACTCAAACGGCTTAGGCCCCCCTCCCCATGTCCTCCCACAATGCCCCATTGCCGCGCAACAAATCCCTTACGTGCGTCCCGTCCCATGTCCCGCCCTTTGCATTGTTTCCATGCAGGCCCAGCGCAACCGCATTCGCATAAAATTGGTGACAAGTACTTGAGCATTAGCATGTGTAGCATTTCCACGATTGCAGCACGTCCCAGCTCCCTTGCACTGCCGCTTCTCGGCTGCTAGCCCCACCACCTGCCACCCGGTCACTCCATCTCCAGCTGCGTGATGGTGAGGGTGAGCTGCTTGGCCACCTCGGCGGCGCTGGGCCGGTCGCGGGGCCGGTGCGCCCAGCACGCCTGGATGAGGCGCGCCATGCGCGGGGGGCACCTGCACAGCACCGCAGCACAGCACGACACGTTCTCGTGAGAACTACAAGCAAGCAACGCAGCATCATAGACTGATCTTTTCTGCCGGGGCAAGAGGCTGCCTTCTGCAGCTCTGAAGCAGCCAGTGTGCCACCCAGGACGTTCGAGTTGTACAAAGCCGTAACATGTTAGGCCGCGGCCGGCTGCCTCCCCCTGCCTCCCCCTGCCCACCTGTCCCGCGGCGGCGGCTGCGGCCGGGCCTTGTTGACGTGCACGTTGTAGGCGATGGCCACGTCCCGCATGGTGTGCCAGGGCGGCTGCCGCATCACCAGCTCCCACATCACCCTGCGGCACGGACACGGACACGGACACACACGGGGGGCAGATCATAGCTTATTCCTTCCGCATCATAAGCATCACAAGCACGAACGCCCAGCATAAGTACCAACCACGTGTGATGGGGCGCGGTCAGCAGTACTTGCCACGCCGTGCGCTCCCGGAGCACCTCCTAGCAGCGCCGGCGCTGGACAACCTGGAGAGTGGCGTTGCTTTGCCCTCCCGTGCACCAGTGCGCCCGTGTGCTGTAACTCTTGAGCCCCGGGCTAACTTCAGAGGTGCATGCACATACGTCTTGTTCCCCTCAATCCACATGCGCACTCACATGCCGAGCGAGTAGACGTCTGAGCGGTCCGTGAGGTGTTTCACGCGCTGGTCGAACACCTCTGCAAAAGCGTGGACAGGATGGTGGGGCACGGGTCAGCGGTACAGCAAATGGGGTTACAGGGAGGTACCTATGATCATAGGCGGTGCAAGACAGGCCCGTCAATGAGGCATGGTGACGCACGCGGAAGCATATCAACACGAATGTTTCTGCACGAGCCAGTTCTGCACGAGCCAGTTCTGCACGAGCTATCGGCGATTAACGCCGTTGTGCACGGTGATCTACAGGGTTGCTGCAGCTCCGGCGACATGCGCTGCTTGCCAATTCCATGCATTTCCGCACCTGGCGGCAGGTACGGTGTGGTGCCCGCCTCTATGCTGTGTGTGGACAAGCGGCTGTGCAGCTTGTAGCGCGCCAGGCCGAAGTCGGCGATCTTGGCGCGGCCCGACACGTCCAGCAGGATGTTGCTGCGTAGGAGGGGAGGGCGTGGGCGTGCGGCGTTTGCAGGAAACGGACGGGAGAAGAGAAGGGGAGCAGTGTCTTGGAGGGTACCAACTTCGGCGCGCAGCGGCTCAACATAAAAGCATCACGCCAGGTTGTGGTGACAGTGTCCGGCAACGTGGTAAAGACTTTTGGAGCCGGATCCTGTTGCAGTCGGAGAGGCCTACCTTGGCTTGAGGTCCCTGTGCAGGATGGTGGGGTGCAGGTAGGCCAGACCCACGGCCACGTCGCGCGCCAGCGACAGCAGCTTGATGGGCGAGCGATCGCTGTGCGGGTGGTAGATGTAGTCGTGCAGCGAGCACACCAGCAGCTCCTCCACCAGGAAAACCTGGCGGGAGGGGTAGGAGGCATTGGTATAACGCGGGAAACCGGGTACGAAGTGTTGGTATATCGCGGGAAACCGGGTACGAGGTGTTGATATAACGAGGGAAACCGGGTACGAGGCGTTGGTATATCGCGGGAAACAGACATCAACTGCCGGGCGGCTGGGTCTGCACAAAGCGAGATACCCCCTGCAGCCGCCTAGCGAGTGCGACAGCTACCCCTGCTTAGCCCACCGGTTCCACGGCTCACTGGCAACACGGCAGGGCAGCCTCACCTGCGGCGGGCTGATGCAGCCCCCAAAGCACCGCACCACGTTGGGGTGGCGGGAGCGCGTGAGGATGGCCATCTCCTGCGGCGCACACAGGACGGGGCGCCCAAGATCCAAATGCTCAGCTGCTGGGCATCCCTCACGGTCAGCAAGGCCACCGCAACATGCACCCCCAGCAGCCCAGCAACTTGGTAGCACGATGTGACCGCCATCGTGCCCTCCGACGAGTATCCAACTACAGGCGGACGTTGCTCATGCGCCCTGCCCACCCTCCCGACACCCTCCTCGTTCCCTTCCCACCTGCAGGAGCGTGCGCATCTCCTGAGGCTGCAGGTGCGGGGGGCACGAGTCCAGCAGCTTCTTGACGGCCACGTCGCGACCGCGCCACGTGGCGTGCTGCGGGATTGGGAGAGTGGAGCGGGGCCGGTGGGGTCAGCTTTCTAAAACGCAGTGCTCCAGGGCACCGGAACACATGGGTGGCAGGGCGTGGTACGAGTTACTTGTACGGTGTGACATGAAGTAAGGGCACAAGAGCACGGCCCTCTGACGGGTGAGTTGTTGTGCAGGCGCCTGACTCACGTAGACCTCTCCGCAGGCCCCCTTGCCGATCAGCGCGTGCAGCTGCAGGTCCCCGGGCGTGATGGCCAGATCCACGTCGCCGTGGGGAGGCACGTCGCCCACCACCACCTGCGAGGCACACGGGGTCCGGTCCACACCAGGGTAGCCATCCAGTTTGTGCTGGCCTTCATGTCGATACCAAAGCCACATGGCGGCAGTGAACACGCAGGCGTTTGCTGCGCGTACCAAGTTGCGCATCTCCGATGCTCCCTGTGCGCCGCCCCAAAGGCACGCTCACAGGCACCGTCCGCCATGTTACGCACCTTGAGGAGCGGGTTGGCGCCCTCCTGCTCCTGCTCCTGCGCAGCCCGCGCGTTCGGGCCCCCCAGGCCCACCGCCGCGGCCCCCGTCGCTGCCAGCTGCCCCGCCATGCCCGCCATCAGGCTGCCGTGGCTTAGCCGCCACGCCGCACCCACGCTGGTGCTGCTGCTGCCCATGGCGCTGGCCTGGTTCGACGTGAGCGCGTGGCTTTGGTGGTGGTGCAGGTGCGCGTGGTGTTGGTAGGTGCTTGTGGTGGTGGCTGTGGAGGTGCCACACGCAGTAGTGGAGCCGCTGCGCCCGTCGGTGCTGAGCAGCCTGCCACCGCCGTGCATCGCACCCACCGCCGAGGCCCCCATGTGCAACCCCCCAGCTGCCTGCAGCGCACCGCCTGCTGCAGATGGTGTCAATGCCGTGCCAGGAGGAGGAGCAGCACAACATTGTAACGTGAGCTGTGTACCTTGTGCCGCCACGCCAGGGCCGGTGCCTGGTGCAGGAGGCGTGCAGCTAACGCGCTGTTCCTGCAGGGTGGCGAGCATGACGCATGTGGGCTGGGGCGCAAGGGCCCCTGCCACGTCTCCCGCATGGATGGTGGGGGACGGCGGCGGGTGCCGGGTGCCCGTGGCCTGCTGCTGCCCCGGCGGCAGTAGTGCAGCAGGGCGCTGCTCGTGTGCTGCGTGCGAGGGATGTGCCCCCATACGGCTGTCTGCTGCGTGTACAGACGCTGCTGGGGCCCATGTTGTCGGAGTAGCAAAGCCAGGCGGGCTAGGAGGAGTGGTATGAGCATTTACCGCGTGGGCGGCGTCGGACTGAGGTGGTGCAGGTAGCAACGAGGCCCTTACGGGTGCTGGGCCCGGGGAGGATGCAGCCTGAGGCCCTGCTGGGGCGGCGGTCCAAGCTGACGGATTGCAGGGCGCAGCCGCACTCACGAGGGTGTCAGCCCCTATCAACACGGGTCCGACTGCACCACCCCCGCCACAGGTGGGGGCCGCCGTGCTGTTGTGGGCAGCTGCAGCTGCCGGCAACAACGGCCTGGAGCCCACGGGCACCGCTGCCTCGGTGCAACACGACAGGGGGTGCATGTCGGGCGGCCGGGGCCCCTCCCAGCTGTCGTCGATGCTCTCCTTTGCAAAGCCCGACACGTCCTCCAGCATGGGGAGGGCCCCTGAGGACACCGACCAGCCCCCAGTGGCGGAGAAGTAGGCCGAGCCCGTGTGGTGGGCCAGCCGGGTGCTGTCTGGGGAAGGGAAGTCCTCGGCACCACGGCACGCTGCGCTGTCCAGGGCTGGAACTGGGGCCTCGCCTGCAACGCCCTCCTCCGGTTGGAGGACCAACTGCTGCTGCTGCTGCTGTGGCAAGGATGGCTCAGCGGCCAACCGTGGCTGCTGTGCCTGCTGGGCGGTGGGGACCTCACGCAGTGCTGCTCCCTGCACCATGGCCACCGCCGCCGTGCAGCTGCCAGACCGGGAGCACGCACTTGCATGGCCGCCGGTGCCGCGCGCTGACCCGCTTGTGCCCTCGCCATCGTCTGGCCCTTCCAAGAAGGGCAGTGTGGAGGTGGGAGGGCCGCTGGTGCCGGTGAGGATGCTGTCCGGCCCCGGCGCCGCGCAGGCGGAGGCCTCCCCTGCGCTCGACAACGCCGAGGTCAGCCGCCCCACAGACGAGCGAGGGCAGCGCGCAGCGTCCCGAGGGGAGCCCCCACTCAGCGGCCGAGGGCCGTCGGGGCGGGCTGTGCCGGCGACTGGGCAGTTCGCTACTGCAATGCAGACCAACTGTGAACTGACGGTGCCCAAGCACCCCTCACTGCCGTCACCGGTGGAGACAAGGCCCTGCTCACACATGACCCCCAAGGTGGGCTCTTCGCACTCGAACGCCCCAGCCGCTGATGCAGCGTTTGCCTCTGCTGCTAGGCACCCCGGCGCGGCCTGGTCCATGAGCCGGAAGGCTGACAGGTAGGGCCCCCGGTCGGCTGTGCCTGGCTCCTGGCCGTCTGCGGCAGGTACGCAGTGCCGCCCGCTGCCCTCCTGGCCCACAGCCGTGCATATTGCCTCCTGCTGGTCATCTGCAACTGCCGGAGGAACGGTTGCGCCACGTGGCACAGAAAGTTCGGCCATGCACCGCATTCGACTGGCGCCTGAGCATTCGGAAGCGCATTGCTCGTTGCTTCCATCCTGCGGCGTGGCACCACCATGCTCAGCTGACACCTGCAGCTGTAGCTCCAGCGCCTGCTGCGCCTGTGCCTGGCGCTGCAACTGGCCGGCCCCGTCTGAGGTACCTGCCACTCGTTGCACAGCCCGCTTAGGTTTAAGAAGCCAGGGTAAGCACCCTGGCCAGCTGCCCGGTGCCCCGCAGCCCCTCCCCTCCAGCGCTTGCGACACCTGGATGCGCACCACTGACACACCCCTAGCCGACTGCCCCGAACCCCCTGCAGCCCCGTCGGCGTTCTGCGGAACCCCAGCGTCCCGCGGCCCTCGCTTGAGGGCCGGAGGTATGTCCCGCACCTGCCGCGTAGCCCCCCGCGCGCCAATGGGAGCCACGGGCGCCGCAGCACGTGGGACTGCGGCCGTGTCAGCCACTGCCGCCGTCACTGCCCCACCTGTGTCACACACAGCTGCGGTGCAGCTGCTTTCCTCCAGGCCATTCCCGCCCGCGGGCTCCGCGCGGCTGCCGCACGTACTGCTGTTGTTTCTCGAGGAGCTGTCCTGGCGGAAGGGCACCAGGCAGCCCGATGCGCCCAGGCCCCTGCGCCCTTTCCGCCCGCCCTCGGCGTCTAGGTAGCTCAGCGCGTTCCGGCGCCGCAGGCGGGACGTCAGCCCCCAGGCCGCCAACGCGAGCAGCACCAGTGCCGCCACCCCGCCAAGGACGCAGCCTGCTATCAGGCCCGCGCGGGTGCTTGCCCCGCCACTGCTGTCGCTGTCTCCCGGGGCTGCTGCGCCAGGGCCTGCGCCAGTGCTGGGCAGCGCTGTCCTGACGAAGAACGAAAGCTTGAGCGAGAAGCTGTCCGACACGTAGCCGTTTGCGTTACTGGCGGACACGTACACGACGTCCTGTGCGCTGTACACCGGGACAGCGTACAGCAGGATCTGGCTGGTCACTCCGCCACTGGCTGTGGGGGCAGGCAGCCGCCAGGTGAACTCTGCGCTGCCGCCGTCCATCCGCTGGACGGTCAGGTTCACGAGTCCGTAGTACGCGCTCTGCTGCTCAGGCGTGTCAGGTATGGTGGTGATGGAGGAGGCGGTGAGGGTGACCATGACCAGGGTGCTGCAGGTGGTGTCGCCCAGGCTGCAGCCGGGCAGGGGGTTGCGGCCCAGCGTCCGTGCGCGGCGGGGAAAGGCCAGCGGCTGGCGGTCCAGCAGCACGCGCTCAGGAGAGGATGATAGAAGCTCCTCCGCGAACGCGGTGCTGGAGTACCGCCCTGCAGCGGTGCGGACACATGCCAAGTTAACATTCGCCCCGACTGGACCCGCGCAGTTGCGCGGCCATACGGGCTTGTCCGTGACCATTAGATAACCCCTCCCTCACGATCTTGATATGCAGGTTGTCACTTAGGTTGTGGGCCAGGAGAACGTTTACGGACCCACCTGTTTCCTCCATGAACGGGTCCGGCATGCGCACAAAGGTGCCGACGCACGTGCCGTTGCTGCTGCTGCTGTTGCCCGCTGTGTATGCCACCGTGGCGGACGGCATCTCGGCGCGCAGGTAGCCCTCCGGAAAGGTGGCAGCGGAGCAGCGCGCGCCGTCGGCCGAGCAGGTGGCCAGCAGGGTGTCCAGGGATGAGTCGGCGGGCAACGCCTCGTACGGGTCGGGGGACTGCTGCGGTTGGGGACCGGGGTGGAAGGTGTAGTCCGAGCGGGTGCCGCAGCCTGGCGGGACGCACAAGAGAGAACAGTGATTGGTCCCCGGGCGTGAGGGGCAAAACGGCCGTGGTGGGTTGGCTGCCTTGAGAAGACCTTGTGCTGCCAGAGTGGCTGGACAGCGTGGGCCGCGCGGCAGCTCTCATGGCGTGTGCACGCTGGGGCGGTGCGTGCCGCTTACCCTGCACGTTTGCTGGCGGCAGGCGCACGTACGTCCCGCCGCACGCCCCCCGCTGCCGCACGTCGGGGTCCGGCAGGGTGGCGTTGCGGGCGCCCAGCAGCTGCACGTACCGGTGCAGCATGCCCTGCAGAGCACAGAGCCACATGCAGCGTTGTTGCTTAGTTATTGTACTTCGCTGCCAACCCCATGCACACGCGGTACCTGCTGCACGTGCAGCGCAGCTCTGGCTATGCCGCCACCGCGGTTGGGATCCATTCGCAACGCCCCTGGCTGCGATGACGCTAACCCAGAACTCGCCACAGCTGCTTCACACACTCACGAAGTCGCCCCAGATGCGGCCGGTGGTGTCGAAGACGTAGCACCAGGAGCAGCGGTAGCACATGGCCGCGAAGGCGGGCAGGCGTATGCTGGTCATGTCGTTGACGATGACACCCGTGGTCTGCAGCGCGTCCTCCTCCGCGTCGATGTACCGCTGTGGGTAGAACTGGAAGCCGGGGATGAAGGAGGGCGGGTCGGAGCAGGTGGGGTCCGCCTCGGTGGCCACGACCCCTTCCCCACGACTGCTTGCGTTGGTGTAAGGCATGTTGGGCTGCAGCGCAGCGGCCCGGGCAGCGGCAACAGCCTCGGGGGTGATGCCAGCAGCTGCTTCCGCCTTGATGTAGGTCCCCCGGCACGTGGCATTGGAGGCATCTGTGACGGGGACAGCGGGGCAAGAGGTAGGGAACGTGCCAAGAGCGCCAGGCAAGGGGCACATCAGCCACTACACCTGCCTCAGCTATAAGCCACTGCTGCAAGGCCCCCGTGTTGCTCAATGGTGTGAGGGGCGACGGGTGACTGGCTGCAGCTTCCTGTGCAGCTTCCGGCTGCAGCTGCATACAGCACCCAGCTGTCACTGCAAGACCACGGTGTCGTCCGGGTGACGGAATACCCTGGCTGTGCTCTTCTCACCGTGATCCCAACCCCACAGGGCAGGAGGCCGGATATATCCTTTGAGCTCTCCAGGGTCGCTGAAGCCTAGGCAGTCGGCACGGGCGTTGCACTGGGACAGAAGCTGCTGCCTTCCGCCCGTCAGCCAGCTCCCCTGGTAGTAAGTTCCCAGGTTGCCCTGGGGACTATAGGCTCCAGAGTAGAACTGGTAGCCTGGAAGCTCGCAGCTGAACTCCCCTGCGTGTGAGGACCAGTACCAAGTACCAGCTGCTTCAGCAGTGTCGTACGGCTGTTACACTGCTACCACTCCAGCAGTGTGGGGGCCAAAGGTGCGGTACGTGGGCATAGCGCTCTAGATTAAGGCCTTACCTTGCTGCAAACCTGTTGGTGTCTCAAGTATCCCTCTAACAAAGGAAGCAGCAATTGGCTGCTCTCTCAAGTGCCCTGAGTGCAAAGACACACGCTGGGGTGAGTTGTGAGGGCAGAACGCGTTCGCCAACCCGGCAGCATGCTGCTTACACGTTACAATGACGATTGCGAGCCACCAGTGAAGTCCCCGCCTCTGCATCCTCGACCCGTCAAGCGTCATGCGCGGAAGGCGTCCTTGCTTGTCGCCATTGAGACAGCACACAAAGATGTGAATGTCATTCCATGGGCAGCTGTTTGCTTGCCACTGACTGTTGGTGGTATTGTCAGTGCGGAGCCCTGCCTGCTGCCTCTGTCGTGTCAAGACGGTACCACAACACGAAGCGTTTCCATGATCAATTGTCTGAAGCATCACACATTGTTGTGACGTGAGTCAAGTCATGCGTAAATGACTGAATGAGTTTCCAACTTTCCAGCTTGTGCGCGAGAGAGCAGGAAGAGCACAGCTCCTTCTCTGATACAGCCTTTAGCTACCCAGCATAGGTAATGAGCAGCGAAGCCGTCAAGTACGTCTCGACTCTGCGTCCAACTGCGCTGAACAGTTGGCAGTTTCAAGCCGTAATCACCGAGCTGCGCCTCGTACGTACCTCGTTGGCAGCGTTGTGCCAATTATGTATCGCAACGGGCTGTTTGTGGCGGACCTCACAGTACGCCCAGGCAGTGCGGCAGTGAAGATACGACGGAACGAGTACGTCAGGTAAGAAGACGTTGCAGCTCGGCACAACGGGTTATGTCCCAGGGAGGGTAGCAGTCCCTAGAACAAGACCGGTTCTACATTGTATGTATCGAGCTGGTGCATCACGACCTGCGGTGCCGGAGGAAGCAGTGCCTCCGGCGTATACGGGCAAGCGTACGAACGAGAAATGATACCGGTAGTAGGCACGTTGACAAGTATATGGCAGCCCACACCCCGGTGTGTGCCACGTATGTGCAATGGTATGGTGCATGCACTCCCTTGCCTGCACCAGGCAGCATCCGGGATCAGCCTCAACCGTTGGCCACAAGCCGACACCATAACACACCTGCCGTGGTAGAACCCGGGACTGGATACGCACAGGATCATCACCATCCGAACTCTTCAGCCACACAGGACAGGCACTAAAAGTAGAAAAATCGCTGGTCCATGGCTGCACGGCAGTTGATGATTACTCATCGTTGCCTCTCCCCTGCCGTACGCTCGGACCGGCGTGGCGCTTGACCGTCACACGACAGCTGCAACAAGCCGAGGGAGCCAGGACGATTGCACCCTGACATGTCCACTACACGCGTACCATGAGATGCTCCTTGCGCCAGCCCAGGCACGCGGGCACCTACGTGCCAAGCACACCAATTACGGTAAGTCCACCCGATGCCCATCCTTGCTCGCAAGCCGCACATTCCTGGAAATGACCTCCTCCCAAACCTGCTCTACCGCGCCCTTCGCCTCAGCCTCCCCAAACCTCGGCCCTCCCTCAAGGCACAGAAGCAGCCCTTTGCTGCCACAACGGGCATTGCAACGAGCGCCGCAACGTGCGGCCACCAGGGGGCTATCCCTCCGTGCCTTTATGTGGTCCCCATGTGCCTGGCAAGGCACTCATATCTGGCCCAGCAGGAACTCCATGAGCTGGTCCAGCGTGGAGGAGGTGTCGGTCAGCAGCTGCTCCAGGGCAGGCAGCCGCGCCTTGGGCGTGGACACGCCCTGCAGCGGGCGCACGGAGGGGCGCACAAAGGGGAGCCTGTCATGCCACTACCGAGTACTGAGCACGGGGCCCTGCTTTCGGGCCATGCCGGCAACATGTGCTTCCGGACTTGCAGTCGGCAGGGCGATGTTGGTGCAGGATCGCACTCAGCTGCTGCCGGTAAGCATGGCGTGGGATGTGCGTGCCACTTTGGTGCGCAGGCAGCCAGAAAAAACGTTGCACCAGAAAAAACGTTTCCCTCTGGGCGTACCGAGAGTTTGCAGAAGTCCAGGTACAAGTCCTTGATGAGCGCGATGAGGTGGTCCAGGTGCTGGGGCTGCTCCTGCAGGGTGACGGGACGAGGCGGGGCGTGGGGCGTCGGTGGGACGAGCAGTCCGTCGAGGGGTGCGCCGGCGGCCGAGGAGGCAAGCCGAGCAGGGTCCCATACGGCACGGCACAGGAAACCAGCAGAATTCCGGCCCATCCGACGTGCGACGTACTCAGTGCTATGCTTGCCACGCTCCAAACCGCAAGCGGCAGGCCAGCCCCCGGTACCGCCGCCATTGCAGTCTGCAAGCGTCTTTCCAGATGCCCCGCCACGAGCAGACTGGGCGCTCACGCGGACGATGCCGCATCCAGCCCGCCTCTGCCCCCCGCCCCCGTGTCTCCCGTGTAACCCCCCTGCCCCCGCCGCACCTTGTACTCGTGCTGTATCTTGTCCGCGCGGTCCAGCACCTGCTTGTACTCGGGCGCCAGGTACGACACGTCGCCGTCCTGCATCTTGAGCTCCTGCTCGTAACGGCAATGGTGGGTGTGATGGTGGCAAGGGCAGGGGTAAAACGGGATAATGTGCTGTTTAGGAGCGTAGGCAGCTGCTGTGGGTGCCACCGGCACTTCCTGTGAACCTCAGGACGGACGCGCTGGGTTCGGAACCTCCCTTCCTCCCTTCCTGTCCTGCTGCCCGCGTCAGTGCATGGTGCGCATGTAGGGGTGTGTGCACGACACCTGCCAGCGCATGCCATCTATCCCGGGGCCGCTGCTGGTACCCAGCGCTCTGGTAGGTGCCGTGTGGCAGCACTCTGTTCCCGGCCTGCATCTCACTAGCAAGGGCTCGCCGCCCAAAACGTCGCCCGGCACAGCCCTGAGCCCTTACCCCCTTTCCTCTCCGTCCAACCCTGCACCGCCGGGTCCCCTGCCCCCCACCCCCTCTGTCGCAAGCATTGCCCTCCAAAACAATGCTGTTGCCCGCTTTTATCACTCTGCTAACGCTTGCAGTTGCCCACAACCTGCAGTCTCTCCCGCCCCCTCCTCTTCCTTCTGCCCCCTCCGCTGTTCCCGCGGATTCCAAACCCCGCTCCACGCGCCACCCCCACCTGCAGCCCCTCCAGCATCATGTAGGTCTTCTTGAGGCTGCGCTGCTTCTCCAGCTGCGGCCACACCAGCGCCACGCTGTGCTGCAGGCTCTGCGCACAGTGTGGCCGAACCACACGTTGACGCGCAAGGAGAAACAGCGTACGCTATAGCGGCATCAGGGAGCCACGTCGAGTACCTCGGTAACACCGCACCGTGTTCAAGTAGCCAAAATGACAGCATTGGGTACGGTGCGTACCTGCGCCGAGGGGTTGAACGACACGTTGACCCGCAGCTTGGCGGCGGTGGCCTCGCGCATGACGTGCTCGTGCACGATGCCCAGAGTGGACACCAGGTCGGACACGAAGCGGGCCTCGCCGGCGCGGTACCTGGAGCAGGAGGGCAACGCAGGACCGCAATGTTGTAAACAGAAGAAGAAAGTGGAGTAGGGAGTACGGTAACCGGGAGGCAGAGTGGCTGACAGGATGAGCTGGCATAGGGAAGCGGCGGTGGTGGTGGGATCGGGTGAAGCGAAGGAGGTGCTTGTGGCGTGGGTAGTGGCAGGGAGGGGAGTACCGGTGCGATGTAGGCGCGCGAGGAAGGGTGTGTGTTGTGCGTGGGGCACGGACGCCGAGGGCCACCCACCGCAGGAGCAGCTGCGTGCCCAGCAGCGTGTTCTGGAACACGTAGGCCCCGCCGTCCTGCCCCGGGGGCAGCGTGGGGGGCACGTCCGGCAGCAGGCCCGTGATCCACGAGTGCACGTCCCCGGTCGTGAAGGAGCCTGTAGTGGTGAAGGCAGGGTCGTCCGTACGCACGGAGGCCGGTTCACGACTCGTTGCCTCCAGAGAGCAACGTCTTGTGCGTTAAGACAGGGTTGTATGTTGCCACGGCGCCATATCTACTCGGAGCGTGCAACGGCTGAGTTCAAGCGGGGCCGTGCCGTGCGGCGGCCTGCACAAACCGTCCTCTCGCCCAGCCTGCCCCACCCCACCCGTTATGAGCAGCTCGTTTGTGGGGCGGGTGGTGTCGAACTGCGTGATGCGCTGGTGCAGGCACAGCGGCCTGATGGTGTGGCGCACCACCACGCACGCCTTGGGCACGATGGCGGGGATGACGAACGCGGACAGCGACGCGGAGCGGCCCTCGCGGACCTGCATGAGCCCAAGGGTGTGCGAAGAGTCGATTCATGATCAAACGCCCATGCTATACCTTGACAAGTACCGTCACACGGCCACGCAAGTGTCGCAGGCGAGCATGCGGGCACGTCGCCCCAACAAGACCTAACTGCTCTACTTCCCCACCTTGAACTTGACCGCTAACCGGTTGGTCGAGTCTTGGCACCTGCCAGGGGACGGGCAGCTTGCGGTGTTAGCCGTTCGCAGCTCAAGCGCCCGCTGGCGGCTGCTACCAGTCCATGCAGTGCAACGCAATGCCGCCCACCCCCCTACATCTCTCCTGCTCAACCCCTGGCTCCCGCCTCCCATACCTGCACCCTCCTGCCTAGCATCCACACAAGCATTCCTTGCCCCGTTTCCACCCATCCCCTTACATCTCCCCTTCTCCCGGCCTCTCCCCTGTACGGCACCGTCGTACCTGTACGTGGCGAGCGTGAGGTTGCCGTTGGCCTCGTCCGGCGGCGACCGCGACAGGATGGCCACGTTGCTGGCCACGTCCAGCATCTGCAGCGGCGCACTGCACTGGATGGCCACCGTGAAGATGGGCACCGCGCTCTCGATGCTCAGCACGTAGCACGCCTCGTCCGCCTCCAGCTTGCACTTGTCCTGCACCGTGAACGGCGCGGACATGGCCAGCTGCGCGGTGTCGCCGCCGCGCTGAGTGAACCTGAGGGCGCAGGGTGGCCGCAGAGCAGCAGTGAACACAAACGAAATACGGTACTTCGAACGCAGGGGCCGGATTGGGGAGGAAGGAAGCGTGAGGGGGCAGGGTGGTGGGTAAACAGGCAGGTGTGGCGGAGGGGTGGTGGTGGCGCATGGCGTGGGATAAGAGTGTGAGGCAGGGTCGACGAGGGACAGCTACGGGAAGGCGGAGGGCACAGGCAACATCAAGTGAGCACCGCGTTAGCACTGTACCCCTTCAACTGCTGGGGGTCACTGGTGTTCACATAAATGTGCTGCTGCTAATCCAGGAGGCCATGGGCAGGATGAACCCGGCAAGTGCACAGGCCGCGGGACATGGCATGCATGCGCGCCAGGCACACGACCTACTTGACCTTCTCCCCCTCGATCTCCTGCTTGAGCGCCATGATCTCCGACCGCAGCCGCTCGATCTGCCGCGCGTAGCTCTGCCGCCGCTCCTCGTCCTCGGCGCCCGCCAGCTGTGGCGGCGGCGGCGCGGGCTTGGCGGCGCGGCCCAGCTGCAGCGGCAGGCCGCTCCTGGCCGCGGGGGGGCCCTCGGCGGCGGACGCCAGCAGCCCACCGCCGGGGGGCGCGAAGCTGATGACCTGGCGAACAGGTTTAAAGTGCACAGCGCAAAGGAGAAACGGATTACCCGGTGGCTTGCGGTGTGCTGCGGTGTGTATTCGTGTCTCAGGGTTGCTCAGCGGCATGGCAGGTCTTCACGCAGCTGGACGGTGCACAGCTGAAGGGAGGAATACACTGGTTCTGACGGCAACGTACGGGCTGCGCCAGTGTGGTTGGTGCGCTCAGCTGCACTGAAGGCGTGTGCGCGGCAGGGTGGTGTCTAACGGGGCCGTCTCTAGCCGTGGGCCGCAGCGCACCATGACGCCAGAGCGCCCTACGGTCGTGACTCCAGGCAAGATTCAAGTTATTTACTACCATTGTGCTTCCCACCTTGCCCGAGAAGGTGTGCATCACGAACTCTTGCGCCATGAGGTTGGTCACGTAGCCCCCGTCCAGCGTGTTGATGCTCTCGGTTAGCTTGACGCTGCGGAAGCGCAAGGCACACGCACAACACGCCAAAAAAGTTGACTTGCACCTGAATGCGCAGTGAAAACTACTTACCAAAAAATAGCAGGAAGGAACTGCCCTGCTGGCGCTGAAGACAAACCGTTACCGCGCCATGCACCTCCGCTCCAGCTGGATGCCGTGCAGTAGCGGCGGAACCGCCTGCACGGCATGAACCCCCGCTGCCGTACCGGACCGTGCCGTACCGTTGCCGCAACCCACACCACGACCCACCTGTACACGGTCCGCAGTGTGCCCGTCTCCTCCATGTCCAGCACCTCCACCACGCCGTCCTCGCGGCCCACCACGATGTTGTTCATGCCGGTCTTGGTGAAGTCGATGCCGGAGAAGACGGCGCTGATGGCGCCGTGCTTCTTGGGGTTGGGCAGCGTGAAGCCCTGCCGCGCAGTCTCGGCGTCCAGCAGCAGCTGCACCAGCGTGCCTGCGCACACGTGCCGAGTACGCGTGAGGGGAGAGGAGGGAGGGAGGGTGGTCCGCCAGTGGGCTTTGACGCAGCGAGCGGGGGTGGCTTCACATTGGAAAAAGGTAGCACGCCTGGGAGCACGTGCATTAAAGCTGGTAAAGGGTGCTGGCATGCTTTGTGAACGGCTGCACGCTTGATGAAGGGGATGGAGCGCTCGCCCTGGGGGCCCATACGGGGAGTTCAATGCACCACTCGTTCGCGTGCCCACCGTTGTCGGTGCCGTACAGCACCTCCTTGGCCGACGGGAAGCGGTGCTGCGGGTCGTGGCTGTCCACCACGTACTGCAGCGACACGGGCGCGGCGGGCGTGGGCGCCTCGTAGCACACCTCGTTGCCCTTGAGCACGCGCACGTAGCGGTCCTGGCAGGCCAGCACCGGCCACATTTCCGAGGGGTTGTGCAGCGGGACCACCTGAACGGGCAATAATCCAATGGTGGAGGGGGAAGCGCGGAGGGGACTCCTGAGCGACGCCCGGGCGCTAGGTGTGCGTGGGCAGGAGAAGGGAGTTGTGCAGCGGGGCCAGCTGCAAGGACTGGAGCCGGCCAGGAGTTCGGTGAGCGGTGCAAGCGGGCGCGAGGACGGCGGTGCGTGCCCTGTGCCGTACGGTGCCAATGTCCGTCCAGAGCAGTTGGAAATTACTGCTGCATGTAGGTGGTAGGGAAGCACCACCCGTGGCGTTGGAGGTGGCCGTACCTCTGCATCGTTGATGCGGTCGGGGCAGAGGTACAGCGCCTTGTCCCGCCCCTCGATGAAGTGGTTGTGCACGTACTCGCCCGAGGACCAGATGTTCTTCTCGAACACGTCCACCTGCAAGGGGGGGTCGTAGTACAAGAGTGAGATGGTGTGGGTGTGAGGGCGATGGCGTTGGATGGCCATACTGCCGTCGCACGCCAACGCGTAACCCATCCGTAGGCCTGATGACAGGTGGGCTACCATCTCCCAGGCCCCAGCATCCCATTTGCCCCGACCAAGGAGTGACAGGCAAGGGCGGCAGCGGCCACATTGGGAGAGCAGTGGGAAGCAGTTGGGCTGTGGAGGATGCCGTGAAGACCTACCTTGCGGACGGTTTCTGTGAGCTGCGTGTTGAACTTGAAGAAGTCCTTGCCCTTCTTGTTGATGCCCTTGATCTACAGGCAGTTTGCAGTGTGTCGAATACCAGGTCAGGGGCGCTCATGCGTGTGTAGATCAACCAGTCTGGTTCCACATTACGCTCCAGCTGTAGCGCGCCCCCAAGCCCCTAGGGACGGCGGTCCGGGTATCCCGATGGAGGGCCGCCATTAGCTGACCAGCCAGGATCCCAGAAGAACACGTCTGTCCACTGGCGGCTATCTCAGTGGGCCCTTACCTGGTTGCCTGCCGACACGAAGATTTTGTCCCTTTGGGACTTGCCCTTTCCGAGCGTCAGGCTGGTCACCTGCAGTGGGAAGCGCCCAAACGGTACCCATGAGCGGGCCGGTGGGAACCCAGCCAGGTGTGGCTGCTGACATCACGCCGTTATGGGTTTCAAGCAATGGCATGTGGGTCAGCGTGCGGTGTGCATGCACCTGCCAACAGGGCATTCCAGCAACTCGAGACAATCTGCCACGCACGGCGAGGTGTGCACACATCCCGTGCATGTTCTGTTGAGCTCCGTGATAGGCCCATAGGTTGTTAGAGCACTTGGACCGTAGGATTGCATGCCCCCAGTGCGTGCTCAACGCTGCATGTCTCAAGTGCATGTTGGAGTGGTGCATCTGCACGGCGCCCGTCCACCATACGGTCGTGCATGCCAGGCAGCAAATTTGCCGCCGTTACGCTGCTACGGTGTGCTCGGGCACACACGGCCTGGGCTGTGCCCTGGTTGCCCATCCACCCTTGCCCTATCCATGCATGTAAGCTCATACGCAAGCTGACCTGCTCAAACCTCCCACGAGTGCCGCGCACCACGATACCACTGCAGCCCATGCGTTGCTGGCTCTGCCCACCCCTGAGGAAGGTGCTCTGGCGCATACTTGCACCCGTGCTCGCCACCGCTCTCCCTCGTTTGCATTGCCTCACAACCCCGACCATGTTCGGTCCCGCCGTGCCCCGCGATACAACGGCCTGGGACCCTGGGCCCTACCTTCTGGGAGGCCGAGGGGAGCGTCTTGAACGCTATGGCGAACTCCCCCTTCTTCACCGAGAAGCATTGGATTACCCCTGACGAGTCACCGCACGCCACCTTCTGTGTTTTCTTCTCCTCCGACAAAGGCAGCACCTGGAGAGCCGAAGAGACGTGCCGTCCCGTCAAGCATGCTGCTGTAACACATCCCTCGAAGAACTGGTACAGTCCAAACGCCTACCGCCAAGGTGCCGATAGCGCATGGTGCAGTCTGAATAAGGTCCTGGCGAAACAATTCTAGCTCCATAGTGTATTGCTGCTACTCAGCGCTGGTCAAATTGCGCGCGCCCCGCGACCGCAGGGGCGCTGCTATTGTGCTACGATGCCATTTTCCTTCCTTCGTTGGATAGGTGGAATGCGTCTTTGTATAGGGTGTATCGGGCGCACTACTACACGAGAATTCCTTTGTGCAGCCTCGTGACACAGCCAACGTAAAAATATCTTGCTCCGACGCTTGCAAACCATAGGCAACGACTGGATTACTGCAGAGCCCAGAGGCTAAACCGTACACGGCGCAACCCTGAATGGGGCTCTCCCCTGTTAGCTGGCGCCAAGCTGCTGGGAGCCTAAGGCGCCACAGGAGAAACAGTGTGGGGCTGCTTGCTGATGATCATCACCGTTGTAGGCTTCCAGTCGCACAGCGTCGCGGCAGACAAGAGGCGGCACCCTGCGGCACATTGTGGTGCCTCAGGCACGCCCTCGTCCCTTGTGCCATGCTGTGCGACGTGCAGGCCTAGCATGTGATGGCGCGCACTTGTCATGTGTAGCTGGCCCTGATTCGCCCTATAGTAATGTAATGCTGCATGTGGAGCAAGGCAAGCAAATAAGGACGTCCTCCCCGTCTGAGGTACGTCCGTCGCCAAACCAGCCCCCAGCCCAGGCCCCCATGTGGGTGGCACTCTCCCCTGCACTCAAGCAGGCCCTGAAACCAGCTGGGCACTGGCACCACGCAATAAAATGCAAGCTGTGTTTAGCAGAGGCCTGATGGTAGTAGAGGTCAAGGGACCAGGTACCGCAAGCGCACACATGTGTCCAGGCTCCACGAGCACCAGCCCTGCACCAGCCTCTCCTCATGCCCCCATGCGCAATGCCCCCATGCCTGCCAGCGGATACCGCCACTGCTACAAATCAGGCTTCCCTGACGTCCACATCCCTATACTTTCGTGCACACACCGAAATCCATTTTGCGGCGTGCCATGGCATGAGCTCCTGGTCACCCGCAACCGTGTTCTTGGCCGTTAGAAAGCCTATTTCGGTCTCCCTAGTCTCGTGCTGGCAGAATGCCTGCCTTGCGTGATATTAGTTAGACTTTTATTAATGACATTGTCATTAATCTTACATTAGCAAACACCAGTGCGGCAGCATTGCGTACTAGTAGCGGCACACCATGCCGCGCGAAATCGTGACGCTCAGCTTTGGCAGTTACGCCAGCTTCGTGTCGGCGCACTACTGGAATCTGCAGGTGATCAAAGCAGCAGCTTTGGGGGGCGACAGACAGAAGGGCAGCAGCGCAGCAGCAGCAGGGGTTCACGGCAGCTGAAGAGCTGACCTGCGCCCAGCCCCAGCACCTGTGTGCAAGCCACCAGCCAGCAGGCCCCGGCTGCAGGCCCTCATCCTATCACGTCCTCACAACTTCTGCCTAGGATGCTGTCGCTGAGTGGGAGCGGGCCACAGGAGGACTGACTGGGGCCGCCGTCTGCCATGGTGGACGCCCCCCCTACACCCTGGAAACCCCTGCTCTGGAACCACTGCAAGCGCCTGCAACGCCGCAGGAAACCCAGCTGCAGCCACATGCATACGTAGCACCTCTACTTCTCATATCAAGCGCTTGCTATCCGCGCCCTGATCACCTGCTCGTGTCACCACCAGCACACATCCCCATCTTCCGGCCCTGCCCCGCCAGGATGAGGCTGCCGGCTACAGCTCCCGCGAGGAGTGGTCCGACTACGGCGCCACCCTGGACCACGACGTGCTGTACATGGCCACCGGGGAGGCCAGGGACGTGAGTGGGTGTGCCGGTCGGCGTGACGGGACACACGTGGCGTGGTGGCCGGCTAGCATCGTGACGGCTGCGGTAGCCTGGCCTCTGGCTTGGGACAGCTGGCTGCATTAATGCACCAATGGCAGCATACACGCCTAGGAGGAAGAGGTGCATCATGGAAAATACATCATGTGCCAGGCGGTGGCACTGAAGCGACGCAGGGAGCCAGCACGCACTGAACTCAGAAACTGCCTCCGGCACGCGCGCCTCGTACTGCAGGCCACGGACCCAGGGGCAGTGGTGAGGTGGCGTGCCTAATCCACCTGTGGATGGACCGGTATACGGTTCCTGACCTCGCTGCCATTTCTGCCGCAGGGCTCCGTGAGCTACAGGCCCCGGGCCGTGCTGTTCGACACGACGGCCAGCTTGGGAGGTGGGGCCTGCAACTGCATGCATGTACCACCGCGTTTCGTGCATCCGCCAGAACGAGAGGCAGCCTGCTCTGACAGGGGCTATGCGCGCCTTTGGCTGCTGAGCTTGTCACAGGACACCAGACGCGCAGGCATGAGGTGGGTGCCTGCTTGAGTCGTGCGTTCCTTGGCTTGCGTGCTGTTAGCTGTGGTACAGCTTCGTAGCTGCGCTGCTGACAGTATGGTATCCCGCCGTCCCTCCGCTCCTGTGCTGGACTCCTGCCCGCCAGGCGTGTCCCTCGCGGCAGCTTGCGGCGGCGCAGGGGCGTCCACGGTCGCTGCAACGGGCGGCGCGTGGTCTGGGCGCGTGGAGGTGCACCGTTCCGATCCCGTTGCTCGCAGCGCCTTTGTGGAGCGGCTGGAGGAGCAGGAGCACCTGCCGTACGACGAAATGGGTGGGCAGGGGCGCAGGGTCGTGGCGCAGGGTGCGGGCGAAAGGGTTCGCTGAGGCAGCGCACTGCTGCAACAGCCTTGCAACCTGGTAACTCCAACATGTGTTGTGGCCCGCGCTGCGGGCTTCTGCACCAGCCATGCGTCAGGTTCATCCATGACGTAGAAAGGCACACCAGCGCTCGGCTCAGGTGCTGTTGGTGCCCGTGCATCAGTTGACCTGTTTGCGCCGTGTAGCACTGTGTACCCCGCGACCAACACACGCAAGTCAATGTTGATGGCACTAGCCGGTGATGCAACGTTTGTCCTCGCTACCTAGAGAACATTGCTGCCCCCCGCAGGCCCTGAAGAGGCGGCCCGGCACCAGGCGGAGCTGGAGGCAGCTGCTCGGCAGCTGGACCCCTCAGGGGCTGGCAGCGGTGCACGCTACTGGACCGACTTCTGCAAGGTAGGTGCTAAACTCACTCCGGCTTAAGCTCACGAGTCGCATCTTCGATCCACACTCTCTCCCACCTGACACCCAGCGTTTCCCCTGCTCCAGTCATGCCCAACTACTCGGAAACGATCCGCTCCATGGCGTATCTGCCACCACCACAGCCACTACGTCATATAAACACACTCCCCTCCTCACCAGAGACGGCCACGCCCATTACCCCACCCTCCTTCTCGCGCGTCACGCATTTTTCCCCTGCCTGTCGCAGGCGCTGCTGCACCCGCGCTCGCTGTGCTGCCTGCCCGGCCAAGTGCTGCTGCCGGGGGCAGGGGCGGGGGCGGGGGCAGGGGCGGGCGGCTGGGGCGACGCGGGCGAGGCGCTGGGCCCCGGCGCTGGCGGCACGGAGCTGCGTGAGGACATGGAGGATCGTGTGCGGGTCATGGGGGAGGCGTGCGACAGCCTGGCGGGTGGGTGGGTGGGCGGGAGGGTGGCTTGGTGGCGGAGCGCGCGGGGGGCAAGGTGGCTTGGGAGGGTAGGGGGTTTAGGTGAGAGCGGGAGGTGTGTGGGGAGAGGTTTACCGTACCCGGCCGTTTGGGCTTAGTGCTGGTGGCCGTAGGCGCGGGGGAAGGAGCGGGATCGGGAAGGGGAGGAGAGGGGTTGACGGGAGGGTCCTGAGGAAGAAGGGGCAGCTAAGCGCGGTGCGAACCGGCTATGGGGGTGGGGATGCACGAAACCGGGGCAGCGCACCATGTTACCGTTTACCGGGGCACTCTGGATTTGTTTGTGAGGCGCAAGCACTGCGTGCCCGTGGCGTACGTGGCTCCTGTTTCCCCTAACTGGGCCCTGAGCTCCTAAACCTTGTCCGCTGCCCCCACAGGCTTCCAGGTGTGGGCTGAGGACACCAGCTGCTGGGGCTCCCTGGCCGCGTCCCTGCTCACAGACGTGGTGGAGGAGTACGCGGGCAGGCCGCTGGTGCTCTTCTCCCTGCGCCCGCACAGCAGCGGACAGGTACGGAATGACCACCTGCGTGTGCTGTACCTTTTTGAAGTTTTTGTAGGACAAGGCCTGTCGTCTTTGCGTGCGAAGTGGCCGTGGGAACCCGTATCCCTACCGGCGTGCACTTGGCATGCGGTGCAGGGCCTTGGCACGCCTTCTGTGACGACATGTAAGGTGTAACGGTTGCCATAAACCTTCAACGCCGGCTGTCCGCATTGTCTTGCAGGCAGCAGGAGGCAGCAATGCACTTCGTGCCAGGTGAGCGCGGTAGCCGGACACTGGTTGGGGCCCAAATGGTACGCAGTGCCACTGGCTGATGGCACAAATCCGTCTCAGGCTTCATGTCCCACCGCTGCGGAATGCGCTAACGTTGCAGCTGCCATGGTGCTGCAAACACCTGTACCGCCCTGCACCCTCGCAGCCTTATTCTAGACCTCACACGCACGCAACCGCATGTACACGCAGTAATACGCACACTATCAAACCGCCTTGGCCCCTTGCCGGTGTGGCTGAAATGCGGGGTGCCCCACATGCAGGACTGAGCTAAGCGAGGGTCTCGCCACCGCACGCATGGCAGAGCTGGCTTCCTTGTACGTGCCCCTGGCGGCGCCCGCCGACCCGGCGGCGCTGCCGTACCTGTCGTACAACCCCGCCGTGCCGTACCACACCAGCGCCGTCCTGGCGACCGCCATCGACACAGCGCTGCTGCCCGCTCGGCTGACGGGTGGGTCCAGTTCCACACAGCTTTTCCGGTGCTCTATCAACTAAACACAAAACCTTCATGGGGCCTCTCCGCTGTATGATGCTTCAGGCGGCGGTAACACACAGTGGTGGCAGTAACACACACAGGCGGCTGTAAGACACAGTGGGCCCCACCATGCAAAGCAGTGTCTCCTGCTCCCACGAAGCACACCACCTCATGCTCCCTTGGCTGGCATGGCCGTAACAGTCCACCTGTACCCACCCCGCCCGCCACCATTGACCCCTTTCTCGTTCCCCTACCCTGCTCTCTCCCCAGGCGCCCGCACCCCCCTGGGCGAGCCCCACGGCGCCACCGACCTCCACTCGCTGGTGCGCCTGCTACGCGGCCGCGGCGGCTCCAGCCTAGCCGCCGCACACATGGCCCTGCCGTGCCCCTCCCTGCCCGCCGACCTGCAGCAGCTAGCCGCACAGCTTGACGAGCGAATGCAGCCCCCGCCCCACGCTCGTGCAGCGCCCGCCAATAGCAGCAAGGCTGCCCAATCACAGGGCCGTGGCGCGCAGGCTGGTTCTGGAGCGGGCCCTGCCAGTCCGGCGGGTCCCATGACCCATGGGTCGCTGCTGCAGGGCACCACGGCGGGGCTGGACCTGGGCCGGCTGGCGGGCCTGACGCCCGGGGTGGCGGTGGGCCTGGGCCCGGGGCCGGCGGGCGGTGAGGGCCTCAGCCTGGCCGAGACCTACACGCTCAGAGGTGCGTCCGGACACAAAGAACGGCAGTATAAGCCACGACTGTATGTCCTGTACTGCAATTGCAAGTGGAGTCGGCACGTGGATAAGAAGAGTGATTAAATGCCTTTCTGCAGGCGGGCGGACCGACGCCGGGCCGGCTTCCACCTCCTCCGCGCTGTCCGCCCTGGACACGCTGCTGCTCCGGAATCCCCATCGCGCGGTCGTACGGCACCGCTGTACGGCGCCAATGCCCCTCGCGGTGCCGCTGCCGTACCCCGGCTTCTTCTCGCCGTACGTCTCCGTACACGGCGACGTGCTCGTAACGCCTGCAGCAGCGACCGCGGCCGGGGCAGGAGCAGCAGGGGCAGCAGGGTCCCTCCGGCCTCGGGACGTGGGGGTGCAGAGCGCGCCGGTTCTGTCAGTGCTGCAGACCACGACGGAGTTCAGGGGGTGGCTGCTGCGCACGGAGGACACGTGGCGGCGGGCGGCGGACGGGGTGGCAGGGCGGGCGGTGCTGGACGCGTGGGGGCTGGACGGGGCGGAGGCGGAGGAGGTGGCGGGGGCGCTGCATGACATGGCGGCCAGCTACGAGTGGGACGAGTGAGGGCTGGGGCATGGGCGGAGGGTTGCACCAGGAAGGCTTTGATAGACACGTGCGGTGGGGCCCAGGGAGGTTAGTGGAGTTCAGGGTGGTGTACGGCAGCTTGGATTGCAGGGGCTGTGTGGCAGGCATGCGGAGGCAGCGGCAGGCAGCCTGGCTGCAAGGGCAACGGTGTGGGCGTGCAAGGCGGTGAGCGGGGTTGGAGAAGGGAGGGGCTCAGCCCCCAGGCCAGCCCCTGACACCAGGCGTGCGCGCTGACACGTGAGTTGACGGCAATTGGACTGGCAGTACCCATGCAAGGTGGCGTAACTTTGTGCGCGCTTCCGGGATGCGTGGTACTTTTCCGCATGAGGCTGTCGTACCCTAATACTGAGGCAGTCTGCTCGCACATGCTCACCGTCTTGTTGCACGACAGGTCGACAGGGCAATAGCACTGTGGGTTTGCCTCGCACGATGTGTAACGCCAGGCTGAGGGCTTACTGGGCCCCTGGCACGCTGCAGCTGCCCTGCGGGAACAGGGGTGCGGTACCGTGGCAAGCAGTGCAGGCTTGGGGGGCACGTTAGTGGTTCCAAGCCCCAACCCCCAACCCATGCAAGCACGGCTTGCACGCAAGGGCCCCCCTGGCTGCAAGTGGCTCAGGTGAGGCAAGGTGGGTGGGGTCCTGGCGTTCAGCGGGACGGTTGATAGGGTGCACTGAGTGCGTGTGACGCAGCCCTTTGCGTGTAGTCCTACAGTTACCCATTGTAGCTTTACAGGCGCGCTCGCATGCTTGATTGCGTGGCCTCTCGGCCGGATCGACACCACCGCCTGACTCCGCAAAACACGCTGACACTGTTGCTCAAGCCCAGGCTCTGGGAATGACCAGTGGCTACCAGCAGTACCTGCCTAACATGATGCTCCTGCTCCAGCTCCTGTTCCAGGATGCTGGAAAACCTGTCAGGCCCAGAGGCGTCAAGGCATCGCGCTGGCCTCCAGGCGAAGCTGACCCACTGGTGCAACCGCCACCAACCGCCACCAACTGACGGCACCCAGTCTGACTGCTCCCCGCACCGCAACCGAATACGGACGTCTACTGAGCCGATCCGAGGCGGGAACTGGAGGTAGTTGGAAACGTTTCAAGGCCCGTTTCTAACGCCCCGACAGGCCACATACTGCATGGCCGCCTTCACCTCGAGCTCCGGTCCTGCCTCGAGTGGTGCGGGGCCTGACTTAAAGCGTTGCGGCGCCGTGCAACGTGCATCTTCCTCCTATGGTAAAAGCACACTAACTCTCGCCTTTAAGCCGCAGTAAAATCCGTGTGCATGCAACGTAGTGCACACAAGAGCCCCTAGTTTGCAACATTCAACATGCGGGTAACGCTGCAGGGGGTGCTACTGGCCGCTGCGCTGGTCGCGGTGGTGTCGGCCCATCCCGGAGGCACAGGTGCGTCGTGTAGGCCCAAGCTGGCCCACGTTTCCGCGGTGTTGCACATGACATGCCCCTCTTGCGCATCGTTCACATCTATGCTTGCATGCCGCCTCCTTTGCGCTCGCAAAACCCACCCCACGCACGCCCACGGGTCGTCTCCGTCGACCTTTTCACCCCAGCACACCCTCACCCGTCCACCTGCCAACCCCCGTGCCCTCTCAAATCCACAGAATCGGATGACACAAGCGGCGCACTTCTGGGTGACCAGCAGCAGACTGCGGGGCTGAGCCGCTCCCTGCGCCTACTGCAGGTCCAGGCTGCTGGTGGCGTACAGCTGTCGGACCTGGAGGCCTCCCATGGCGCCTTGGGGGAGGCTCTGGGCCGCCGCCGCCTACAGCATGACGGCGAGGACCATGGCGATGACGACGGTGCCGGTGAGATGGTGATTATGTGATGCATGCTGCCGGGAATACATGATACCGGTACGGCGCCTGCGGGGTTGGTGGCTGTGGGGTTGGTAAAGGATTTCGTGCGGTTATGCACCAGGGCTGGCAAGGTCACGCCGTCCCTGCAGCGTTGTGCCTGGGATGACAATTATGATGGGTTGCAGTTGCAGGTGCACGGCCAGGAACATACCGTAGTCCTGGTCGGCGAGTGCCGCAACAAGCTCACAGTTTCCTGGTCCTTGGTGAATGACCTAGAAAGACTGCAGATGAACGGCAAGTAAGGGATACACCCGATGCCTAGCGTTCAACCTACTTGGCCACCCCGCCGTACTTGCCCTTGCCCTTGCCATTGCCAGATCACGATGGCCATGACGACAAGGGCTGGCCCAAGCCCTCTCCGTCTCCCTACTCCGCCTCCTCCCCTGCTCCGTACAACGACGACAAGGGCTATCCCAAGCCCTCTCCTTCCCCCTACTCCGCCTCCTCCCCTGCTCCGTACAACGACGACAAGGGCACTCCCAAGCCCTCTCCGTCTCCCTACGCCTCCTCCCCTGCTCCAAACAAGGGCGGTTATGACGACAAGGGCGCTCCCAAGCCCTCTCCGTCTCCCTACGCCTCCTCCCCTGCTCCGAACAAGGGCGGTTATGACGGCAAGGGCGCTCCCAAGCCCTCTCCTTCGCCCTACTCCGCCTCCTCACCTGCTCCAAACAAGGGCGGTTATGACGACAAGAGCGCTCCCAAGCCCTCTCCTTCGCCCTACTCCGCCTCCTCCCCTGCTCCGAACAAGGGCGGTTATGGCGGCAAGGGCGCTCCCAAGCCCTCTCCTTCGCCCTACTCCGCCTCCTCCCCTGCTCCTTACAAGGGCGGTTATGGCGGCAAGGGCGCTCCCAAGCCCTCTCCTTCGCCCTACTCCGCTGGCGGCCATGGCGGGTATGGCGGTTACGGCGGCTACCACGGCTACGGCAGCAAGCCTACCGCCCCTGGTCCCGTGTACGGCGGCGCGCCATCCCTTTCGTACGGTGGCGGGTACGGTCGGAAGCCTTATTGATGACAGTACGGAAGAAGGACAGCCGCTACGGTGCTGGCTGTTCCAACGTTAATGATGGCAGAGATAGTAGGTAGACGTTGTGCCCCTTACTAGCAGCAGAAATGTAGAGTGCCATGGCCATGGCGGTCACGACCCTGAGCATTAGCAGCTTGACTTCTGTCATGCACAGGCTTGCCCTGGGCTTGCCTGCACCTACAGGCCACCTGTGGCGCGTGGAGCCTAAGTTATATGCATATAAGCTGTTGGCTGGGTTAGGAAAATCCGTATGCCATGACCTAGTTGGTGATGGGTGAGCAGTAATGTACAGTGTCTGGTATATATCTCTTGTTTTGATTCATTGTAGTTTGGCACTTCCCTTCCTTGCCAAGTTGCCATACCCGCATTGGGATTGCATCCAACTCACCTTTCCTTGAATTGTAGCAGTACGAAGCTCCTGCATGCACCATAGGGGTATCGAGGACAAGGGGCTGAGCGTTATGGGCCTTAAGCCCTTGACTGTGATGAGCGCAAGCACGGGCAAGCAGGCCCGAGCTCATGCTGATAGGACCTCAGTAGGACGAGGTTTGGTGTTTGGCAGGTAGTCGGAAGTCAAGGCGTACAGACTTTGGAATGCAGTGTTACGAAGTGAAGATAGAGTGGTTGCTCTTGGCGCATCCCAGGCATTGCATGTCGAGTAGAGAATGCAGGATTGCGTGTCTAACGAACGCCATCTTCACGCTTAGCTTACGTTGGCGTACGCACCAGCAATCCAGCAGGCTGTATGTTACACGGTGAGCTGACAGTGTGTGCCTGTTCGTGTGCCTGCAGAATGTGGCATGATGTGTTCATACCTGCATCACAAGTTGGGGTCAAGGTGGTCATGAGGTGTGCCAGTGCTGCTTGACACGTGCCTTTCGAACTTTGCCCGACCTTGGGCTTGTCATGGCCTGCCGCCGAGCCTGCCGGCTCCCTGTAACAACTCTGGCTGGGCCTAGCAGAGTACGCAAAGCTGCGCAAGTTGCATAGTGTTCAGCGGCACGGCATCATCCTTGTGACAAAGTGTTGGCCTGCCGCAGCCTGCCCTCTCGCTCGCCTCCCCTGCTGCGTGCTGGCGCCTGGGCCTGTGGCCGGCCTCGACCTTTCGTGGCTGAGGAGTTCCCGTGCTCCCTGGTCTTTACACAGCACCCAGTGTTTCTGCCAATCAGCCTGTCTGCGCACCCGCTGACCAGGAGGGCGCGGGGTAGGAGTAATCCACGGCAGTGGGGGCCACGACAGTTGCATCTGGCCCTTCGTGTGGGGTGCATGCACAGGGGTAACCCCTTGCGTACCAACGGAACGTCCATCAAAGTGTGCATGCCGACTTAAGATATGCTGTAGTCCTGGTACTTCAATTAGCTTTGTCGGGAAACTCTTCGTGCAACCCGACATACACAGTAATTAGGACCGCACACAGCCTCCTTTGACATACGATGCAGCAACGTTCATATTGTTGCTTAGCAATGATGACAATGTCGGGGAGAGATCAGCGCTTTTGACACAGCTGTTTTTGCGGAGTAGCAGGAGCGGGCGACCACGAAGGTTGGACAATAAATTTGCCTAAAACAGCGTGGATAGAATGCTGCACGTAGGGAGCAGCTGGCAGTCCAAGCTGTATACGTGCCCTGCATGCCAAGCAGTCCGTTGACCGGCATAGTTGCCCCGCGTTATGTTACTACGACTGCAATTAGGAGATGGCACCGATAAGGGTGTCATAGGGGTGGGCCTTTCCTCGTCACGTCACTCAGACATTTCGCCCTAAAATGCCATGGGCCCCGGCAGGTCGACACCGCTAGTCTCCCCTCCATGCAAGCATGGAGATAGACCGGGAGAATCCATCGCCACTGACCAGGCTGCCGGGAGCAGCAGAGGCAGCTTGGCAGGCATGGGGACAGGAGCTCGACACAGACAGCGAAACTGCATACCTGCAGCAGCTTGCCGGTGTTGACCGCCTCGAGGACGCGACGACGCTGCAGCTTGTCGTGAACACAGCAGTCGGCGGCAGCATAGCCCACTTGGGCAGCACCCTGCCCAACTTGCTTGAGCTCAACCTCAACGGCAGCGCGCTCGACTCCCTCCGTGACCTCGGCACGGGCTTCCGCCTGCTGCAGGTGCTGTGGGTGTCACGATGTGGCCTCACAGCACTGGACGGGCTCAACGGCCTCCCAGCGCTACGTGAGCTGTACGCTGCGTACAACGACATATCCGACCTACAGCCGGTCGACGCATGTCAGCACCTCGAGGTGCTCGACCTCGAGTGCAACTGCATACCCGACACAGACGCCGTCCTGTACCTAGCAGCCTGCAGCAACCTACAGACGCTAACCCTGACCGGCAACCCAGCAGCTGACCACCCACAGTACCGTGCGCAAGTGATTGCCGCACTGCCCTCCCTAACCAGCTTGGACGACGAGCCTGTGCATCCCCAGGACGAGGGCAAGCAGCTCTCCACCCCAGGCGCAGCTGCACCCAGCACCACCTCCCATGCTTCCAGCCCCCCACATGAGAGCGGCAGCGGGAGACACTCAAACAGCGCGCTGACCGCTGGGTACACGTCCGACGTGGCACCACCCTCACGCAGCTCGCAGCACAGTCCCCTAGCACCACCCGCCTTCAAAGCAGCGGCCGCTGCAGTGGAGGCCTCCTACACTACCGCGCTCTTGTCCCCACGGCAAGGACCATCCGCGTCCACATCCTCATCAGGAGGCGGCGCAACCAACCACAACAGACCCCCTGACACCATCTCCCCGCCTGCAGCCCACGCCCCGTCCACGCAGCTGCTCCCCGCTGGCCCCCCAGGCCCCCAGGACGCAGACGAGGTAGCCCTGGTGGTGGCGGGCATAAAGCACGCCCGCGTAGGTGTGGACTCGCAGGAGTTCCGCGAGATCGAAATGAACATGCTAGTGGCCACGGCGGACGGCGCGGAGGTGGCCCTGGACGCGCGGCCGGGCACGGGCGGCCTCATGCCCTCCAGCGCCACCACCTGGATGCGCACCCTCCGCAGCAGCCGCGAGGGCAGCCTAGCCGCCCTGCGCGCCTCCCAGCAGGCCGCCGCGTGCAGCGGCACGCACTCGCCCTCCTCCGCCTGCAGCGCCAGCCCCAGCTCCAGCCGGCCGCCAAGCTCGCAGCAGCAGCAACAGCAGCACCAACCGGCCGACAGGTGGGCCCTGCCGGTGGGCCACAGCCTCGGGCACAATGGAGGGCCTTCTGGGCTGCCGCCGGGTGGGGGGCGGCCCAGCAGCGGCACGGGTGCTCCTCCGGATGGCGTGGGTCGACCCGGGAGTGGGGGGTACCGCCCGGCCTCAGCGTCGCGGCCGTTCAGCGCTAGGCCTGGGACGGCTGCGTCCATGGGTGGGAGGATGGGAACGGCCAGCAGTGTGGGGGCTGCGCCGTCTGCGTCTTTGGGGTTATACTGGGCCAAGAACCGGCTAGGCAGCGGGGGTGCAGGTGGCGAGGGGCAAGGGACGGGGTCTGGGGGCGGGGCGGGGGCGCTGCTTGAGATGGACTTGGTAGACGGCAGCAGCCGGCTGACGCAGGGGACGGGGACGTCCTTTGGTGGCAGCCTGGCAAAAGACCTGCGCAAGTGGAAGGGCGCGGCGGTGGTGCGGGCGGGGTCTGCGGGGGTAGCCAGCGCGGCCGCTTCCGGGGCGTTGACGGGCGGGTCGGTCTCGGGGTCTGGTGTTGCGCCGGGGGGTGGTGACGCGAGCAGTAATGGTGGAAGTGCAGGTGCAAACGGCAACACGGTGGCGGTGGCTGTGGGCGGTGGCACCAGCCTGTCCCTCAGCCTGCTGCGCGGGGGCCAGCTGGATCCGCACGCCTTGTTGGAGGAGCTGAAGCGGTGGAAGGTGGAGACGGCGGACAAGGTGCTGCTGGCCGATCCAGATGGGGAGCACAGCGGGGGGCTGGGCGGCGGGCCGGGCTGGGGCGCGGACACGCTGGAGCCAGGGGGGCTGGGCGAGGGGCGCAAGGCGGACATCCTGCAGCTCAGCAGCAGCCATGACGGGGCGCCCTTGGAGGCGTTGGAGGGCGGGGCCGGTGGTGGTGGAGGTGGG
>VFQN01001650.1_pt1 | contig 36614 bp, 26 predicted proteins | sample 3512371 | NCBI WGS metagenome assembly VFQN01 (sample SAMN10412370, study PRJNA504923) | tailings metagenome | isolation source: Replicate 2 from Balatoc abandoned mine | place: Philippines: Itogon, Benguet | collected 2017-08-28
GGATTTTCTTGTGCCATCGATGACGCTTCACTCTCGCTGTGATGAATCCCATCGCGGTTTCACTTGGCAAGAGACCACCAACAATCACAGGACGATCAGAGGAAAAGTTTTCCAAGAACTCTTGAGGAACGCCTTTCAAATGAATTCGCACATACAGACCTTGTCGAAACCCTTCATAACGATGACGAGCTAATTCCCCCTCGTCGCCAAATTCTTTCATGTTTCTTTGTGCTTGGAGTTCAAACTCTCGCTGTGCTTTTTCGATGAGGTTGACATCATCCTCTTCTTCGTCCTTTCTCGAGGTTTTCTCCGCTTTGCGTCGCTTTCCCTTGGATTCACTTCCTTCGCCTTCTGATTGCGAATCAGCGTCACCATCAACATCCCTCTCATTTTCCGACCCGTCACCCTAATGAATCCTGTGAGACCATCACTAGACGAGATGAGAAGAAACTTACCGTCTTCTTGTGATCATACTCCCGATCAAACTTCATCTTGAACTTAGATTTCTTCTGAGCATTAAGTGCTCGGAGCTGTTGATCTATTTCCTCGTTCATTCTCTCCTGCTCTTCCTCCGAATCTACTTCATCTTCTTCGCTGTCGTCGTAATCGCTCTTATTGGACTCATCGTCTTTCTCGTTGTTTTCGCCTCGCTCTTTCTCGAGAGCTTCGAGATCCTCGAAATCTCCATACACTTCATCGTCCTCCTCGTCACCAGCCCCATCGCTGCCATCATCAGAAGAGCGCGGAACTAGGGGCTTGGAATAACCTCCAGTGACGAATCGTGACTTCAGCTTGGCATAGTTGCAAGAATTTCTTTGGCAGATTTCCGAAATGCTGAGGCTTAAGGAGTTCCAATTTCCTAACAAGCCGGAAGAAGATGCTCTACTTTCGTCCGCATCATCTGTGACCGATGCGCGCAAACAAAATCTGCTGGAATCGATTCGATTCATGCTCATCAATGATGAATCTTTCCTTGAAGTTTTGCTTCTCAAAGTAAAGAAGTCTTCGTCGTCATCCTGATCCTGTTCGTCTTTTTCCAATGAGTCGGAAGAGTTCTCATTCTTAGCAGTGGACTGTGCCCATGAATGACCGTAAACTACCTTCATGACGTCATTAAAGCGATCAGATGAAGAGGACAGCAAGTGCTTCATCATTAAGGAAGAATTTAACCTTTTGGAAGTTTCTGGTGCCATTTTGCGATTAGTTTGAGAGTAATTAGTTTCTTCCAAGTCCTCATCATCTCCCTCTTTCTCATCACGATCACTGGTTTCATCATTTTCGGCGATGTCATCTTCATCGAGATCGTCGCTTTCGCTCTCTTCTTCATCATACTCTTCCTCATCCTCCTCATCATCTTCTTCCTCGTCTTCGTCTTCTCCCTCATCTTCTTCTTCGCCGTCGTCCCGATCGTACTCGTCTTCCTCTTCCTCGCTCTCACCATCGCTTTCTTCCATTGGAAAAGAGGAAGAGTTCGAGAATAAACTTAGCTCGCCCTTCGATCTCTTGAGCTGCTGGTCGACACCAACTTTCACCTCTTGCATCGAACGCAAAAGATCCATCGGAGTTCCCTTTCCAAGGTCCTCTTCTCCAATCCCTGGTTGTTGCTGTTGATCGGGAAGATAAATTTGATCTTTCTTGGTGTAGTGAATGTGCTTTAGATCGATGTACAGACTGTCTTTGTCCATTGAGACTCGACCGACGTTTGCCATCGGGGCATAGAGCAGGTGATCTTTCTTTCTTGATTGCTTGAGAGCTGTCTGAGATGCATCGGAAGATTTCAAAGGACAAGGATCTGGTAAGGCAGTGATCGAATGCATGTCGAAGTCACCAGCACCCACTAAATGGATCTTTGTTGTGGACTTCAAGTGACAGCCTCGCACATAACCGTAAAGAGTCACTTCCTTCTCCCCCAACTCCTCCTTACCTTGAAAATCCTCCTCTTCGTTTTCATTTGATTGGCCACTTCTTTTCGATCGACCAGCAGTGACAGGGGTGACGTCCTCGACTCTGTCCACCAGTAGGTATGGGTGTGTGTTGTGCCAAACCAACGGACGAAACTTCACTCGATTAATTTGTAAAGACAACCGTTTCACCTCATGCTTTCTGTATTTCCCATTTACTACTCCCATAAAGTCGAATAGTTTGGCACCTTTATAGATTTCTGTCCAGAAGCGATGCTTGATCTCTTTCTTCGTGTTTTGCAAGGATTTGACGGAGCGAAATCGATCAAGATGAGTTAACACACCAATGACTTTGGGAAACCCATGTAATTGTAAGAGATTTAGGTATTCGAAGGTTTCCATCTCAAGTCCATAAGAAGCATCGATCATCAGCAGCACGAGGTCGGGAACCTTCGCCAAGTCCGTCATCGAATACAAATCTAACGGACATTCAAAGAAGGTAAATCTTTTTTTATTTCCAGCAATGACAGTAACAGGGCCAGTTGTATCTGTCATGTTTTGGCCTGTATAGATCTTCACCAGAGAGCGAATGAGCGTTGTCTTGCCACACGACTTGGGACCCATCACAACAACTAGTGAAGGAGGAGGAACAGCCTCCTCTCGATTAACCAAAGGTACAACCTCCTTTTGCTGTGCTTTGTCCAAGTTTCTTTGGATGTTTTTCTTTGCACTCACAACATTGGAAACATTGAAGGCTTTGGTATTCTTTCTCTTTCCTGCGACCTCTGGAGCCTTTTTCCCCTTCTTTCCATTCTTGCTTCGATTGGAATGCTTTTTATTTGATTGACCCAGAATATCTGCGGCAGACATTGTTCTTTCCCTCTATTAAGTCACTTAGTCTCGCAGGATGATCTGATGGTTTAGGGAGAAAATGACTTTTTCAAAACGACGACTCATTTTAGTCACCCGGAATCCGTCTGCTTCCGATTCCGTTTCCGTTTGCTCGCCTCTCCATCAAACAAATCTTTCGATCCCACGATCTCTAACAAGACCAAACAAACCACAACAGACAGACAAGATGGATCCGAAGGTTAAAAATATGCTAAAGTACATGGCTAAAAACCTGGCACTGCCCTTAATCGCCATAGTTGGCGCCATAAAGGTGTTTGGCATCACCGACTATATTCGCCTTTTAGGGCAGGTCGCTTTGGTAATTATTGTTTGGCGAGGTGGTCTCTCCATCTATCGTCGTCGCATCCAACCAGCGAAGAAGCCATTGGAGTTTGGTAAATGGGCGATCATCACAGGTAATGCTAATTTGACCATCCTCACTTCCCCCTCAATCGATGATAGGGTCAACCTCCGGAATCGGAAAGGGATTCACAGACTACCTAGCCGAATTGGGTATGTCAATTTTGATTATTTCGAGAAGCGAGGAGAAGCTGGTCGAGCAGCAGCAGTTCTTGCAGGCGAAGTTCAAGGTTCCTGTGCGCTACATTGCACACGACTTCACCCAAGCAGGAGAGACACGAAGTAAGTTCTATGATGTATTACATGGTCATTTGAAGGAGATGGATGCTGATGGTGGCATTGGGTTGCTCATTAACAATGTGGGCATTGCGAATGAAATCCCCAAGAACATGGAAGAGTTCTCGGACGAGGAGATCGACGCCATGATTCAATGTAACTGTTACTCTACCGTGCTGATGACGCGAGCAGTATTTAAATACATGAAAGAGAAGAAGAACGGTGCTATTGTGAGCATTTCTTCTGGTTCTGGAAATGCCCCAGCCCCCTTCCTGCAAATTTATTCCGCCACCAAGTAAGCCCTTTCCCTCTATCATACTTCATCACTCATCATTATCATTCATATAGAGCGTTTATTACGCAATTCTCTCGTTCGATGAAGATCGAGTGGTGGGACAGCGGAGTGGATTTCTACGTTGTCACTCCTTTTTACGTAGTGTCGAATCTCTACAAGCGCAAGTCCGGAACAATCATCGCTCCAATGCCAATTGAACTCGTCAAGGGAACTCTAGCTCAGCTAGGAAAGAAATATCTGTGGCAGGTAATGCTCTCGAGAGTGATAGACCTGACGTCTCTAACTTTGCTAACTTGTAGGGTCACGGCTACTGGTTCCATGGACTCATTCAGAACTTCGGTCTTTATCATTGGGGAACAGTCGAGAGAAACCGTCAAATGATGATTGTAAGTGTTAAAGCGTCTTTCGCTGTACGTTGTGATCACTATTTTAGGAAAATCGAAGAAGATACGACGAGAGACAACAGCAAAAGAAGCAAGAGAAAGAGAAGGCGCAATAATTCCTCCTTAAAACCTCAACCCAACTCATATAAATCCTTTCATCTTACGCGATAGATAGCCTAGGAATATAGATAGAAGTAGATAGTTACCTTGAATAGGCGATAGTGATAGCATGGCGAAGGCGAAGATAATAACGATATTATTCCAGCAACAGAATCAACTGATTGCATAGGAGACAGAACGTAAGCAAATCTATATCATGTGCGTCGTCAGGCTCTTCCTGCTTCTCTTCTTTCCCTTCCATCTTACTCTCGGACCCGCGACCTCTCTGCATGTCCTCCTTTACCTCAGAGATGAGCCGTACAAGATACTCCTTCTCCTTCCAGGGGATTCGATCGTTCTTTATCAACAACCATTTAGAGAGGACTGGAGGGATTCGACTGATGGGAATGCGACCTTTGTCAGATCCTACGTCAGCGGGTATCCGATGCGATTACAATGAGAAAATCATCGATTAGAGAGAAGTCACTTGCCTGTTTCCTGTCGAAAGATCGCTGTTTGCCAGAGATATTGATCCTTCTCTTCACATTCTCTCCTTAGTCGTAGAAATTCATGAGGAACGACGGCTTTCCTCTTCTCTTCCAGCAGCGAGTCCTTCTGAGCGCGAAGAATAGTCTTCTGCAGAGACAGTCGCTCTTCTCGCTTCTCGCGGATCTCTTCTCGCAGAGACTTCAGCTTTTCAATTAAAGTTTGATTTGCATGTTTCTGTTGCTCTAGTTTGTCAAGTCTCTGTCGCTTCAAGTCGGCTATCTCGCTCACAGCTCTATCGATGGATTCTTTGCACTCGTCAGTCGACTGCACCAACAAAGGCTTCGAGGAATTATCCTCTGTCTCGTCCTCAACCTGCTTTTCCTCGGTCTGTTTTCTTGAATTTTGTTGTCTCTGAACTCCTCTCATCGTCGAATCAGACTGTGACGTCGCCTTCATCTCACTCTTGATGACGTGTTTCCTGTGGTGCTCAGTCCTCCGCTCGTAGAACTTTGCCTGCTCCTCAAGAGAAGGAAGGACTTGTCGTATCTCTTGGAGAAGTATTTGCATCTCTAATTTTTCGTTCCAGATGCGAAATCGTCGATCGTCTATGAGGTCTCTGTCTATGATCGTGTCTCCCAGCTGTAGCGCAGCCGGGCTTCCAATAGCTTGAGATTGATTCAGAACTGCTGAAACTGCTTCTGTTGTGGTGTTATTATATCTTAACTCGAGGTCGGGTGCGAGGACTGTATACTCCTGCTTCATCTTCTGCAAGAGTTCTTCCTTCTCTATGATTTTAGCTTCATACTGTTGTCTTTCTTGAACGCGCTGCTTATGAATCTCTTTCAATTTCGATATCCTCTCCTTCAAGTCAGTGATGTCGTGGACTTGTAAGTGATCGCTTTTCGACATATTTGAACGAATCGATGTTATTGTGCTCCTTCTACTAAACTGTGAAACGGTCTCGCAAATTTACGTTACCCGCGGGTTGGGTTTGGTGGGCGTAAAATAGCCAAGGGCTCGGGCAGACGTGGGTTGGGGGAGGATGGGCATCCAACGGAAGAGTTCCGTTAGTTTCTGCGCAACGTTCCTCAACGGCATTGTCAGGCCAAAGAATCTTTCACAATTATTTCAATCAACAACTGTATCACTGCTTGGACTATCCCATCCTTCAAGTATGAGCGTTATTGGAAGTGAAATCATGAGTTTTCGAGGTGGATCAGAGACAAGCTCGATCCGCGAATCATTGAAAATCGACGATATGGCAAGCGAGTATGGCAGCTCTATGGGCGATCACACCGATCATGGAGATTTTTCTTGCGAGCTTTGTGATGATGATCATGGAGCAGCTTTACGTTGCCTTGACTGCAAGCAAAATATGTGTGAAGTTGCTGCTAAGCTTCATCGCCGAACGAAATCCACCAAGCATCACCGATTATTACCAATCCACGAATGCTTTGATGACGAAACTGGAGCTTTCAGAGACCCCTCCACTGAGATGAGCATCATCTGTCCTACACACGGAGATACCTATCGCTACTTCGATCGCGACGTTGGTTACCTCATCTGCAGAGACTGTTTCGCTTTGACTCACACCGGTCACAAGTGTGTGACTGCTGGAGTCGCCGCGAAGGAATTTCGCGCGGATTTGGAGAAGACAAATAAAGAAGTGAAATTAAAGATTGACTCCTTCCAAGTCGCAGAGAAAGGGCTCGAAGAGATCAATCGTAATTTGACTGTGAGATACAATGAGCTCAACGAGAAATTAGAATCAACCTTCGAGCAGGTGAGACTGACTCTCAATACACTCTTTCAGCCTCTTTTAACGTAATCTTTCCTCTTTATAGCTTTACAATTCTTTACTGGCTCGTCACAAAGGCTTGCAGGAGGAACTGCACAACCTTTACAAAGCCAAAGTGGCCAATGTCCACGAGCAACGTGAAAAGCTCGTGACAATGAGAAAGCTCTTTGAGCACACTGCAATTGATTCAGACAAAGCCCTCGCGATGAATTTCGAGAAAGTCACGGACACTGCGTCTTTCGACACGATGAGCACAGAGTTCATCCTCTTCTATCAAAAGATCGCGAAAGAGTTGAAGAAGACGAACGAGAAACCTCAACCAGACTTAACACCTGAAACCGATGAGAACATGGAATTGCGTGTCCCTGAGAAGTCGCATCAGAAGCTTTTAGAGACGATTGGAAGCATCGGAAAGATCTCTGATGGTTACGCCTCTCCTTCCAACTCGAAGCCAGAGGGAGAGGGATTGACTGTCTGCGTGCATAAGACACGAGATGAGCCAATGGTTGGATCTTTCACTGTCCGTGCATTCGACAAGGATGGCCACGCAAAGAAGCGCGGAGGAGACGAGATCAAGGTCATCTTAAAGCAAAACATCGTCTTCGACAGCAAGCGTCGCCTTGCCTCTCGAGACGAGGGAGAGAATGTCAATGAGAAGGCTTTCGTCGCGAATGTCGTGGACAACAATGATGGCATCTACATCATCAACTACACTGTCAACTCCCCAGATCTCTCAGGCGAACAGGAGATGAGTGTCTTGATGAATGGAGAGCACATCGTTGGATCGCCTTTCCGTGTGATGTTCGTGAGAAAGTATAGAGCGGGTGACAGAAGCTTGACCGGTCTTTCCGAGTCCAAAAGCGACAAAGATTTGAATCAAGAATCATCCAACCGCGCAGAGAACAGCACCAACGCCTTGGTCCCTGCCAACAGTGGGGCTACTTCTCAAAGCGGGATGAATCGCCTCGTGGCCGGATCTAACATGGAGATCTCCGCGAATGGTATGAAGGCAGTGGCAACTTTGAACGTCGCTTACTGCAAGCTACAATATCCGCTCAACGACAGCGGTAAGGTCACTATTAAGCGAGTGAAGGGTGGTAATCCTGACATCGGGTACTGCGATCTCGCGATCTTTGACTCCCCTAACATTCCCAACACTTTCGCCGCCAACGGTCACATTCAAGGCTCGAAGGTCTTCTGGCGCATCTGGAACGGAGAGTTCTACTACAATGGCAAATTGGTCTCCACGAATGTGCACGGACAATACCAAGGTCAGACCGAGTCATGCAAGCTCAGCGTGCACTATCATGGCACGAAGATGACCTTCTACTTCAACGATGTCTTGGTTCACTCATTCAATGTGCCGGCCAGCGAGACCTTCTACCTCTATCTGCGCCCTTACTACCAGAACTCGACCATCGAGCTGCTTCCATAGAGAGCGAGAGATAGAGACAGTCCCAGCAGTGTTATTAGTTAGTTCCCTCTTTCACAACCATCGTTGATTTCTTTTATTTCCCAAAGTCTTTCATTTTCAATTGTGTTATGTGATGTGGTTGGTTAGTGTTTTCATTGTTTTGTTTTGTTTTGTTTCGTATTTGTATGCTCATTAGAACGTGTATCATCGTAGTTGACAGAGGTCGCAGAGATGATGCAAGGCCATTAATACTTCATTAGTTTATGAGATAGCAACTAATTATTAATTTGCAAATCACTAAGAGTCCTCCTCTCTGCTCTCGTTGTTAGTACTCGTTCTCGTCTTGTCCAGTCTTATCCTGTGTCGTGCAATCGATCGCTGGTGCAGTCCCTCAGTCTTCGAGGTTCTTGTACTGGCTTGAGGGTCTGAAGTTAAGGAAAGATGATAGAATCTCATGAAGAAGGTTGTGAATCGTTACTGCTTGCTTGAGGAATAAGATGAGCGAGTGTGAATGGGAAGCTATAGTTGTAGAGGAGGATGTCCCAGAGATAGAGCTGATGGACTCGCAGCCTTAGTTCATGATTGTAGAAAAGACCGTAGTTTGAAGGAATATTATCTTGCAGCTGGTTCCATGGCACGTTTCCGACGTAGTGATTGATATCATTCCTTCGTTCAGCAAAGTGATGGCCTCGAAAGACCTTAGTATAGTTGGTGCCGAGGCGGCGGTTGATTCGCTGCAAACTCTCCTCAGCGTTTTCGGCTTGCACGATCTCGTGAAACACTGTCACATTGGTACCATAAGAGAGACGTTCGTATGGTTGGGATTGGAGGCCGCTGTGCGCTCCTGCGAAGCCTTGCAACTCCTTTGGGCTCAATTTCTCCAATAGTGTGACGAACTTAGCAAAGGTTAAAGTCTGACGATCCTTCGGAGAGATCACCTTTTCACGAAGTTCTGGGTACTTCATTACATGAATATAGCTTGAAACTGCTCGGTCCCATGGATTACGCACGATTTTAAAGCGAAACCAGTCTTGGGAGTAATAGACGCAGGGAGTGGCCTTACCGCACTTCGCGTTGAAGAATTTGTCACGGAATGTATGAGGCCAACCAGTGAACTCTACTCCGTAACGAAAACCCATTTCCCGCAGAAACATAACAATCGCAGCCGTGCAATCTGCTTTCGGTGAGAATTCCATGAGAATTCTTCGCTCGTTATCCACCAGAGATGTAGGAGTTACTTTCATCCCATAGAAAGTCCTGTACTTGCAAGGCGTAGAGGAAGTGCATACCACCTTTTGGGCTGCCTCAGAGACATTCAAAGCGATTAATTTCACGAGTTCTGAGAATGGGATATGTTTCTCTGCGAGATTGTGATCTGGCTGTCGATCTGCTCGAGGAACTTCTTGCGACTTTACATGAACAAACAAGGTATATAATACGTAGAAAGCCAAGAGGGTCCAAAATCTCCTCTGGTGTATGAGGTAAGGTGGCATTTGTGTGTCTTGTGTCTTATGGCTGTTGGAAGATCGGTGAAACGGTAAAGCGGTATCGGTATCGGCTTACCGATAATCCAGTCGCCACACAAATTTATCGGAGTTAGCAGATATTAATATCTGGAAGATAGACTCGAACAAAGAGAAGAATTAATTAGCTGGCAATAGCAAGTTACATTCGATAGGAACGAACACGATAATATAGAACGTACGGCTCACTACTACTAAAAATAAAGATGTTTGGTTCTCTGACAGTGTCTTAAGGGTAACAAAGTTCTCTCATCACCGTCCTCTAAAACACGACTAAACTCGATTTATTGCGCTACATAGCACTCGCAAACATCTTTTCCTATCACGATGAGATTGGCTTAAGCCTCGTTATGGTATCAGGTGATCGCGGGCTCGTAGTAGATCGCCTGATTGAGAGCTGTCTCGAGTTCCTGATTCCTCTGAGCAAGGTGTAGAAGATCCTATCCATCAAAGAATAATCGTATTAATCAAACAGAAAAAGAAGATAGAAGTAATCTCACTTTCGTCGCTTGCGCCAAGAGACGTTGAGTCTGCATGTGCTTTGACTCCAAAACCTTCCTTTCCTCCTGAAAGGTGTTCATGAGATTGGAGAACAACTCGAACTTCGACTCCTCTACTTGCTTCTCATACTTTGCTGTGAGCGACTCTTGAGTCTTGAGGAGGTTCTCTTGTAATAAGAGCAGCTCTTGCGTCTTGTTCGCGTTCTCCGAGACTAGAGCAGAGATCTTCACCTCATATTGAGATATCTTCGCACTGAGTTTCTGGATCTCATCCTGCGAAGCTTCTTGAGCAACTTCTGAGTCAGCCAGCCTTCCTTCGAGAGAGTCTGAGTATTCTTGCAGTGAATGGATCTTATTCTGATATTCTGCATTCTTGCTCTGCTCCAACTTCAAATTATTCTTCAACATCTTTATCTCTGACTTGTATGATTCGATTTCCTCCTTCACTTGAAGGTTGATGTTCTCTCGTGCGATGAGTTTCTCTTCCTCCAGCTTTTCTCGAGCCATCGCCAACTCCTTCTCTAACTCTACCTGCATCTTGTTGCGCTCCTCCTCTTGGATTTGCTCGCGCAGCTTATCATTCTGTTGAAGGATCCCAGCAGTGGCGACTAACTCCGCTCTCTCCTCTGTGATCTCAGCGTCAATCTTCTGCAGCCGATTCTTCGCTCTGTTGATCGCGTCTCTCTTCTCAGTGTATCCCAATCGATCTTGCTCGATTCTCGTCAAGAGAGGAATCATTTCGTTCGCGATGATTTCTGCTTCTTTTTCTCGGTCGAGTCTCGAGCTGAAATTGCCATTCTCGTCTTTAATCTCATCTTGGTTCTCCGCTGCATTGCTAAAGGCGTCAAACTTCATCTGCAGCTGCTGGTACTTCGAGATGTTCGAGTCCAGCTGTTGTTTTAGTGTTGAATTATCTTCCTTCCAATCCTTCACATTCTTTGTCAGTAGCGCCTTTTCATTGGTTAAGCGTTTGATATTTTTCATGTGCAGTACTTTCTGTTCCTTGACACTCTGCATCATCTGAGTGATGACTTGGTTCATGTTCTGCTCGCGCTCCGTCTCCAGCTGCTTCGAGAGTTTCTCTTTCTCTTCCCACGTGTTTAATTGCAACTGCTCCATCTCTCGGAGCTTTTCCTCTAACTCTGAGGTGTTAGCGATCGCCATAGTCGCTGAGTTGGTCTCAGTCGAAGGATTCGCTTGAATCGCCGCAGCATTCTTCAACATCGCCTTCAACTCCTCAATCTGATGCTGCAGATCTCGAATCATTCTTTCGCTCGAATCTTCGTTGCGGACAACAGCGTTTTCAATGGATTTCGCTCGGTTGGCGTACTTCAAAGTGGAAATGGTTTCCGCGTAGTTGTAGTCAGCTGGAGAGATGCTGGCGATCATGATTGTAGCAGCATTTCCTCCGAGAGACTCCTGTAATAGACGAGTGAGCTTACTTTCTCGATAAGGGATGACTCGGTTTCCCTTCTTTGCGCCCTCCGACAGCTGGTTGATGACGTTGCCGAGAGTGAGGAGTGACTTGTTGATGTTCGCTCCTTCCTTCAACGTCTGGCCAGTAGCCTGAGTCTTCGATACTCTTTCTGAACCAGCCAAATCGACTAGATTAATTTTCGCTTTGATTAACTGTTGTCTTTGTCGAGATTCTGACAGCTCCGTGACGATCTTCTGTTCCACTTTGATGGTGAAAACAGAGTGAGAGCGCGATGATTGATCGTTCATTTGAGTCGCGCCAACATGACGCACAGCATTTCCTTGATAAATTAGCCTGAGCACGTCATTCGCATCTTTCACGACCTATAGAACAACGCGATTAGATTGTGAGTGAATGAGGAAGGTGACGCTGCTTACCAGCTCAGCTAATCCCTCCACATAAATCCCCAGTTCCGGGGACTCGTGGATCTTTAGTTTCTTATCTGAAGGATTCAATAGATCCTTAATATCTTCATTGTACACCTCTAAGAACGAGACCGTAACGAGGAATTTCGCTTGTATTTTCGATTTGGGCGGTGTGTTTAGAGCCCCACTGTTGGAGGACGAGGCCTCCTCCATCACTTGTCTCCCTTCCAAAGTTTTCATTCTCTCAGGTATTCGTTGCCAAAGTTCGTCGTTCAGCTGTGGGATGATTCCCTTGTTCTCCTCGTTGCCTAACATAGAGTGAGTCTTGCCAGAGCCTGTCTGACCATAGGCAAAGATCGTCCCATTAAAGCCATCCAATGCTTGCGATACTATCGGTCGACCTAATTCACTATAAACTTGCTGCTGAGTAGAACTACCATCGTAAGCGTAGTCGAAGGTGAAGGTTTTGTCCTCATGGTTCGACTCAACGCCTTTGATAATGATGGAGTTCGCAAGGATATTTACAATATTATTACAGCCTCGAGCTATCTCCTTACTTGACATAGGACGACATCGAACTGCTACCTTCACATTGACATCCATTCTTCTATTCTTCTGTACAAACTAACAATAAACAAAACAAACTACTAAGAGAGAAAACGCTATCAACAGATGAAAAAAATTCCGATAAAAGATTTAAAGGTTCCAAAATCTTAAATATAGTACTGTAGATCGATTTAGGCACCTTCGAAGTCGAGTGCTTTGATCATGATACCAAAGAGATATAGTTGTTGGAGGTATAATCGTCTCACTCGAGCACTGTCAACGGGAGTGGTGGGTAGGTGAAAGATGAATAGATGAACAATGAGCTTGTTGATGGTGTCGCTCCTCTCTAATCTTTCGAATAGGTCTCTGTCTGGCCTGTGAGGGAATATTTCGTCTCAAAAGCTTTTCGATCGTTTCAAACCAGGAAAAACCGAAACCGACTGAAAGAAAACGACTCGGTTTGGCTGCGCGAAACCGAGAATGTACGGAGTCGTTTGTTTGTTTGTTCGATCGTATTTCATAAATCCATCTTATTAAAGACACAAACTACTAACAAAATCAAAAGTATGACTGTTGCCATAAACAACTCCATCTAATACTATTATAGGGCACAATAAGCCGCTCCCGCTGTGTGTATAAAGGTTTGCTGTACCACACATAGGGGCTCAAAGAACCACAATCACACAATCCATCTTTATTATTTGCAACATTTCTTGCGACCATATGGTGCTTGTATTGGCGCACCTCCGAGGTTCACTGTGTCATCATGAGCACCTGTGTTTTTCCTTGATAATCCGCCAGTCTTTTGCTTCTCCCAAATCCTCTCAGCGGTGCGAATAAAGGCATCGTCCACTCCATCGGCATTCTTTGCAGATGTTTCAATGTAGACCAGTCCATTTTCGTCAGCAAATGCCTGTGCTTCGTTTCTTGTAACAACACGTCTAGTAGCAAAGAAGAACAGATAAGCGGAACGGATCAGGAGGCAGAAACTAGAAACTCACTTCGTTTGCACATCAGACTTATTTCCTACCAAAGTGATGCATATATTAGGGCTAGCAAACTGTCTCGCCTCTTCTAACCAGCGGCTAAGATGATTGAAAGTGTCTTTTCGCGTGACATCGAAGACGAGTAAAGCGCCCGAGGCATCACGGTAATAAGATCTTGCCTGACGAAAGAGTAAAAATTGAGAACTAAACCAACCCATCAACTTACAATACTCCTAAAGGACTCTTGTCCAGCGGTATCCCACTATATCAAACACTCGTAAGAACGAAGAAGAAGGAAGGGATCTCATCTACTTACAATCTGCAACTTCACTTTTTCTTCATTAATTTCAATAATTCTTGAACCAAAATCCACACCAATGGTGAGATCATGTACCTGTGTACAGGGTAGGGTGCCTCTGTTCAGCCATGTGTTAGGACAAGGCTGAGACACTTACCGAACTAAATCTGCGATCGACGAATTGCAAAAGCAAGCAACTCTTCCCAACTCCAGTGTCACCAATAACCACCATCTAAGGAGATCCTATCAATCGCTGGGTCGAAAGAAGTGGCAACAACTTACAGAAATTTTTGGAATCTGTTTTCCGCTCGACATTTCTTTCAAACTGATCTAAGGAACTATCGAATTGATTATAAACTATTGGTGAAAAAAGATCAAAGTGATCGATGAGGCTCAGTGTGAAGTGCAGGGGGAGGGATGGCTAGCTATTTAGAGCTGTTATCTCGTGCTAGTTATTTAGTTATTGTCGGAAGGATTTGTCTAGCAATCCAAAGCGAAGAAAAAGCTTGAACGCAGAAAAGCACTTTTCTGTAAAAGCGCTTTTCAAAGATTCTTTTTTAATTTTGCGCTTTACAGCAAGAAAGAAGAGGCGCCTCATTTTCTTATTATACATCACTAGAACCAATAATAAAGCAAAACATAAACTACACATACACACACATTAAAAGAAAAGAAAACTAAACAGCGAGGGAAATACTAACCACTACAAAATAAGATACTAAACAGACACACACATTGATCATTTTACTTCCCTTGTCGCTACGAGAAAGAGAAACGAATCAAACTCATGCGTGGCTAAGTGAGAGAGACCTTACCTGATATCTGCCGTACTGAGAGCCCGCTGTCTGTTCTAGATGATGACCTTGCAAGTTGTTGAAGTTGACCCCTGCAGTGCCGCTCGCAGCAAGCCGAGTATCATAGGCAGGATGTCCATGATGATTGGAGTAGTTCGGGTTGACGTTGGGATTGAATGAGGGATGATCGTTGAATTGGTTGCTGCCCTGTCGCGCACCTTGCATATTATTGTTTGGCGTTGGATTTGACGGGTTATTTCGGTAGTTCTGAGGCAGATCATGATAGCCTATCCCACCGCCACCGTTCGAATTCATAGGCATATACTGCTGTTGTTGTGGCGGTTGTTGGTTCGGTATACTTCCTCCCGCATTGTAAATGTGAGGTAAACCTCCTCCTGCTCCTCCTGCGTAGGGATTATTCACATAGTTCCCTGTCCCGCCTACTCCTCTGGATCTTGATGGAGGAGGCTCTAAGCTCGGCTGAAAACGCGGCGAAAATCCGCTTGGGACATCACCGATACCTCGACCAGCTGGATAGTTAGTTTGAGGTGGAGTGCGTTGATTCACTAATGGTGGTCGCTGGTTGCTCTCCCAGTTCTGACTATTCAGGGCTGCGACATTATTGTTAACAGAAGCAAATTGAGGTTGAGGTCGAGCCCCTCCTCGACTCCTCAGACCGTTGTTTGCAGCATTGGAGTTGAGTAAATGGCTCGGGGGCTGTGCAGGTCCCATGTTTCCTGTATTTCCCTCCAGAGGAGGCACCTGTCCGATTGTGCGAGGAGTCTTTCTAGGACCGTTGATAGATAAAGGGTCTAATACGCTCGGGTTGTTGCTGGCGGTAGGAAGAGATAAAGGATTGAGGAGGTCATGGCCGACACTGCCGATAGATCCCTTCATCGCAGCATTTCCCTTAACATTGCTGCCAGAAACATAACCCATGCCTCCACCGCCGTTATTTGAACTAATTGGAGGCATCATCGCAAGATCAGAAGGAGGAACATTAATCGGGTTCAGAAGAGGGGTGTGAGGGTGATTCGCCACAGGGAGAAGCTGAGCAGGATAAGAAGGATTCAACGATGACTGCATCTTAGCGCTCATCTCTTGCTCCGGACCAAACGAAGGACCTCTTGGACGACGATTAGGCTTAATGGGCAACTTCGTGCTGAACTCTCTGAAAGCTCGGATCTCCTGCTCTCTTTTCTTCTCTCGCTCTCTCTCCGCCTCGCGATCAAGCTCCTTCGCTCTGTCTTTTGACTCCTTTGAATCCATTTCTACTGTGTTTCGACCTGCTCGGCGACTTTTTTGGCGACTGCTTGGCATTCCATCTACAGAAAGCGAAGCTAAAGAAATATCGATCGGATGACGAGCTGACTTACCTGGCATCTCGACCTTCGCCTCCCCAGCTTCCATCGAATCTGCGGGCATCTTCCCCACCGAACTGTTGTTGTTATCATAATAGTGGGGATCATATCCGTTCTTGTAGTCAGGAGCCCCATAATCATTGCCACTCGCGTAGTGCGAGGGAGGAGGATTGGAGTTGGCGGCACTGTAATAGGGATCCATCATCTTCTGTCCCATCTCATTTAACGCAAAGCTGTTGGCTCCTTTGGCAGGAGCGAGAGCAGGCATCATACTTTGATACTTAGGATTGTATTCCTCTTCGTTAGGACCTCCTTTACTACCGTACAGGTCACTTGGTTGATGCTTGTAGTGGTTGTCGTTACTGTTGCTCGTTGGTAGAGGGAGGAGTTTTTCTTCGGCTTCATAGCGAGGTCCTCCCCTAGTGTTATTATTACTACTGCGTTGGTGATTGTTGATGGCAGGCCAGTGTTCGGGCTGCTGTTGTTGTTGAGGGGTGGTTTGTTGCACCACTCCTGTGGAAGGCGGTGTTTGAGACACCATCGATTGGGGATTGTACTTCTTATCGAGATTTTCAAAGTAGGGGTGCTGCAGACACTGCTCAGAAGACGGTCTTTCTGATGGTTCCATACTTAACAGTGCCTTCATGATGCTCAGAGCTCTCTTGCTCAACTTACCAACGTACTTCTTCTGTAGAGTCTCAGGACGAGACATATCAGGAAACTTCAGGCCTGCGAACCTAGCATTCATCATAAAAAGCTCTTGGTGGTCTGGTGTTAGAGGTCCGAGAACCTTCTGAATTATGTACAGTTGGTCGACTTCGCTGTCGCCAGGGAACATCGCCTGTCCGTCAGAGATCTCGCCCATAATACAGCCAATCGCCCACATATCCACCCCAAAGCTGTATGATGTCGATCCTAGAAGCAATTCTGGGGCTCGGTACCATCTGGTGGCGACGTAGTCCGTTAAGTCGTCGTTGGTCTTGGCGATGACGCGCGCAAAGCCGAAATCACAAAGTTTCAATGTTTTCGTCCGCAGGTTGATCAGAAGATTTTCTGGCTTGATATCTCTATGAATAACAGAGTTGGAGTGACACCAATGAATCGCTAAGACCAGCTGGTAACTGTAGGCTCTGACGACTTCTGGGTCGAGACCAGCCGGCTGTTCCTCCAACAGCTCTAAGAGATTCTTATCCACGAACTCGAAGACGAGATAGAGTTTTGCCTTTCGTTTGAAGGCCTCCTTTAAACCAACGATATTGATATGACGGAGCATGCGAAGAATCTTGACCTCTCTCAGAGTTGTCTTCCGCAGAACTTCGTCGTCCTCGGATTCCTTGAACTTCTTGATCGCAACAATTTCTCCATTCTCTTTGTTTCGGCACTTCAAGACTACTCCATACGCACCTTCACCGACAACTCCCAAAACTTCGTACTTATTCATATTCAAGACAGCTAGCTTGCAGAGTAGGTGAGGAGAAGACCCAGTTTGATTCTTCAGCTATTAGCCATCCACCCTCGAAAGCAAGCAATCCAACCAAAGAATATTCTGAAAGCAGCAATACTTCTCACAACACTGTCTGTGACGAGAGGGCTGTTGTTGTTGTTGTCTCAGTGTCTTTGTTGTTTGAATGACACGAAACGCTCGAAAGCAATAAACGCTTTTTAGGAACTGACTGGAGAGGCAGCGCATAATTGAAAGAACAGTGGCTTCGCGGTCTTTAACGTTAGCGACAAATAATATGAAGTCAATAAACTGAAACACAATTACAATGTGAACCACGTCAATCGACAACTAAGAGAGAAACTATAAACAATTTCAACGAGGGAAAAAAGAAAAGATCAGTAACAATCAATACAGGAGGAGGATCTTAGAGACTCATGAGCTCTCGCATCATGTCCTCATCCTCTTTTTTCACAAAGCGTCCCTAAAACATGCAAATAGTCAGAGATCACTAAATATGTCAACTTTCAACGAATTGGCCTCACCTTTATTCTCAGTCGACTATCAGCAAAGTTTTTTCTCACGTCATACTTCACCTTCCTCGTCCAAACCCTCCTTGTCCTCTTTTCAAGGAATCGCTCGATTCTTAGCTTTCTCTGATCTGGAGTGTAGGCACCAATGAAGCCAGAAGTCGTTACAATAGGCTTCTGCCCAGGCAGAGACGATGGTGTGGTTAGGGATCCAGTGAAGCCCAAGGTGCGTCGTAGATCGGATGACGGGCTGACATTTCCAGGTTCGTTCTTTGTCTTTAAAGAGATGTTATTCACCATGGCGGGCGTAGCAACAGAAGATGATGATGGAAATCCTGTCGCGTTGTGCAGGTTCGCATTGCTCATCGATAAATTATTCATTCCAAAGGTAGAGATGGTGGTTGTGGGAAGAAGTATTCCTTTGTTCATTTTTGCTTTCTGAGAGGCATCGTGAGAATGAGGAAGTAGATTTGGCTTTCCCCCGTTACTTTTATTTCCTTCCAACTTAATCTTCAAGTTCTATCACCACAAAATGTCAGCGGAGAGAACCCGAATAAAGTCAGTCACTTACCAGCTTTGGATCTTTCGCCAGGCCGCTCCCAGGAGGTAGCTTATTCTTATTATTTTGTAATGATTGTGCTAATGTGGCATAAGCAGAAAGATCAACGTCATCAGCACTTCCTCCGAACTCTCCGAATTGATGGTGCGCAAAGGCGTCAGCGAAACTATCTAACCGTGAAGCTCTTCGGTGTTGGGGATTGGATGGATCATATAGCAGATCTTCGAAGAGTCCGAGATCAGTGTCCGTTCCAGACGAGTGATTGGCGGTCCCGCTCCCTATTAAGTCATCAAAGATCATCTCGGAAATGTTCACTGCATCGAAAGACTCTTTTCTCTTCTCCATGAAATCCATTGCCACCTCACTCAACGTGCGAGGCTTTGTGTATGGTTGTCCAGCAATGGTTAGAGCGGTTGGTGGTGGTGATATTTTACTGCCTGTTGGCGAGCGCACAGAGGACGGTGGCGGCATTAGAGAAGGGGCGGAGTGCGAAGGATTCGTGATTATGGGCGGAGGAACAGGGACAGATGGTGCAATCTTGGTATGCGCAAAGCTGTTTTGGTGCGAATTGTTGGGAAGGTGATGAGGGGGAGGTGGGCCGTGACCTGCTGAAGGATCGTTCCAAGAGAAATCGAAGTTATCGAATTCATCGTGCTTCTGTCCGTCGCCCTCCTCATCGCTCTTAAAACCATTGAGAAAATCGAAATCTAGGCCTTCCAGTAGATCAATTGATTCCTTCCTTCCCAAATATCCTTGATTGATCAGATCGAGCAGCTCTTTTCCATCTCCTCGCTCATACTTATCAAGCAAGCTCTGAAGCATCGTATCACCACTAATGATGAGATCTTTAATCAAGCCCTTTTGCTTCTTATCAATATATCCTAACTCTTCTAAATTCGAAGCCGTCCTGAAGATCCAAGGCGAAAGATTAGAGAAGAAGAAACTATAAATGAAGACGAACCTTAATCTCCCACTAATACTTCCTGTTCTCATTCGTTTTGTATGAGATACATCATAGCTATTCGAGCGATAGCGGTGTTGTTCGGGCTTGCTGAAACCTGTGTGAGCGTGGTTCGCGGAAGTTTCTGAGTTCATTGTCGAATTGTGATGCATTCGTTCTCAACAGTCTAGGCGAATCTCGAGATTCTGAAAATTTTAAAAGATGTCAATCAATTCCTCTCTATCGTAAGATTTGTCTCAATCTCGTTCCTGAAGATAATTCACGAGATAATTCGGCTAAAACAGTCAGAGAATCGTTAAAATTGATCAGCTAACTCTCCCTCGACTTTTCTTGCAGCAGCAACTATCCGGCGAAAACCCGAAACCTCGAAAAAGAAGTTAGCGCAAATGCCTAATTGTCTGAGCAATTGCTTTAAACCAGGAAATCATTAGTCAACAAAGAGCAAAAACTTCTTCCTCGCCTTAATTCATGCTAGTTCTTCCGACGAATCGTTTCACAAATGAATTTATACACAGATTTTAAGCTACTCGAAGAATCTTTACTGGTTCTGAGTGGAAAGGACGATCAACAAACCAAGCACAGGTAATTGCCCATCCTGTTATCAATGACAAAGTTAAATCAAACTTTAGGGCGGCGAGTGATCTCAAAGCACACGTTGAGTTAGCAGCTCGAGAATTATCATTAGAACGATTTTCGAAATTTGAAAATGAACTTTACACGGTAGGTCTTTCGTGAGATTCGCTTCCTTAGTATTATTCGTCATAGGCCATCTTGAATATGGTGAATAACAGCCATTTATACGAAAAGATTGGTGGAATTATCGCCATTACAGAGCTTATCGATTGCACTTCAGCCTCAGCGGAGTCGAAGGTAATGCGCTTAGCGAAGGCTCTGTCCACGTCATTATCCGTCGCAAATGACTTTGATCTTATTGAACTCATTGGAGAGGCCTTAGGCCATATGGCGAAGAACAGTCCTGTTCAACATGTCGAGTATTTAGAGGGTGAGTTGAACCGCTCTCTGGATTGGCTCCGCGGCAAGCCTTCCAGCCACAAGCGATTCGCTGCTTGTACGATCCTTCAACAACTCGCAAAGAATGCTCCCACCGTTTTCTTTGCTCGAATCAACGAATTCTTTGATTTAATATGGGGTCCTATATGGGACTCGAAGGAAATGATTCGCCTGGCTGCGGGTCGTGCTCTCAGTTCTTGTCTCGCTGTTCTTAAGGAGAGAACTTATCATCTGCAATGGTACTGCTTCATCTACGACCAGCTGACAGAGGGCTTTCATAACTCCGGGGAAGAATTCGTTCACGGGTCGTTATTGGTTGTGACGGAGGTATTGAAGTATACTGGGGATTTCATGATTCCCCGATTCAAGGAAGTGTGCAAGGCGATTATGGCTCTCAAGGATCATCGCTCAAGATTAGTGCGTTTAGCGATTATTGGAATACTTCCTTCGCTTGCAAAACTTTGTCCAGATGCTTTCGCTCGGGCTCACATGGATGAGAGTATTGACTTTCTGTTGAAGTGCATGAGATCGTCGGAACTGAAGTCTCACGCATTGCTCTCTACAGGAAAGTTGTGTTTAGCAATCGGATCACACCTCATTAATCGAATCGATGAATTAACGAATGTTTTAAAGGAGGTGTTTAGTCAATCAGCTTCCGTTGGTAAGAAGCACTCCAGAGCGTCAACTACTGACTCGGTAGCGGAGGCGTTGTGTTGTGTCTCAGACATGGTTCAAGGACTTGGTGGACCATTCCATAGCCACGTTTATACATTAATCGAACCTATGCTTCAATCAGGCCTCACCGCCGAGCTTATCGAAACTTTGTCTGTTGTTTGTACCTATTTACCCAGTCAGAAGTCTTTGGTGCAGTCTCGCTTATTAGAAGAAGCAACAAAAGTTTTAGGCGGTGATTGGCAAGGTGGAATTATTGAACCTTCTTACGTTTATAGTTGGGCAAGGAAAGGAGAGCGGGTAACTTTCCAGAAGAGTTCAGGTGACGGACGGGATACCACGCATCATCACACCATTTTACAACCAACTCCCTCCTGGAGCTCTGTGACTCCTTCCCAATCGTACGGAAACCTGTCCCAAGGAGGAATTCGAGGAAATAGACAGTCTTCTGGTCGCGCTGCCCTTCGAGGAAGTATGAACACTGTTTCTCCCGGTCCGCCTCAAACCCCTTCAACCCCTGCAGCCTCTAAAACTCCAAAAGTGAAGAAAGGCTTCTTTGCCTCCTTCACCAAATCTTCTAGCAGTTCGACAATTACGAAAAGCCACTCTGTGTCCGCAGGGTTAGGTATGTCTGCGATTGGACAGGGCTTAGGTCTCGGAACAGAGCAAGACCACTCACATCATGCGATCTCTCACTCTCATGAGATTGTCCTTTTGTCTCTGCGAACACTTGCCTCACTGTCCATTCCTCTGATGAACATCATTCAGATTGTTCAGCAATCTGTTTTGCCTTACCTCAACTCGGACGATTATTGCATTCGCAAGGAAGCTGCTGTCACTTGTGCGAAGATTGTTTCAACTATCGTCTCGCCTCGTTTCTCTAAAGGACCTACAGCGGTTGCCCTTGAAGATATTCTCTCTCGTCTACTTGAGGTTGCTGTATCTGATACCTCCACTCAAGTGCGATTGGGAGTTTTGCGAAGCTTGACGAAGGAATTCGATCATTACCTTGGGAGGGGTCATCACGTTGAATCGCTAATGCTTCTTCTCGCAGACGAATTATTCGAAATTCGCATAGAATCGCTTTCTCTCCTCGGAAGACTCGCTGTTTGCAATCCTGCGACGGTATTACCGCCGGTTCGGATTCATTTGCAGCGCTTAATATCGGAAATGACTTCTTCTGCGGAAAATAAGCGCATTGAGGAATCGGTGACGATGGTTTGCAATTTTATGAAGTTTCATCGCTTTCATTTCTTGGTGAAACCTGTGATGTCAACGATTTTAAGTTCGCTGCCTTTAAAGAACAACGAAGTGCGCACGACCACCGCTGCGCTGGAGACGATAGGAGAATTGTCTGTCGTGTTGCAAACTGAGCTTCAACCCTACGCGGATAGTCTGCTTCCTGTGATTATCTCGAACATGTTTGATTTATCTTCGATCAGAAAACAAGAAGTTGCGATTCGAACCCTTGGTCAATTCGTCAAATCGACAGGATTAGTCGTCAGACCGTATCTGCAATATCCACAACTTCTCCCCCGCATGCTGGATTTACTCTGTCGCAATGCAGCTAACAAGCCCTATTCCCTGAGAATGGAAATCTTGCGCAGCATTGGTCTCTTAGGAGCTCTTGAGCCTCATAGGTATGCTCTAATCGTCTCATACATCCAGGCAATAAGCAAGCAGAAAAAATTGACCGAAGGTAATGAAGAAAAATCGAATGATCCGAAAGTGAAGAGCGGTTTAGGAGCCCTGAATCAAGTTGGCAGCTTGCTAGCTTTTCCAGCGAGCAGCGTGGACGCGAGAAACCATCTGCTCTTGGCACTGAGCAAAGAGAAAGAGCGAGATCGCTCCGAGAGTAATCTCTCTTTCCCGGAAAAATCCGCACAGTTAAAGCACGAGTATGATCTGATGAAATCAAGTAACAACTATTCTGATCGAAGAGCCAACAGCAATACCAACTTAGAGCAGGAGGATATAATTAGAACCGATCAACTCCTCCAAGGAGATAATGGAGATATCCCAGCTCATACTTACATGTATGAGTTATCTGTAATGAAAGCTCTCCCAGATCCGCCACAGGAAAAAATGATATCAACGAAGCATACCCCTGGATCAGAAGATTTCTATCCCCGTGTTGCGCTGGCAGCTTTGGTAAAACTCATTCAAGACGCTTCTCTTAGTTTGCACCACTCCACCTCCACTCAAACTATTATACAGATCTTTTGCGGATTAGGAGTTCGATGCGTTCCTTTCCTCGAGCAAATTGTACCCTATTTTCTTCAAATGGTGCGGAAGTCGAGTATCGGACTTCGAGAGTCCATATTGCAGCAGCTCTCTCAATTAGTCGCAATCGCGGGGCATTACATCACCCCTTACTTGCCGAGCATTCTCGAGATCTTAAAAGATTACTGGCAAGAACATTTAGAGTATGTTCTTGGAATTGTTCAACAGATCGCAATAACCACGACTGAAGCATTCGCTGAATATCTTCCAACGTTGCTTCCTCTTCTCCTCTCGTCACTTTCTTTGTCTCGTGACATCAATATTGACACCTACCGACAGAATCCAAATGTTTTCAAATCCTTAGAAGAGATGCTGAATTGCATTCGCGTTCTGAGGATTTCTTTAAGGCCGCACATTCATTTATTTATCCCGAGATTGTGTAAATTATTGAGTCAGATGCAAGATGAAGTGGGGGCCAACAGCACAATAAGCACACAAACTGCCACTGTTCAAACCTTGAAGCAACTTATTCACGGCTCGAAAGGCGCGGTGCTTGAGCAATGTAATGAAATCGTCAGCGTTCTGGTGCATTCTCTCTGCAAAACTATGCTAAAAGCTTATTCTCATAATATTTCAACAAGTCATGAGATTTACACCGAGTGTATCATTACTCTCACGATATTAGCTCAACAGATCGGAAAGCGCATATTAACGTTCGATTCTCTTATCCTCCGCTCCACAGAAGGCAGAGGAATAGATAACTTTCCTTATAAAGAGATTAGCAGCGCGATTCGACAAGGAAGTTGGGATGAGATGAACTACTCTGACCAGGAGGAGCTGCAAGCTCATGCAATAGAATTCCAGGGAATCGCCAGTGATCCTTCTTCTCCTCCAAGACCAGGGCAAGAAAGTAATTTGATGGGGATGAGCTACTCGCCAGATACTGGTGTTGGTTCAGGAGTGCCGTATACCGGTATTACAAAGCTTGTTTTGAACATGCAGCAATTAGCTCGCGCGTGGGATGTATCTCAGCGCTCTACTGCAAGTGATTGGCACGATTGGCTCTGGCGTCTTAATGTGGAACTGCTCAGAGAATCACCGATCCACACCTTACGTGTTTGCGCTCCTTTGGCTCAGGCGTATCCTCCTATGGCGCGAGAGCTCTTCCACGCAGCCTTTGTATCATGTTGGCATGAGCTTTCCGAACAATATCAAGATTCGCTCGTTCGAGCGCTGACCATCGCTCTCCGATCAGCGCCATCCGAAATTCTGCAATCATTACTCAACCTCGCGGAATTCATGGAGCATGACGTGGAAGCTCTTCCAATTAATCTATCCATTTTGGCGGAACTTGCTCAAAAAGGCCACGCCTACGCTAAGGCTCTCCACTATCGAGAGCTGGAATTTCAAACAAATGCCGCTGGGTGCTTTGAAAATCTTATCAATATCAACAAAAAGCTCGATCAGTATGAAGCTGCCGCAGGACTTCTAAATGTGGCCAAGCAAATTCAGAAGAAATTCCCTGAACTCAAGGAGTTTTACACTGTGCAAGAAAGCTGGTTGGCAAAGTTGGGTTACTGGGAAGAAGCTTTAGCCAAGTATGATGAAAAGCTCTCCTTAAACAACAAAGATTCTCTAGCGATTTCAGGGAAAGTCAAGTGCTTGGAAGCCTTGGGAAGGTGGGAAGAGGCTGTGAAGCTCTGTGAAGACAATCTCCTGACCATGAAAATTGAAAGCGACATGACACACAGTAACACCCACACCAAGGCAGCGGTTATTGGTGCTCGTGCAGCTTGGTCATTAAACGAATGGAACCTTATGGATGATTTTGTTTCACAGCTTCCACAGGATAATGTCGATGGCTGCTTTATGAAAGCAGTCCTTTCTGTCCACCGCGAGCAGTATATTGAAGCGAAGAAGCAGATTGAAATGACTCGCGGGCATTTGGATAAGTCCATCTCTGCTTTAATGACCGAAAGCTACGGACGTGCCTACATGCCTTTAATTATGGTGCAGCAGTGCTCCGAACTCGAGGAAATCATGGAGTATAAGCTCTTCTTAAAAGAGGCCGGCCTCTCAAACTTTATCCTCGCGCACTACAACCAGAATCGTGCTCAAGTAGGCGTTGACCAAACGAGTGGGGATGTTGAGATTCTCGCTGCGGTCAATGACCAAACCGCCATCCATGATGTGACAAACACTGACATGATGATCTACTCTAATTGCATTTACGGCGTAGAGGATCATAGTGGCATTCCACGCCGCCCCAATCGCCATGAAACAATTTCTTTCCAATTGTCTTTTGATTCTGCTGATGCCAATAACGAGTCTGTAAGCACAAATCGCAAGTATTTAATCGAGGAAGCGAACAGTCGTAGACTGGTTTTATCGGAGAAGTGGCGAAGGAGAATTCGTGGTTGCTCGTCAACTGGTCGAAATGCCATCCCTTACTGGAAATTCCTTCTAAATGGTCGTAAAATGGTGTTAAATGAGCAGGAAGATTTAGATACTTGGCTGGACTTCGTCACATTGTGTCGTAGTGGGGGAAATAACTCCTTGGCTGAGAGAATACTCTCACTGTCACAGCAGCTTACTCGAGGTCAAGATTATTCATCCAGTTCACCTTTCGGTGCAGCAGGTCCTTCCACAGCGAGCACTGCCACAGACGCAAATTTACTGGACGATCAATTGATGATTATGGACAGGAGAATTCGATTTGCGATGTTGAAACAACAGTGGGACAAAGGTGATCGGGTTAATGCTTTGTACGGCCTTGATCATCTCGTCAGAACAACTCGACTGCTGAATTCCTCTTCGACCAGCGTAGCTGGTATCCCATCTTCTGGCCTGCATCACCACTCTCAAGTTGACTCTTCCTACCTCTCGTGCCTATTGAAATTGGGAGAATGGAAAATCGCGATCCTCGACCCCAGTAAGCCTGCAGATCTTCCCACGCGAATGGAGGTGTTACAGTTGTACTCTCGGGCCACTTTAGTGGATCCTAACAGTTATCGGGCATCGCATCAGTGGGGTTTATGCAACTACCGTGCTATAGAAGAGATTCGAAACGCAAATAAGGTCTTGGTGAATCAGTTTACAAGTGGTAGCTTTGCTTCTGCATCCAACCAGAAGTATCATCACCAACGCGCTCCTCATTCGACCGGGTCGAATATGTCTGCGACAAGTGGAATTACGCGCGACCAGTTTTTCTCTTTCGCCGTGAACGCAATCAAAGGTTTGATGAAAGCTCTCACCTTGGGAACAAGGAAATTTAGTTCATCCGTCATGCAAGACATGTTGTGTATTCTTTCTCTTTGGTTTCGGTACGGGAAAATTCCAGAGGTCAATACGGCACTCGAAACAGGTCTGGCCACGATTGCTATTGATAACTGGCTCGGTGTTCTCCCTCAGTTAATCGCACGTATCGATCACCCAGATAAAGACGTGAGAACATTATTGCACTCGTTGTTGATGAGGCTCGGATCGAAACACGCTCAAGCATTAGTCTATCCACTGTCTGTGGCTCTGAAATCGCAGAAAGGAGACCGAAAAGAAGCGGCAGAGGCGCTCATGAATGGGTTGCGTCAAAATAGCCCCAAACTCATTGATCAAGCACTCCTTGTGTCGCAGGAGCTCGTAAGAGTCGCGATATCCTGGGAGGAGTCTTGGCACTGGGGTCTTGAGGATGCTTCTCGCCAATGTTTTGGTGAAGGTAATTTACAGGCAATGATCGAGACCCTCGAACCTTTACACGAGGTTATGAATCAGGGACCTACTACCTTGCGCGAGGCTGCTTTCGTTGAGGCTTATAAATACGAACTTACACGTGCATACGATTGTTTGCAAGCATATAAGCTAGCAATGGCTGAGAGGAATCTGACTATACCAATTAAGAAACCCGTTTACCATTCCATACAGCCTCCACCTCCTCCGCCTGAAGAAAGTCACATCACCCAAGCGTGGGATTTCTATTACCCTGTTTTCAAACGAATTAATTCTCAGTTGCCTCACATCAATACTCTCGATCTAGCGGCTTGCTCCCCTCAACTCCATGCCGCCGTGAACCTTGATCTCGGTGTCCCTGGCACCTATCAGGTTAGCGGTGCAGCTGTGAGAATCAAGAGCTTCAATCAAACAATCGCAATCATTCGATCCAAGCAAAGACCGCGCAAACTCCGAATTATGGGAGAGAACGGTCAAGAATTTGTATTTTTGCTAAAGGTGAGGCAGAATCCATTTGTATGGTCATTCTTATCTATTTCTCTCTAATATTAGGGACATGAAGACCTCAGACAGGATGAACGTGCAATGCAACTATTCGGTCTGGTCAATGCGTTACTGTACCATGATCGAACGACGGGAGTATCGAGTGAGGATTACCAGATCCAGCGATATGCTGTTATGCCTTTATCTCCCTCGGTTGGTCTCATTGGTTGGGTACCGAACTGTGACACCCTGCATGACTTAATTCGAGCATATCGCGACTCACGAAAGATCATGCTTGATGTTGAACATCGTCTAATTCTTCAAGTTGCCCCTGGCAAGCTCTACGACTCTTTGCCTTCGATGCATAAGTTAGAGGTATGTTCTCCGTTGCCTTGTTTGCATGTTTTGATCCCCTTCTAAAGGTGTTTGAGCATGCGATGACTTACACTGCTGGCGAAGACTTAGCGAAGATTCTTTGGTTGAAATCAGAAAATTCGGAGTCATGGCTCCAGCGCCGCGCGACCTATACACGTTCTTTGGCCGTGATGTCAATGGTTGGGTATATTCTTGGCTTGGGCGATCGTCATCCTTCAAACTTAATGTTGGATCGAAAGACTGGCAAGATTATCCATATCGACTTCGGAGACTGTTTCGAGGTGGCGAAACATCGAGATAAATTCCCAGAAAAAGTCCCTTTCCGCTTGACGCGAATGCTTGTGAATGCGATGGAAGTTGCAGGCATTGAGGGAAATTATCGTTTGACCTGTGAGAAAGTGATGACAGTGTTGCGAGAGAATCGAGATTCGTTGGTCGCAACGTTAGAAGCCTTCGTGCACGACCCACTGATCTCTTGGCGTCTCATGAACATCAATCCAAAGAAAGTCTTGAAAACTGAGCTCCTAAAGGAACCTCCTGTTGCCGCACCCCCAACACAACCGAATAATGAAGTTAAAGCACCGTCTACTCAACAGAGTCGAGACCTGCCTGCCCTCTCTCTGACAGAGACTCAAAAGCCTTTCGCTGGACCGCGTTCCCTAGTGGCGAAGTCCTTTCTCACCATGCTGGAGCCCATTCAAGAGATGCCCAGTGAAGTTATTATTGGCTCTGCTCGGCTGGGGAATGATGAAGAGAATGAGGAGGAACCAGAGAGCGAGGACTCGGTAATGCAGCGATATAATCCAAGAGGAATAAAACCACTGACTATTCAGCCCCCTCCTCAGGGTTCTGTCACTCCCACAGGCTTTGCTGATCACTCGGCTGTCAACGATATCATCTCCACCTCGTTCAAGAAGCAGTCTTTGATTCAGCAAGGAGAACACCACATGCTCGATCTCCTCACAGCTGCGACAAACCCTCCTAATTTGAACGACAAGTCAGCCAGCGGCAAGTCAGTGTCCTTTTCGCATGTGAATCAGACGATTGACGCAGACAATACGATTCGCAAGTCTTCTGTCTCGGTGGCAATTGTGAAGCAAGTGGAGATCGTCGAAGAGACTCGCGCCTCCTTGACAAACACTCCGGCAGTCACCGGTGGTGCCGCTAATACCCCCGCAGCAGTAACAAGCCCCACATCCGCGATGCCAACCCTCCAAATGCCAACCAGTCCTTCCACTTCAACGAACATCCCCGACAACATGGGTGCTAACCTCGAATCAACAAACAATGCGATCATCTCCTCCTCAGTGCGCGCTAGCGGCGGACTGCATCAAACGAACATTCACTTGGAGATGGCAAGTCTAGCCAATAGTATCTCGCAGATCAATCCGACGCGTGTCCTTGCAATGAGCGCGAGACAGAGCATTGGAAGTGTGAGAAGTCTCCTCGGAGCTCCATCCGCCATCAGTCAGCTGGAAGGAGGGGACGGAGACTCTCAGCAAGAACTGACAGACAAAGCTGTTATTGTCATTCGTCGCGTCATGGATAAGCTCACGGGCATGGACTTCCCCACGGAACACGTTGTAGTGCCATCAGCGCTGAGTCCTTCCTCCTCCCATCTCCCTCAACAACAGCAGCAGGCATTAGAGGTCGCAGAGCAAGTTGATCGTTTGATTCGTGAGGCCATCTCCAATGAGAATCTCTCTCAAAGTTTCTTCGGTTGGTGTCCTTTCTGGTAAATGCACAGAGAAGTGCAATCTGTGCACTAAGTATCAAAACTTCCCTTTCATCGTTCTTCTGTATGACAATGTGTAAAAATAATCGCCGCTGAAATAGAATACACCATTAGACCATCAAACCTTTCACTCCAACGAGACAGAGAGTAATCTCAAAGTATATTGGATTCTCACATCAGACGGTTGACAACGTTCAATGAATTGATCGCATCTGAGGGAGGGAAGTTGTACTTTCATCGACATTAGTAAGTTTAGAATTAGAAAGATCTACAGATGTGATACGAAGCAAAAAAATGAGATGAATAAGGTGAAGTTACGTCACGCTAGATTAAATATCTATTCGATATCAAGAAAAGAGATCTTTCCTTCCTCTCCCTCAGATAAAAGTCAGATTACCGGCGTGTGCATTGCTGGTGATTTAATTAGTCTTGGTCTACCGAGAACAAGACCATCGCCTGCAACACCTCACACCGCACCACCTCGCTCACCACCTCCCCTCCCTCTACCTCCAACAGGTGTGGGATTCCTCCTCCTGACTGTTGGGGGAGGAGAAGGAGGCTCTGACGAACCCAAAGAAGAGTCAGTGACGTCATCTATCTTTCTCTTCTTGCTGTAATAGGCGAAGATGAACAGACCAAGACCAACCAACACTCCTACAACCACAACGCTTGCCACTGGAACGCCAGATAAGAAAGATCCGCTAGAATCCTTCGCATCGAGAGAGAGGCTACTCCTCAGACGACTGAGCGGTTTGAGCGATGTTGGGTGAGACGTGGGATTCGCAGTAGGATGTGCAGTCGGGTGAGCAGTAGGGCGAGCAGTAGGGTGAGACGTGGGATGAGATGTTGGTCGTGGAGAAGGCCTGCCAGTTGGTTTGAAGGAAGGCTTGGCTGTTGGCTTTCTGGTGGGTTTTAAGGTTGGTCTGACAGTGCGTTTAGCAGTAGCAGAGAGATGAACTGCAGGTTTAGTGGTAGGTTCAACCGTCAACGAAGTACCTAGACTATATATGATCAGATAAGATAAGATCAGAGATTCACTGCTAAAAAGGATTGAAAATCACCTGAGGCTCAGAAGGGAAAGCACAAGAGCTACCACTGAGATGACAAGGATGAGAGCTAGGAACAAGATGTTCATAGGGTGAGGAAAGAGAGTGTATATCTGACGGGTGAGTCTATAGTGTCTAGTTAGTCTAATCTCTCTACTTCTAGTATGACATAATAATAGATATGCATCTATTGTATCGAGTAGTAGCTATTATATTAAAAGTAGGAGAGAAGCTGTTCGACTTTTAATAAACCAGACAAGACTCTCGATTTACCAGTACTATACTCCTGCTATAATAGATTATTCATAAATTTACACTACACTCGATATAATAGTGAGTCCATCTATTCTCTACTATACTTGTATTAATATCTCTAGATGAGGAAGATACAAACCAGATCCCTTTCAACAACCACTCTTTCCTTTGAGACCTTCACCTCAAAGTCGAGTCAATCGGTTGTTGCCCCCACTCATGTCATTGGTTTCCTCCACGGCATTCTCGGAAATAAGAAGAACTGGAGAACACCAGCGAAGGCTTTCATCCAGAAGCATCCATACTACTCGGGCTTTACTGTGGATTTGCGAGGACATGGAGATTCTTCCGCGGTAACGAGTCAGCTCCCTCCAAACACTGTCAGAGCGTGCAGCGAAGATCTCCACCGCCTCTTCCGATCAGAGGAGTTCCGATCCCTGCACCCTCAATTCCGATCGAGGAGTGTTTCCGCTGACACAATGGACTTGTCTCTTGTCAATCATCAGAACGTCGTTCTCTGCGGACATTCTTTCGGAGGCAAAGTCCTGCTAGAACACCTCCACGCACTCACCTCCTCCACCTCCTCTGGAGTGCCCGCACCTGCTGTAGAGTTTACCACCTTCATTCTAGACTCTATCCCTGACATCTTCGATCCCAACTATGACTCACAGCTGCACAGACATCAGTCAGTCAACGCTATCATCAAACTGCTAGTGACGTCGCCTCGCCTCTTTCCGAAGAAAGAAGACGCCATGAAGTTTCTAGAGACCAACGGACAGACGAGGTTCGTCAGTCAGTGGTTGTTGATGAATCTCATTCCCGTGACAGAGAATGACGTCATCGTCGGGTGGAAGTTCTGCTTTGACATCGAGGGCATCGACGAGCTCTTCAACGACTTCCAGCGACTGTCTTACTGGGACATGTTAGAGCGCTTCAATCAGCACACGTCATCGCCTTCGCCCAACGGGAAAATCGTTTTTGTGCGCGCAGGGAAAAACCCGTTCTGGAAGCACAATCAGGTGCACGAGCGACTGGCTGAGATCAGCGCGAAGAACCCTCACGTGAAGTACGTCACGATGCCTCACGTAGGTCACTGGCTGCACAGCGAAGACCTCATCGGTCTGCTGCAAGTGATGCACCCCTTTCTCCCGCCACCACAGTAGTGCTAGATATTACTTTACAACTCTAAGGAAATGACGTCACTGTCAGTGTCGATGACGTCATCGTCTACAGTCTCTTCACTTGTCGCAGGAAGTCGCCCAGTCCCTGCGTCAGAGCTTGAAAGGCGCTTTCTTCTTTCTTCGTCTTCTTCGCCTCCACCTCCTACACGAAATAAGATGACGTCATCAGCGATATTGGTGACGTGTGATGAACTTACTCGAACGATCTGAATGACGTCAGCGTTCGGTGGCTCTGAGTCGAAGGTCTGGTGTAGCGAGTATCCGATGTCCTCGCGCTCGTCCTGCAGCCAGATCGTGAAGCCCTTGCCGAACTCGTGAGCGATCGCACCGACAGACAAAGTTCTGAGCTGGTAGACGAAGGGCGTCGCTGCGATGACGTCACTCTGCAGAAGTTTCGCTCCTGTGAGAGAGGTGAGACACTAGAGTCGATAAGACGATTGACTTACGAACACCGTAGCCCTGATCGGGGTTGACGAGCTTTGGATTGATGAGGATGCAGGGAAGGTTGCGGTCGTCACAATCAGCGAGAATTCTCTTGACCGCGTCAGCCTCCGAGTACAAGGGACAAGCGATAATGACGCACTTGTCTCGCTCATCGACCACGTCGTTGAGGATGTTAGAGGTTGCGATATTCAGCGGCAGGTCGTCGTCGCCTGTGCCTAGCTTCCAGTCACTGCGAACCATCGCAGCGGCGCCCATGTCAGGCAGAAAGATCCTCACAGCCTTGTCCAGCGACGACCCTCCCTCTGCCCCTTCCTTGGGGGGATAGATAGAAAGATCAAGCTTGTCCATGATCATCTTGGTGAAGAGCTTGATGAAGGGCAAGGAGTGGTGGAGAGAGGAGTACGTCTGATCCGCGACACTCGTGTCGAACTCGATCCTGCATCTCTTCTTCGCACTCATCCCCTCCACTGCACATTGCACTGCTCTGCTCACAGCATCACGGAAGTCTGATGGCAGTTCTGTGATTGGCAGTTGTGGTGGGGCTGGCGGAGGATTTGTGTTCCAGAAGAAGATTGAAGTTCGTGAAGTTCGAGGGACGAAAGATGATGCTCTGACAGGAATTTGAAAGGATTGGGTAGTACAGAGATAGAAGACTTGAATGAAGAGATAGATGTTGAGCAAGGGCTTGCAGTAGTTGTGATGGGATGTCATGACGATCTCTTCATATACAGAGATATATATATACGGTATAGTGTATAATATGACGAACGACAGTCTTTCTCTTTTCTTTACGATGCAGAGACCGTCTTTTCCGAAGAAACGATTCGAATACGGAGAAGATACGATAGATGTCAGAGACATGTGATGACCACATGTGATGACATGTGAGTATGAATATCTTCGATTTAGATCGAAACATTAGATTGTTTAGTGAACATTCAAGGAAATTTTATGTTTAAGAACAAAAGAGCTTGTAAGGTTTGGGTCGTACGTAATACGATACAGCCAGCGATAGTGACGGACTTCTGATAATATATCTTCAAAACTGCTTTAGTTAGCAATCACGGGACAGTACTTTCTCTAAGTCTTCTTCGACAATCATTCTCGAAAGACTATGAGATTGATAGTGCAGTGAAGGATGAATCAAATCGATCGCTGCCAATACCTCATGCATCGTATGAGCTCGAATATGTACGAGGTAAGTAGTAATCGCGATCGCATTCAACCAAGCCACGTCAATGCCCTGTGACGAGCCGTGGTTCGCATCCTGTGCCACATAAATCGAAGAGTTCATAAGGAACTTATTGAACAGAAAGAGGCGAGCGCCGGAATGAGACACCCCAGTGAGCAGAGGCAAGCCCAACGTCTTCACTTGTTGCACCCAACGACTATCGCGCTGGTAAGTTGCGACTTTAGCCCCACAAATCCAAGGCAGGTAATCGATTCCTTTGCTTTGTTGCTCGCAAGAGAGGTTGTCGAGTAATCCATCGAGCTGACCTCCCAGTGCTAAGAAACTCGCCTTCGTTTGATCAGACATGGAGTCGAGGTTGTAGCATCCTCCTTCCAAGAGAGATCGACGTGTCTCCTGTTGGAAAGGGAATGATTCTAAACACTTCCCAGTGCTCGCTTCTTCCAACGAGATATCTCTCGCTGTAGGGAGACTAATACTGCTCTCTTCATCGATTCCTTCTTCTTCCTTCAGAGGGGAGGGTGGGAGGGATTGCTCAGCTTTCCAAGTACATAATTTAATTAAATACCAACGAATGGCGGCCACATTCATCCCAGCTGCGGTTGCTAGGGCTTCCCAATCCTCTCTAGCTGTCGGTCCGACAACATCTGGCAAGAGGACGGAGGAATGGAATCGCCACAGAGTCGACAGCGTGTCTCTCAGATTGCCTTTGCCAGCAAAGACCCATTCAGCATCCTCCGGAACTTCTTTTCGAATTCTTCCGGCCATACAGTCGACATGTCCGCCATCACTGACATGTCCTGCCACTGTTGCATACACTGCGGTTATCTGTTGAGAATCATTTCGACAGCGCAGATCAATATATCGCCCAGCAGTGCGAATCAAACTATGCAAGTAATCGAGCACGATCCAATGTCGACACAATCGATGACAAAGTCGCTCTTCCATCTCTTTTAATAATTCAACTCGTTCGTAGGAATCTTTTCCGGTTTCCTTTAAACGGGCTTTCATTTCGTTCTGCTGACACACAGCAGAAGGGATTCGAAACTCGTAAGGAATGACGTCCACTCGATGTTGAATTTGTGAGAATTGGAAATTGGGAACAATGTATTCCTTGCCCAGTGCAGGAGGGGGCATCATCCGGTGCCTGAGAACTCAATCAACAACCGCAGTTCGCAATACAGAAACAATCGCACTTCAGCGAGACTCGTGGGCCTCGGAAGACGAAGAAACTGCGGGAAACTTAAGAAATCGGGATTGTTTTCAGCGAATAATAAACACTCTGCAAAGCTCACTCCGCCCATCTCTTCGATCTCCTTAACATGACAAGCTTTTAAGGCGGGAAGATGACGATTCACTTCTTCGCTCGCTTCTGGATAAACTGTCGAGATAAATTGGGCGATTCCCTCCCAATCACAAGAACTACAAGCAACATCTGCTTGAGGATCAAATAGAATCATTAGCGACGGAAATTTTCGTTTCTTCTGAATAAACCACAGATAATCCGACCCCAGTCCCAACGTCAGTAGAAACTCATACGGAGGGAGTTGCAGGAGGCGCAGCAATGAATCTGGACCAAAGATGAAAGCAGATCTTCTTCCTGGAGTGTTGGAAAGTGCTTGCAATGCCTCACCACTTTCATTTGGTCTTGTAGCAGTCCATCGACCATAGACACTTGTCTTTAAGCCATGGACTCGCAGACGCTCCAGCTCACTGTTAAACACATCTTGAGAGTATGGCTCCAGAAGCAACCTTTGCTTGAGCAGAGAAGTGATTTCTGGGAGTGTTAGCGCCTCGGGCGAGGGAGAGTTCACTTGTACTTCGAAAGAATGTGGTACTTCATAGAGAAGAAGACGAGTCACTGACTCACGCGCGATATTAATCACTTCCATCGTACTAACTCCAACCTCTACGCGCTTCTTTACCGATCGAAAGGCCTGAATTGGCTTCAAATGATTCCATTCTACTAAAGATTGACGAAACAACTCGCAATGATCGAGATTAAAGCCTTTCCCATCGCTGGGATCAGTCACGAGCATTTGCAGACCTCTCTCGCCATCTAAGCGATAAGTTGAAGGGAATAATCGAGCAAGGTGCAGATTGTTCAGTAGATTGTTGCGGCTGTAAGAAGTATCGCACCATCCTTGATCAATGCGTCGCAGGTGAGTGGCAGCGTTCGCGAAGTACGCACAGACTCGTTCCGCACGTGTCCAGATCCTCTCCTCGTACTCATTCTTTCCTTCGCTTTGCTCAAGCGCATTTTCAAAGAATAAAACAGAGTTGCAACAGCCAACAAACAGTGGAATCATTGCGACGCAGATGTTCGAGAGGGACACGTCATTTTGATCGATGCACGCGAAGTCAATCCAATAGAACACTTGCTGATTGAAGCGACAAGCTAAATCCTCTCCAAAATTAAATAAGCACTTGGCTTTGATATGTTCTGCTGTATCTGGCTGATTCTCCTTCGGCTGGCTCCAGCGATGAGAGAAAAAACGAAGACTTAAATCGAAGCCAGCGAGCTTTCCCTCCGCATCACACTGTTCTATCCATGCTTCGACTAATGCCTCTGCATCAAGTATAATATGATGCGCATCAGGTGCACGAGGTAAGTGACCTACTTCTTGTAAGTGACCCCACCACACTAAATGAACTCTGGGACCTCCGAGGTTATTGGTTTCGCGAATCCGGGTTAGCTGCCAACGATAAAAATCAACACCAACTGACATTTGGTTGAAGGACTTTTGAGGAGGAATTTTTCGAAAGATGCTTTCATCGGTGGTAAACAAGTGCATCGATCGTTTGAATACTTCGTCGAACGAGATATCCGTTTTACAATGAACGCGACACTCATTAGTTCCAACAGTGCTTTTCTTTAATACCTCTTGAACTGCATCAGGAAAGACAGCTCTTGAGCGCACACCGTAGAACAGAGTTTCCATCTATCAAACTATCAAACTAACCCACCGTTCTCTCAACCTCTACACCGTCCAGTACGATCGTATTCTAGAAAAGCATCTTACCGGTAGGCTG
>VFQN01001651.1_pt1 | contig 36605 bp, 24 predicted proteins | sample 3512371 | NCBI WGS metagenome assembly VFQN01 (sample SAMN10412370, study PRJNA504923) | tailings metagenome | isolation source: Replicate 2 from Balatoc abandoned mine | place: Philippines: Itogon, Benguet | collected 2017-08-28
GTAATGCCCGGGATCGAAGGTGTCGATCCCTCGGGTCTAGTTTTTCAGCAAGCTCATAGGGGTCGTAGCCGTAGCTGGTGGCCTGGCGCAGGTACTGGAACGAGCCGAACGACCCGGGTGCGAAGGTGTACTCGGCGCGGGTGCGGAGGCCCTGGCGCTCGAACGAGTTGTCGCCCCGCAGGCCCACTGCGTAGTTCACGCCACCGACGCGCGTGAGATAGCGCGTCACGCCGGTCACCTGGGGCCCGGCCGTGGAGGTGCTGTCGGTTGCCGTCCGCAGCACCTCCTGGTTCGGGTAACCGTCGGTGCGCTGATCCTCGTAGGCCACGCCGAGGCCGAGTCGCGACCAGAGGCGAACGTTGCCCCGCGCATACGCCGTGATGGTCTGGTTGCTGCCGTACTGCGCGTAGACCTCACCCGACCGCCCGTCGATCGGTCGGGTCAGTACGTTGACCACGCCACCCATGGCATTGCCCCCATACAGCGAGGAGAACGGCCCCCTCGCGACCTCGACCCGATCGACCTCGCCGAGCGACAGCGCCGTCCAGTTGACCGCTCCCGTGTAGCCGTTGTTCACGGGTTGCCCGTCCACCAGGACCAGCACGCGGGACTGGCCGCTGCCGCGGCCGCTGAAGCCGCGCATGCCCACACCGGCTTCGTTGTCGGCCAACCCCCGGACGCGATAGGCGTAGACGCCTTCGACCGGGGCCAGCGCCTGGTCCACCGAGGTGATGGCGCGTCGTTCGATCTGGTCGCGTGTCACCACCGCGGCAGAGGCCGGAGAGGTGTCGCGGTCCGCGGAGCCTCGAGTGGCGGTCACGATGACCGACTCGGCCAGTGGCGCCGGCTGTTGTCCCGTCGGCGCATCCTCGGGCTCCTCCTCCACCACGGACGTGGGCGAGCGGGCAACCGACGGTGCCGACGATGTCTGGGCCGACGCGCACCAGGGAAGGGCACCGCCCAACGCGATGGAGGCGACGAGTGTGAAGGTGACGGGCCGGAGCATCCCGCGACGGTAGGCAAACCGCGAGGTTGAGGACGTCGCAAATAAACGAGCGGGCGAGAACGTCACACCAACGGACCGTGGCGTCACACCGACGGATCACGTGTCGAGCTGGCCGTGGCGCACGAGTCGCCGTGTCACGATCCGTCCGTCACCGACAGGCTGTGGGTAGCTTCTGCCCGTTGGTCTCGTCTGGCAGACCGGCCATCGAAATCCGGTCGGGTGGGGAGCAGGGCCGACCGAACCTGAGTCCACCAACCGCGGCTGCGGTCGACCCGAGGGGTTGCCAGCCACGAGGAGACGAGCGGACATGGGCAGGCATCGTGGCGACCGACGGGGCTTCCTTCAGCAGGTCGGGGCGGCGACAGGCGCGCTGGCCGTCGGAGGACCGATCCCGTTGTTGTCGTCGGGTGGCGCGCGGCAGGGATCGGCCGGCGCGGACCCCGACGTGTTCGAGCGCTGTGATCGCTGGTTGTCGGAGCACGGACCCGTGCGTCCCCGTGACGTGCTCGCGGCGCTCGCCAGCGCCACGTCGGCCGAGACGCGACGGGACCTGTACGGCCGCGGCGAGCTGATCGAGTCGTTCGAGCGCGACATCGCCACCCTCCTCGGCAAGGAGGCCGCGGTCTTCGTCATCAGCGGGACCATGGCGCAGCAGATCGCCTTCCGCATCCACGCCGAACGACGAGGACGACGTGTCGTCGGCGTGCACGCGCTCAGCCATCCCGCGCTGTACGAACTGAATGCGAGCGAGGTCCTGCACGGCCTGCGGCTGCGCCTGCTCGGATCGCCAGAGCGACTCCTGAGTGCGGCCGATCTGTCGGCGTACGACCGCGTGGCGGAGCCGCTGGCAGTCCTGTCGCTCGAGTTGCCGCAGCGGGAGTTGGGCGGTCAACTGCCGTCCTGGGACGAATTGCAGGCGCAGGCGACCTGGGCGCGGCAGCGCGGAGCGGCGGTCCACATGGACGGCGCGCGCCTCTGGGAATCGGCGCCGTTCTACGGTCGGTCCTCCGCCGACATCGCCGCGCTGTTCGACACCGTTTACGTGTCGCTCTACAAAGGGGTCGGGGGACTGGCCGGCTGCTGTGTCGCGGGCCCGCAGGACGTCATCGGCGAGATGCGGACGTGGCGGTTGCGGCACGGGGGGCGGCTCGTCCACCAGTTCCCGTACGTGCTCGCCGCGCAGCAGGGGTTGCGACGTCGCCTCGGGCGTTTCCCGCACTACTGCGAGCGGGCCCGCGCGCTGGCGGCCGTGTTCACCGCCGCAGGACTCGAGGTCCTGCCGGATCCCCCGCACGCCCACATGATGCACGTCTACCTGCGAGGCTCGTACGGCCAGCTGCTCGAATGCAGCCGGCAGGTGGCCGAGCGTGACGGGGTGCTCCTCTTCACCGACCTGCGTCCCACGCCGCAGCCGCGCCGGTGGAGGCTGGAAGTGCAGGTGGGAGACGGACTCGACGCGATCACCGACGCCGAGGTGCGGCGCTACGCCGCGCGGCTCGCGGAGGTCGGCGCTCGCGTGTGACGTGACGGGCTGGCCTGCGGACGCGGGCATCGCATGCCGTGTCCGAGCCATCCGAGGCCGCCTGACCCGGGGGAGGACGCGCCCGGCCCCGTGCGCCGTGGTGTCCGCGTCGCCCGTGGCCGACGCGACCCGCAGCTGGAGGCTGAGCAGTCGCAGGCCACCGCGACGGGAGCCGCCAATCCTGCCAAGATGTCCGTCATGCAGTCTCCGGCCAGTTACGGGTTGGGCGTGGCGCTGCTGATGGGGTGCCTGATCTGCTCATGGTCTGTGCGAAGCGCGACATGGGCTGGAGTCGGTCAGGCGGTGGCGGCGCAGAGCAAGGCGACGGCGTTCGTGCAGGAAGCGTTCGGCTTCAGTGCTCGCGCCCTGGACGACGCCTGGCAGGGCAGGCCCGTCGTGCGCCTGCTCGACAGCACCGATTCGCGAGAGGTCGGGGCGGTCGGTGCGATCGGTGTGCGCATCCGGCCGGAGCAATATCTGGAACGTCTGGTGGACATCGAGCGCTTCAAGCGCGTCGACGCCGTCCGGCAGATCGGCAAGTTCGGCGATCCTCCCCGCCGCGAGGACGTGCAGGACCTGGCGGTCGAGGACGCAAATGTGCGCGCCCTGCGCAGCTGTCGCCTGCATGACTGCGACCTGCAGCTACCGGACGCGACGATCCGCAGGGCGGCCGCCGAGGATTGGCGGGCCGCGCTGGCGAAGCAGCGCGCCAGTCGCCTGCTGCAGGAGCAGCTACTGGAACAGGCGCGAGCCTACGCGGAGGGCCGCGCCTCGGGCGGGATGGTCTACATGCACCGCCGCCGCCCCGTGTCGGTCGCCGACGAGTTCTCGCGTCTCGTCCATGACGATCGTCGAGCGTTGCCCCGGCTGGCGTCCCTGCGGCAGCGGCTGCTCAGCAGCGGGCTCGAACCAGGCGACTTCCTGTACTGGTCGCGGGAGAAGGTCGCGCGCCAGGTGGTGCTGAGCCTCACGCACGTGGTCGTCGATCGACCGCCAGACGCCGCCGTGGCGTACGCCATCGGTTCCAAGCAGCTGTACGCCTCGCACTATTTCTACGCATCGCTGGGGCTCACCCTTCTGCTGCGGGACGAGGGACGGCCCGGCACCACGCTCGTCGTCTACATGAACCGCTCGCGGGTCGATGCCTTCGAGGGATGGCTCGGGGGGCTCACTCGCCGCCTCGTCAAGTCCCGCGCGTCGTCGGCGATGCGCGAGCACCTGGCCCGGCTCGGACAGCGCCTCGAACCCGGGCGGTCCTGAGCAGGTCTCGTCCCGCCCACAAGGGACCGCCGCCGGCGCGACTTGTGCAAACGGGGTCGGCATGGCCCAGGCACGCGTGCTCCTCGTCTCTGCCGATCGCGACCTGTGCGATCTGTTCCCGGAGTGGTTCGCGCGCACGGCCAACCTCGCCACGACCTGCTCGGGTTCACTCTCGGATGCGCGCGAAATGCTCGAACGGCGTGGTGCGGATGTCATCCTGGTCGATCTGACGTCGCCCGCGCAGGAGTGGGAGCAGTGGTTGCGTCTCGGTAGTCAGGTCGAGCCGACACCGCCAACGGTCGTGCTGACGCAGTGGGTCGCACACGACGGCCGCTTCCGGCGGCGGGCATTCGCACTGGGGTGCGCCGCGTTCGTTGCCAAGCCCTGCCATCCCCGGGTCCTCGTCACCGTGCTCCGCCGTGTGCTCGACGGCGAGCGCTACATAGCGATCGCGTGATGACTTCGAGCCGTGCTGGCGACATGTCGTCAGCAAACCGACGACATGTCGCCAAATTGACGCCGTCTGCGCCTTGCTCTCGACGCGCACGGGGCGATTCATCGCGAAACGAAACCCGGGTTCTGTCATCCGTTCGTGGCGCGCGAGTCGCATAGGTCCAGGTCGAGAGGGGGTGCGGTGGCACGGTGGCGGGTGACAGCGGGTGTCGGCCTCATGGCGGTGGCGTGCGCCGGCTTGGCGCGCGCCGACGTGGGTGCGTCCCACCTCGACCGTCTCCGCGTCCTGATGGGAGCTCTCCGCACCCAGAGTGTCGCGCACGCGGGAATGATCGCTGACACGTACGAAGGCGACGCGCGATCGCTGGGGTTCGCCGACCGGGACGCCCTTCAGCAGGCGCTCGAGCAGGGGGTGCTCCTGCGGGTGCCCGCCGGAGCGGCGTCGCTGAACCTCGCGCCGCGCCTCGAGGGGGCGCACCAGATTGGCGAGCTCGACCCCGCACATCAGGCGCTCTATCTCACCGCCAGGCCCGAGGTCGTCGGCATGCTGCTCGACATCGCCTCGCGCGTGCGGACGGGCCCTCTCGACGTGACGAGCCTGGTGCGCCATCGCGAGTATCAGCGGAGCCTCGCGCGCCGCAACCCGAATGCGCGCACAGGGGTCCCGACGCATGTGATGGGACTGGCGGCGGACATCTCCGTGTTGAACCGTCCTGCCTCGCACGCACGCGAACTGCGCGACGTGCTGTTCGCGATGGCGGCGGCCGGCGAGATTCACGTGGTCGCCGAACGACGACAGCTCGTGTTCCACGTCGTGCCGGCGGCGGCTCGGCGAGCGTACTTCGGCGACTTCGCACGCACCCTGGTTGTGGCGCCGGAGCTGGATGGCGTGTACGCCTGGCGACGCCAGCTCGGGTTGGTCCCGGGCGTGCCGCCCCCTGCGCCGGCGCAACCCTCTCGGGAACTGCCCGTCGTCGCGTGGGAGGACGTGCCGGCGATTGTGCGCCTGGCCATGGTTCCCCTGACGCTGGCGGGCGCGCACCCGGCCGAGGTCGCCTCGGTCGGGTTCATCGGGCTCGTGAGCGTGGCCCTCGCATGGCGTGTGCGCCGCGGTCGTTCAGACAGACACACGCGTGCGCGTCGGTGGCGTACCGTGCGACACGTCGGGACGGTGTTCGTCCTCGTGCTGTCGACGACCACCCTGCGAGGTCGCCCGACGGAGCGGCACCTGCCGCTACCGCTGCAGGCCGATCGCAGCCCGTTCGACAGCTTCTCCGATGCGACCGCATTGACGGTCACCGTCACCGCCGGAACCGAGCGGCTCCCGACGCGCGTGACGCACGACGACGTGCGAGGTAATGCGGCCCTCTGGCGACGCATGCACCTCGCGGACTGGAACACCGTTCCCGAGCCGCTCCGGCGAGCGGGGCTCGATGCGATGGTGGCCCGCTACGCCGCTCTCTTCGCCAACCCCGCGGTGTGGGGAAGCATGGGGCCGACCGACTGGGATCGCGTACCCCAGCCAATCCGGACGGCTGCATATCGTCAGATGGTCCGCTACTGGACCGCACACTACCGGGTCGGCCAATCCTGGGGACTGTCCGAGAGTGTCGTCGCCGACACCGTTGCGGCGGTGGTGATGTCGGAGTCGTGGTTCGACCACCGTGGGCAGCTCATCAATCCCGATGGATCGAAGGATCTCGGGTTGGCCGGTGCCTCGGCCTTCGCCCGCAAGCGGCTGCGCGAACTGCACGCGGCGGGCCGCGTGGACGTGGCCTTCGCCGACGGCGCCTACCTCAATCCCTGGAACGCCACCCGGTTTGCGGCCATCTGGATGAGCCTGCTGCTCGAGGAGGCCGGCGGCGACCTCGACCTCGCGGTCCGCGCGTACAACCGCGGCATCACACGCGCCCGCGACGACAAGGGCACGGCGTACTTCAGCGCTGTTCAGCGACGACTCGACCGCTTCGTGCGCAATGGCGGCGCCCCGCCCGCGTGGGCCTGGCTGTGGGCTCGCGCGCGTGAACTGGAGGAGCGGCAGTGGCGTGCCGGTCCGCTCGGACATCATCCGGAGGACGAGGCGTGGATCGAGCACATCGCTGCCGGTGGTGGTACCTTTCCTGCACACCCGCACGACGATGCGCTTGGCTCGGCACGCGTGCCTCCGTGGCGGGAGCACCGCGGGAGCCGCGATGACTGAAGCACGACTGCCCAGCGACGGCGACGTGCTCGTGACCAACCCCACGGCCACCGTGGAGCACGAAATCGCCATTGTCCCTGCACCGCCGCACATCATCTGCGCGACCCACGACGAAGCCGTCGTGTGGGCGAAGCGCATGGCACGCGAGCGCCAGGTGGACGCCTGGCTCACTGAAGATCTCCGTCACTTCCTGAGGAGTGCCTCCTACCGTCCCTGACGCAGGGGCGGCCCGTCGTTGACCACGACCGTGTCAGGCGTCGGGCGACTCGTCGCGGGACGTGCCGTCGTCGGCCGCGCGCGGCCGACGGATGCCGAGGCGCTTCATCTTCGAGTGGAGGGTGGTGGGCTTGACGCCGAGCGCACGCGCCGCGCCGTGTTCGCCGCTGACGCGCCAGCCGCTCGACTCCAACGCGCGCAGGATGGCGTGCCGGTCGGCGTCGGCAAGGGTCGTCACCGCGGCGACCGATGGCGATGCGTCGCCCACCGCGGCGCGCAGCCAGTTCGGGGCCGGTGGCGTCGGGACGGCGATGGCGTCGGCCTCGACCAGCGTCCCCTGTGCCAGCAGCACGGCACGCTCGACGACGTTCTGGAGTTCCCGGACGTTGCCTGGCCAGTCGTAGGAGACGAGCCGCTCGAGGGCGTCCGGCGAGAAGCCGTCGACGGTCTTGCCGATCTGTTCGGCGCACCGGCTGGCAATGAACGTCGCAAGCAGCGGGATGTCACTGCGCCTGGCCCGCAAGGGCGGCAAGCGGATCGGGAAGACACTCAACCGGTAGAACAGGTCCGGACGGAACCGGCCGCGAGCGAGGCCACTCTCGAGGTCGGCGTTGGTCGCCGCGACGATCCGCACGTCCACGGGGGTTGGACGCGTGCCGCCGACGCGTTCGACGAGGCCGTCCTGCAGGACGCGGAGGAGTGCGGCCTGCGAGTCGAGGGGCAGGTCGCCCACCTCGTCGAGGAACAGCGTGCCCCGATGCGCGAGCTCGAATTTGCCGGGCTTGGCCTGCACCGCACCCGTGAACGCACCGCGCTCGTGGCCGAACAACTCGCTTTCGATGAGCGATTCGGGGAGTGCTGCACAGTTGACGGGGATGAACGGTCGTCCCGCGCGTCGACTCGCCTGGTGGATGGCGCGGGCCACCAACTCCTTGCCCGTCCCGGTTTCGCCGGTGAGCAGAACGGTCGCGTCCGACTGCGAGACGACGTCGATGTCGGCCCGGACGCGATCCATCACGGCGCTCGACCCGATGAGGGCATGCCGACTGCCGGTGCCGCGCCGCAAGGCGCGGACCTCCTCACGCAATTGCCGGCGTTGCTCGAGCGCGTCCCGCAGTTGTCGGCGGTCGCGCTCACTGTGCTCGTACAGGCGCGCGTTCTCGATGGCGAGTGCCGCCAGTGCCGCGAGCGCCTCGAGCCTCGCGAGGTCCGGACCGCCAGGTGGCTGTGCCTCGGAGAATCGTGGCGAGTCGAGCGCCAGGACGCCCACGGCGCGCCGGTCGTAGACCAACGGCACGAGCAGCAGGGAGTTCAAGCCGGAGCGACGCATCCGATCCGCGTCGTACCAGCCGGGCTCTTGGTCCACGGCCGGGACGAAGACCAGTTCCCGCTGCGACAGTGCGTGCCCGACCAGCCCCGCGTCCGAGGGGATCTCGAGACCCGCGTAGCAGTCGGCCCCGCGTCCCCTGAAGACACAGACCTCCAGCCGATGCGTCTCGTCGTCGAGCAGCAGGATCCACGAGGACGTGGCGTGGAAGAGCACCTCGGCCGCGGCGAGGGTCGCGGCACACCGGTGGCGCACGTCGAGTGACTGGGTCAGCTCGTACAGCGCGCGAAAGACGGCGCGCTCTTCCGTACCCAGCTCGTCGAGTCGCGTCGTCGCGCCGGCCAACGCATAGGTGATCACCTGGCGGTCCTCCGAGGACGTGACGTCCTCGAAGTGTACCGCTGTGTCGTGTCGCGTGTCGGCGGGCCCCACGCGACCCGGCGCGCTCAACGGCTCGGCTCCGCCGGATCGTATGCCGATGCGAGAAGCTCCAGCATGCGGGCGTACCGCGCATCGGCCTTCGCCACGCGGTCTTCGTACGTGCTCTTGTCGAGCTTGGCGTCCTTCCAGCGGCCGTTGCAGGCCAGCGTGTCGTCGGCGTCGTACACCAGGTCGTACGCTTCACCGCGGCTGCTGAGGCTGAGTCCGTCGGCATCCATGTCGTGGACGAAGAACTTGGAGTCCCTCGAGGGGGTCCCCTGCAGGTCCAGGTACACGCCGCGGTAATCTCCGTGTTCCAGCCGCTGTGCCACGAGATCCACCGACGGGTGCGTCGCGCTCACGACGAGCAACTGCCCGGGTAGACGCAGGGCGGCGATGAAGCGCTCCGGTCGATCGGGGTCGCGGACGGCAATGGCGTCGGCCTGCGACGACTCCATCCGCTGCAGCAGCGAGCGGGTCGCGTCGGCTGACTTCCAGTCCTGCGCCCCAGCGGGGAGGACGGCAGGGATGGCGAGCAGAAACGCGGTCGTCAGCAGACGTGGTGTCATCGTAGGCCTCCTGGAGTGCGGTCCTCAGAGACCGCTGACTGGTGAGGGTTCCAAGAAGCATGCGCCCCGCGAGGTGCACAAAGATGGGCGCAAAGCCACGCTGCAGCGACGCCACTCACGAGATGTCGTCCACGATTCGCGACATGTCGCCGTTTTGACGACGCAGTCACGGCCCATTCGGCCCCGCCTAGGATGCCGCCAGCGATGTGCGAGGTGTCGAGAAGCGACCGCCACTGTTCGCTCGACTGATTGTCCGGTAAGGTATCGGCACGGCCAGAGCGTACAACCTTGGACCTCGGAGTCTGCGCTCCGGGCACCCGCTGTCGAGTCGTCGCGGGAGGGCCAATGCCGCACAGGGCGATCGTCTTCGACCCACGCTTGCGCGATGGCTGACGCACACCCCCGGTATCCGGACGGGAGCCGCCACGCCCCCGTGCGGCAGTACGCCTTCGACCGCTTCCGGCTCGCGGCCGATGCGTCGCTGCTCCTCGATGGCCACCGGCAGGTCCCACTGGCCCCGAAGGTGCTCCACACGCTGCGCGCGCTGCTCGACCGTGCCGGGCGCGTCGTCTCCAAGGACGAGCTCATGCGCGCCGTCTGGCAGGACGCCATCGTCGAGGAAACCGGGCTGACACGCAACATCTCCCTGCTGCGCCGTGCGCTCGGCGACGACGGGGAGCGGTGGATCGTGACGGTGCCGCGGATCGGCTACCGGTTCGCGGCGACCGTCACCGTGCTGTCCGACGCAGCGCCGCCGGTGCAGGAGCCCATCGAGCGCTTCGTCGGCCGCCGGGAGGAACTGCGCCGGCTCCACGAAGCACTCAGGCGATGCGAGCACGGACAGGGCACATTGATCGGTCTGACCGGCGGCCCGGGCATGGGCAAGACCACGCTCGCGACCCGCTTCGTGCGCGAGGCGGCCGCCCGGGCACTCGTGGGCATCGGCCGATCGACGGAGCGGTACGGACCGATCGAACCGCATCTGCCCGTGCTCGAGATCCTCGAGTCGCTGACGGCCGATGTGGAACTGGCGCGCCTGCTCGCCCAGTTCGCTCCGACCTGGTCGGCACACTTCCGACCCCAGGCCTCCGTCGCCATGCCGGCGCCCCCCGGGACGCCCGAGCGGCTGTTGCGCGAGCTGACGCACTTCCTCGCGCACGTGACGGACCAGCAGCCACTCGTCCTGCTCCTGGACGACACCCACTGGGCCGACACGGCCACGACCGACGTCATCGCCCACCTCGCGCCGCGGCTCTCGACGATGCGCGTGCTGATCGTGCTGGCCTACCGCGACCGCACGTATCGGCAGGCGAGTCCGTCGTTTGCGGCGGTCCGCGACGAACTGGTGGCCAAGCACCTCCTGCAGGAGTGGTCCATCCCCCTGCTGACGCGGGAGGACGTCGCCGAGTACGTCGCTGGTACCGCCACACGCGACTTGCCGAGCGACGCCAGGGAACAGGTCTTCGCTCGGAGCGAGGGCAACCCGCTGTTCATGTCGGCGCTGCTGGCCTATCTCCAGCAAGACGACGGAACGATGGCGCCGGCACACGCCTCAGAGGTCCCAGACTCGCTCAGGGGATTGATCGCGCGGATGATCGGCCAGCTGAGTGCCGGCCAGCGGAGCGTACTCGAGACGGCCGCGACCCAGGGCACGCGGTTCGACACGGAGATCGTCGCCCGGGCTTCCGGCTTCGACGTACTGGACGTCGAGGACACGCTCGACGAGGTCGAGCGCACCCACGGCCTGGTGGCGCGGGGGGCAGAGGCGGCCGCCGACCGCGAGTCTGCGCCGTCCTGGCGATTTCGCCACGTGCTGTACCAGGCGGGACTCGTCGAGGCACTCCCGCCGTCACGGCGCGTCGCGCTGGCGCAGTGCGTGGCCGACGCCCTGCTGGCACACCACGATGGCGATCGCGCGGTCGCTGGCCAGGTCGCGCTGCTGCTCGACGTGGCGCGCAACCACGCGGCAGCGGCCGAGCAGTTCGCCCGGGCATCGCAGCAGGCCACCGCTCAGCTCGCGTTCAAGGACGCGTACGACCTCGCACGGCGCGGCGAGCGCTGCCTGGCCCGCGCCACCGGTCTCGGGGCTGACGAGCGTGCACGCCTGCAGTTGGTCCTGACCTTCGCGCAACTCGTCCCCCTGAGTTCCTGGCGGGGATGGGGGCATCCGACGGCCGATGCGCTGGTGAACCAGGCGGCAGCACTCGCGGCGCGCCTGCAGGATGCCCATGCGGAGTCGCGGGCGCTCGGTGTCACGTCGTTCGTGCGACTGGTGCGTGGCGAGTGCACGGAGGCACGCGACGCCGCACGGGCACTCGCGGAGCGGGCAACCACTGCGGACAACCGCGCCCTGCTGGTGAACGCCCAGGTGCAAGCCCAGATTGCCTGCCACCACATGGGCCACTTCGCCGATGCCGACGTGCATGCGGCCGACGTCATGCGCATCGGACCCGGGCTGCCGCCGCACGAGCGGTTCATGAACGTGATGGACCCCTGCGTCGGCTCGCTGGCCGAGTCCTCTCGCAATGCGTGGATGACGGGCAGGCTCGCGCAGGCGGCCAGCCTGGCCGAGCAGGCCGTCGCCCTGGCCGGCGAGATCGGGCATGCGGATTCGCTCGCCTTCGCCTGGCTCTTCCACGCCTGGCTGCACGGCTATCGCGGCGACTGGCTCAACTGCGTACGCTCGGCGAACTCTGGTGTCGCCGTCGCCGATCAGGCGGGGACGGTCCAGACACTCGCCTGGAACCGGTGCGTCCACGGGTGGGCGCGCGCCCATCGGGGCGACGTCAGTGGAGGGCGCCAGGAACTGGCCGCGGGCATGGCGCTCAGCCACTCCATCATGGGCCGGGTGGCGCTGCCGCAGTTCAGCGCCATGCTCGTCGAGGTCCTGGTTCTCGAGGGAAACCTCGACGCGGCGCGTGCGACGCTCGACGAGGCGCTGGCGGCTGGCGAACTGCACGACGATGCCTACTTCTCGGCCGAATTGCATCGCCTTGCCGCACGATGTGGTGCGGACGGCCCCGCCGGGCTGACGCCGCAGCAGTACGCCACCCGCGCCATTGCCATCGCCCGGGAGCAGGGAGCGGCGTTCCTCGAACTCCGAGCGGCACTCACCGCCGTCGAACTTGGCGGTGACCTGGGTCTGCTGCGATCCGCTCTGGAACGCCTGCCCGAACCCGAGCCCTGGGTCGACGTGCAGGCCGCGCGCGCTCGACTGTCGTAGTCCCGGACCCGCGCACTCACGCCGACGGCAGGATGTTGCTGTTGTGCCGGAACACGTTGTCCGGATCGTAACGGTGCTTCAGGGTCGCCAGCTTCGCGTGGTTGTGGCCGAACGCCGAGCGCACGCGGCTCTGCTCGTCGCCATCCAGGTGATTGACGTAGACACCCACGGAGAACGGCGCGACAGCCTCCCAGAACGTGCGGGTCCACGCGATGTGCTGCGCCGCCTCGTTGCGGTCGACCCACTGCGTGAGGATGTCGACGTCCCACTGATGCCGGCGAGCCCCGAAGGCTGTCGCCTCGGGCGCGGTGCGACTGCACGCGCCGTGCATGTGGAACAGCAGCAGCGACGACAGCGGTGACAGCTCGGCGCCGCGCGTCACCAGGACGTCGAGCAGTGCGTCGTCCAGGGCCTCGACGTACCCGGACTTCCAGTATCGCGAGATGCCGTGGGGCACCATCGCGTCGAACATCTGCTGCAGCTGCAGGTACGGCATCGGTCCGATCGTGTCGGCGATGGGCGAGCCGAAGGCGCGCAGCGGCGCCAGGATCGCGTCGGCCGCTTCGACCTCGCCGAACCAGGCAACCGCGAGCCCGAGGACCTTGGGCCCGTTGGGCAACGTCAGGACCGCCGCGAAGACGGTCAGGTCGTCGGGCGCCTGGGCCGAGAAGGTCCGGTAGAACTCGAGGACGTCGCGGGCCTGCTCGTACGGGTACAGACGCAAGCCCCCGACCACGGTGGGTCCCACCTCGTGGAGCTGGAACTGGAACGACGTGACGATGCCGAAGTTGCCGCCGCCGCCGCGCACGGCCCAGAACAGGTCGGGATGATCCGTCTCGCTGGCCCTGACGGCCGTCCCGTCGGCGAGGACGACGTCCACACCCAACAGGTTGTCGCAGGCGAGCCCGTGCCGCGACATCAGCCAGCCGAGGCCACCTCCGAGCGTCAGACCTGCCACGCCGGTGTGCGACACGGTCCCGCCGGTCGTCGCCAGTCCGTGGGCTTGCGTGGCGCGGTCCACCGTGCTCCACAGCACGCCGGGCTGCACGGTGACCGTGCGCGTCGCCGCGTCGACGGCCACGTCCTGCATCGGCGACAGGTCGATCAGCAGTCCGCCATCGCACACCGCGTGGCCGGCCACGTTGTGCCCGCCGCCCTTCACCGAGACGAGCAGCGCATGACGGCTGGCAAAGGCGACCGCGGCGCGAACATCGGCCTGGCTGGTGCACCGCGCGATCAGGCCTGGCCGCCGGTCGACCATGCCATTCCAGACCGTGCGCGCCTCGTCGTACCCATCGTCGCCGGCACGGAGCAGCTGGCCCTGCAGCGCGGTTGCGAACTGCGCGAGCGCTGCGGCCTCCAGGTGCGTGTGGGTGCCCTCCCGTGTCACGACCGGGGTGACGTCAGACATGCAGACCTCCTTGGTGGCCTGCGAGTCTGACGTCAGGTGCCTGATGGAGTCCTTCGCGACTTCTTACAGCCCATGGGGGCTCCGCTCGAGAAGATCTACACGCTGGCTCCGCGCTCCCGAACCAACATCTGGGTCAACCTGGAAGAGTTCCCGTTCCTCGGGCCGGCGCTGGCCAACACCGATGTCTCGGCCGTGCTCGAGGTGCTCAACGGACAGCCGATCGTCGTCGAGCGCGCGATGTATCTCGACCGGCCGGGGCAGGTCTTCGGCGCAGGACACGAGAGCGCGGGCGTCACGGCGCCTGCCACCGACTGGTTCCTGGCCGAGGGCGCGACGGGTCCCTACTTCGACATGTTCATCCTCCTTGCCAATCCCGGGCCCACCGACGCCGAGGTCGAGGCCACCTACCTGCTGCCCGACGGCACGACGCTTGTCCGCCCGTACGTTGTGAGCGCCAACAGCCGGTTCACCATCTGGGTGGACCAGGAAGACCCGCAGCTTGTGGATACGGCCCTGTCGACCATCATCCGCTCGACCAATGCGGTTCCGGTTGTCGTCGAGCGCGCGATGTGGTGGCCGGGACCGACGGCGGCGTCATGGGCCGAGGCGCACAATGCCGTCGCGGCGACCACGACGGGCACTCGTTGGGCGGTGGCCGAAGGTGAGGTGAACGCCAGCCGAGGGATGGAAACCTACATCCTGATTGCCAACACGTCTGCGTTCCCGGCCAGGGTCCTGGTGACTCTGCTGTTCGAGGATGGCGCGACCGCGGTCCAGACCTACGACGACATCCCCGCGCAGAGTCGCTTCAACGTGCCAGTGGGGGGCTTCTTTCCACAGGCGGCCGGCAAGCGGTTCGGGGTACTGGTGGAGAGCCTGGGCTCGACGCCCCACAAATTGTCGTGGAACGCGCAATGTACTGGGATGCCCTCGGGCAGCACTGGGCCGCCGGGACCAGCGCCCTCGCGGCCAGATTGCCGTGAATGGTCGACGGAGGGCCAGCGCGGCGGACTCGAGTCGTCTCGGCCGGAACAAGTCCTTCGCGCCAACCTGCCGGACCGAGCGACTGCGGCAGATCCATTGACGTGCTCCAGCGGATGACCGAGCCCCCGACGCGACGGTCAGGCCAGGTACCCGGGCGTGGCGTTGCGCAGGACCTACCGAACCGCGCCAGACGCCGAGGTGACGGGCGCGTCGCGGCGATGCTGGCCGTACCAGCTGTCCATGTAGAGCACCGTGCGCATGAAGTTGGACGGCCTCGACGAGGTGCCGTGATACTCGCCCTCGAAGCGCAGCAGACGGGCGGGCACGCCACGCAGCTTGAGCGCGGCGTAGTACTCCTCGGTCTGCGGCATCGGCGTGCGCAGATCCAGCACGCCGGTCATCAGCAGGGTGGGCGTCTTCACGTTGCCGACGTACATGAGCGGCGACTGCTTCAACCACTGCTCCGGCTTCTCCCAGAAGGGCGCGTCGAAGAAGTTCAGCGTGAAGTACGGCACGTCGGTCTGGCCCACGAAGCTGAGCCAGTTGGTGACCGGACAGCGGACCGACGCCGCGGCGAAGCGATCGGTGTGGCCGATGACCCAGCTCGTGAGCACGCCGCCGCCGCTGCAGCCGCCGACGTACATCCGCTGCGGGTCGACGAAGCCCTTGGCGACCACGGCGTCGACGCCAGCCATCAGGTCGTCGTAGTCCACGCTCGGGTACGCGCGCTCGATGGCGTTGCCGAACGCCGACCCGTAGCCGGTGCTGCCGCGCGGGTTCGTGTACAGCACCACGTAGCCGCGCGCCGCGAGCGCCTGGAACATGTAGTTGAACCCGACCCCGTACATGCCGTGCGGTCCGCCGTGGATCTCGAGCACGAGGGGATACCGCTTCGACGGATCGAACGCGGGCGGCTTCACGATCCAGCCCTCGATCGACGCGCCGCCGCTGGACGAGTACCGGATCGGTTCGACCTCACCGAGCGTCACGCCCGCCAGTACGTCTTCGTTGACGCGCGTGAGCGTCTGGATGTCGCCGCTCCGCAATCCGATGCGTGCCACGTCCGGAGGCGCGTGAGGTGCGCTCCTGATGCCGACGGCGACAGCCGTCTTTGCGCTCGCGCTGGCCAGCGAGAGCATGTGCGCCCCCGTCGTCACCTGTCGCGGTTCGCCGTCGAGCGATGCCAGCCAGATGTTCGACGTGCCGCTGTCGTCGGCGGCGAAGACGACGCCGCGTCCGTCGGCGGTCCACTGCAGGGCCGTGACATCGCGATCGAGGCGGCCGGAGATCCGCCGGAGGTTCGTCCCGGTCGCGTCCATCACGTAGAGTTCGTCGGCGTGATAGCTGGCCCTGGACTTCTCCGCGCCGACCAGCGCGATCCGGGTCCCGTCGGGCGACAGGCGAGGGTTCGACCACGACCCGTCCGGCGTCAGGCGCTTCTTCGCGCCGGTGGCCACCTCCACCGCGAAGATGTCCGAATCGCGATAGCGCCGGTCGGGATCGGGCACGTCGAGGCCCTCGACGACGATCGTCCGGCCGTCGGGCGACCAGTCCCAGCCGACCGACCCGGTCAGCCCGTCGAAGCGCGCGCCGACGTACCAGTCGCCGGGCGTCACGTCACGCTCGGTGCCGCCATCGGCGGGGACGACGAAGAGGTGGATGAGGCCGGGCTCGGTGTAGCCTTCGCGGTCCTGCCGGTAGTGGAGCCGATCGACGACGGCGGGTGCCTTCGTCCACGTCGCGCCCTCGGGCGGCGTGGGCATGTCGATCTTCCAGGGGGTCTCCTTCGGCACGAACATGCTGAAGCCGATCTGGCGGCCGTCGGGCGACCAGCGCAGGCTCGACGGCGCGCGTGCCACGCGCGTGACCTGGGTGGGAGCGTCGGCGCCGTCCATCCACCTCACCCAGATCTGCGCGCCCTTCGGCTGGCCTTCGGCGACGTAGGCGATGCGAGTGCCGTCGGGAGACCAGACCGCGCCCGACCCTTCCGTGAGGAATCGGTTCCGACTGCCGTCGGCGCCGACGATCCACAGGCTCGCGTTCCACCGATCCTTGACCGTGTCCACCCAGCGGCGCGTGTACACGACCTGCGTGCCGTCGGGTGACACCTGCGGATCGGCGACGGTCTCGTAGTCGAGATAGCGCGCGACGTCGAGCGTGCCGGGCCGGGTCGTCGCCGCCGACGTGGTGGCCTGCTGTGCCGCCGGCGCCGACGTCAGCAGCGTGGTGACCGCCAGGCTGAGGGGAAGAAGGTGTCGTGTCGGCATCTGCACGGGTGTCCTCCGGACCGCCTACCAGGCGAATCTGAACAGGCTCGCGGTCGATCGCGACGGGTGGGGCGGCATGTTGCCCGGCATCTTGTACTGGCTCGGCACCGACGCCCAGCTCCGATAGATGTTGCCGCCGAGATAGAACCGCGGTTGTGTCGATTCGGCCGGCTGCGGCGTGAACGTGCCGTCGTCCTGCAGCGTTCGGATCGAATACGCACGCTTCGGCGCGGTCGGGCCCGCCCTGTCGCTCTCGGGCACGTACTCGAACTGCCCGTCGCCGTCCACGTCGGCGGCAATCCAGTCCACGCCGAGCAGCTTGTGGTAGGTCCGGTCCGTGATCATCCCGCGCAACTGCCCGTTGAAGCGGTCGATGATCCCCTGCGCGTCAGGGACGGTGCGCCGGATGGCGAGGTGCAGCGGGCGCGTCACGAGTGGCGTCGCCCCGAACTGCAACCGGGCCTGCGCGTCGCGCGCGTGGTGTTCGACCATGTACTGCACGACGAGATCGTCCATCAGCGCGAAGTCGACCGTACCGTCCAGGAGTCTCGCCAGACTCTCCTGCTCGTTCTTCACACGAACGAAGACCGGTCCGCTTCCCTCCACCTGCTCGCCGTAGGCGTAACCCTCCACGAGCGCCAGGCGTCGCCCTGCGAGCGAGGCCAGGGAGGTCGCCGACACATCGGCGCCCTTGCGACCGACCAGGACGAGCCGGTTCTCGAGATACGGCTCGGAGAAGAGGAGCACGCGTTGGCGCTCGGCGTCCGTCCACGCGGCTGCACTGCCATCGACGTCGCCCGTCAGCAGCATTGCCGGGTAGGCGCCTGCCTCCACGATGGTCGTGGTCGAAGGGTGGCCCGCGCGTTCCAGGGCGGTCTCGACCAGGTCCAGCGCCAGGCGCGGCTGCCCGGCCGGGCCCGTGAACGGGGGCCAGTCGGTCGAGACGAGCCGCAGCGTGCGTGCCTGCGCACCGACCAGCACTGCGCCGACGACACAGGTCAGGAGCATCGCGGCAGAGGTGGCGGCACGCCATGGACGGCGGGAACGACGCATGAGCAGGAGCCTCCTGCCTCCCAGCCTATCGCACAAGGCACCGGGCGAGTCGCCACCGCGGGACGGTGAGCCGGCGTGTCGACGCTCCGGTGTCCGCTGCGCCCCTGGCCGACGTTCTACGCCAGAGGTCGACTGCACGAATCGCGCATGCCGTGGCGCGTCGCACGTGCCACGGCCCCGCGGAGGACACGATGGCCGATCAGATCGAGGAACGCGTGGGGCTGCTCCTGCGGCGGCGCCCCTGGTATCAGTTGCCCCGGCTGCTGGCGATGCTCAGGCTCATCGACATGCGCGACGAGCTCAGGGCGAAGAACCTCCACGACACGGAGGAGCCACCGTTCGAGCGTGACGACATCCCCCCGGACCTCGATCCCGCGCTGCGCGAGGCGCGGACCACCGACGGCACGTTCAACGACCTGCACGTGCCGAAGATGGGCGCCACCGGGTGCCGCTTCGGCCGCAACGTGCCACTGGAGCATGCATTCCCCGACACGGCCAACCTGCTCGTGCCGAATCCCCGCCTCGTCAGCCGCGAGTTGATGACGCGCGAGCAGTTCCAGCCGGCGACGATCGTGAACTTGATGGCGGCCTCGTGGATTCAGTTCATGGTGCACGACTGGTTCGTCCACGATCGGTCGACGACCGAGCACATCGACGTGCCGATCGCGGAGGGCGACGACTGGGGCGAGCCGAGTCTCCGGGTGCCGCGGTCGGTGCCCGACAGGCCCAACCCGGCGTCCACGCATCCGCCGGCGTACGCCAATCTCAACAGCCATTGGTGGGACTCGTCGCAGATCTACGGCTGCGACAAGGCCATGGCCGCCAAGCTGCGCACGCACACCCTCGGCAAGCTCCGGATCGAGCCCACGGGCCTGCTGCCCGTCGATCCCGACACCGGCGTGCACTTCAGCGGCTTCTCCGACAACTGGTGGATCGGCCTGGCGATGCTCCACACGCTGTTCACGCTGGAGCACAACTACATCTGTGACCTGCTGGCCCACCAGTACCCCGACTGGACCGACGAGCAGCTGTACCAGAAGGCCAAGCTGATCAACTCCGCCGTCATGGCCAAGATCCACACGGTCGAGTGGACGCCGGCCATCCTTCCGCATCCCATCGTGAAGATGGCGATGAACGTCAACTGGTCGGGCCTGGTCGGCGAGGATCGGCGCGACCTGGCCGCGCTCCTCGACGACAAGGAGTTGCTCGGCGGCATCGTCGGATCGAAGGCGGATCATCACACGGCGCCGTACTCGCTGACCGAGGAGTTCGTCGCCGTCTATCGCATGCACCCGCTGATGCCCGACGACTACGTGTTCCGATCGGTGGTCACCGGCGGATTGCTCGAAACGCGCACGCTTCCGGAGATCGCCGGCAACCGCACCCCTGCCATCGCCGAGCGGCTGACGATGCCCGACTTGTTCTATTCGTTCGGCACCAGCCATCCAGGCGCCATCACGCTGCACAACTACCCGCGACACCTGCAGAACCTGACGCGCGACGATGGCGAGCATCTCGACCTGGCGGCAGTGGACATCCTGCGCGACAGGGAGCGCGGGGTGCCGCGCTACAACCGCTTCCGCCAGCTGCTGCACAAGGAACCGGTCCGATCGTTCGACGAGCTCACCGACAACCCGCAATGGCGGCGGCAGCTCAAGGCCGTGTACAACGGCGACATCGAGAGCGTGGACCTCATGACCGGCCTCTACGCAGAGCCGCTGCCCGAGAACTTCGGGTTCAGCGACACGGCGTTCCGCGTCTTCATCCTGATGGCGTCGCGTCGGCTGAAGAGCGACCGCTTCTTCACCGACGACTACCGGCCGGAGATCTACACGGAGTTCGGCATCGAGTACATCCGGCGCAACTCGATGCTGCACGTGCTGCGCCGGCACTATCCGCATCTCGCGCCGGCACTCGAGGGGGTCGACAACGCCTTCGCGCCCTGGAAGCAGGTGGGCACGCCACCGGAGTTGGCGCCGATGAAAGGGTGACGGTCCGCAGGCCGCGGAATCGGGTGCTGCATGAACGCCAGGATCCTGAACGCCGCCGCCATCGGTCTGGTCATCTCGGCCGGCACGGCGATCGCACAGACCGGCGCCCAGGCCGAGGAGCAGCGCGTCGAGTACCTGTCGCAGCGCATGAAGGACGACCCGTGCTTCGGCATGCCGCTCGACGCCGCCGTCGGCTGTCGCCCTCCAGAGCCGCTCACCCTGGCGGAACTGCAGGCCCTGCACGCACTCGACCTCGAGACGAGGGATCCCACCCTTCACCAGAAGATGGTGCGTCGCCTCGAGACTCCTGTGATTCGCAACTTCAATCCGCAGGTGCCGGCCGAACGGATCCGCAAGGGCATCCTGCGAGCCGTGCAGTTCAATGTCGCCAGGTTCCACGGCTTCGACGCGATACGGGCGTTCTTCGGCGACTGCGACCAGTTCATCGGGTCGCACACCACACTGGGGGGTCGATCGGTGCGTCGCGGCCTGCGCGAGAAGCTGTGCCGGGCCGTGGCTGCGGACTTCTACTTCCTGAACGAGGCCGATGCCGGCGTGTGCCGGTCCGGTTACCGGAGTGCGGAAGAGCTCGCCATGCGGCTGAACCTGAATCTCGCGCAGGCGATGGAATGGCTCGAGGTGCGGCCCACCCTCGTGGGCCTGCAGGATGGCGAACCGGGATGTCGCGTGGGGGAGATCAATCCGCAACTGGTCCGCAACGAACAGTACAACGTCCTTCTGTCACGGTATCCGATTCGCGCGGCCCGTCGTGTGCCGCTCGAAGCGTGCCATGACTGGTTCGCGGACGAACGGGCGCCGGGCGGAGAGCTGAGGCGCGGCTCCCGCAACGCCCTGATCGCGGAAGTCGCTCTCCCGGGCTCCGATGCCGGAGCCATGGTGGTGGTGGTGACGCACCTGGAGAACAAGTCCTTCCTCCCGACCTGTCGAAACCGGCAACTGCGACAGATTCACCAGGCGCTGGAGCGGATGACCGAGGAGCGTGGCCGCGACCTGCCCGTCGTCATGGGCGGCGACATGAACAGCGTCTTCGGCAGCGAATTCTTCTTCATGAAGTCGCTCTTTCGGACGCTCGGCTTCGAGACGAGCGACAGATTCGTCGGCACGTACGGGTTTCAGACGCTGGACTTCATCCTCACGCGACGAACCCGCGAGCTGAACTGCCTGCGGCTCCGCAACGAGGGCATCATGCGCGAAGTGGCGCCAGGCGACGTGCGGTCCGTCGTGAGGACGCGACTGTCGGACCACGCGCCTCTGGTGGCCGACATCGCAGTCCGCTGCGGTCGTCGTTGAAGGGGCTCGAGGACGAGACGCCCCCCGTCCCGGTTCGGTCCCGGTGCGGGGCCTACTCCTCGATCTGCCACTCCTGAGGCGGCTGCGGGCCCAGCTTGATGCCGGCGATGTCTGCATCCTCGACGCCCGACTGCGCCGCAGTCGCCGGCTTGGGAGCCGTTCGTCGTTCCTGTTTCGCGCGCCGGCGCTCGGCGAGGGCGCGCTCGCGCTGCAGTTTCACCGCCGTCATCTTTCCCTTTCGACTCAATGTGTCTCCTCCGGTTGTGTCTGGACGCCCACGCCCGCGGAAGGGGCGCGTCCGTCGCGAGGAGCCCAGCTCACCGCAGGCCTCCCTCACGCCTTCGTTCGGACCGGGGACGAGCCGCCCGAGAGGGGATCCCGCTCCTCTCCGGCAGAGCTGGCCCTCGGCCGACATCCGACTCCCGCATCAAGTGTGACACATCGTTGCACCAGGGCGGCCAGCGGCGGTCGCGGGAGCGGAGGATGCGCGTCTATCGGGCGGCCATGCTGGGGCTGTGCCGACCGGCCGCCAGCTGCGTGGCGGACCACGCGCTCAGGGCATCGGTCGCCTGGCTCGATCGACGTCGCCGATGCGCCAGCCGTCGGCGGTGCGGTGGAGGTCGAACTCCCACCGCCCGCGCTCGACGCGGGCGGCGCGGCCTCCGTTCCGGGAGCGATACGTCAGCGTGCCCATGCAGATGGCCAGCGCCCGGTCGCCCGACATGCCCACGTCGCAGCCGGCCAGCTGCAGGCGCTGTTCGATGACCGGCGAGAAGGCCGCCTGCAGCGTGCTCGCCCCGGCCGACGGCCAGATCGCGCGCGTGGCGCCGGCATCCATGCGCGTCCAGGCCTGTTCGTAAGCCGCCAGCACCCGTCGGACCGGCGTCTCGCGGGCGTCGGGGAGCGACTCCGTCTTCGCCGCACGTCCTGTCGCGCGAGAGAAGCCGGGTGACGACGACCGGCGAGACTTCCGTGCGCGGGTCGGTGGCCGTTCCGACGTCGTCGGCAGGTCGGCCGTTGGCAGGGCCCTGCCCAAGGCGCTCGCGACTGCCGGCGTTGCCGCGACGTCGCCACCCAACGATGGCCGAGTCGCCGGCAGGTCTGGGGCGGGCTGGGTGTCCAGGGCGGGCGTGGGTGGGGTCGATGCCTGCAGCGCCAGGGCGAACGGTCTGCCCCGGTCGAATCCAGGAAGCAGGGCCCCGACCAGGACGCCACACGCCAGCAGCAGCCACGCATCGCGCGTTGTCGTGTCCATCGCCGTGCTCGACCGTGCGCGCCTGCGCCTTCGCCCGCGGCGGATGGGAGGAGTCGTGGAAGTGGACGGATCGCGGAAGAGCTGAGCTGCCGAGACGTCTACGACCTGGATGCGGTCGACGTCGCTCGAGGGCGGTGGCCAGCTGAACGGGGCGTCGCTGGCCGAGGGATGCCAATTCATGGGCGCCTCGCTGGATGCTTGGACGCCTCCATCGCGGTGCACGTCTCGCACCGCGAGGGGGGAACCACCAGGCAGCTGATCCACGGCGCCCCAAGACGGCCGGGTGGGACACCCGGCCCTCCCTATCATCCGGCAGGCCCTACTCCCAGCGAAAAACGCGCGCGGCCACTGCCGTGAAGCCGACGAACATCGCGCCGAGCACGAGCACGTCGCCGGCGTGCGCGAGCCAGCCCTGTCCCTGCCACACGCCGCGCAGCAGCGATACCGCATACGTCAGCGGCAGCACACGCGACAACCACTGCGCGGCGGGTGGCAGCGCGCCCGTGGAGACGAACAGGCCCGAGAGCGCGAGCATCGTGTAGACCACCAGTGTCGCGAGGGGCTGGGCGAAGCGCGCCGTCGGCACCACACTCGCGATGACGAACCCCACCGACAGGAGGCACAGCGTGGTGAAGAGCAGCGCGCCGGCGAACGCGAGGACCGGCGCACCATCGTCTGGCCCGAACCGGCTCGCCCCGGCCAGCAGGAGCACGCCCAGGGAGAGCGCCGTGAACAACAGTTTCACCAGGACGTGCGCCAGCAGGATCGTCACGGGATGCAGGGGCGTGGCCCGCAGGCGCTTGAGGATCCCGCCTTCGCGATAGATCGCGATGATCGCGACCAGCGACACGACGGCGCCGAGTGCCACCATGATGGCCGCGAACACCGGCAGGTCTGGCCCGAGAATCGGCGGCACCGCGCGTGCCGGGGCCCCCCGACCGATGCGGCGCATCAGCAGGAACAGCAGGATCGGAAAGCCCACGGTGCCGATCACGCCGAGCGGCTCGCGCAGGAAGATCTTGGTCTCGAGCCAGGTCAGTTTCCAGAGGCCTCGGAACACGTCTGCCTTCAATCGCGGATGGAGTGGCCGGTGACGCGCAGGAACACGTCCTCGAGCGTGGCGGGCCGTGACTGGAGGGCGCTGACGTGGATACCGTTGATCGCCAGGCAGCCAATCACGCGATCCAGCACGTCGTCATCGTCGCCGTGGACGAGCAGGGTGCGATCGCGCGTGTCGACCCGCCGCACGCCCGGGCATGCCGCCAGGACCTCGGCCGCTCGGGCATCGTCTGTCGTGACGGCCACGGCCCGCTCGGGACAATGCCGTCGCACGAGCGCCTCCGGCGTGCCGATGTCGATCACGCGGCCCCGGTCGACGATGGCGACACGGTCGCACAGCCGCTCGGCCTCTTCCATGAGGTGCGTGGTCAGCACGACCGTCTTGCCACGCGCGCGGATCGATCGGACGAGATCCCAGATGGCGCGGCGTGCCTGCGGGTCGAGCCCCGTCGTCAGTTCGTCGAGGAACACGACGTCGGGATCGTGGATGAGGGCGAGCGCGATGAACAGGCGCTGCTTCTGTCCACCCGACAGCGTCATGAACCACGCGGCACGCTTGTCGGCGAGGCCGAGCTGGTCGAGCAGGGCGGCGCCGTCCACGTGGTGGCGATAGAGCGACGCCCACAGGTCGATGGCCTCCCAGACCGTGATGCGCTTCTGAAGCTGCGCTTCCTGCAGTTGCACGCCCAGACGCGGCTGCAGCGTTGCGATGTCGCGCCGGGGATGCAGGCCGAAGACGCGGATCTCGCCGGCATCGGGAGCCCGGAGGCCCTCGACGCACTCGAGGGTCGTGGTCTTGCCGGCGCCGTTCGGGCCGATCAGGCCGAAGATCTCCCCCTCGTGCACGTCGAACGAGACGTCCTCGACGGCGGTGACCCGAGCGTACGTCTTCCGCAGCTTGTGGACCTCGATGACCGCGGCCATGGACGCCAAGACTATCGCGTCCACCCCTCGAGGATGGTTCGTGATGGCGCGCGCTCGGCATCTGTCGCGATCCGTCCGTAACGCCCGGGCCTCCTTCCGCAGGCGCGCCAACGCCTCGCGCGCCAGCGCGGTCAGCCCCGTGCGGCATTGCGCGCGATCGGCGCGACGTGACCGATACCTGACCGAACGCTGACCGATCCGTCACAACTCGCCGAACCGGGACGTGTTACCGTCCAGCCACATCAAGCTGTCTGCGGCGTTTCCCGGTTCCGCCCGTGCTGGACGACCAGGCGGGCGAGCGCTGTGCTTGGTGTCTTCACGGGGCATCGCACGGCACTGACACCGCGGGGCCAGCGGTCAGACTGTCGCGCACACCTGTGGAGAATGTCCCGAGGCTCAGGGCCGCCGGTTCGGCGCGCTGGCGGAGAGCCTGGACGGAGTGCCGATCGTCGTGGAACGCGCGATGTACTCTGACGCCAACGGACAGTCGTGGGCGTCTGGCACCAGCGTCCTGGCGACCCGCCACCGCTCATGCCTGGAGTGAGGCAGAACGCAGTGTTCGCCGACCGAACGGCAGAAAGGTCACGCACCATGTGGGTCCGGCCTGCGACGTGCTTCGAGCTCATCGTTGCCGCTGTGTTGAGTCTTGTGCCCGCCGCCGCATCGACGCAGATCCTGCGCGTCAGCGTCTCCTCGTCAGGCCATGAGACACAGGGGGGGCCAGCAATCCTCTCTCCCCCATCACCGAGTCGCGACGGTCGATGGGTCGCCTTCGAGAGTAGAAGGCCGGGATTCGTGCCTGAGGACCAGGACGACGTCGGCGATGTGTTCCTTCGCGATAACGTGCTGGGCACCACGACGCGGGTCAGCGTCGGCAGTGGCAATCAGCCGGCTGGGGGGCCCTCCTCCGATCCGGTCATCAGCGCTGATGGTCGCTACATCGCATTCGCGTCCACAGGTGCAGCTCTCGCTCCTGGCCCGCGGCATCCCTGCTTCGAGCATGCCATCCCGTGCGCATCCATCTACGTGTACGACCGGGTGACGGCGACGCTACGCCGTGTGTCGGTCGGGCCAGGCGGAGAGGAACCGAATGGGTGGAGCAGTGCACCCAGCCTCAGTGCGGATGGACGTTATGTCGCGTACCGTTCCTGGGCGTCCAACCTCGTCGAGCACGACACCAACGGAGGAGCCGACGTCTTCGTGTTCGATCTGGTGGCGTCAACGACGACCCGGGTGAGCGTGGGCACTGGCGGCGAGCAGGCATCGTTCGGCCGAACTCCCGACTACGACGACCGGCCCTCCATCAGCGCTGACGGGCACGTGGTCGCGTTCTCGTCATCAGCCGTGAACCTCGCGCCTCCCGACACGAACGAGAACTGCTACATCGTCCTGATCGGCTGGGCCAACTGCCCTGACGTCTACGTGCACGATCGGCGTACGAAGGTGACGACGCGGGTGAGCGTCAACAGCCGCGGTGAACAGGCGGACAAGGGTGGCCTGTCGCCGGTGATGACACCGGACGGCAGGTACGTGGCATTCATGTCGGCGGCTGACAATCTTGGCGCCGGCACGCTGCACGTCCCTTTCTTCAACGGTCGTCATGGTGCCATCGTGTACCTCCACGATCGCGTGACGGGCGTGACCACGCCGGCCCCGATGCCACGCACGTCTGCGGCCAGACCATCGATCAGCGACGACGGGATGCTCCTGGCGTTCGAGTCACTCGGCGCCGTCGATCTGACGAACCCGCGATTGCAGGAAGATGTCTACGTCTGGGACCGCGAGGCCGGCGCCGTCAGACTCGCCGCCACGACGCCGGCCGGGGTTCGTACGAGCCAGAGCACCAGGCTGCCGGCCCTCAGCGCTGACGGTCGTTCACTGACGTTCGTCACGGCGAGCCCGGAACTGGTCGCGTCTGACACCAACGGCGCAGACGACGTCTTCCTGCTCGATCCCATCGACCTGGACCGCGACGGGCTGCCGACGCACTGGGAGATCTCATTGGGTGGAGACCCGTTCTCGTCGGCAGGGGCGGAGGGGGCGTCGGGTGATCCTGATGGAGACGGGCGAAGCAACCTGCAGGAGTTCCACGCGATGACGCACCCGCGAGGTCTCGCGTCTGCGACGCGGTACTTCGCCGAAGGGGCGACGAGCGCGTTCTTCGAGACACGGTTCTCGATCGCGAACCCGTCCGACCGAACCGCGCGTGCACTGTTGCGATTCGCCCTGGCGGATGGAAGCGTACGGTCTGCCATTCTCGTGATCCCGGCCATGCAGAGTCGCAAACTGGTCGCGAGCCTCGTGCCTGGACTGGCGACGGGGGAGTTCGCCACGACGGTGGAAAGCGATACCCCAATCGTGGCCGAGCGGCAGATGTGGTGGTCAGCCGGCAATGCGTACGGATCGCACGCAGAGCACGCCCTCGAAGCTCCATCCTCGACGTGGTACTTCGCCGAAGGCGCCACGCACAGTGGCTTCGACCTGTTCTATCTGCTTCAGAACCCTGGCGACAGCACCTCGGAAGTCCGAGTACGGTATCTCAGGCCACAGGAGCCGCCGCTCGAGAAGCAGTACCTGCTGCCGCCGCGGTCGCGGACGAACATCTGGGTGGATGTCGAGCAGTTCGATGGCCAGACCGTGCTCACTGCGGCCGACGTGTCTGCGGTGATCGAGGTGACCCGTGGCCCAGCGATCATTGCCGAGCGGGCCATGTATTTCTCGCCCGCGGGCCAAGGGGGCCGTGTCTTCGACGCTGGCCACGAAGCCGCCGGAGTCACGGTGCCAGCGACCGAGTGGTTCCTCGCCGAAGGAGCGACAGGGGACTATTTCGACCTGTTCGTCTTGATTGCCAATCCGAGCGACGAGCCGGCAGAGTTGGAGGCCATCTACCTCCTTCCAGATGGGACCATCGTTTCGCGCAGGCATCGCGTCTCAGCGATGAGTCGCTACAACATCTGGGTCGACCAGGAAGGCGCGCGGTTGGCCGACACCGCAGTCTCCACGGTCATTCGGTCTCTGAACGGTGTGCCGGTCGTGGTCGAACGAGCCATGTGGTGGCCGGGCCCCACATCGGCGACATGGGCGGAGGCTCACGTCAGCAGCGGGAGTACGAGCACGGCGGCCCGATGGGCGGTGGCCGATGGTGTCGTGCAGGACACTCCGGCTGCGGCTGACACGTACGTGCTCATTGCCAATTCAGGCGCTGCCGATGCCGCCGTGAAGGTGACGCTGCTCTATGACGACGGCGGACCGGCAGACGCCAGGGTATTCACCGTTCGTGCGCAGAGCCGGTTCAACGTGGACGTGCGCGCGGAGTTTCCGACGGCGTCGCGGCGGGGCTTTGGCGTGCTCGTCGAGGGCAATGTGGGCGATGCGTTGACCGTGGAACGGTCGATCTACAGCGACGCCGAGGGGCGCAGGTGGGCGGCGGGCAGCAATGCCCGGGCGACAAGGCTGCCGTGATCGGTCGGCGTCATTGGTGGATGTCGTGCAGGGCGGGCCGGGCTCGCGGCTGACAGCCCTGCGGGCGCCGCTCAGAAGGTAGTCCAGTCGGCCGCTCGGAAAGTGATCCACCCGAGGGGCCTGACCGAAGATAGGGACAGGGGCTGGTGGCGGGCGCGCATAAAGCCCCCTCGCGTGTCGCCGATTACCCGATCGCTGTCATGGACTGCCCTCGTTGCGGCATCGTGCCGCCTCCCCTCCCGGCCGCTCCGTCGAGCGTCCTCGCCTACACACCGGTCCCGCACATCGTGGGCGTGCTAAGGAAGCTCGCCCGCGAGGCGGGCATCCACCTGGAGACCCAGGGCAACGGACTCCTGGTGCTCACGGTGCCCGACGGCGCCTGGCGTCCGTTCCTCACGGCCCTTGAGTCGGCCACGACCGTGTCGGAGCGGCAGTCGACGCGCTTTGCCGTTGCGGATCCTGCCGTGACCGACCCGTTCGCTGTCGCGCAGGTGGTGTTCAGCGCGCGGACGGCCGAAGAGTGGTGTGCCGAGGCGACGTCCCTCTGGGTGCGTGAGGTGCTCGCCGAGTCGCGGCTGTTCTCCCACTACCAGCCCATCGTCGACATCCGTACCGGCGAGCCCTACGGGTTCGAGTCGCTGCTGCGCGCCAGGCTCGAGGACGGGACGGTCGTCACGGCCCGCGACATCATCGAGGGGGCGCGTCGGCTCGACCTCCTCTTCCAGCTGGATCAGCAGGCCCGCAAGAGTGCCGTGCTCGGTGCGGCCGACGGCATCGGCCCGCATCGGCTGTTCATCAACTTCCTGCCGACGGTCATCTACAACCCGGAGCACTGCCTCGCCACCACGATGGCCGCGCTGGCGCAGAGCGGGCTGCGCCCGGATCAGGTCGTGTTCGAGGTGGTCGAGAGCGAGCAGATCGTGGACCGGGCGCACCTGGTGCGCATCCTCGACTACTACCGCGGGCATGGCTTCCGTGTCGCGCTCGACGACCTCGGCGCGGGGTACGCCTCCCTGAATCTCCTGTCGGAGCTGAAGCCCGATCTCGTCAAGCTGGACATGGAGCTGGTGCAGTCCACGGCGGGCGATCCCCTGCGCACGGGCATCCTCGAGGCGTTCGTGCAGTTCTCCGAGCGCTTCGGCATCGGCCTGATCGCGGAAGGCGTCGAGAACGCCGAGATGGCCGAAGGACTGCGCACGTGCGGCATCACCCTGATGCAGGGGTATCACTTCGGCCGCCCCGGACCGCTCGCCGACGCGCGACGCGGCCTCGCCGCCTAGCACCTGCGTCCCTGACCTCCGGCTGTCGCGTACCTGCGCGCCATCATGCCGCCACAATCGTGCGTGACGATGGGCGTCGCTGCGAGGTGCAGGGGTTCGAACGCATCAAGGTCTGGGAGGCACCATGAACGCATACACACTCGTCACCCTCGGCGTGGCCATCGGCGCCATGGGCGTCTACGTCGCCAACGCCGACGACGCGCCGGGCGCAGCGGTCATGGGCATGCTGTTGATGGTGATGGCCGTCGTTCTCGGCCTCAAGGCCGCACGTAACCGGCTCCCGCCGTGGGCGTCTCGCACCGCGCTTGCCGTCGGGATTGTCGTCGCCGCGTTCACGGCCTTCCTGACGCATGCCGTCGTCGTGACGGCGGCGCTCTTTCCGGAGGCGCAGGCGGTACCGTCGGTTGTCGCGTCGGCGCCGGCTCCGTCCTACACCGCCGCCGTCGAGCGTGCGCGGTCGCTCGTGCGCACGGCGATCCGGGAACAGAATCTACCCGGCGTGTCGGTAGCGGTCGGTGCCGGCGGCACGCTCGTGTGGGCAGAAGGGTTCGGGTGGAGGGACGTCGCGACGCAGACGCCCGTCACGCCGCAGACGCGCTTTCACATCGGAACCGCAGCGCCAGCGGTCGCCGCCGCAGCGGGGCCGCTCGGGCTCACCAACACGGGTGCAGACGCGGCGACGGAGTGGAGTCCCGAACACATCGGGGAGCCCGAGGAGGACTTCCCGCTCTTCACGATGTTCCGACACGTGATCCTCGCACCGATCGGCATCGCGCCTCCGCAGCCGTTGGCGGGCGAACGCGCCACGTTCTACGTCCCGCGAGCCGACGACGACCCGGCCCGGGGGCGACGGCTGATGTACATGCGCGACCTGGCCTGCTGCGCGGACGGCAAGGCGTTCTCGTCGACGCCATCCGACCTGGTGCGCCTCGCACTGGCGACACACCACGCCGACGTCGACGGCGTGCTGGCCGGTGGCACGGTGATGTCGTTGGTGACGACGCGCGACAGCGGTGTCGTCGTCGCGGTCACCTCGAACATCGCACACGCGAACACGCCGGCGCTGGCGCAGCGCGTTGCCGAGGCGTTCGGATCACCGGCGGCATCATCGAGATGACGCGAGCACCGTTCGGTCGCCTCCAGCCCTTCGACGTCGGCAGGCGCGTGTAGGGGAGCGCGTCGCTGTGTGCGTCTGCGCGCGCTCCGCGGCGGACGCGTTCGCCGCCGCGTAGCACCGCGGCCCGAGGCAGCCGACTACTTGCAGAACGCGACCTCGTCCCAGATGTCGTCGGGATGCGAGTCTCCCGTCGTCAGGCGGATCGTGGCCCGCATCTTGACGAGATAGGCGCACTTGTCGAGGTTCGCGACGTTCACACCGACGCTCGCCGTGCCGAAGCGGTTCTGCGCCGTCGCCGCCGCATCGTCGGCCAGCGCGGTTGCATACGGTCCGCCAGGTCCGTCCATGTGGATGGAGATGGCGCCGAGGTTGGGGTGTGCCGCGGTGTACGTGATGGTGAGCGTGTTGGTGATCTTCGCGCAGCCGGCGCCGATCTCCTGCACGTTGACCATGACGACACCGAGTTGGTCGTTGTCCACCTGCGGCGCCCACGCGCCCTTGTGGGTCACGTTGTCGTAGCGCGTATTGTAGATGGCCACCTTGGCACACGTGCCGGCAGTCACCTCGGTGGCCGGCATGCCGATGCGCCGGACGCGCAGGCGCAGGCCGAAGAACCTGTCCTCGCCGAGCGCTGGGGGCGTGGTGCTCTGGCCGGCCGTTGCCGTGATGGCGATGCTGGCCCACGCCGCCATCTTCTCGGTGTCGAGGTTGAGGAGAGTGCCGTTCGGCGCGAAGTTGCCGCCCGCGTCGTTGACGTTGCTCTCCTGCGGCACCTGCACCCATCCGTCGCTGGTCAGCGCGGCGACCTTGTGGTCCGGCGCCGATCCCTTCACCACGTACGGCTTCACGTCGTCGGGCGGCGCTGGCACCGTACTCTGCCACTGACCGATGACGGTCGGCACGATCCAGTCGGTGGGCACCGGCGTCCATGCACCGGCCGGATGCTCCATGTACTCGAACCGATACTCGGCCGGCCCTCCACTGTGCTGCTTGCACAGGATGCCGTTCAGGCGGATGGTGCTGTAGAAAGCGCGCGTGTCGCTCGTGAGGCCGCTGCCGGCGTCGATGCCCGTGAGGATGTTGTACCCGCCGATGTAGCGGAACGTGGTCAGGCAGCCCGGAGGGCACAGGATCCAGCAGAACAGCTCACATCGCGTGTAGCACATCCACTGGCACACGTAGTAGCAGAAGCGCGACAGGCCGAACTCGGTGATCAGGGCGTCCCAGGTCCGCCGATCCTCGCGGAGGTGCGCCTCGTTCAGCCGGCCGAGTGCCTTCGCGTCGGTGCCCAGCTTCGCCAGGGCCAGTGCGAACTCGCGCAGCTGCGGGATGTCGAGGTCGAGCCGCGGGATCTCGCGACAGACGACGAAGCAGATGCGGAAGCAGTTCCAGTAGCAGATCCACCGGCAGAGGATGACGCACAGGCGCAGCACGCCGACGCCCTGGAGCACGGCATGGAACGCCTTGACGTCCTGCTGGAGCACGGCGTCGTGCGCCCTGGTCAGCGTGGCCTCGTCCTTGGCCACGGCCGTGAAGCCTTCGAGCCAGTCACGGATTTCCGCCAACGGCTCGTCGACGGGGACCTCACGCGGGCCCGTACAGATCGTGACGCAGAACCTGCGGCAGCGCAGCCAGCAGATCCAGAGGAAGACGAAGAAGCAGAAGCGCTGCAGCTTGAGGTCGCCGACGATGGCGGTGAGCGTTCGCGCGTCGCCGCGATCCATGGCGTCCACGAGGCGGGCGAGCAGGGCCGGGTTGTCACGCAGCGGGTGCAGGAGGCGGGCGAGCTCGACGAGCTCACCGGGCTTCGGGGCAGTGGTCGGCACCTCCTGGCAGATGAGGCGAACGACGCGTACGCATCGCCAGATGCACAGCCAGAAGCAGATGCGGCGGCAGTGCGGGAGCAGGTCGCGTTGTTCCAGCACCCGGCGGAACGCGTCCCGGTTGCGCGACTCGAACGCCTTGACGGCTTGACCGAACGCCCGCTCGTCCTGAGCCAGGGCGCCGATCGCGCGCGCCGCGTCCGCGAGCTCGATCAGATGCTCGTTCTTCATGTGTGACTCCTTCCGAAAGCGGGACTCGACCGGTGAGCCTGGGGAGGGTCTGTCGGCTGGCGTCTGCTCGAGGCTGTCAGCCGGCGGGACTGCCGGGAGGGCGGGTGTGGACGGCCGTGATGACATTGGTTCCCATCATCAGGACCTCGCTTTCGTTACTGTGAAGAACGTCCCGTCGGGTGCATCCGGACATGAGCAGTCGCGATCGCGTCTGGCGTGGTGACGCGGTGCACGTGGCGTCGCGCCTGTCCCATCAGGCGACGTAGGCGAGCACCCGTGGATGCGTTGACCCTCCGGCCGCAAACGGTGTCCAACACGGCATGTACCCGGCAGCGCTCTTCGGCACGCGGGTGTTGCGGCTGCTCTACTGGGCTCTCGCCGCTCTGCTGTCGGCATGGCCGGCCAGGGCCCAGGACGTCCAGCGGGCTGAGGTGCAGGACGCGCACGCGGTGCATGCCACCCGTCTGGCCGCCAACCCCACCGGGTTGTCACTGGCGATCCGGACACAGCGGGGAATGCTCCGGTTCGCGCAGGGCGAGCTGATCACGCTCGCGCTCGAGTTCCGTGACGATTCAGGAGGACGGCATCTCTTCGATGCCATCGAGTACGACCGCAGCGGCCGTCTCGGCATCGACCGCGTCATCGTCACTCCCACCTCCGGGGTCGTGGATCCCCTGCGCGACTACTACCGGGCCATGGGATTCGGCTTCATCGGCGGCGGTCTCTCCACGCCGCCGGCCCCGCTCGACGGGCCGAGGACGCTTGCGCTCGATCTGAACGAACACGTCCGGTTCGTGCGTCCCGGCCTGTACACGGTGCACGTGGAGTCGCACCGCTTCCTCGACGGGAGCGAGAGCGTCACGTCACGCCGTGAACCGCTCGTGGTCGTGTCGAACCGGCTCACGCTCGAGATCACGCAGCCCGCAGCATCGGCGATCGCACTGGCCACGCTGCCGTCGCGTGCCTTGCGGTTCGCAGACAGTCCCGAGGCGGCACGGGAACTCGTGCGCCGCCTCCTGAGGCTCGAGGGCGAAGTGAATCGCGTGGGCACTGACGGGCACGACCTCCGTTTCGGGCTCCTCGGCACTCCGTATCGTGCCGAGGCGCTGGACGCCTTGCGTGAAGGTCTGGCGAGCGTCGCGCGCGCCGTCAGCGACGCCGTTCCGGAGGTGGCCGCGTTCCTGGACGTGATGACCGCCATGCCGAACGGAACCTCGGAGGACGCTCCAGCCGTGGGGGAGGGGGCCGAACGCCGACGGGAGCGCATGAGCCGCTACGCGTGCCAGCGGTCGTTCTGGCAACGGCAGGCCCTTGCCGCAGGTCTCCGTGGCGGGCCCGCGGACGTCGCACGCGCCAGCGTGGCCTTCACCGACGACGCGCCACCGCACTGTCCCCCGAGCCCACCCGTACACGTGGCCCGAGTCCTGCCGGCGGTATTCGATCACCTGAGTCCTGCGCAGCAACGACTCATGCTCTCGTATCGCTGGGGGCATGTCGCCGGTCCGGCCATGCAGCCCGTGCTCAGGCGGCTGGTGTCGGCCACGGCCGTCGAGCCAGAGACACGCGACGCGGCGCTCGTGCGCCTCGGGGAACTGGCACCGACGGAGGCGGAGCGCGTCTCACGCGAGGACGCGATCTCCGGTCGCTTCCGCTTCAGCGCACGGGCGCTGCGTCTCCGGCCCGCCGACATCGGTGTCGTGACACGGGCGATCGCGGGGCATCTCGCGGGTGCCCGCGAGCGGTCGACGTCGCTCTCCGACCTGCAGGACGGGCAGGGCGTGTCGGCTCGTGGGCTGCTGCCGACGGCCGCGCGGTTCGCGACGCGACGTGCGTGTGTCGCATTGAGTGAATGGCCTCAGCCAGAGCCGGTGTCCTGCGCAGCGCGCGCGAGCGTCATCGCCTGTGCGCTGGCCGTGGACCGCAGCCGCGGTGCACGCGTGCTGCGGGAGGCCCTGAGCGATGCCCGTTCGCGGTGCAGAGAGGATCTCCCAGACACGTTGGCACGGGTGTGGCCGCAGCACGTCCCGGAAGGCGTGATGGTCGAAGCCCTCTGGCACGCACGCACGCCCGTGGCTGCCAGCGCGGCGCGTGCGCTGGCGCGCATCGGGACGAACGCCGCCCGCGACGCGCTGTGGCGTCGGCTGGAGGCCTGGCATGCTCACTGGGTTGGTCGCGAGGACGACCTCCGGCTCTCGATGCCGATCATCGACGACCGGGTCTCCGGGGAACTCGGGCTCGAGCGCGCATTGCGCGAAGCGCTGTTGCGGGGCCGTGGCTGGCTCACCACGGCCGAGGACCGGCTGCGCGTGCGCGAGTCGTGCGTCACCGCCGCGTGTCGCGAGGAGTTCTCGCCGTTCCATGGCGGGCCGCCCGTGCGGCTCGTCCTCGTGCAGGCGGAGGAGTGGACTGGCCAGACCGTCTACCGCGTCGATGGACACGCCTTCCACGCTCTGAGCGACGTGATCGACAGACTGGTGCTGTACCCGAAGACCGTCACCGTTGCGTGGCATGCCGGCTCCGGTCATGCCCCGGCGCGCGCGGCCGTGTTGTACGAGGCCCTCGCCGATGCCGCGTCGAAGCGTGGTCTGACCGTCCTTGCGCAACCGCCGTCGATGAGTCCGTGAACCGGCTCGGACCTGAACCGCCCTCGGCCGACGCGAGACGATCCGAGCCTCGGCGAGGGGCGCGCTGATGTTCTGCAGGACGACAGGGCGCTGCAGTACACTGCGTCGCCATGCGGGCGGCCCTGTCCCTTTCGTGTCTCTGCGCGCTCGCTCTGCTGCGCGTCGCCCCGGTGTCGGCGCAGTTGACCGCCGCCGCCGACGCCCCCGTCGTCTACGGGCATCACCACGTCAATGCGACGAGCGTCGCGGCGCACACGACGTTCCTCGTCGACGGTCTCGGCGGCGTGCCCGTCACCATCGCGGGCCGGCAGGTCGTCAGGTTCCCGAACGTGCTGGTCTTCGTGCGCGAGCAGGCGCCGACAGGCGGATCGGTCGGAACCCCGGCCGATCACCTGGGCCTCTCAGTGCCCGACCTGCGGCCGGTGATCGCACGACTGAGGGCTGCCGGCTACCGGATGGTCACCCGTGATGCCGTGCCGTCCGAGTGGACGGTGACCGACGACATGGCGACGAACCCCGCTGGCGGGGCCCCGATCGCGTTCGTCCTCGGCCCGGACGATCTCAAGGTGGAACTCGTCCAGGTTGCCGGGCAGGCCGCTCCCGTGGCGCTGCATCACGTGCACTTCTTCGGGCCGGATCGGGAAGCGATGCAGGCCTGGTACGTGAAGGTCCTGGGCGCCAGCGCGGCGCCCCCTGCGGCGGGTCACCGGTTCCTCAGGGCCACGCTGCCGGGTGTGGGATTGAACTTCACCGCCTCGCCCCGTCCCGTGGTGGCCACCACGGGGCGTGTGGTCGACCACGTCGGATTCGAGGTGCACGACCTGCCGGCGTTCCTGCGCAGGCTGGAAGGGCTCGGCATCGTGGCCGAGAACGTCCGCCGGGTGCCGGAGCTCGGCATCGACATCGCCTTCATCACCGATCCCTGGGGCACGCTGATCGAGCTGACCGAGGGACTCGACGCGATCCGTTGATGGCCGCACCGGCTCTCGACGAGATCTTCGTGCGCATCCCCGAGGGCTGGTTCGCGATGGGCAGCGACGATGGCCCCGCCGAGGAAGCGCCGGTGCACCGCGTGTGGGTGGACGCGTTCGACCTCGCGGTGTATCCGGTGACCTGCCGGGCCTACGCGCAGTTCCTGCACGCAAGCGGCCACGAGGCCCCGCGCGACTGGACGCACTTCTCGGCGATCCCCGAACGTCCCGTCGTCGGCGTGAGCTGGCACGACTGCCAGGCGTACTGCGGGTGGCGCGCCTCGCAAGGCACGCCGGTGCGGCTGCCGACCGAGGCGGAGTGGGAGCGCGCCGCGCGAGGCGGGATCGACGGGCAGCGGTATCCGTGGGGCAACGCGATTCCCACGTGGTTCCCGCAGGACGGTCGCGGCCCGCTCGGCGCGCCGTGGCCGGTCACGCTCGGGGAGCCGAACGCGTTCGGGCTGTTCGGCATCGCCGGGAACGTGCACGAATGGTGCGCGGACTGGTACGCATCCGATTACTATCGCGACTCCGCCTCCCGGCAGCCGACCGGGCCGGCGACCGGCGTGCGCCGCGCGTCGCGCGGCGGGTCGTGGCGGCACGCGGTCACGATCAGCCGCTGCGCGGCGCGGAGCCGGCTCGATCC
>VFQN01001652.1_pt1 | contig 36581 bp, 27 predicted proteins | sample 3512371 | NCBI WGS metagenome assembly VFQN01 (sample SAMN10412370, study PRJNA504923) | tailings metagenome | isolation source: Replicate 2 from Balatoc abandoned mine | place: Philippines: Itogon, Benguet | collected 2017-08-28
CCTGCCAGATCGTGCCGACGACGTTCCACGGAATGAGCAGCGGCAGCGCCATCAGCACGAGGCAGACCGGTACGCCAAGCCCCTTCTTGGGCATGTTGAGCGCAATCAGGATGCCGAGCGGGATCTCGATGGACAGGATGATGCCGGAGAACAGCAGGTTGCGGCCGAGCGCCTGCCAGAAACGATCGGATTCCAGCACGTCGGAAAACCAGCCGACGCCGTTCCAGAAGAACTGGTTGTTGCCGAACGTGTCCTGAACCGAATAGTTCACCACCGTCATCAACGGGATCACCGCCGAGAAGGCGACGAGCAGCAGGACCGGCAGGACCATGAACCAGGCCTTGTTGTTCCAGGTCTTGTTCATCGTCAGCCCTCCCTGCCGACACGCCACGAATCGGCGTAGATGTTGATGGCCGCAGGATCGAAGGTCACGCGCGGCTCAGCCGGGATTTCCCCGTCTTCAGGGACGACGATGGCGATCGGCTTGCCGGCAAATTCGGCACGCACGATCTTCTGCCGGCCGATATCCTCGACCTTGCTGATCGAAACCGGCATGCCGTCCCGCGACAACGAAATGAACTCCGGACGGATGCCGAGTTCGGTTTTTGCACCAGCAGCGACCTGCGGCTTGTAGTCGAGGTCAAGCGTCTGTTCACCGACCTTGATGCTGCTGCCGTCGATGACGGCCGGCAGCACATTCATGCCCGGCGAGCCGATGAAGTAACCGACGAAAGTGTGGCTCGGCTTCTCGAAAAGCTCGGCCGGCGTGCCGATCTGCACGATCTGGCCGTCATACATGACGACCACCTTGTCGGCGAAGGTCAGCGCCTCGGTCTGGTCGTGCGTGACATAGACCATGGTAAAGCCGAACTGCCGGTGCAGCTTTTTCAGCTGCGAGCGCAGCACCCATTTCATGTGCGGGTCGATGACGGTCAGCGGCTCGTCGAAGAGGATCGCGTTGACGTCGTTGCGCACGAGGCCACGGCCGAGCGAGATCTTCTGCTTCTGGTCTGCGGTAAGGCCGCGCGCGGTCTTCTTCGCCCAGCCGGCGAGATCGATCATTTCCAGAATTTCGCGCACGCGGCGGTCGACTTCGGGCTCCGCAACGCCGCGATTGCGCAGCGGAAAGGCCAGATTGTCGTAGACCGTCATCGTGTCGTAGATGACCGGGAACTGGAAGACCTGCGCGATGTTGCGCTGTTGCGTCGAGAGGTACGTGACATCCTTGCCATCGAACAGGATGCGTCCCTCCGACGGCTGCAACAGGCCGGAGATGATGTTGAGCAGCGTGGTCTTGCCGCAACCCGAAGGGCCGAGCAGCGCGTAGGCGCCACCGTCGTTCCACTCGTGATGGACTTCCTTCAGGGAGTAGTCCGCCTCGGACTTCGGCTTTTCGCCGTAGGCGTGACGGATATGGTCAAGGGTAATGCGTGCCATGGTCTCCTCCTCAGGCCGCCGCGGCCGCAGGTTCCGCGATCGCCCTGCCATCCGTGCCGAACGCCATCAGGTGGCGCGTGTCGACATGGACGGCGATGACCGCGTCCGGCTCGATGTCGTGGATGCCCGGCGAGAGCATGACCCAGCGGCTGCCCTCGAACTCGATGTGAATGAAGCTTTCCGAGCCGGCGATTTCCGAGATCGCCGTGCGCACCTGAAGGCTTGCAGATGCCGGATGCTGGCTGGTGAGCGCCAGATGATGGGGATGGAAAGCGATGGTGCAGGGGCCATCCGGCAGGGCGGAAAGATGCGCCGGCACCGGCAGCACGGGCTTGCCGCCGATCTCGAACCGGTCGCCGGTCTTCAGCACCTGCATCGTGTTGAGCGGCGGGTCTGCGAAGGTACGGGCGGTCAGAAGATCGTTCGGGCGGCGATAGACGTCGATGGTGCGGCCGAACTGGGTGATGCGACCTTCCGCGAGTGCCGCCGTGTTGCCTCCGAGCAGCAGCGCCTCGGAGGGTTCCGTCGTCGCATAGACGAAGATCGCACCGGAGGCGGCGAAGATTTTCGGCAGTTCGAGGCGCAATTCCTCGCGCAGCTTGTAATCGAGGTTGGCGAGCGGCTCGTCGAGCAGCACGAGGCTGGCATTCTTGACGATGGCGCGGGCAAGCGCCGTGCGCTGCTGCTGGCCGCCGGAGAGGTTGAGCGGCGTGCGGTCGAGATACGGCGTCAGCTTCAGAAGATCCGCCGCCTTGCGCACTTCCCGATCGATCGTCGCCGTATCCGCACCCTTGATGCGCATCGGCGAGGCGATGTTCTCATAGACGGTCAGCGCCGGGTAATTGATGAACTGCTGATAGACCATGGCGACGCCGCGATCCTGCACGCGCACGCCCGTCACGTCCTTGCCGTCGAACCAGACGGAACCGGAAGTCGGCTTGTCGAGGCCGGCCATCAGCCGCATCAACGAGGTCTTGCCCGACAGCGTCGGGCCGAGCAGCACGTTGAGCGAGCCGCGCTCGAGCACGAGGTTGGTCGGGTGGATATGCGTTTCCGCCCCCGCCACCTTCGTGATGTTCTTAAGTTCCAGCATTCCTGTCTCCGTCGTTCCTCCCAGCCACCGGAAAAGGCCGCTAGTGGGGGGCCGCCTGTGCGACCGCCATGTACTCTTCCAGCGCGGCCGCTTCGTCAGCCGTCAGATGCAATCCGCGTTTGGTCCGCCGCCACAGCACGTCCTCGGCATGCCGGGCCCACTCTTCCGTCATCAGCCAGCGCACTTCGCGCTCATAGAGATCGCTCCCGAAATGCCGCCCGAGGTCGTCGATCCCTTTCGCACCATCCAGCATCACCGACGCCCGCGTGCCGTAAAGCCGCACGAGCCGGCGGGCATAGGCCGGAGTGAGAAAGGCAAACCGCGCGGAAAGCGCCTTCACCTCGGCATCGAACCCATCGGCCTTGAAATCGCCACCGGGCAGGCGCGAGCCGGCCGTCCAGCGATCCCCCTTCACGCCGATCGCATCCCCGATCTTTTCCAGCGCCGATTCGGCGAGACGCCGGTAGGTGGTGAGCTTGCCGCCGAAGATGTTGAGCAACGGTGCCTGACCATCGCTGCCCTCGACCTTCAGTACGTAGTCGCGTGTCGCTTCCTGCGCCTTGCTGGCGCCGTCGTCGAAGAGCGGACGCACGCCGGAATAGGTCCAGACAATGTCGTTCCGCGTTACGGGTTCGGCGAAATACTCGCTCGCCGAGGCGCAAAGATAATCGATTTCCGCGTCGCTGATGCGAACATCTCGGGGATCGCCCTGATAGTCCCGGTCGGTCGTGCCGATCAGCGTGAATTCTTCCTGGTAGGGAATGGCGAACATGATACGCCCGTCCGGGTTCTGGAAGAAGTAGGCGCGCGGATCGGAGAACTTCTTCTTCACGACGACGTGGCTGCCCTGCACGAGGCGGACATTGTGCACGTCGTTGCGACCGAAGGCAGAGGAGAGAACCTTGTCGACCCAGGGACCTGCCGCATTGACCAGCATGCGCGCGCGGACGGTTTCACGCGCCCCCGTCTCGACATTCTCCGTCTCGACATTCCAGTGGCCGTTTTCGCGGCGGGCAGTGACGACCTTCGTGCCGGTGCGGATATCCGCACCGCGATCGGCAGCGTCGCGGGCATTCAGGACAACGAGGCGCGCATCGTCCACCCAGCCGTCGGAATATTCGAAAGCCTTGCGGAAGAGTTTCTTCAGCGGCCCGCCCGCCGGGTCCTTCGCTAGGTCGAGCGTGCGGGTGGCCGGCAAAAGCTTGCGCCCGCCAATATAGTCATAAAGGAACAGGCCGAGGCGGATGAGCCAGGCGGGACGCAGACCGCCCTTCTGGAAAGGCAGCACGAAACGCATCGGCCAGATGACGTGCGGCGCCATGGCCCAGAGCACTTCGCGCTCCATCAGCGCCTCGCGCACCAGACGGAACTCGTAGTGTTCGAGATAGCGCAGGCCGCCATGGATGAGTTTGGTGGAGGCCGAGGACGTGCCCGACGCGAAATCCTTCATCTCGGCAAGCACGACCGAATATCCACGGCCCGCCGCATCGCGTGCGATGCCGCAGCCATTGATGCCGCCACCGATAACGAAAATATCGCGGATCACGTCGCCGTTCAAAGTCCCCTCCCATTTCGCATCGCACAAATTTGCGCAGTTGCGAAAGCCAGTGGAGTTAAAACGAAAACATTTCGAATGTCAAACGAATGCGGGTGAAAACGCCATTTCCCCGTTCAATGGGGAGAAGCCGTCTCCACGAGACGCACGTCATGCTCCTGGCAAATGCTGCGAATGCCCTCGAAAGGACAGCTGTCCGTGATGAAGGTATGGACCTGCGAGAGGTGGCCGATGCGGACCGGCGCTGTTCTTTCGAATTTCGTCGAATCCGAAACCAGAATGACGTGGCGTGCATTCGCAATGATCGCCTGCGCCACCTTCACCTCGCGATAGTCGAAATCGAGCAGCGCACCGTCTTCGTCGATCGCGGAAACACCGATGACCGCGTAATCCACCTTGAACTGGCGGATGAAATCGACCGCCGCCTCGCCGACGATGCCGCCATCCGCCCCACGCACGACACCGCCCGCGATCACCACCTCGATCGAGGGATAGACGCGCAAGCGATTGGCGACGTTGATATTATTGGTGATGACCATCAGCTCCTTGTGCTCGAGCAGCGCCTCCCCCACGGCTTCCGTCGTCGTGCCGATATTGATGAAGAGTGAGGAATTGTCCGGGATCATGGCGGCGGCGGCGCGGCCGATCGCCTGTTTTTCCGGCGCAGCGATGGAGCGGCGCGCCTCGTATTTGACGTTCTCGTTGCCGCTCGGGAACAACGCCCCGCCATGGATGCGCGTCAGGACCTTGTTGTCGCAGAGATCGTTGAGATCCTTGCGGATGGTTTGCGGCGTCACGGAGAAGCGCGCCGCAAGGTCCTCCACGAGCACGCGGCCCTCGGCCTTGGCGAGATCGAGGATCTCCGCCTGGCGACCTGTCAGAAACATCGGCTCCTCCCATTGCTTTCGTTTGTTTTCATAATATGCAAAAACGAAAGCACATCAATTGATCTGCCCCGCCTTCTTGGAGTGCGCCCCACTTTTTGTGATACTGGGCAGGCAGCAGGTTGCGGCCAGCATCGGGAGGAAAGCACATGTTTCATCCAGCCTTGTTCAAGGGCGCCAATGTCGTCGTGACGGGTGCAGGGCGCGGCATCGGTCTGGAGATCGCGCGGCAGTTCCTCGATTGCGGCGCCCATGTGCTGCTGCATGGCGGGCGAGCGCCCACCGGCCCGCTGCCCGATTTCCTGGAAAACGCCGTCGCAGAAGCCCGTGCCCACATCGTCTATTCCGACTTCCTCGTCGAAGGCGGCATCGGCGCGATCCTGCAGCGGGTGGACAGCCTCTTCCCGCATATCGACGTGCTCATCAACAATGCCGGCACCATGGTCGGCCGCTTCCCCGCCGCCGAATTGACGGACGAGCAGTACGAAACCGTCGTGCGCCTCAACCAGACCTCCGTCGTCGAGGTGACGCGCGCGCTGCTGCCGTCACTGCGCAGGGCACCGGGCGCCGCCATCGTCAACACGGTTTCGATCTCGGCACTGACCGGGGGCAGCCCCGGATCGGCGATCTATTCGGCAACCAAGGCTTTCGTCTCGACCTATTCCAAGGGCCTGGCGCGCGAGCTCGCGCCTGATGGCATCCGTGTCAATTGCGTCTCGCCGGGTACGATCACCACCGACTTCCATTCACGCTACTCGTCGGCCGACAAGCTCGAGGCGACGCGAAAGACCATCCCGTTGCAGCGGCTCGGCACCGCGGAGGATTGCGCCCCTGCCTATCTCTTCCTGGCCTCGAAGGCGCTGTCCGGCTACATCACCGGCCAGGTACTGGAAGTGAACGGCGGCCAGCTGATCTGCTGAAGCCAGCCGGCCGTTGGCACCGGTCAGGCGTTGAGATCGATGACGACGCGGCCCTTCACCTTGCCCTCAAGGATTTTGCCGGCCAGCGCCGGCAGGTCGGAGAGCCGGTGCTCCACCACCATCGCCTCCAGCTTGTCCATCGGAAGGTCGGCGGCGATGCGGTTCCAGGCGTCGACACGCTGGTCATAGGGCCGCATGACCGAATCGATACCAAGCAGGCTGACGCCGCGCAAAAGGAACGGAATGACCGAGAAGGACGGCACCGCCGCGCCGGCCGCAAGGCCCACCGAGGCGACCGCACCGCCATACTTCATCTGCTTGAGCACGCGCGCCAGCATCTCGCCGCCGACCGCGTCGACGGCGCCGGCCCAGCGCTCCGATTCGAGCGGCTTGCTACCCGCTTCCGACAGCTCACCGCGGTCGACAATGGTTTCGGCGCCAAGTTCCCTGAGGTAGTCCGCCGTTTCCGGCCGCCCCGTCACGCCGGCGACCGAATAGCCGAGTCGCGCCAGCAGTGCGACCGCCACCGAGCCGACACCGCCGGCCGCACCCGTTACCAGGACTTCGCCCTTCAGCGGAGAGAGCCCGGCCTTTTCCAGCGCGATGACGGACATCATGGAGGTAAGCCCAGCCGTGCCGATCGCCATGGCCTGCCGGGTCGAAAGCTCCGCCGGCAACGGCACCAGCCAGTCGGCCTTGACCTTCGCGCGCGTCGCGTAACCGCCCCACCAGATCTCGCCGACCCGCCAGCCGGTCAGCACCACACGATCGCCTGGCCGGTAGCGCGGATCATCGGAGGCTTCGACGGTGCCGGCGAAATCGACGCCCGGCACGTGCGGAAAGCTACGCACCAGACCGCCCTTGCCGGTGATGCAGAGCCCGTCCTTGTAGTTGAGCGTCGAATATTCGACGGCAACGGTGACATCGCCGTCCGGAAGCCGCGAATCCTCCAGGTCCTGGATCGATACGGAAACCGCGCCATCCGCCCCCTTCTCCACCAACAATGCCTGGAACGTCATCGCTTTCTCCTCGTACTCATCCATTCGCCCCAGATATAGGGCGCGGGGCATTGGTGACGCCACTGTTCTTTTGTATCAAGGACGTGGAGGGACGGGATGATAGACAAGCTCGAATACTTCATTGCGCTCGCCCGCGAGAAACATTTCGCCCGGGCGGCGGAAGAACTCGGCATCTCGCAGCCGACGCTTTCGGCGGCGATCCGCCAGCTGGAGGACCAGCTGGGCGTGATGCTGGTCGTGCGCGGCTCGCGCTACCAGGGCCTGACGCCGGAAGGCCAGCGCGTGCTCGAATGGGCCCGCCGCATTGTCGGCGACACGCGCACCATGCGTGAGGAGATGCGCGCGGCGCGCAAGGGTCTTTCCGGCCATATCCGCCTTGCCGCCATTCCGACGACGCTCGCCATGGTGCCCCGCATCACCGCACCCTTCCAGGAAAAGCACCCGGACGTCACCTTCTCCATCGTTTCCACCACCTCCATCAAGATCCTCGGCCTCCTGGAGAATCTGGAGATCGACGCCGGCCTCACCTATCTCGAAAACGAGCCGCTCGGCCGCGTTACCAGTGTACCACTGCTGCACGAGCACTATTGCCTCGTCACCGCCCGCGGCACGCCCTTTGCCGATCGCAAGACCGTGACCTGGCAGGAGGCCGGGAGCGTTCGGCTTTGCCTATTGACCGCCGACATGCAGAACCGTCGCATCATCAACCGGCACTTCGCCGAAGCCGGCGTTTCGGTGGAGCCCTCGCTGGAGGCCAATTCGATGATCGTGCTGTTCTCCCATGTGCGCACGGGGCGCTGGGCGAGCATCATGCCGCGAAATGTTGCAAAATCATTTGGATTTCCTGACGAAATAAGTATAGTTTCCCTCATCGATCCCGAGCCGCACCACACCGTCGGCCTTGTCGCCACCCATCGCGAGCCCTTTACCCCGCTCGTATCCGCCCTGCTGCACGAAGCCCGTGTGCTGGCGGAAAAGGGGATCGATTGATAGGATTTTTCTATCGGCCAACGGCATTGCTTTATTGACCGGTCGTCTCCCGGCTGAGAAGCTGTTAGAACAAGCGCGTGGATCGACAGGATTCCGGTCTTCGCCGAGCAGTTTCAATGGTATCGGCGCGATGGAACCCCTGACACCTTGCGGTTCATTCGTGTCGGTTGGGAGGCCTGACGATGAATGTGCACGTATCCGGCAGCGATGTCGGCGCAAGAACGCTGGCGATCGTCAGCGAACTGAAGGGGCTCGAAGGGCCGCTTCTTCCCATCCTGCACGAAATTCAGGCGGAGTTCGGCTTCGTGCCGCAGGAGAGCCTGCCGGTGATCGCCCGCGAGCTCAACCTGTCGCGCGCCGAGGTGCATGGCGTCGTCACCTTCTACCACGACTACCGCGACCACCCGACCGGACGGCATGTGCTGAAGCTCTGTCGCGCCGAGGCCTGTCAATCGATGGGCGGAGATGAACTGGCGGAGCGCGTGAAGGCGCTGCTCGGCATCGATTTCCACCAGACGACGCTGGACGGCGCCGTCACGCTCGAACCCATCTACTGTCTCGGGCTCTGTTCCTGCGCACCCGCCGCAATGCTCGACGGCGAGGTGCATGGACGGGTCGATGCGGATCTGGCGAAGGAACTCGTCGCGGAGGCACGCCGATGACCGTTCGCATCTATGTTCCCCGCGATGCCGCTGCGCTGGCGCTTGGCGCCGACCGCGTCGCCCAGGCCTTTACCCGTGAGGCGGAGGCCCGCAAGCTCGACATCACGATCGTGCGCAACGGCTCGCGCGGCATGCACTGGCTGGAGCCGCTGGTCGAGGTCGAGACGGCTGAAGGCCGCATCGCCTACGGCCCCGTCAAACCCGCCGACGTGCCCGCCTTGCTCGACGCCGGCCTGCTGGACGGCAAGGCCCACCCGCTCTGTCTTGGCGGAACGGAAGAGATTCCGTTCCTGAAGAACCAGACCCGCCTAACTTTCGCGCGCTGCGGCGTCATCGATCCCGTCTCGCTTGAGGACTACAGGGCCCATGGCGGTCTGCGAGGCCTCGAAAAGGCCATCGCGATGGCTCCTGCTGATGTCGTCAAGGAAGTCACCGACAGCGGCCTGCGCGGCCGCGGCGGCGCAGGCTTCCCGACAGGCATCAAGTGGAAAACCGTGCTCGATGCCCCCGGCGACAAAAAATACATCGTCTGCAATGCCGACGAGGGCGACAGCGGCACCTTCGCCGACCGCATGATCATGGAGGGTGATCCCTTCATTCTGATCGAGGGCATGGCGATCGCGGGCCTCGCCACCGGCGCCACCAAGGGCTACGTCTACACCCGTTCCGAATATCCACACGCCATCGCCATGATGAACGACGCCGTTATCGTCGCGCGCGCCGCCGGCGTGCTCGGTCCGTCCGTGCTCGGCTCCGGCAGGGCGTTCGACATGGAGATCCGTGTCGGTGCGGGCGCCTATGTTTGTGGCGAGGAAACGGCACTGCTCAACAGCCTGGAGGGCAAGCGCGGCATCGTGCGCGCCAAGCCGCCGCTGCCGGCCCTGCAGGGCTTCATGGGCCGCCCCACCGTGGTCAACAATGTCATCTCGCTTGCCTCCGTGCCGATCGTGATGGACAAGGGCGCCGCCTACTACCGCGATTTCGGCATGGGCCGCTCGCGCGGCACCATCCCGATCCAGATTGCCGGCAACGTCAAGCATGGCGGACTCTATGAAACCGCCTTCGGCCTGACGCTCGGCGAGATCGTCGACACGATCGGCGGCGGCACCGCCACCGGCCGGCCGGTTCGCGCCGTGCAGGTCGGCGGCCCGCTCGGCGCCTATTTCCCGCGCGCCCTGTTCGACACGCCCTTCGACTACGAGGCTTTCGCCGCGAAGGACGGCCTCATCGGCCATGCCGGTATTACTGTCTTCGATGACACGGTCGACATGCTGAAGCAGGCACGCTTCGCCATGGAGTTCTGTGCCGTCGAAAGCTGCGGCAAGTGCACGCCCTGCCGCATCGGCTCGACGCGCGGTGTCGAGACCGCCGACAAGATCGCCCAGGGCATCGAGCCGGAGAAGAACCGCGAACTGCTCGCCGACCTCTGCAACACCATGAAGTTCGGTTCGCTCTGCGCGCTCGGCGGCTTCACGCCCTATCCTGTCATGAGCGCCATGACGCATTTCCCGGAGGATTTTTCCCCGGCCCCGATGGTGGAGGCGGCGGAATGAGCACACCGGAAAAGGTCAAAGGCCCGGCATCCTACTTCCCTTCGATCGAGAAGACCTACGATCAGCCGATCGAGCACTGGAAGGAGATCATCCGCGCACAGGACGGCAAGGCGCACATGCAGATCGTCGCATTCCTCAAGGAAACGCACGGCCTCGGCCATGGCCATGCCAATGCACTCGTCGCGGCGACGCTCGCCGAGACGAAGTCGTAGCAACAAATGAAGTCGCCGCCATCAGCGGCGCAACGGATTGACCCGGAGGTTCTCATGCCCCTCGTTCCAGAAATCGACTTCGGCACTCCCGCCTCCCGCTCGGAAAAGATGGTGACGCTCACCATCGACGGGAACGAGATCACCGTTCCAGAGGGCACCTCCATCATGCGCGCCTCGATGGAGGCCGGTATCCAGGTGCCAAAACTCTGCGCCACCGACATGGTCGATGCCTTCGGCTCCTGCCGGCTCTGTCTCGTCGAGATCGAGGGCCGCAACGGTACCCCGGCCTCCTGCACGACCCCGGTGGCGCCCGGCCTCGTCGTCCACACCCAGACAGGCCGGCTGAAGGACATCCGCAAGGGCGTGATGGAGCTCTACATCTCCGACCATCCGCTCGACTGTCTCACCTGTGCGGCGAATGGCGACTGCGAACTGCAGGACATGGCCGGAGCCGTGGGCCTGCGCGACGTGCGCTACGGCTACGAGGGCGACAACCACGTCAAGGCACGCAACAATGGCGAAGCCAATGCCCGCTGGATGCCGAAGGACGAATCAAACCCCTATTTCACCTACGATCCGTCGAAATGCATCGTCTGCTCGCGCTGCGTGCGGGCCTGCGAGGAGGTTCAGGGTACCTTCGCACTGACCATCGAGGGCCGCGGCTTCGACAGCCGCGTCTCGCCCGGCATGCACGAGCATTTCCTCGAATCCGAATGCGTCTCCTGCGGCGCCTGCGTGCAGGCCTGCCCGACGGCGACGCTGACGGAAAAATCCGTCATCGAGATCGGCCAGCCGGAGCATTCCGTCGTCACCACCTGCGCCTATTGCGGCGTCGGCTGCTCCTTCAAGGCGGAGATGCGCGGTGAGGAACTGGTGCGCATGGTGCCCTGGAAGGACGGCCAGGCGAACCGCGGCCATTCCTGCGTCAAGGGCCGCTTCGCCTACGGCTACTCGACCCACAAGGAGCGCATCCTCAACCCGATGATTCGCGAGAAGATCTCGGACCCGTGGCGCGAGGTGACCTGGGATGAGGCCTATGCCCATGTCGCCGCCGAATTCCGCCGCATCCAGTACCAGTACGGTCGTGATTCGGTCGGCGGCATCACCTCCTCGCGCTGCACCAACGAGGAGACCTTCCTCGTCCAGAAGCTGATCCGCGCCGGTTTCGGCAACAACAATGTCGATACCTGCGCCCGCGTCTGCCATTCGCCGACGGGCTATGGCCTTGGCCAGGCCTTCGGCACCTCCGCCGGCACGCAGAACTTCGACAGCGTCGAGCACACCGACGTCGTCATCGTCATCGGCGCCAACCCGACGGACGGCCATCCGGTCTTCGCCTCGCGCCTCAAGAAGCGCCTGCGCCAGGGTGCCAAGCTGATCGTCATCGATCCGCGCCGCATCGATCTCGTCTCCTCGCCGCACATCAAGGCCTCCTATCACCTGCCGCTGAAGCCCGGCACGAACGTCGCCGTCGTCACGGCGCTCGCCCATGTCATCGTGACGGAGGGCCTCTTCGACGAAAAATTCATCCGCGAGCGCTGCGACTGGTCGGAGTTCGAGGACTGGGCCTCCTTCGTCGCCGAGCCGCGCCACAGCCCCGAGGAAACCGAAGCCTTCACCGGCGTGCCGGCGGAAACGCTGCGCGGCGCCGCCCGCCTGTTCGCCACCGGCGGCAACGGCTCGATCTACTATGGCCTCGGCGTCACCGAACACAGCCAGGGCTCGACCACTGTCATGGCCATCGCCAACCTCGCCATGGCGACCGGCAATATCGGCCGCGAAGGCGTCGGCGTGAATCCGCTGCGCGGCCAGAACAACGTGCAGGGCTCGTGCGACATGGGCTCCTTCCCGCACGAACTGCCGGGCTACCGCCACATCTCCGACGATGCGACGCGCGAGATCTTCGAGAAGCTGTGGGGCGTGACGCTCAACAACGAGCCGGGCCTGCGCATCCCCAACATGCTGGACGCCGCCGTCGAAGGCACGTTCAAAGGCATCTACATCCAGGGCGAGGACATTCTCCAGTCCGACCCGGACACCAAGCATGTCTCCGCCGGCCTTGCCGCCATGGAATGCGTCGTCGTGCAGGACCTCTTCCTCAACGAGACGGCGAACTACGCCCATGTCTTCCTGCCGGGCTCGACCTTCCTCGAAAAGGACGGCACCTTTACCAATGCCGAACGCCGCATCAACCGCGTGCGCCGCGTGATGACGCCGAAGAACGGCTATGCGGACTGGGAGGTCACCCAGAACCTCGCCAAGGCCATGGGCCTTGCCTGGAACTACAGCCATCCCTCCGAAATCATGGATGAGATCGCCGCAACGACGCCGAGCTTCGCCCTCGTTTCCTACGACTATCTGGAAAAGGTCGGCTCGGTGCAGTGGCCCTGCAACGAGAAGAACCCACAAGGTTCGCCGATCATGCACATCAACGGCTTCGTGCGCGGTAAAGGCAAGTTCATCCGCACGGAATATGTCGCAACGGACGAGAAGACCGGCCCGCGTTTCCCGCTGCTGCTTACCACCGGCCGCATCCTCAGCCAGTACAATGTCGGCGCCCAGACGCGGCGCACGGAAAACGTCGTCTGGCACGAGGAGGACCGGCTGGAGATCCACCCGCACGATGCGGAAAACCGCGGGATCCGCGATGGCGACTGGGTGCGTCTCGCCAGCCGCGCCGGCGAGACGACATTGCGCGCCCTCGTCACCGACCGCGTGGCACCGGGTGTCGTCTACACGACCTTCCACCACCCGACGACGCAGGCAAACGTCATCACCACCGATTTCTCCGACTGGGCGACAAACTGTCCGGAGTATAAGGTGACCGCCGTGCAGATCTCGCCGTCGAACGGCCCGTCCGACTGGCAGGTCGAATATGACGAACTGGCCCGCCGCTCGCGCCGGATCAGGGGCAAGCTGGAGGCAGCGGAGTAGGATAGCGGCGTGCCGGATTTTTCCACCACGACCAAGGTTGCCGAGATCGCCCGCCGCAACGGGCGGCTCGCGGAAAGCGAGCGCTTCGTGCCGGAGGAGGCCCCGGTTGCCTTCTCCTATGCGGGCTCGACCCATGCGGTGATGATGGCAACGCCCGCCGACCTCGAGGATTTCGCCGTCGGCTTCAGCCTGACGGAGGGCATCATCACCGACCCTTGCGAGATCGAGGCCATCGAGGTGCTGGCCGAAGACAAGGGTATTGATGTGCAGATCCAGCTGGCGGACGCACAGAACGACGCCCTGACCACCCGCCGGCGCCACATGGCCGGCCCGGTCGGCTGCGGCCTGTGCGGTATCGAATCGATCGAGCAGGCCGTGCGCGTGACGCCCTCGGTGCGGGCGTCGTCCCTCACGCTCGGCGCGGAGGACGTGGTGGAGGCAGTGCGCCTCCTGAACGGTCAGCAGCCGCTTCATATGGTGACGCGCGCCGTGCATGGCGCCGGGTTCTATGTCCCGGGCGAAGGCCTTATCGCCGTGCGCGAGGATGTTGGCCGGCACAATGCGCTCGACAAGCTCGTCGGCGCTGCACGGCGCACAGGCCATGCAGGCGGCACCGGCGCCGTCGTGGTGACGAGCCGCGTTTCCGTCGAGATGGTGCAGAAGACGGCAGTCATCGGCAGCCCCTTCATCATCGCCATTTCCGCGCCGACGGCGCTCGCCATCCGCACCGCCGAGGACGCCGGCATGACGCTGGTCGCGCTGGTGCGGGGCGAAGAGTTCGAGATTTTCACCGGCGCGGAGCGCATCGCCTCCGGTGCGGAACGCCAGGTCAGCAACGGTTAGGAGACAGGAATGTCGGAAGGCAGCAAGATTCCCAGGATGGCGAACCAGATCGCCACCTTCTTCCACTCGCAGCCCAAGAGCGAGGGCCCGAACGGCGTGGCGACCCATATCAACAAGTTCTGGGAGCCGCGCATGCGCCGGCAACTCTTCGATATCGTCGACAACCACGCCGGCGAAGGCCTTGATTCCCTCGTCCTCGCGGCGGTGCCGATGATCCACCGCCCGCCGCCAGCCGAAATCCCGGCTGCGGCCGGAGCGAAGGCTCCAACAGCCCCCTGACCAATCCTCAAACGCAAACGGCCGGCATCGCTGCCGGCCGTTTTTCATGCCGCGGACCGCTTAGAACTCTTCCCAGTTCTCCGCTGCCTGCGCCGTGGAGCCTCGCGGCGCCCGCAGGGTGCGGGCCACGGCATGAAGTTGTGATACCGGTGCAGGCGTGGGTGCCCGCTGGACCGGCTGGGCAGTGTTGCCGGCAAGCTGGAACCGGCGGATGAGCGCATGCAGCGCATCCGCCTCGCGCGCCATGGCATGGCTGGCGGCCGTGCTTTCCTCGACCATGGCCGCATTCTGCTGCGTCGCCTGGTCCATCGCATTGACCGACTGGTTGATCTCTCGAAGCCCGGTCGATTGCTCGCGCGACGCCTCGACGATCGCCGCCACGTTGGTGTGCACGTCCTGGACCTGCGCCAGGATCTCCTGAAGCGCCCGTCCGGTCTCATCGACCAGCGCCACACCGCTCTTGACCTGCTCGCCCGATGTGGCGATCAGGGCCTTGATGTCCTTGGCGGCGCTGGCCGACCGCTGGGCCAGTTCCCGCACCTCCTGCGCCACGACGGCGAAGCCTTTGCCCGCCTCGCCCGCCCGCGCCGCCTCGACACCGGCGTTCAGCGCCAGAAGGTTGGTCTGAAAGGCGATGTCGTCGATGACGCCGAGAATGTTGGAGATTTCACGCGAGGACTGCTCGATCTGCCCCATCGCGTCGATCGCCTTGCGGACGACCACGCCGGATTTTTCCGCACCCGCCCGTGTCTTGCTTACCAGCGTTCCTGCCTCATCGGCCCGCCGGCTCGAATCACCGACCGTGGTGGTGATCTCGTCGAGAGCGGCCGCAGTTTCCTCCACGGAGGCCGCCTGCTGCTCGGTGCGCCTTGCCAGATCGTCGGCGGCAGAGCGGATTTCCTGTGCGCCCGACGCGATCGCATTGGCATTGGTCTCGACGGTGCGCATGGCATCATGAAGGCCGGCGACAGCTTCGTTGAAGTCCCTGCGCACCGTTTCCATGGACGGCACGAAAGGCGTTGCGAGATTTTGCGTCAGATCGCCCCCGGCCAATGCCTTCAGCGCCATGCCGAGCGCCTTGATCGCCGACATGCGCTCGGTAACATCGGTGGCAAACTTGACCACCTTGTAGACCCGGCCGGAAAGGTCGCGGATCGGATTGTAAGCCGCCTGGATCCAGATCTCGCGACCACCCTTGCCGTAACGCACGAACTCGTTGGAGATGAAGCGGCCCTCGGCAAGGCTCTTCCAGAAATCCGCATAGGCCGCGGTCTGCACATAGGCCGGATCGCAGAACATGCGATGATGCTTTCCGCGGATTTCGGACAGATCATAACCGAGCGCGGTGCAGAAATTCTCGTTGGCGTGCAGGATTTCGCCGGTCGGCGTAAACTCGATCACGGCCTGCGAACGGGAGATCGCGTCGAGCTTGCTCGCATCCTCCGCCGCACGCCTCTTCGCTTCGGTGATGTTACTGGCGAACTTGACGACCTTGTAGGGCTTGCCGCCGCGAAAGACCGGATTGTAGGTCGCCTGGATCCAGATTTCGCTGCCGTCCTTGCGCAGGCGCTTGTAGCTGTTCGAATCGTATTCGCCACGTCCGAGATGTGCCCAAAACTGGCGATACTCCTCGCTGGCCGTGTAGGCCGCCTCGCAGAACATGCGATGGTGCTGACCGACGATGTCCTTCAAGTCGTAGCCGAGCGCCCGGCAGAAATTCTCGTTGGCGGTGAGGATGGTTCCCTTGGGATCAAACTGGATCACGGCCTGTGAACGCGACAGCGCGTCGAAGATGTGGCCCGCATCCATGGATTTCGCAAATGAAAGCATGACCTGTCCCTCTGTGCGATGACCACGGTCTTCTTCAAAATTGTGCGCGTGGTGATCGTCGTGTGTTGATGCCCAGATATGACCCGCTTTAACGGTCATACGCTGGCAACGGTAAGTACAATCTTCGCGAGAGGCATCATGCCAGAGCGACGGAATGCGCATCTGCAATCAAAGATGGCGACACAGACTTAAGAATTGATGAAAAACAAACAGCGATATTTTAGATCTATTATATAACAATGACTTATAGCATACCTGAAAACATGATGCTTACGTAACGTCAGGTAGGCGCTCCAGACGGCGAGTCCTGAAACACGCAAAAGTTGCACAAGCCGAGAAACATAAAAAAACCGCCGTACAATCGTACGGCGGTCTCAGGATTTCAGCGATAAAGCGGGCGGATCAGGCCGCCATGTCCTCCACTTCGCGCTCCTTGAACATGCGCGCAAGGTTGAGGAAGCAGATCATGCCGTTTTCATGGGCGATGATGCCCTCCGCATAGACTTTGTCGAAGGAGGTCGTCACTTCCGGCACCGGCTGGATCTGCTCACTGCGGATGGTGAGGATGTCGGAGACCCGATCGACGACGAGGCCGACGACCATGCTGTGCACTTCGGCGACCACGATGGCACTGCGCTCGTTTGCCTCGGTGCTCTTCATGCCGAGCTTGTGAGCGAGGTCGATGATCGGGATCACCGTGCCGCGAAGGTTCATCACGCCGATGACGTCAGGCGGCGAGTGCGGGATCGGCGTGGACGGCGCCCAGCCGCGGATTTCGCGGATCGTGGTCGTCTTCACGCAGAATTCCTGATCGTGCAGGCGGAATGCGATGATTTCGAGCGTGTCGCCGGCAAAGCCGGTCGTCTTGATGGAGGACATCGGGATCTTTCCAGTTTCATCTGCTTCGTGTCCCGATCCTATGCACGCTCTGGTTAAAATCTTTCAAACGCGCCGCGATTTGTTGCGCCCTGCATGCAAAAGGCTCCGCGTCGCCACGGAGCCTTGCACTTTTTCCGACCCTACCATTTGCAGGAGCCGGCAATCATCCCATCCAGGCGGGAGCGCCCGTCAGCCTCAGCAATGCCCTCAATATTCCTTCTCGTAGAAGATACCCGCGCCTGCGCTGCCGCCACTGCCCGCCTCGCCGCGTAGCTTCAGGCCACGGCCGACATCGAGGTTGATGACCGCCTTGGCGCCGTTCGTCTCCGGGTCCTGCTTTAACTCGATATAGGTCCGCTCGTTGAGATACTTCCCCGCCGAGACCGCCGCCCGGCCTTCCGCATCCGTCGTGATGTCGAGATCGTCGACGCCGAGCTTGCTGCGCAGGCTGTCAAGCAGACCGGTCGAACTGCCGCCGGCGAGCTGGCTGGCGGCGGAGGCAAGCTGGGCGATCTGCACCGCCGAGAGGTTCGACATGGAGCGGTTGAAGATCAGCTGCGCCAGGATTTCGTCCTGCGGCAGCGAAGGCGAAGAGGCGAAGGTAACGGTCGGGTTGTTGGCAAGGCCCGCCACCGTCACCGTGATTTCCGTCGAGCCGGCCGTGCTGCCGGCCACCAGATTGACCGTCGGCACAAGGCCGCCGGCAAAACCGATATGGGCACTGGTGAAATCGAGACGGCGCGTCAGGATCTCCATGCGTCCACGCTCCAATTCGAAACCGCCGGAAACGACCGGCGAGGCGGACGTACCCGTGATCTTCAGGCTGCCGCCAAGTTCCGCATTGATGCCGCGGCCGCGCACGAAGAGCTGGCCCGGCGCCTCGATGGTAAGGTCGAGCGCGATGCCGCGCGAAGCGCCGCTGCTGCCCTGGTCGCGCTGCACGTCCGCCGTCATGCGCTTGACGTCGGCCGGCGCATTGCGGTGCTTGATGTCGATTTCGGAGAGCGAGGCCGGCAGCTTTTGGGGAATGGTGATGTTCGCCTTGTTGATGCGCACCTTGCCGCCGAGCGAAAGCCCCGCCACGGGTCCCTTCAGCGTCAGGTCACCTGCGACATTCGCCGTCACCAGCGTGCCGTCGACATAGGTGATGTCGCCGAGCTTGACGGCGACGTCGACCGGAAAACCGCTCGCCGGGTCGATGCCGACGCGCCCGCTGGCTGACAGCTGGCCACCGCTGGCAAGCTTGCCGGAGACCGTCTCGATCACTGCCTGCCGCCCGTCCATCGTAACGCGGACCGTCAGGTTCTCCACCGCGAGGTTGCGGCGCACATCGACAAGCCGCGCGCCGCCGGCCGTGATGCTGCCGGTAATCGAGGGTGCGGCCGCCGTGCCGCCGATGGAGAGATCGACATTGGCATTGCCGGTCAGGACAAAGCCCTGGGCGGACAGCTGACCCTGCAGCAGGCCGAACGGCACCGTGCCGTTGAACTTGAGCCCGAGCGGCGTCGCCCCGCCGATGCCGACCGTACCGCCGCCGCGGAAGGACAAACCGCCACCGCCCGAAAGCACCGTATCGAGCCGGACCTGGTTGTTGGAAAATTCCCCCTTGGCAGTGATGGTGAGCGCGCCGATGCCCGCGCCGCGGGTCTGGCTCGTTACCGCCCCGCCCCAGTCCAGCGCGTAGTTGACGACGGGCGCCGCCGCGCGTCCCTTAACCGTAACCGTGCCGCCGATCGTGCCTTCCGCACCAAGGCCGTCGGCAAAATTGTTGACCAGCGCAGCCGGCAGCGCGGAGAGGCGAACGGACAGATCGAGCGCTTCACCCGCGCGGCCCGTAATCGCAATGGAGCCGCGGCCGGCCTGAATCGTCAGCCCGTCGAGCGAGGCGACGCCGTTGGTGACGCCGATCGTCGTCGGCTTGGCCAGTTTCAAGGCAATGCGCCGCGGTGCGGCCTCGAAGGCCTGCAGGGCGACATCCAGCCCACCGTCGCGCTGGATGACCTTGCCCTTCGTCAGAAGCGGCGCACCGTCGAGGCGGCCGGTCAGATCGAAATTGGTCGCCTGCCCTTCGCGCGAAAAACCGAGCTTCAGCGCTTCGAGCCGGTTCTCACCCGAGGCCACCCGCTCGGCGCGCACCGTGCCTGTAATCGCCGCGGTGGCGAGGTCGGCGATGGTGAGATCGACCGCCGGTTTGGTGATGCTGAGAGCATCGCGGCGGATGGCGGAACCGGAGGCCTGGATGGTCGCCGACGTTCGGCCATTGCCGGTCGCGATTTCCACCTGCCCGGAGAGATCGCCCGCCGCCTTCTGGCCAGCCATGGCGGCGAGCAAGCCAAGATCAGGAAAATCAAAGCGGATCGTGCCGTCAGGCATGAAGTTGTCCGCCAGCGCGAGCGAGCCCTTCAGCGTGTTGGGACCGATTTCCGCTTCCAGCACCGGCACGGCAATGCGACCGCCTTCCGAGGTGATGCTGGAGCGCACGTTGATCGGCTGGCCATCAAGCGCACCGGTCGCCGTCAATTCGCCGGACGGGCTGTCGGCAACGGCCTTGCCGGTCAGCGTGACCACGAGATCGCTGAGCGTGCGGCCGGAGAGGGTTGCCCCGCTCGACGTGACCTTGGCGGACACATCGAGCCCCGCAACGGGACCGGTGGCGGAAAGCTCGAAGGCCGCTTCGCCCGCCGCATCGGCGAGCAGCTTGCCAAGGTTAAGTACCTTGCCGGTCAAAGCGGCATCGAGCGCACCGTTGCCGAGCGAGATCGTGCCCGCCGTCTCCAGCGTACCGGACTTGACCTGAAGCCCGGAAACCTGAACGGCACCATCGCCCGCCAGCTGGACCCGTCCCTCCATCGCAATCGTCGTGTCGAATTTGCCGGCCAGCGCCGGCGGCAGCACGGCCGGCAGCGCGAAGAGACGGAAATTGACATCGGCCTCACGGCTCTTCAACCCATAGCGACCCGACAGGGTACCGCCGATGCTGGCGCTTTCGAGCGTGGCGGGATCGAAGGCGATCTCGTCAGGCGAGACGGTGAGCGTCGCCACCAGCTTCGCCGGCCCCTTCACCGTACGGTCGACATCAGCACTGGCAAAGGCCGTCATGCCAGTTTCGAGCACGGCATCGATGCGGCCGGACTGGCTCGCCACATTGAACGCTTCGCTTTTTGCCGTCAGGCGGATGTTCTCCACCCGCCCGGCCGGCAGCTCGGCCGAAACGACCGTCGCATTGGCTTCGAGCGCTGCCGCGGTCGCCTCGCCCGTCAGCGACAGATCGGCACCTTCGATCAGCACGCGCGCATCGCCCTCGGCGAGCGGCCAACGGAAATCGACCGGCCCGTCCTTGCCCGAAAACTTGACGTCGAGGTCGTTGGCACCCTTGGCGCTGACCGTACCCGAGGCGGCAAGGGTCATGGCGCCCGTCGAGATCGAGCCCTTCTCAATGCGCAACATGTCCGAACCGTCGAAGGCGGCGACGACGTCGATGCCCGTTTCGCCGGCAAAGAGCGGGCGAAGCTGCGGCGGCATCAGCGCGTCGAAAGTGCCGCCGCCACTGAGGGCGATCGTGTGCAGGCCGTTCGTCGCAAGGTCGTGGCGTCCGTCGACCCGCAGCATTTCCGTGCCGTCGAGCGCAGCAGACAGCCGGCCCGTCCATTCGGAAAGCGGACCGTCGCCCGTCAGGCGGATCGTGACAGCAGGGTCGTTCGGCAGCTTGAGCAGCGCCGCGAGCAGCCCACCCTTCGGCTCGGCGACATCGGCCTCAAGACGAAGCTCGTTGTCGGCAGGGTTGAAGATGATATCGGCGGCGACGCGTGCATCCGGCCGCGCCTTTTCCGAAGCGGAGAGCTTGACCGCAACGCTTTCGGCCGTCGCATCACCGCTGCCGGAGACGACGATACGCTGGTCCCGGCCGGCGACCGTGCCCGACACAAAGAGTTCCGGCACGTCAAGCGCGCCGACATGTACTTCCACGGGCAGGGTGAACGGCGTGTCGGAAGGCTCCGCATCCGCCTTTGGCTCGGGCAGACGCAGGAGCGAGACGGAAGAGGCGGAGACACGTTCGGCTTCGAAGCTGAAGAAGAGAAGCTGGAGCGGCGACCAGTCGACCGCGAGGTCGCGGATCTCCGCATAGGTGCCCCTGGCATCGCCAAGCGCGATCGAGCCGGCGCGGAGCTTGCCGGTGAGAAGGCCGGAGGGTTCGCTGATCGAGATCACCTGACCGCTCGCAGCGGCGATCTTCTCCGCCTGCGACACGGCAAAACGCGCACCCGCATCGGTAAAACCGATGAAACCGACGAGACCGGCAAGAAGAACCACAAGAACGGCAAGGCCATAGCCGATAAAACGGAGCGTGGCGCGGAGAATTCGGGACAGCCTGTTCATGCGTCATCCATTTCACGTGCGGGGGAGCGCCGGGTTCGCTCCACAACGTCTTGAATCCGAATCGCGCGAGCAATCAAGAGTCTAGACGAAAATTGGGGCGACAGTCAGAAGGACTGGCCGATACCGGCATAGACCCCGAAGGACGTTCCACCGGGATATTTCTTCAGCGGCACCGCGACGTCGAGACGCAGCGGGCCGAACGGCGTCGCATAGCGAAGGCCGATACCGGCGCCAGCCCTGATATCCTTGAAGTCGGGCACTTCGTCTGTCGAAACCGTGCCGACATCGATGAAGGGCACGACGCCGATCGTCTCGGTGACACCGATGCGCGCCTCGGCCGTGGCCGCGACATAGGAACGGCCGCCGAGCAGCTTGTTGCGGCCGTCACGCGGCGAGATCTCCTGATAGCCGTAACCACGCACCGTGCCGCCGCCGCCAAGGAAGAAGCGCCGCGTCGCCGGAATATCGGACAGCTCGTCGCCACCGATGATCGTGCCGGCAGCGAGCTTCCCGGCCAAAACGAAGCGCTTTTCCTCGCCGAATGCCTGGTAGCCGGTGATCGCGCCTTCGAAGCTGGAGAAGAAGGTGCCCCGATCGATCTCGTAGCTGGGCTTCGCGTTGATCATCGCGCGATAGCCTTCCGTCGGATTCAGCTTGTCGTCGCGCGTGTCGCGTACATATTCGATCGGGATGGCGACGGTGAGATAGTTGTTGTTGCCGAAGGCGTCCTCGACATCGCTCCACATCACCTCGCCGCCCGCGCTGACCGTGTCCCTGTCGGAAAGCTCGATGGTGACACCGGCCGCCGCCGTGGTGGTAAACGCCTTGTAGGCGTCGGGATCGACGATCGAGGCCTTGAGGCTGGCATTGAAGGTCGAGGCCGGCCCGAAAGCGCCGGGCTTGGAGAAGAGGATGCCGGCCGAATAGTCGAGATTGCTGATATCCGACTCGCCGATGCGGTTGACCGATCCTTCCAGGCGCAGGGATTCGGCCTCCCCGAAAAGATTGCGGTGCCCCCAATAGCCCTGCAGGCCGAGGCCGTCCGTATTCGAATATTGCGCACCGACACCGAAATAGCGGTGCTTGCCTTCGGAGACCTCGATCGTCATCGGCAACGAACCGTCCGGCGCCAGCTTGTCGGCCTCGCGGATCGTCACGCTGGAGAAGACGCCGAGCGTGCGCAGCCGCTCCGCCGCCTTGTTGAGCGCTTCCGGCGAATAGGGCTGGCCGGCATTGATGCGCGAATAACGCTGCACAAAGGCCGGATCGACCGTCTTGGTGCCGGAAACGCCGACTTCGCCGACGGGCGCGACCGGTCCGCCTTCGGCCGAGATCACGACATCGACGGTCTGCGTCTTGTGGTCCGCCGTCGCATTGCGTTCGACGAGCCTGGCAAGCGGCCGGCCTTCGGCCTTCAGGTCGACGACGACCTTCTCGCCTGCTTTCAGGATGAGGGTGGAATCGGCCCGCGCACCGGGCACCAGTCCATAGTCGGCCGGATTGCGCCCCTCTGCGTCGCCGGCAAAGGCGACGTCACCAAAGGTGAAGGCCGGGCCGGGCTGGACGGTGATTGTCACCGGAATGGCGCCGCTGTGGTTGAATTCGGCGTTGGGCGGCAGGGAATCGAGATCCTGGCCGGCGACCGTCACATTCACAACGCCGCCATAACGCGCCTTCTCATAAAGCGCCGCGAGGATGCGGTCGCGGTCGTCGCGGGCCTTGATGACAAGGCCGAGATCGCCGGACACCGGCTTGCCCTCGTCCTGTTTCAGGCGCGCGGTGTTCTCGATCGCGTCCTTGAGGTCGTCATCATCCGTTCCGGGATCGAACGTCAGCGTGTAGTTCACGGGATCGATGACGGCGGTGGCCGCCTCTTCGTCGTCCTCGAAGAATTTCATGCCGAAAATTTCGAAGGCAGAGGCTGGCCCGGCAGACAAGGGGCCGCACAGCAGTGAGGCCGCAACCGCAAGCGCGGTGCCAGCTCTCAGAAACGCAAAACTCTTTTCCGGCCGGTTCACTTTATCCCGCATCCGCAGCTATCCGTCGCCTTTCTCCTTCAGGTGCGGTGCGCGCGGCAAACCGACAGCTTCCGTCACAAACTTCAGGCGCCCCGTCTCATACGGAGCTTTCAGGCAGGAAAAGACCCTAACGCGTTAGGTTTTCCGTAATGTTAACGGCGGTTTTACACGGATGGAAACAAGATTTGAAGCACTGGAGCGGTGATTTTACGCCACACTCGTCAAAGCAAAAGCCCCGGAGACACTCCGGGGCTTCGCATAGGTTGCAAGTCTAGGCCTTAGTAACCTGACGGGCAACGGTCGATATAGCGACGACCGTAGCGGTCACGGTAGTAGCACTGGCCCGGCTGTTCTGCGACGGACCCGATGACGGCACCCGAAACGCCACCGATGGCCGCGCCGACGGCTGCACCGCGAACGTCGCCCGTAATGGCACCGCCGATGATCGCGCCGGAGACGGCGCCGATACCCGCACCCTTTTCCGTCTGCGTGCAGCCGGCCACGGCCAGACCGACCAGAACGAGCGCAATGACTTTCTTCATGAAGATGTTCTCCAAAGTTGAGCGGCGGCCGCGTTTGCCGGGTCCGCCCTATCCCCTTCTACTCAGGCAACATACCGCGGCCGTCTTCAACGGTGAGGTTTGTCCGAGATCGAAAATATACCCGGAAATCGGGAAGTCCATGGCGTTGAAGTATTTTTTTGGCGCGCGAATAAATATCGTTTCCGTTTCGTTTGATTGGTCCCGACACTTCGACCGGTCACGAGAAATTTCGCAATTGCCTGAAAGTACCGGTTGATCGCCGCCGCAAAACGTCAAATGATATGATTGTTGATGTCGCACCGGCGGTTGGAGGAACAGCCGGGCGGCATCCCGCTACGAATGCAGTGCACGCGAAGAGACAATGCTGGTGTCGTTTGATCCCAGGCCCGCGTCGCGAGGACGCCAGCTGCATGTGACGTCGGATCGATCGTTCCAGCGGACAATGAACCGCCAGGGAGGAACGCATGGCGAAAGTGGCAATGACCGTCAATGGCCGAAAGGTGAGCCGCGAGTGCGAGGACCGCACGCTGCTTGTCCATTTCATCCGCGACCAGCTCAGTCTTACCGGAACCCATGTCGGCTGCGATACCTCCCAGTGCGGGGCCTGTGTCGTGCATATGGACGGCAAGGCGGTGAAGAGCTGTTCGATCCTCGCGGCCCAGGCCGCCGGCGCCGAGATCCTTACCATTGAAGGCCTTGCGGCCAATGGCGAGCTGCACCCCGTCCAGGCCGCCTTCAAGGCCAACCATGGCCTGCAATGCGGTTTCTGCACGCCCGGCATGGTGATGACCGCGGTCGATATGATCAACCGCTACGGCGCGAAACTCGACGAACAGACGGTGCGCGACAACCTCGAAGGCAATATCTGTCGATGCACCGGCTACCACAACATCGTCAAGGCCATCCTGGCCGCCGCCGAGGAAATGGGCGCGGCAGGCCAGCAGGCAGCGCAGTAGGCGTTACGCAATAGGCAGAAGCCAGCAGGGCGGCCAATTGTGCGACGGTGAAAGCCCGAACGCCCCTTGGCCAAAACCTGCTGCCTCATTTCTCTGGAGGAGATGAAGATGGGTGTCGAAGGCATCGGCGCGCGCGTCGCGCGAAAGGAAGACAAGCGGTTTCTCATGGGCCAGGGCCGCTACACGGACGACATGTCCGTGCCGGGCATGCGTTATGCGGCCTTCGTGCGCTCGCCGCATGCACACGCGAAGATCAAGAGCATCGATACGGCAGCGGCGGCGGACATGCCCGGCGTCATCGCCGTGCTTAACGGCAAGCAGATGCTCGACGACGGCATCGGCAATCTGATCTGCGGCTGGATGATCCATTCCAAGGACGGTTCGCCGATGAAGATGGGCTCCTGGCGGCCGATCGCGCACGAGACGGTGCGCTATGTCGGCGATGCCGTCGCCGTCGTTGTCGCCGACAGTGTAGGCGAGGCACGTGATGCGGCCGAGGCCGTGGTGGTCGACTACGAGGTGCTGCCGGCCGTCACCGATGCGGTGAAGGCGCTGGAAGCCGGCCAGCCGCAGCTCCATCCGGAAGCCCCCGGCAACCTCATCTATGACTGGGAGATTGGCGACAGCGCCGCCACCGACGCGGCCATCGCCGCGGCCGCCCATGTCACGGAGATGAAGATCATCAACAACCGGCTTGCCCCGAACCCGATGGAGCCGCGCGCTGCGCTCGGCATCTACGATTCGGCCGAGGACCACTACACCTGCTACACGACGAGCCAGAACCCGCATGTCGCGCGTCTCGTCATGAGCGCCTTCTACAATGTGGCGCCGGAAAACAAGCTGCGCGTCATCGCACCCGACGTCGGCGGCGGTTTCGGCTCGAAGATCTACATCTATCCGGAAGAGATCGTCTGTCTGTGGGCCTCGAAGCGCTCGGGCGTGCCGGTAAAATGGACGAGCGACCGCACCGAGGCCTTCCTGACGGATGCGCATGGCCGCGATCACGTCTCGACCGTCAAGATGGCCTTCGATGCGAACAACCGCGTCACGGCGCTGAAGGTCGATACCATCGCCAATTTCGGCGCCTACATGTCGCTCTTCTCCTCGGCCGTGCCGACCTATCTCTACGCAACCCTGCTCTCCGGACAGTATGATTTCCCGGCGATCCACGCCAATGTGCGCGCGGTCTATACCAACACGGTCGCCGTCGACGCCTATCGCGGCGCCGGACGACCGGAAGCCACCTACCTGCTTGAGCGCACCATGGAGACAGCGGCGCGCGAACTCGGCGTTTCGCCGGCAGAGCTTCGCCGCATCAACTTCATCCGCTCCTTCCCCCACCAGACGCCCGTCATCATGAACTACGATGCCGGCGACTACGAAGCCTCGCTCGAGGCCGCCATGGCGGCTGCCGACTGGAACGGCTTTCCGGCCCGCAAGGCGGAGGCCGCAAGCCGTGGCATGAAGCGCGGCATCGGCATGAGCTGCTACATCGAGGCCTGCGGCATCGCCCCGTCGGCGGCGGTCGGTTCGCTCGGGGCCGGCGTCGGCCTCTGGGAATCGGCCGAGGTGCGCGTCAACGCCGTCGGCACGATCGAGGTGCTGACCGGTTCGCACAGCCACGGCCAGGGCCATGAGACGACCTTCGCCCAGCTCGTCGCCGAGCGCTTCGGTGTGCCGATCGACAGCGTCTCCATCGTGCACGGCGACACCGACAAGGTGCAGATGGGCATGGGCACCTACGGCTCGCGCTCCGGCGCCGTCGGCATGTCCGCCGTCGTCAAGGCGCTCGACAAGGTGGAGGCCAAGGCCAAGAAGATCGCCGCCCACCTGATGGAGGCTGACGAGAGCGACATCGTCATCGAGAACGGCGCGCTGAAGGTCGCCGGCACGGACAAGTCGGTGCCGTGGTTCCAGATGGCCCTTGCCGCGTACACCGCGCACAACCTGCCCTCCGGCATGGAGCCGGGCCTGAAGGAAGGCGCCTTCTACGATCCGTCCAACTTCACCTTCCCCGCCGGCTGCTACATCGCGGAGGTCGAGGTCGATCCGGAAACCGGCAAGACCACGATCATCCAGTTCGTTGCCGCCGACGATTTCGGCAACATCATCAATCCGATGATCGTCGAGGGCCAGGTGCATGGCGGCATCGCCCAGGGCATCGGCCAGGCCCTGCTCGAAGGCGTGCATTACGATCCGGAGACGGGCCAGCTGCTGACGGCGAGCTACATGGACTACACCATGCCCCGCGCCGACGATCTGCCCTCTTTCCAGGTCTCCCACCAGGTGACGCCCTGCCCAAACAATCCGCTCGGCATCAAAGGCTGCGGCGAAGCCGGCGCCATCGGCTCGCCGCCGGCGCTGATGAACGCCATCACCGACGCCATCGGCAACAACGACCTCACCATGCCGGCAACGCCCCAGAAGGTCTGGGCAGCGGCGCTGGCAGCCGGCAACTGACGGAGGAAGCCATGTACGCCACGAATTACCATCGCGCCTCCTCGGTCGCCGAGGCCGTCAAGCTGCAGTCGTCCTCCGACGAGGCGAAGTACGTCTCCGGCGGCATGACGCTCATCCCCACCATGAAGCAGCGGCTGGCGGCACCGTCCGACCTCGTCGATCTGCGTCACATAGCCGACCTCAAGGGGATCTCCGTCAACGGCGGCCGGGTGAGGATCGGCGCCGGCACGACGCACTACGAGGTCTCGACCTCGGCGGAGTTGAAAGCCGTCTGCCCGGCGATCTGCCAGCTCGCCTCCCATATCGGCGACCCGCATGTGCGGCATATGGGCACGATCGGCGGTTCCATCGCCAACAACGACCCCGCCGCTGATTATCCCTCCGCCATGCTGGCGCTGGGTGCGACGATCGTCACCAATGTCAGGGAGATCCCAGCCGACGACTTCTTCACCGGCCTCTTCGAGACCGCACTGGAAGACGGTGAGATCGTCGTAGCCGTGACCTTCGACGCACCGGCAAGAGCCGCCTATTCCAAATTTCCCAACCCGGCCTCGCGCTACGCCATGGCCGGCGTTTTCGTGGCGAAGGCGGGGGATGGCGGCGTGCGGGTGGCGGTGACGGGTGCCGGCTCCAACGGCGCCTTCCGCCATGCCGGGCTGGAAGCAGCGCTGTCCGCCAACTGGTCGCCCGATGCCGCAGCAAGCATGACCGTCGATGCCGGCGAGCTGCTCTCGGACATCCACGGCAGCGCGGAATACCGCGCCAATCTCGTGAAGGTCATGGCCAAGCGCGCCGTCGCCGCCGCGTGACCCCTCGAAAAACGTGAAACTGTTCGATTAAAAGGACGGTTGAGGCCGTCCTTTTTTCATGCAGACTTGACATGCATCAACAGGAAATGGCCTTTGGGGGCTTATGATACATTGGAATGGTTCAAAGGTGGCGCCGATTTGCCGCAGCACATCCCGTTGCGGGAAACGGGCGCCTGATATAGCCGATTGAACGACCGCCAACGACGATGATGTCCGGGTTCCCGCCGGACAGGAGACTCTGGATGGACTTCGAGACCTACTTCAAGAACGAGCTGGACGGCCTGCATCAGGAAGGCCGCTACCGCGTTTTCGCCGACCTGGAACGCCAGAAGGGCAACTTCCCGAAAGCGACCCGCCATACGGCGAACGGCCCGCAGGACGTCACGGTCTGGTGCTCGAACGACTATCTCGGCATGGGCCAGCACCCCAAGGTGACCGAGGCGATGAAGCTCGCCATCGATCACTGTGGCGCCGGTGCCGGCGGCACCCGCAACATCTCCGGCACCAACCACTACCACGTCCTCCTCGAACGCGAGCTCGCCGACCTGCATGGCAAGGAATCGGCGCTTCTCTTCACCTCGGGCTATGTGTCCAACTGGGCCGCGCTCGGCACGCTCTGTTCCAAGATCCCCGGCATCATCTGTTTTTCCGATGCCGGAAACCACGCCTCGATGATCGAAGGCATCCGCCACTCGAAATGCGAGCGGGTGATCTGGAAGCACAACGACCTCAAGGATCTCGAAGCCAAGCTTGCCGCCGCCGACCCGAAGGCGCCGAAGCTGATCGCCTTTGAATCGGTCTACTCCATGGATGGCGATATCGCCCCCATCAAGGAGATCTGCGACCTCGCCGACAAATATGGCGCGATGACCTATCTCGACGAAGTGCACGCCGTCGGCATGTACGGCCCGCGCGGCGGCGGTATTGCCGAACGCGACGGCCTCATGCACCGCCTCACTCTCATCGAGGGCACGCTCGGCAAGGCCTTCGGCGTCATGGGCGGCTACATCGCCGGCTCGGCGGCGCTCTGCGACTTTGTGCGCTCCTTCGCCTCCGGCTTCATCTTCACGACCTCGCTGCCGCCGACGATCGCCGCCGGCGCGGCTGCTGCCATCCGCCATCTCAAGGAAAGCCAAGTCGAGCGCTTTGCCCACCAGGAGCGCGTGCGCAAGCTGCGCAGCCTGCTCGACCGCAACGGCATCCCGCACATGCCCAATCCGAGCCATATCGTGCCGGTCATGGTGGGCGACGCGACCAAGTGCAAGTGGATTTCGGACCTGCTGCTCGACAATTTCGGCATCTATGTCCAGCCGATCAACTACCCGACGGTGCCGAAGAAGACCGAGCGCCTGCGCATCACGCCGACCCCGCTGCACACGGATGCCGATATCGAGCATCTTGTAAGCGCCCTGCATTCGCTCTGGTCGCGCTGTGCGCTCGCCCGCGCCGTCGCCTGACAGCGCGGCGTAAGCCAGGACTATCCGATGAGCCCGGCGGCCACCCGCCGGGCTTCTTCGTCCGCGGCAAAGACATCGTCCATGGACGCGGCCGGCGGCAGATGGGTGAGCCTGTCCATCACCGCCTCGGCTATATCGGCCATGGCAAGGAAGCCGATGCGCCCGCCGACAAAGGCGTGGAACGCCACCTCCTCGGCCGCATTCATCACCGCACCCTGCAGGCCGCCGCGCGTCAGCGCCGTGCGGGCCAGCCGCAGCGCCGGGAAGCGCTCTTCATCCGGCGCCTCGAAATCGAGCCGCGACAGCTTTGCGAAATCCAGCCGGTCGACATTGAGCGGCGAACGCTCGGGATAGGTCAACGCGTAGCCGATCGCCGTGCGCATGTCCGGCGCGCCAAGCTGCGCCAGCACCGATCCATCGACATAACCGACCATCGAATGGATGATCGACTGCGGATGCACCACCACCTCGATCTGCTCCGGTCTGACGTCGAAGAGGTGCTTCGCCTCGATCATCTCCAGCGCCTTGTTGAACATGGAGGCGCTGCCGATCGAGATTTTCAGCCCCATCGACCAGTTGGGGTGGGCGCGGGCGATATCGGCGGTGACATCGGCCATCTGCGCCCGGCTCCAGGTGCGGAACGGTCCGCCGGAGGCCGTCAGGACGATCCGCTCGACCGCATGACGCTGGTCGTCCTCCAGCGCCTGGAAGATCGCGCTGTGTTCGCTGTCGACGGGGATCAGCCGCCCGCCGCCCTCGGCGACGGCCCGGACGAAGAGGTCGCCCGCCGACACGAGGCACTCCTTGTTGGCAAGCGCGATGTCCGCACCCTTCCTTGCTGCAGCCAGCGTCGGCGCAAGGCCTGCCGTGCCGACGATCGCCGCCATCACCCAGTCGGCCTCGCCGGAGGCTGCCTCCAGCAGCGCCGCTCGCCCCGCCGCCGCCTCGATACCGCTGCCGGCAAGGGCTTCCTTCAACGCACTGTAGCGGCTTTCGTCCGCCGTCACCGCCATCTTCGCCCCGCAGTCCTTCGCCTGCGCCGCGAGGAGGTCGACATTGCCGTTGCCGGTCAGCGCCAGCACCTCGTAGCGATCCTGCCCGCCGAGCTGGCGCACCACGTCGAGCGTGCTGGTGCCGATGGAGCCTGTCGAGCCGAGAATGGTGATACGGCGCTTTTGCCGCGCGTCGGGAGCCATGGTGAAGTCCGCGATTTTCTTGTTATCGACAAAAGGCTCTACAGGCGAAAGACGCCTGCAACAAGTCATGGAAATGCTGTAAAGCGAAGGCTGCGCCAGTCTTCGCAAACCCGCGGCTTGACCTTTTCACCCGGACGGCCATAACGTCCCGGCAAAGCGGTCTTCCGCCCTGACGCGATTGGAGAAATCTGTGTACCGACGCCTGAGAGTATGGACCCTCGCCTGCCTCGCCTTCATGGCGGCAGCTCCGGCCTATGCCGACGAGCCGGTCCCGGGTGGTCTCGGCGGCACCTGGCTTGCCGAGGATATCGGCGGCAATGGTGTCATCGACGACCTGCAGACGACGCTGGAGATCAAGCCGGACGGCTCCTATGGCGGCAATGGCGGCTGCAACACCTATCGTGGCAAGCTGAAGGTGCAGAACGGCAACATCGCCTTTGCCCCCGCTGCCGCGACGCGCAAAATGTGCGCGCCGGCCATCATGGACCAGGAACAGAAATTCTTCGACGCGCTCGGCACCGTCACCTCGTGGAAGCTCGAAAACGGCATCCTGCACCTGACGGGCAAGGAAGGCGCCCCGGCGATCCGCCTTGCCGGCCTCAAGAACAACACCGACATCGTCATCCGCCTGCCGGGACCCGAACAGAGCGTGGCGCGCGAGACGATCAACTACCAGTGCGACGCCGAGCAGCGCGTCGTCGTCGAATATATCAATGCCGGTACGAATTCGCTTGCCGTGCTGAAGATCGCCGAAGAGACGGTCATCGCCGCCAACGTCCTGTCCGCCTCCGGCGCCAAATATGCCGGCGGCCAGTATGAATGGTGGACGAAGGGCGACGAGGCGACGCTCTACGACCTGACCAAGGGCGAGAACGCACCAGGCGTCAACTGCCGCAAGACCGGCTGATCCGGCCGGTCACTGGAGGGGACCATCGCATGCCCACGTTCCGTGTCGGCCAGAAGGTCGTCTGCATCAACGACCGCTTCAAGAATGTCTCGATCGACCAGGGCATCCGCAAAGGGCAGGTCTATACGGTCCGCTGGACCGGCCACTACCGCCACTATGTCGATGGCGATTTCTACGGCATCAAGCTGGTCGAACTCTACCGCGGCAAGGACGACGGCCCGGAAGGCTACGGGGCCGACGACATGCCCTTCCGCGCCACCCGCTTCCGCCCCCTGGTCAGCGACCGGATCCGCAGCATGCTCGGCCTGAAAGCCCCGCAGCCGAAGGTCGTCACCAAACCCTCCGCCATCCCCTCCATTCGCCCCAAGCCGCGCGTCGTCACGCCGGAGCGCGAGAAGGAGGACGTCTGATCCCTCCAAATCGGGGCGATGGCCCCCAACGCTTGGACCAGACCTAGTCCAGCAGGTAACTCAACGCCCGACGCGCCATTGCGTGGAACGACACCGAAACGACCATGCAGATCGCCACGATACCAGCGGTCGTCCAGTTTATCGGACCCGGATTTTCATGAATCCCTGCCAGGGTGGGCGTCAAGGCCCCGCCAAAGCAACCGCGATGGCAATGCCATTGAGATAGCGCGCGGCCAGCTTAGCCTTCTCGTTCTGCCGGTTCTTCATATCTCCTCCCGGAACCCCCTACTCCAAGCTTCAATTTCTGATCGTAATCGTCGAGTGGAGCGTCGAAATTCTCATTCGATGCCGCCATCGACCATGTCCGGATTTTGCACGCAGGTCCGCGTGCGGAGAGCAGTATCCGGATACTTGTCGGAAGAGACGGCAGGAGCATCAAGGCAATGGTGATCCCGCCGCGATTCGAACGCGGGACCCCCAGATTAGGAATCTGGTGCTCTATCCTGCTGAGCTACGGGACCACTGACTGAACCCATACAAAAGCCGGGGCTTTTAGCCAAGCGATTTTCAGGCGGCGAGGCGGCTTTCGGCAAGCTTGACCCAATAGCTCACGCCATGGGGTATCGCGTCGTCGTTGAAATCGTAGGCAGGGTGATGCAGGCCCGCGCTGTCGCCGTTGCCGAGGAAGACGAAGGCACCGGGGCGGGCGAGCAGCATGTAGGAAAAATCCTCGCCGCCCATCATCGGGTCCAGCGCGGGATCGACCGCAGCCTCGCCGGCGATTTCGCGCGCGACGGCAACGGCATGGTCGGTCTCGTCGGGATGATTGGCCGTGACGGGGTAGTTGCGGTGGTAGCCGACCGTGATCTCGGCACCATGCGCGGCGGCAAGGCCGCTGCAGATCTGGCGGATCCGGGCTTCGGCCTCCTGGCGCATCACGGCGCTCAGGGTGCGCACCGTGCCGGCAAGCTGCGCCGTCTCCGGGATGACGTTGTGGGCGAAACCGGCGTTGAACTTGGTAACAGAGACGACGAGGGAGGCAATCGGATCGGCGACACGCGAGACGATGGTCTGCAGCGCGGAAACCACCTGCGCACCGATGACAATCGGATCGACCGTCTTGTGCGGCAGGGCGGCATGGCCGCCGCGACCCTTCACCGTGATGTTGAACTCGTCGGTCGCGGCCATGATCGGGCCGGGGCGCGTGCCGAAGGAGCCGACCGGCATGCCGGGCAGATTGTGCATGCCGTAGACTTCGGCAATGCCGAAACGCTCCATCATGCCGTCCTTGACCATCTCGTTGCCGCCGCCGCCACCCTCTTCGGCCGGCTGGAAGATGACCGCGACATTGCCGGAGAAACTGCGCGTCTCGGCGAGATACTTCGCCGCGCCGAGCAGCATGGCCGTGTGCCCGTCATGGCCGCAGGCATGCATCTTGCCCCTGACGGTCGAGGCCCAGGGCTTTCCGCTCGTCTCCTCGATGGGCAGGGCATCCATGTCGGCACGAAGGCCGATGGTGCGCCCCGCACCCTTGCCGCGGATAAGGCCGACGACGCCGGTGCGGCCGATGCCGGTCACGATTTCGTCGACACCGAATTCACGCAGCTTTTCAGCGACGAAGGCGGCGGTCTTTTCCACCGCGAAGAGGATTTCCGGCTCCCGGTGGATGTGCCTGCGCCATTCGGCGATTTCATCCTGCATCTCTGCGGCGCGGTTGAGGATGGGCATGCAACACTTCCTGTCATTTCGGCCGCGAAAGCGGCCAACTGCATTCGATGGCTTTGCCATCACGGTGCCATATAGGTTAAATAGGGCGACGGTTCGAGACAACTCCCGATTTCGAGGTGAGACCCTTGCAGATGAACGGACGAACGACGCGCCGGAGCGCATGGCTATTGGGCTCCAGCCTGCTGCTCGCAGCCTCCCTTCTGGCGAACGCGGCAAGCGCCGCCCCGCGCATCCTGGTGGATGTCAACACGCTGAAGGTCATCGAGCATGAGGATGCCTTCCAGCGCTGGTATCCGGCCTCGCTGACCAAGCTGATGACGGCCTATACCGTGTTCCGCGCCGTCAAGGCCGGCGAGCTGACGCTGGAAAGCCCGGTCGTCATGAGCAAGCATGCCGCCGCCGAGCCGCCGAGCAAGATGTACTTCAAGCCCGGTCAGAAGATGACGCTCGACAGCGCGCTGAAGATCATCCTCGTCAAGTCGGCCAACGACGTTTCCGTCGCCATCGGCGAGACGATCTCCGGCTCCGAGCAGGCCTTCGTCGACCGCATGAACGCAGAGGCGGCCCGCATCGGCATGAGCTCCTCGCGCTTCATCAATCCCAACGGCCTGCCCGGCAAGGGCCAGTACACGACGGCACGCGACCTTGCGGTCCTTGCGGTAACGCTGAAGCGAGAATTCCCGCAATACGCCCCCTATTTCGCGCTGGAAGGCTTCACTACCGGCAAGAAGCAGTATCCGAATTTCAACATGCTGATCGGGCGCTTTGACGGCGCTGACGGCATGAAGACCGGCTTCATCTGCGCCTCCGGCTTCAACCAGGTGTCTTCGGCCACCCGCAACGGCCGCAGCGTCGTCTCCGTCGTGCTCGGCTCCGACAGCCTCGGCGCACGGGCGGACATTTCCGCCGGCATGCTGGAAAAGGGCCTGACGATGCGGGCGGGCAATGTACCGACGCTCGGCCAGCTTCGCCCCTATGGCGAGACTCGCGACATCGTCACCGACGTGTCGCAGGAAATCTGCTCGAAGCACGCAGCCAAGGTGCGCAGCGAAGGCCGTGACGAGGCCGGACGCCAGAAGCTCGTGTCACCCTACATCCATGAGCTCAACCGGCCGCTGAAGCTGGTCTTTGCCGGCCTCATGGGCGGCGACACGGCGAAGCCTGCCGGCAACGAGCAGGTCGCCGTCGGCGATACCGGCGGCCTTGCCAATGTGCCGATCCCGATTCCGCGTCCCACGACCTTCTGAACGGCCCCTTTTGACTGGCCCGTTTGATTGGCCCCATTTGATTGGAAAGACCATGACCCTTGCTGAGCGGCGCGTGCCGGTTTCCGTGTTGACCGGATTTCTGGGCGCGGGCAAGACGACCCTGCTCAACCGCCTGCTGAAGGATCCGACACTCACGGACACGGCCGTCATCATCAACGAATTCGGCGAGGTCGGCATCGACCATCTGCTCGTCGAACAGTCGAGCGACGGCGTCATCGAGCTTTCCGACGGGTGCCTGTGCTGCACCATCCGCGGCGAACTGGTCGATACGCTCGCCGACCTGATGGATCGCATGCAGACGGGCAAGATCCAGCCGCTGAAGCGTGTGGTGATCGAGACCACCGGCCTTGCCGATCCAGCACCGGTGCTGCAATCCGTCATGGGCAATCCCGTGCTCAGCCAGTCCTTCAGCCTCGACGGCGTGATAACAGTGGTCGATGCCGTCAACGGCCTGTCGACGCTCGCCAACCATCCGGAAGCCGTCAAGCAGATCGCCGTCGCCGACCGCGTGCTGATCAGCAAGATCTCGCTTTCAGATGCCGCAACGGTAGAGGCGGTGAAGCGGGAGATTGCCGCACTCAATCCACGGGCAAGCATCGTGGATATCGACACGCCCGGTCTCGTCGGCCCCGCCCTCCTCGCCAATGGACTTTACGATCCCGGCAGCAAGATTCCTGACGTCCGCCGCTGGCTGCAAGAGGAAACACATGACCACCATGATCATGGGCACCACCACGATCATGAGCACCATCACCATGGGCATGATCACGGGCATCACCACCACGACCACCAGCACGCCCATGACGTGACCCGCCACGACGCGACGATCCGCTCCTTCAGCATCGTGCACGACCGCCCGGTCGATCCGATGGCGCTGGAAATGTTCATCGACCTGCTGCGCTCCGCGCACGGAGAAAAGCTCCTGCGCATGAAGGGCATCGTGCTGATGTCGAACACGCCGGAGCGGCCGCTGGTGCTGCAGGGTGTGCAGAGCGTCTTTCATCCGCCGGAGCGCCTTTCCGCCTGGCCCGACCCGGCGGACCGCCGCACACGACTGGTGCTCATCACCAAGGACCTGCCGGAAGCCTTCGTGCGCGACCTCTTCGATGCGTTTACCGGCACCCCCAGGATCGACCGGCCGGACCGCGCCGCGCTCTCCGACAACCCGCTCGCCATTCCGGGCCTGCGCCTCTGACCGCAGCACGGCAAAAGACCCGGATGCAGGGAACAACCGGGTCTTCGGGGAGGTCAGTCTGGGCGATGTTTACTTGCAGACCTTGATCTTCTTGATGATGACGTTGCCGTAGTAGTCGTAGGACTTCACCTTCTTGATGAAGCAATAGGGCTCGTAGCCGTAGCTGTA
>VFQN01001653.1_pt1 | contig 36576 bp, 49 predicted proteins | sample 3512371 | NCBI WGS metagenome assembly VFQN01 (sample SAMN10412370, study PRJNA504923) | tailings metagenome | isolation source: Replicate 2 from Balatoc abandoned mine | place: Philippines: Itogon, Benguet | collected 2017-08-28
ACGTGGGGTAACGGCACGTGTGACCCCGACCCACGTTACGTTACCGAGGTAACGTAACGGCAACGTGACGTCGTGTGACCGCTACCTAAGGCACCAAGCCCTGGTGTCCAAGACCGGCGCTGCGCTGTGATGCTGTGTGTGTCAGCACCTGTCGCCACGTGTGTGAGTCCGATGGAGGACTCGAATCTACTACGGTTCTGCGCGCCGTGCCGGTCGGAGCTGAGCAGCGTGCTTGCATGTTCCATCTCCGCTCTCCCAACAGGCCTGGCCCTCAAGGTGTTCCTGCTGCTGGTGCCGTGGGTGCTGCGCCTCATGGTCACGTGGTCGGGCGCCGTGTCGCTGAGCGGGGTGGACTTCGGCGTCACGCGCCGCTTCTTCCTGTTCCAGGTGGTGGTGGTGTTCTTCGGCAACGTCATAGCGGGCTCCTTCTTCAACCAGGTGAGCGGCACGTACGGTATCCCCCCGTGGTGATGTACCGTATGGGGCGGGATGCATGTGCAGGTGCGCTGCAGACAGCAGGCAAGCAGGCCGAGTGCCACGTGTCCACAGGCGTGCCCCAATCACAGCGCAACCGAAAGCAGGTTTCATAGGAGAAAAGCAACTGGCTCGTGTCCTCTGTTCCCGCGCCGTGCGACTGCAGCACTCAGCTCGTCCTGCAATGCCATGCCATCCAACACGTGCCCCTCCCCCTGTGTTGCGTTGCCGTAACCGCAGCTGAAGCAGTGGATCGACGCTCCTGAGACCATCGTGCCCATCCTGGGCAAGGCCATACCCATGACCGCTACCTTCTTCATCACGTACCTCATCACAACCGTAAGCCGCAAAAAGGCATGGTATTGGTGGTCATTATGGCGGTGGTTGTGATTGTGGTGTTGGGCTGTTGGTACTTCGCCTTGCTGCCTAAATGCCTGTTGCCACCGTTCCTTGAGCTGTTAGTCTGCTACACGCTGCAGGCCAACCATGCCCCCTTACACTTTCCACGGCCCCACACATGCCGCCGTGCTGCACAGGGTCTGGGCGTGCAGCCGGTGGCCTTCCTGCGCCTGCCCTCCTTCGCCCTCTACTGGCTGCTCAAGCGCATGGCCGGCAGCCCCCGCGCGCGGGAGCGGCTGTGGTCGCAGCAGTACACCGACAACGGCACCACGGTGGCGGACCACACCATTGCCATCCTGCTGGGCCTGGTGGGTGGGGCATGTGTGTAAGCGTGTGTGTTAAGGGCTAGGTGTAACACCGACAACGGCACCACGGTGGCGGACCACACCATCGCCATCCTGCTGGGCCTGGTGGGTGGGGCTTGTGTGTTAGCGTGTGTATTACGAGCTAGGTGCAACACCGACAACGGCACACGGTGACGGACCACACCATCGCCATCCTGCTGGGCCTGGTGGGCGCTGAGGCCTCATGCTCACTGGCATGTCGGAGGGCCAGTGTGCGGTAGCGCGTTGCTGCAATTGTGTGCAGCAAGGACCAAGGCCACCACGGCGGCAGACCACAGGACAGAGCTTCCATCTTGCCTGGTGGCCTGGTGCGCGCCAAGGTGTACGGCCACAGGAGCTGCCGTCCTTAACCGTCTGAGACGCAGTAGGCAAAGCACCATCCTCGTCAAACGCCCGACAATACTCTTGATTCTGCTGTGGTCCCCGCCCCCCGCCCCTAACCCACGCACCTACGCCCCCAGGTGTTCAGCTGCATGAACCCGCTGGTGTGCCCCGCGGCGCTGGCCTACTTCCTGGTGACCACCCTGGGGGAGCGCTACAATCACATCTACGTGTTCAGGCGGCGGTACGAGAGCGCCGGGAGGCTGTGGGGCACGGTGAGGGCGCTGGGGCTTGCGCTCTGATGCGCACCAGTTTATGTCGGCGAGGTCCGCCCACTAGGTATGCCATCCAGCTCGCACACGTCTGCACGCATCCGCTGGTCCACCTGCACCACTCTCCTGCCACCGCCCACACCCCCCACCCAGGTGTACAACCAGGTGATGGCGGGGCTGTACCTGGCGCAGCTGACGCTGCTGGGCGTGCTGGGCCTCAAGCGCTTCGTGTTCGCGCCGCTGGGCGTGCCGCTACTGCTGGCTACGGCCGCGCAGCACGCCAACACGCTGAGGAGGTACCGCAGGCCATGGTGGGTGGCGGTGGGGCGGATTGGATGAGGCGCGTTCAGCCCCAGCTTACAGCTGGTGCTGCCATCGGGCGGGTGAATTACAGTATTGCCCCTGCATTTCCAACTGCTTTTCTGCATACCCCCGCGCTCTTTTACCTTCCCGCCACCGCGCCCGCGCCGCAGGACGGTGACCTCCCTGCACGACGCCGCTGAGCTGGACGCGGCGGAGGCGCAGGGTGCAGCTGGAGCAGCAGCAGCAGCAGCAGCGGTAGACCCTGGGTCCGCACCGCCGCCCGCCGCGCCGGGGGCAGGGGCAGCAGCACCCGAAGGTCGGCACGCCCCTACCCACGCAGCCCCTCCCGGCGCCCTGGCCGCTGCCAGTGCTGTGCTGGCGCCGCAGCAACCCCTAGGCGCCGGGGTGCACAACGGCCCGCCCTCGGGGCCTCAAGCCCGAGCCTCGCTGCTGCCGCCCTTTAAGGTGCGCCGGGGGGTGTTCACACCCGCATGCGAAGCTGCGCCCCTGCGTGATGATCGGCTGTCCATATTCCGGATTGCTGGCCGGACACGCCGCCTTTGGCCCGCCTTTGGCCCGCATCCGGCACTGTGCACACTGATGGCATGTGGCCTGCCTTGCTTCACCCAGTATGCCCTTGCAATCTTCCTTTCCTTGATCTTCATACGATTGCCCTGTGCCCTTCCTTGATCACCACACCTCGTTCCTTGCCCTGGCCCCGCAGACACGCTCCGACGCGGTGCCACCCGCCGCGGGCGACGCAGGCCGTGGCGCTCCAGGGGAGACCGTGGACGACTGTGAGTGGGAGACATGCCAGGGCAGGGCAGCACGCGGCGTGCACTGTGTGGCCCCAACACCTTACTGACACCCTGCTCGCACCTAACCTGCCTTGCCCACCTGCAAACCCTGTGCAAGCATGACGTGCAAATACATGTACGCTGCATAACAGTGCACATATTCCTCCTGTCCTATTGCGCCGCAGTCTTTTGGCGCGTGTCAGCTTCGGGCGCATCTGGGCTTGGGGTGCCCTCCCGTCGCGCCTCCGCCACAGGGGGTGCAAGGGGCGGAGGGGCCACGGACGGGGGCGCGGGGCCCGCCCCCACCTCCTGGCGGGGGGCCCACAACGCAAACGCCAACGCCGGAGGCAGCAACACACCTCCGCGTCCCCCCGTAGGCCCTGGGGCGCGCCGGGGCAGCCGGACGGGGTCTGAACCAGGGCCGGGATCGGGAGGTGGTGGTGGTGGTGGTGGTGGTGGAGTAAACCCAGGGGCCGGGGTTCTTGGCGGCGGTACGACGGCGCAAGAGGGGCAGCTCGAGGCGGTGGTGTGCGACGGCGGGTGGGGCGTCCATGCGGCTGGCGTGGTGGGGGCGTGCGGCTTGGTGCCTCTGACGACGGAGGAGGCGGCGGAGGTGGGGCGCCTGTACCAAGACCCCTGCTTCAAGGTAAGGGCGGATCGGGCGGGTGTCAGCGGGTCTCGCGTGGGGATTGCTGGTAGGCCGCACTGGGCTCTGCCGGCACTGCGTTTGTGGCTTTCCCATCTCTGGCGCGAAGCCGCGAACGCACTCCCTCACCCACACGCCATGGCATTGGGTGTCCACCTGGTGGTGGTATTGTGTGCATGCGAGGAGATGGAATCTCCAAACTGACCAACCAGCCCAGACCCCGGTGTGGCGCACCACCAGGGCCGCCTCCAACCCGCAACCCTCAACCCTCTGCCCGTCCACTCGCAGGTCCCCCTTGAGGCCCTCCCCTCCCTGGAGGCCCAGGCGCAGGACACGTGGCGGCGGCTGGGGCTGCTGCACGCCTGGCTGGACAGGATGGCGGCGGCGGGCAGGAAGCCGCCGCAGCCGCCAGCAGCGGCAGCGGCCGTACGGCAAGGCAGGTGCTGCCGTACAGCAGCAGGGGCAGCTGTCGGCAGCTCCGCGTCCTCCTCCCTGTCCTCCACAGCCCCGCACTGGCGTGAGGCTGCATTGGAGGCGGGCGGACAGCACGGGGTCCAGCAGGGGAGCAGCGGGGGGAGGCAGCAGGAGGAGGGGCAGGGTGCAGGGGACGTGGAGGTGGCAGGAGGGAGGAAGGGGCAGCGGGGGCCGGCGCCGGGATCGGGTAGGGCCGGGCCGGGCGGGGAGGAGGGCGGCGATGACGATCTGGCTGTGCCGTACGAGGTAACGGTGTACGATGATGCGGCTTCGGAGCTGGGGGCGGGCGAGGGCGCCGGTACGGAGGAGGACGAGGAGGAGCGGGATGCGCTGCTGCAGCAAGGCCAGCAGCAGGGGGTCCAAGTACGGCAGCAGCAGCAGCAGCAGCAAGTGTAGAAGAGTGGAGGCAGCATTACGCAGGTGTGGGAGCTTGGAAGGGGTGTTCCGGACACGTAGGCCAATGGGCGTATGCACAGGAGGTAGCTCGGTGATACCCGTTGCTGCGATTTTTCGGCAGCACCACACTTGCGCTAGGTGTGCTAGGGGCACTCTGCACTGCAGACGTGTAACAACTAGAACGTGCTACGGCTAGGCAGGAGCGGTTTGTAGATAACAGGTGGTTGCTTTTTGCAAGCGGAGTACAGTTACGTACTGCGGAACAGTGCCGGGACCAGAAGGACCTTCTGGCCGGGACGGAGCGTTGACTCAAACCCTTGGACAGCCGATCTGCGCGCGCAAAGACCTGCTCGGTGAGGAAGACTGTAATCCACGTCGCCGCACGCCATAATGCTGACTACCTATTTGCTTTACAGCTGTCGAAGTTCAATCCATACTGTTTAGCCCAACCTCCATAGACCCATGGTTCCTGAGCGAGGCCCAAACTACTAGGCTCCCGCGCAACAGCACGCCCAGACCCAATGCCATTGCCGCAGCCACCATGGCAAGCCTACACCGGAATACACCGGAACTAGCACACCGTGACAATGCACCAAGCTCGGCTGACGCATATGCCGGCGACGCGGACTGGGCCGCTTCCCGCCCCTCCATCGCTGCCGACACTACCGACACAGACTGCAGCGATCTTGCACCCATTCCGCACGCCGACGCCACTTATGCCTCAATCCAGCAGTCTACAAGTTTCTCCGACCTGCCGGCTGAGGTCCTACTTCACATCGCGACCTTCCTGCCCCCCAACGACACCCCCTGCTGCCTCCGCCCAGCCGCACGCGCCACCGCAGCCGCGCTCCCTGCCCCCAACCACGCCACCGTCAGCCCAAACCTCCCAACGGCCCCTTTTGCTTTCATGGAGCATTGGGAAGAGGAGTTCGGCCCTCAAGGCATGGCGGCGCTCACCATCGGGCAGCGGCGCAAGCTGCTAACCCACACCGCACGCAGCGGTGTTCCCTCCAACCTTGATGTGATGCTGAACCTAGCAGGTGTGTGCATTATTTGAGATGTGATGTGACAAACAAGGCCCCACTTGTGCAATGGTATCATTACTCTGCAAGTTGATGCCAGTATTACCGCCAGGCAGGCCAGCTTAAACTCAGAGTGCAGGTCATTCGTGACCCGGGGTGCGCGTTGCTCCAATAGTCCCTGTAGCCACGCAGTGTCGGCCGCAAGCCTACACGCCTCCGATGGGGCGTTCGTGCGTCAACACAATGCGCGTGACCATCCCATCCACCTTGACCTAAAATCCGCGGCAAGCCTGCATTTCCTGCCTCTGCGCTCTGCCCCAATCCCTTTCCCTTTCCCTGCCCCATTCCTCCCCCTTCCCCGCCCGCCAGGCTGCACGCCCACACCCGAGGTGCTCGCCGCCGCCGCCGCAACAGGCAGCTACGACACATGTGCGGTACTGTTGCCGCAGGCTGACAGCTGCAAGCTGGCCGTGGACGGCAGCATCATGGCAGCAGCAGCAGCCAGTGGCAGCCTGGAGCTGTGCGAGACGCTCGTGGCGTGGCGCCCAACAGGGTTACCAGGTCTGATCCTGCTCATGGAGCACGATGGCGGTGGCTTAGCCATTGAGGCCGCCAAGGCGGCGGCGCGTCACGGCCACCGGCACGTGTGCGAGTGGGCGCTGCACACCGTATGGAAGAGGCGGAAGGCCCATGCGCCCAGTAGCAGCTTGCTGGCGTTGGTGGGGATGGGATGGGGCGGGGGCGCGTGGGAGGCGGGGGAGGACGGGGAGGGGAGCGAGGACGAGGACGGAAGGGAGGGTGCGGGGAGTGGGGACAGCGGGGCGGGGCCTTATGCGGCGGGGGCGGCGGCGGCTCCGACGGCAGTACTGTGCAGCGTAGCGGCAGAGGCGGTGGAGGGCGCGCAGGTGCCGCTGCTGCGCTGGCTGCTGCCGTTACTGTGCGCGCGGGTGGAGAGGGAGGGAGCGGAGGTGGCTGGAAGATCGGACGCAGCCGCGCACAGCCTTGCCAGGAAGCGCATCCGAGAGACGGTTATTAGCCTGCGTTCAGTCATGGCGGCGGCCGTAGCGGCCTGTGGTTCTGGCCGCATGTCGTACGACGACGCCGTGTGGGTCAGGGAGCAGCTGGCGGCGGCGGCGGCGGCGGGCCCTGGGGAGGTGGTTGGGGCACTGGCGGAGGAGGGCTGGTCGACAGGCGACATAGTGGCGGCGGTGGTGGGCGTCAGTGCGGTTGCCGTACAGGTGGAGGCGGAAGGCGGGAGCGGGGCAGGGGCTGGGGGAGGGGAGGCGGTGGCAGCAGCCGGAGGGCGGCTGCGGCTGGAGGTGACCTGGCCGCCGGAGCACCGGCAGGCGGGTGCAGCTGCAGATGAGGATGACGCTGAGGAAGCGGTTGTAAACATAAACGTAATTGGGGACGCGGATGTGGATGAGGATGCGGTTGCTGTAGCGGCTGCGATTGCTTTCGCGGTCGCAGCTCTGGACATTGCTGGTGATGATGCCAGCACTCCGCCCCAGCGTGCGGCCGGCAGGCCCCTCAGTCGGGAAGAACTGGACAGGGAGGCGGCTATGCAGGCGGCTCGTGAGGGGCACGTGGGGGCCCTGGAGGCGATGCGGGCTGCGGGGCGGCTGCAGGGGGCGGCGCTGGGCGGGGTGGCGGTGGAGGGCGCCAAGGGAGGGCACGTGGGCGTGGTGGAGTGGGCGTGGCGGGCGCTGGCGGAGGGGATGCTGGCGCGCCTGATGGCGGAGATGGACAGAGTCGGCTCAAGCAGGGCCCCGCGTAGTAAGTTGGTGAGGACCATCAGCACTGGCAGGGGTGCGGCTGGCGGCGGCGGCGGCGGCGGCGGCGGCGGCGAGGGGGCTGTGGCCAAGGCCGGCGGCAGCGAGAGGGGCTGTGGCAGCGAAACTGCCGGGGACCAGCGAGGCGGTGTTGCTGACGTTCGCGGCAGTGGGGGCGCCGGCAGCAGCGGCAGCACCGGTCGTGGGGCCAGCGACGGCGCAGGTGGTGGCAGCTGCCAAGGCGGAGATGTGGAGGGCACCGTGTTGCAGCTAGACATCAATGATCTTATCCGCGCTAGCGCGGTTGCTCGCCGGGCGGTCAGTGGCGGCGGGAGCGGTGGCGGCGCGGCAGGCAGTGGCGGGTGCAGCGGCGGCGGGGACAGCTGTGGCGGTGAGATCAGCGGCAGTGATGGCGGAGGTAGAGGCGGTGGCGAGGTCACCGACGGCGGCGGCGATGTCAGCGGCAACGCTGAGCAGACAGCTGGCGTGGGCACCAGCGGCTCGGTGGTGACGTTTGGCATTAAGCGCTACCAGGAGGGTATCAAGGAAACGTGTGCCGAGGTGGCTGAGCTTGCGGCTGCCAAGCTGGTCCTGACGGAGGCGGTGATGGCGGCGGCGGCGGGCTCGGGCAGCGTTGCCCTGGTGGCCTGGCTGCGGGAGCGGGGCTGCCCCTGGGGGCCGAGGTGCTTCGTGGCAGCTGCGGAGTCGGGGTGCGTGCAGCTGATGGAGTGGATGGCGGAGAGGGGCTGCCCGATGGGGGTGAGTGCTGCCTGTGCTGTGCCTTGGCAGCGGTAGAGCAAGGGGGCAGGGGGGCCAAGCGTAGAGTGTTGATCGAAGGGCTATGCTTGGGCATTGGGAGAGCTGCTGGGCAAGGATGGGCCATGGAAGCCGGGCGTGATGTCTGCACTATGCCTTGCGACAAGTCCCTCCCTGTTGCTTACTACAAACATCATGAAGTGAAGGGAAGTACCACGCCGGCACGTCTGCCCCGGATGGGCTTGTGCAGCTGCACCACCATCAGGCCTTGTCTGTCACCACGAGGTAACTCCTCCCTACCTGTTATCATCACCACTGACACCCCCTTGCCGTCATGTACACCTCTTGTCGCATGCACGCCCCCAGTCTGACGGCCTGCCGTACACCCATGCCGTACGTAACGGCGACACCGCCACCCTTCGGTGCCTGGCCGGGCTGGGCTGCCCCGGCTGGGAGCAGCAGCAGCGCCGCGCGGAAGTGGCCATGGGCTCCTTGGGTGCTGAGGCGGTGGCTGAGGGGCAGGAGGAGGGGCGGCGGCGACAGCAGCAGAAGCAGCAGCAGGGGCGGGTGCAGCAGCAGCAAGCGCAGGGGCAGGGGCAGGCTGAGCCTCAGCTGCAGCCGCCGCAGCCGCAGCCGCCGCAGGAGGGGCGGGACCAGCTGCTGCAGTCTCTGGCAGCCTCCCGTGAGGAGACCAAACAGTGCGTGGTTGAGCTTCTGGGGAGGCTGTTTGGGGGAGCGTGAGGAGGCGGCGCGTGTACCATACGTGCCTTAAGGGTTGGGGGTCGAAAGGTCTGGCAACAAGTGGTTTGGGGGCCGCAAAGTTAGGGCTGGGTGTTATTGCTACGGTACCGGTACAGGCCCACAGCATGCCCAGGTGGTGCGACGCGGGGTGCGCTCCATGCTGCACATGGGCAAGAGCAGCGTAGGGGCATGGGGAAGGAAAGGTGGTGTGGGTTAAGGTTTGGGGGTCAAGGCGCGGGTGGAGGTGGAGATGCCCGGGGGTGGAACCTGGTGGAACGTGGGAGTGAGAGTATGCACGGGTTTGTCGTTGCAAGGTTCAGGGCCTCACCATAGTGTCACACAACGCAGTATCGCATGTGCACGGAAACGCCCGCCTGTTGGCGTACAGTAGCTAGGATACATGTCACTGGCTTTGTTAACTTGGGACTCCCGCGTGCACGTGTCGCACTGTCGCTGGTGATTGGGCGGTAGCATGTGCACGTAGATGTTCAAGTAAGGCACGCAGCAAGTAGGATGCACAGCTAGCCGTGCTCCACCGAGAGGAGTCGCTCCACCCCCCTGGCTCCACCAGCGTGTTCGGGGGTGTCAAATAGCTCGACTACTCGACATGTATGCCTGACAGCTTCTGTACGGTTGGCGTACACCGTAGCATGTAAGAATGTCAAATGACTAAAGGGATTTCTTCACGCTGTCTTTCGCAGTCAGTATGCACCTCACGTCCTCACCTGAGATCAACTGGCCTCGCTGGAACGCTGGCCAACACGCTCGACCTGTAGGTACAAGCCCCGAACACCCGGCTGGGGGACAAGCAGCTGCAAGCAGCGCCACCACCTGTAGTGATACACGTATAAATGCAGCGACATGCCAAGCAGGGACTGCTGTGTCAGGGAGGGGCCCTTTCCGCCTGCCCTTGGACTGCCGTACAAACCTCGGAGCAGCGCTTGAGCGCTTGGTCACGAGCCGTCGGCGAACACGATGCCAGTTTTCTACAATGCTTAACTAATATCGACAGCACAGTTCTACTCGCCGCTGTCGCCGCCGGCAACGTGAGCCTTTGTGCACACCTCTTTGTTCAGCTGCAGGGCAGGGACCCCTTGATCCCGAATATGCCCGATCAACGGGCGGCTGTCGAGGCCGCCATGGCGGCGGCGCGGTACGGCCACCGGTATGTGTGCGAGTGGGCGCTGTACGCCGTACACGACAGCCATGGCATCTGGGCGTTTCAGCTGGACTTCAGCCAGCGTGAGTGGGCCGAGCGGAGGGGGTGTTGTTGAGGGCAGGGCACCGAGGGGAACAATGCTCACACGGGTGGGCTTCTGGGGGTCGACGTTACAACTTAGTCGTGCAGCTGTTTGCATCCCTGATCGCAGGTGCAAACGCCCGTACGCGTGAGTGGGGCCGTGCAGCGGGCGCTGCTTCTCACGCAGAGGGAGCGGCGGCGGCGCCGGATCTGGTCATGTGCAAGGCGGCAGGGCACGCGGCGGAGAACGGACAAGTGCCGCTGCTGCGCTGGCTGCTTCCGCTGCTGTGCGGGCGGCTGGGGGGACAAACAGAGGAGGCCAGGAAGAGGAAAACCATCAGTCACGTCGCGGACTACATCGCGCACGGCGCCTCAGAGCTACGGGCCACGCTGACTGCGGTGCTGCAGCTCGCTGCCGTTGGCCGCGTGTCGTACACCGACGCGGTGTGGGTGAGGGAGCAGCTGGCAGCGGCAGCGGCGGCGGCAGCGGGCCCTGGGGAGGTGGTGGGGGCGCTGGCGGAGGGGGGCTGGTCGACAAGCGACATAGTGGCGGCGGTGGTGGGCGTCAGTGCGGTTGCCGTACAGGTGGAGGCGGAAGGCGGGAGCGGGGCAGGGGCTGGGGCTGGGGCTGGGGGAGAGGAGGCGGCAGCAGCAGCCGGAGGGCGGCTGCGGCTGGAGGTGACCTGGCGGCCGGAGCACCGGCAGGCGGGTGCAGTTGCCGCGGGTGTCTCTGCCGCCGCTGCCGCCCCGCCGCCAGCCTCCGGCAGCGGGAACCGGGTTGAGCAGGGTGCGGACTCGGGCAGCGGGGCGGCTATGCAGGCGGCTCGTGAGGGGCACGTGGGGTCCCTGGAGGCCATGCGGGCTGCGGGGCAGCTGCAGGGGGTGGCGCTGGGCGGGGTGGCGGTGGAGGGCGCCAAGGGAGGGCACGTGGGCGTGGTGGAGTGGGCGTGGCGGGCGCAGGCGGAGGGGATGCTGTGTGACGACGCCAGGGCTGGTGCAGGAGGGGGCGATGAGGTTGGCGTTGGCGAGGCCAGCGGCAATGGGGCCGGGGGAGCCGAGGGCGGCCGCGGCGACCGCAGGAGGAAAGCACTACTTGGACGCGGCGGCCAAGCTGGTCCTGACGGAGGCGGTGATGGCGGCGGCGGCGGGCTCGGGTAGCGTTGCCCTGGTGGCCTGGCTGCGGGAGCGGGGCTGCCCCTGGGGGCCGGGGGCCTTCGAGGCGGCCGCGGAGTCGGGGTGCGTGCAGCTGGTGGAGTGGATGGCGGAGAGGGGCTGCACCATGGGGGTGAGTGGGGCTCCGGTTCTGGCTGGGCCCGTTGCGCACCGGAAGGGCCTGGGGCAAGATAAGGATGCATGCTCAGGCCCAGGTCCAGGGACCCAGGGACCCTTGGGTGATGGGAAGGTGCCATGCACTTGTGTCCGGACCCGTCTTGCAATCAGTCCTCTGACGCCTTTTTGCCTGTGTACCGGTAGGCTGTGTTGACACGCTCCTGGCTGCTCCTTTTGCTGAATCCAACTCCCTTTACGCATGCCCTCGCCAGGCTGACTCGCTGCCGTACGCCCATGCCGTACGTAACGGTGACAAAGCTACCCTGCGGTGCCTGGGGCGCGTGTGCTGCCCTGGCTGGGAGTGGCGACACGACTGGAAGCCGTACTGCACCGATGCACTGGTTGCGGGGCAGATGGAGAGGATGGAGAAGTGGCACCGGCAGCAGGAGCAGGAGCAGGGGCAGCAGCTGCCTCAGACGCCGGAAGGCCGGCTCTTGGAGCCGGTGACGTTCCGGACGTTAGGGAGGGTCACCACGAGCGCTGTCTCGTTGCCCTGGGCTGCGCGGGGAGGCGGTAATGGCGGTTAGATAGGAGGTCGGGCTGCGGCAAATTGCAACGCTGGGCCGCTGGCTCGAAGGGTTGCCGTACTTGTCCAACACATCAGCAGAAGGAGCATTAGCAGCGTGAATGGCATAGACTACCGAACAGTAGTATAGCATGGGCGTATGAATTGTTGTAGGACTCCCACGGCTGCATGTGTATGTGGCTGGAAGCTGGCTTCGCTGGTTGGCAGTTTGGGTCAAGACAGGGTAGATGGGCGCAGTACCGTACAACTACAGGATGTGGTAGCTGCACGCAAGCGCGCTGCGTTTGCAGGCTTACAGGGGGCTGCCATTTATCTGTCGTACGGGTAGATTGTCGGTTTGGAGTGTTGTACGGCCGATTACCAACAGGATGATGTGCGTGGTGGCAGAATGCATACAAAACAGTAGATGTTGCCGTTTGTACAGATGCGAACGCCAAGTCGTAGGCCGGCGGTATGACGCGCGAACCACGATGTAGTTGAACTTGCCCTTTGTTCAGTTGCCCTCTCCACCGCGCCCCCAGGCCAAAGAGAGCCATGACAGTATACCAGGCCATGCATGGCATGTGTACACGGTTCGCCCGGCCGCTGAGGCTGGTACACATTACCTTTAGTGCCGGCGGTACCCTTGCGCCTAGCTCAAAACGTCATACCGGTACATCCGCACGACTAACAACCATATGAAGTAGTCAAGAGGTCATAAAATTTGCAACCAAGGCCGCCGGCAAATGCGTACGCACGCATAAGAAATGGCTCATTGTGTCTCACACGAGGCATGTCGGGTGCATCACCAGTCGAAGATAAGTTCACCCATGTACACAGTATAGCATGCTAGTCAGCACACGCGACACCGCTGCAGCTGAGTTCAGCGTTGCGAAAAACGAGGTCACGTGCTCTGCGCGGTACCAGGCACCTGCAGACACCTGCTTCCGTCACCGCAACAGCACCCCAAGCCTGCCCCATCTAACACCCAACACGGTACACACCCAAGCCCGGGTCAGTCCAAAGTCACTGCAGTGGTCCAACCAGATGAGAGGTCGCATCTGCTCCCAAGCCCACCAGTGTCATACTAGCACTCACATGACAACACACAGGCAGTACGGTAATCACGATTGGAGCTGCCGTGCCCCGCCCTGCCTTCATGCGCCCCTGCCCCAGCCAGACTCGTTTTCTCCATCCGCACTCTGCGTCTACTTGAACTCGTGCAGTGCATCCACCGCCGCCTGTACCGCCGCCAGCGTCTCAGCAACACGTGCCAGCCACGCCGCGTCGCCACGTGTCACGGCGGCACGTGCCTCCTCCACCGCGTCGTTGGCGTGCCGCAGCAGGCACGTGGCCTGCACCGCCTGCTGACTGCTGGGCGACGCCTGGGGAGCGGGCGGAGTTGACGCACACAGCACATGACAAATTTGTCATTCACTTTCAGTTGAAACCCAGCTTTTGATGAAGCATTGTGAACGTGTTGCAATCATTACTTACCCTTTGTATGTGTGCCTTGCTCACATTGTCAATTGTGCAATTGTGCAGGAGGCGAAGCAGCAGGGCAGCAGCAAGCTCTCTGCCTGGGTTAGCAAGTGCAGTGCCTCGCTACGATCTGCGCGCAGACCCACCGTGCACGTCGACCTGCCGGACCGCTTGTCCCGCCGCCGCTTTGGGGTGCACTGCGACTGCGACTGAGAGAGGGACCGCGACTGCGAGTGGCCGCGGGAGGCCCCCCGCACGCCCTTCGCCGGCGTGCTGGCCCTGCTGCCCGCGGCGGCCGTCACTCCTGTAGCGCTGGTCCCTGCAGCCACTCCTGCCGCCGGCGAGTCTCCTGGGAACAGCGTACACGGCCTGGGCCAGTGGCTCGCAACGGCCCCTGCACCAGAAACAGTGGATGCAGCCCCAGCAGCGCCAAGCGAGGCAGCGGACGCCCCCACCTCCGCCTCCATGTAGGCGGGGTTGAGGACCATGAAGGGGCTGGCGGAGGGGATGTGAGCCGCACGCTGCGCTGCTCCACCGGCCGCGGGCTGCGGCGTGGCGCCTTGGAGACCCGGCGACAGCGGCAGGCGGGACGGTGCTGGGGCTTCAGTCGCTGCCGCTGCCTCCAGCGCTGCGACCAACGTGGGCGCGTCCGGCATGCGTGAGCGTGTCCGCCGACGCGGCGCCGTGTCGTTACTGCCCCCGCCGACCTCGCCACCGTTCCCAGCTGCCCCCCAGTTCACCGCCCCGTCAGCGCCCTGCCATCCGCTGCCACCCACTGCATGCCCTCCTGCTGCTGCCCCGACATCCGCAGCGCCACGTCCACCCGATGCCCTGGTGGGGCTGTCGGTGACAGCGCCCTCGGGGCCGCCCAGCGGCGACGCAGGCTCGCTGCGGCGGCGTTTGCTGTGCGTTGGGGAGGAGGGCGAGGGCGCCGCGCTGTACATGGCTGAGCCCCCGTCGTACGAGTATCCAGGGGAGCCCCCGCTGCGCTGCGCGTCGTAGTACAGCGGCATGACGGGCAGGGAGATGAAGTCGCCGCTCTCAGCCGCGGGGTGCAGCGAGGGGTCCCGGGCAGTCCGCGTCGGCGTCGCGTACAGGGGATTGACGAATAGGTCGTCGCCACCGCCGGCGGCGGCGTGACCTGCCTGGGGCGAGGTCAGGGTGTTTGCAGGAGTGGAGCGTGTGCTGCCGTGGGGCAGCAAGAGACCGGGGGAGCTGAAGGGCGAGGGGAGGGCTGGGCGGCGTGGGGCGGGGCTACCGGCGGCGTAGGCGGTGGAGGAGATCTCGGACAGCTGCGGGGAGGCGGCGGGCGGGACCGCAGAGGTGGCCAGCGGGCTAGCTGCGGTGCTGGTGTAGGTCGGAGATGTGTGCCGTGTGAGGTGGTCGCTGGCGGCCCCAGATGCGAGCAGCAGCTGGTTGCCGCTGGCGCTTGCGCTGGCACTAGCGCTGGGACTGCCGCCAGAGTGCCACGACGCGCCCTCCTCCCCGAACACGCCCAGCCGCCTGCCCAGCACCACCCCCACGCTCAGCGTCACTGCGCTGACCTCACCGTGAAGCGCTCCGCCGCGGCTGTCCCTGCCGCCCAACTGCCCACCCGCAGCCCCAGAAGCACCAGCTCCCGCTGCATCCGCACCCGCACCCGCTGCAGCCAAACCGCCAAACGCATGGCGCGTGCTGCAGTTGCTGCCCATAGAGAATCGCTCCCACGCCGCGTCGCCAAGGCTCTGCGCTGCCTTCCCTGCGTCTGTCGCGGGTGAGAAGGCGAAGTTGCTGCCACAGCTGGACCGGCGGCTGCTCGCTCCCGACCCGCAGCCCCTGGCCACCGACCCATGGGCCGCTCCAGAATCCGCAACGGCACCCGCAGCTACTGCCGCCGCTGCCAGACCCAACCCCGACGTCGCGGATGCGGCCGGGCTCGTGGCCCAGCCGGCCGCCAACCCCATGTGGCTGTGACCATGTTGCGGGTGCTGCTGCGGGCCCCACATAGCATCGTCCGCTGCGCCAAAGCCGCAGCCAGCACCAATGTAGTCAAGTTCCATGCCTCCCGGCGCCCCCAGCGGTAACGCCCCGTCATCTTCCGCTTGCCAGGCAGTTGTCTCGACTGCCGCATAGCTGCCCTCCTCCAAGGGGGCAAAAGTGAGCAAGCCGCTGCCTGCTGCGCCTGCCCGAGGGCCAAGCCTCGATTCCGAACGTGACACGTCCAGCCCCCCCGCTGAGGAACCCGCACTGCTGCCCAGCCGCGAGTACAGCCCGGAGGACGGGACCGAGGGCTGGCCTTCAGAGGGCTCGGAGGGCGTGGGTTTGGATGAGGAGCGGTGGGAGGCGGAGGAGTGGGCGCTACGTGTTGCGGGTGCGGGACTGCTGGGAAGCTGCCATAGCTGTGCGCCCGGCATAGGGGTGTCACTCTTGTAGCCCTGCAGCAGCTGCTGCCGCTCTTCAGACTCCTCGGGGACGAGGGCGAAGGGGTTGCCGGTGGGGGCGCTGGGGCTGTGTGCAGGCGCGTGCGTCAGAGGTGGAGTGGTGTTCGGCTGGCTCAGCAGGAAGGGGTTGGCTGCGACGGGTGAACGCAGGCAGGAGGCCGCGGCGCTGCCGTAGCTGCTGGCCGGAGGGCTGGTGTAGAGGCAGCGGGACGCGGCGGCGGTGGGACTGGAGGGCTCAGTCTCCCTGCGGCCAGGACAAAGCAACAGACAGTTGAGTAACACTGCAGGACCGTCGGCTGATCGTCTGTCAGCGGCAAGATGCATGGTGCAACATCAATACGCAACGCTCAAGGTTTTGACGCCGCACCATGGGGGAACAACAGCTGCAGCGCCCATGAACCCGTCAGCCGCCAACGCCGCGTCCTCAGCCGCACCCCGCCTGCCCGGGGACATGTACCAGTCGCACGCGCCGTGCACGCTGCCGCCCGCGGACGCCGCGGTTGCGCCCGTCGCCATGCCAGTCCCTGACACCGCGGGGGTGTCCAGCACAAACACCATCGCGCTGCGGCTGTGGCCCATGGCGCCCTGCCTCGTGCTGCGAGACGCCCGGGAGCCGAGACTGCTGTCACCCGTCTGCCCAGCCGCTCCGCTGCGGCCTGCGCCTGCCGCCACGCTGCCACCCTCCAGTTGTACAGCGGGGTCCATCAGTGGGATGTCGGTCTGCACTGCAGACTCGCGCGGCGCCAGTGTGTGCCAGGCCTGCTGCGCGCTGCCCAGGTCATGAGGAGGGCTGGCGACCTGGGCCTCGGGCTCCAACGCGAACAGCACCCGCACAGGAGACTCGGTCAACACAGCCCGCTTGCGGGGGGCCAGGTCTGACCCGCGGGGGGTTAACATGGCCCCTCCTGCGGCAGCTGTTGGCACCGCCGCCGCTGCTGCTGCAGCAGCAGGGGCCGTGCCGGCCGTGTCCACCCGTGCGGCCATGCCTGGCGACCGGGTACTGTGTGCCGCAAGTGCGGCCCCGTCTGGACTGGATGGCGACATGGCTGGCGAATAGGGCCATGCCTGCTCGCCAGGAGGACCGCCAGGGCCAGTGTTTGCATGCGCTGAGGAGGCCACGGGCTGCCATGCGTGCCCACCGTCCCCAGCCGAGCGGCCAAAGCCGTTGGCCCAGTCGTGTGTGGCCGGCAAGGGCCCCTGCTCCTGGCCCCCGGCAGCCCGTCCAGCAGCTGCAAACTCCACCGCCGCCGCAGAGCCAACGTGCCCAGCCGACCCACCTTCCCGTAATGGCACACCCGCGGCCAGCGACGTAGGCGCTTGCGCAGGTGCCCACGCACGATCATCCCCAAACGCTTGCTCCGCACCCCAGGCATAAGGCGCGTCGTGTGACACCCGCCCTGCCGCTGAGGTTGTTACCACGCGCGAGGCTCCGGGCTGACCCGCACCTGTGAACAGAACGTTATCACCCGCGCCGACCGCATGCTCGCCACCACCCTGGTGCATGATGCCTCCGTCGCTGGCTGGGGGTGATATGCTGCGGCCAACCGCAGCTGATGCAACCCCGCCTCTTGCGTCCCCCATGGATGCGCCAACCACCATCCCGCCTGCTGCTGCTGCAGTCGTTTCTGCAGCTAGCTCCCAGTCAGGCTGGTGCCTTGTGTCTCCCGGTTGCGGCAGCTGCTGTGACCCTTCGGCCACGTCACCCGGTTCAGCGTGAAGCGCTTGCAGGCTGGGCTGTAAGCCCCACGCGTCCTCGGATTCAGCAACCCCGCTCCTGCCCTTGCGGCTGCAGGTTCCCGCGGCGTGCCTCCGCAGCGTGTCATCGGAGCCCACAACCCCGCCCACTGCAGCAGCCCCGTCCACAGGCACCGGCACGCCTCGGGCATCGGCACCTGGGCTGCTGTGCATCCCGGTCGCGGTGCCATGCGGCGCAGGGCTGTGGGAGAGCTGCTGGTCGCCTAGCCTGCTGTCCGCTTCGGTAGCCACACGCCCCGGCCCCGTGTTGTCGTGGCCCGCCGCCTCCCCAGCGTGCAGCACACCACCATAATGGGGGTCTGGAGGCAAGCCCTCTGCCCCCAAGGACCTTCCAGCTGCAGCCGCCAGGTCATCACTGCCCTGGGTTCCGGACACTCCGCCAGCGCCATCTACCACCGAGACGCACCGGAGGGCTGAAGGGGCTTCGGCAGCCAGCCCCTCGGCCTCCCCGCCCTCGTCCTCGGAGCGCCGTTCGGGCTGCGCCTGGCGCGACCTCGCAGCAGCCGACGCCGCCACCATCGCAAAGGCAGCAGCACCCATCATGCTGAGCAGCGTCACAGGAGCCGATGCCGCAGGCTGGGGCCCAGAGACCGCGGTCACCTCCGCTGCCCGAACGCCAGCTGCGCCGCCGCCCGCTGTTGCCGAGCTGCCCGCGGCGGCAGCCCCCGACCCAACATCCCCCGTTACTCCGCTGCCAGCATGCCCCTCCCCAGCTGCCATCGGCTGTGTGCCCACCGCTTTGCTTCCCACGCCAGCCACTGGAGCTCCGGTGCCATCCGCACCCCGTGCCCCTGCCGCCCAGGGCCCAGCAGCGGCCCCATCCCAGGCGCCGCTGCCGTAGCTGGACAGAGCCACCGGCGTCGTGGCCGCAGCAGTGTCCGGTGGTGTGGCCATGGTGGTAGCCGGGGAGCCCGACTTGGCGGACGGGTACTCTGTGGTCCCCGCGTCCGAGCCGCAGGCCGACCCGCCCACGCCGCTACCGTGCCCCCTCCCTCCTGCGTCTGCTGCTGGTATGCTTGACGCGCCTCCTTGTACAGCTGTGCCCCCTGCCCCGTCCTCTGCATGCGCCTCGCGGTGCTGCGGCGGCTTGCTAGACAGCCCCCGGCCCATGCCCCGGCCCAAGCCCAGCCCTAGGCCCGTGGCGCCAGCGGTAGCTGCAGGTCCCACATGGTCTGCAGCAGGGGCTTGCGAGGCAAGCTCCAACGCTGCTTGTGAGCGGAAAGCGGGAGACTTTGCCTGCGGGAGGCTATCAGCCTCAGCGGCGCGGTCAGGGTCCCCTGCTCCTGGGGCCAGCCGCGAGCTGACGGGGGACACTGTGCCTGGGGAGTCCCGGGTGCGCGGGGCGTACGCGGGCTTGTACGGAGACGGGGACAGGGACAGCTCGCCGGGGACAGCGCCAGAGGTGCTGGCGACCGACGCCAGGAGAGCAGAGGCAGCGACCCCAGCCGCCGCCTGCCGCTCTGCAAGCGAGGGCGAGTCCCCATAAACGCTGGCGGCTGTGGGGTGCTCAGCTCCGCCCAGAGCGGGACTGTTGCTCATGAACGGGCTCCTGTGCGACTGCGGCCCCGAAACGGTTGAGAACATTCCGCTGGCCATGATGGAGTCCTCTGGCTTGAGCGGGGGGCTGCCTCCGAACAGCATCCCTGTGTGGCCCTGCCCCTTGGGCGACAGCGAGGGCTTGAGAGTCAGGCTACCCATGAAGCTGTCGCAGGGCTGGGGCGGAGGCATGGCCAGGGTCTTTCGTGGGTGTGCACGGGGCGAGGAGGCCCGGGCAGCAGCAGCTGAAGCTGCTGTGCCATTGCCACTCGGCCCGCGGCTCCGCCCCGCGCGGGCGCCATCGGAACCCGGTGCATCGTCCACCTGGACATGGGATACGGAGTTGGCGGCGCTGTGCGCTCGGCTGGCGATGCGGCTGTGTGCTCGGCTTGCTGCCCGGCTGGTCGCCTGCTGCGCCTCGCCCCGCGCAAAGGGGCTCATGAAAGTCATGTGAGACATGAGCGAGGCGGCAGGGGAGGTGGGGTCCGCCTGCGGGACGTGCCCCCCTTCCGTGGAGGTCCCGGTTGCCTGTTGGGCGCCAGCTTCCGACGCTGCAGATGCTGCTGCTGTGGCCGGGAAGAGGGCTCGCGCAACGGACCGCCGGATGGTAGTTGAGTTGGCGGGGGTGATCATGCTGTGGCCCGACGCCCCAGGGGGCAAGGCGGTCTGCTGTGGTCCAGGTGCTGCTGGTGCGATGGGTTGCTGAGGGGCGGCTGCATTGGGCACAATGGCAGCCTCCTGCTCAAGCGACCCGCGGGTGCCTGCACGACATCACAGAGGGGCACGCACACTTGTTGCGATACCGGTAGTTGTACATGGTGTGACACCGTAAGAGTGGCTGTGCCTGGAACAAATGGTCAGGTTTATGCTAGCCATGGGCACACACCTTCAGAGGTTTGCGTCGCCGCGTCCCCTGGCTGACCGTGCGCCTCCTGCTCGCGCCACCTGGCATTGATGGCGTCCAGCAGGGCCTGGGGCTCCTGCAGCATGGCCGGTCGTAGCCAAGTTGAAACGTCAGGTTTTGGCAGTTCACGTCCCACTGTGCCTACAAAAAGCGCAGTGTGCCTTACCTGCAGACCCCGGATGATTATAGGATTGGGCTGGCCTTGCACCACGAGCACGACCTGCATGGACGTGAGACGACCCACAGAGTTGTGAAATCCCTCCATATGAGAGAAGCTGCAGCTTTCTGCAGACGCACGCCGTTGTTATCAGCACATACTTTGGCTACTCGGACACCGCCGGCCTCCACCCATTTGTAGTACGCCTCGTCCACCGTTGCCAGCGGCACGCGCGTCACCACGTCCTGGGCATGGGTAGTGTTGCGCACGCCTTTGGTGTGCGTGCTTCAGGCTGAAGGTCGCTGTTTTTTTTTGCAACCTCATACCATGTGAGCAAGGTATAATTGCAATAGTAAGAGAGCTAGTTAGCGTGCTGGGATGCTGCTGGCGCTACGTGACCCCGCGTACCTGTCCTGCGTTGCCCGGGTGCTGCCACACAAGGGTGCCGTCGCCAGTCACAGCAAGTCGGTTCTGGGGCGTGGCCTTTTGCGAGGGCGCCGTATTACGCAATGGCGATTCTGTTTGTGAAGGTGCGAAGCATGAAAGCCAGAAGAAGCCGCGTTTCTTCGGCGGGACCTTCTTCTCCGCAGGAGCTGTGCTGGCGGTGCTGGCCGCGGTAGGCAGTCCACCAGCGTACGCAGTGGTGAACGCAAACTCCGTTGCGGTATCGTCTGCGCTCCATGGCGTGGCCTCCATTTGCGCGCAACCTAGGGTCAAACTACACCAAATTGGAACATGGTGTGCCTCAAGCGGATTTTCGGTATAATAAAAATACAGTGTTGAATGGTAGTTCACTACTATTGGTTGCTGCCGCAGGCTTCGTTAGAGCCTGGGGCGGTTGCATCGGCGAAGGCGTAGTAAGGCGTTGCGTCCGTGGCACCTGGTCCATTGATCTATCGCCAGCTAGATTAAACCATATGTAACGTATCCGACAAATGTTAGGGCTGCTGGCCTCTCGGGCCAGTTCAAAAGCAGTGAGCAAGGAGCTCCCCCAGCCGCGCCTTGATCCCGATGCACTTGAGAGACCAGAGGAAGCGCTATTATCTGTGGCTGGTGTGCCTGCTACGGCAGATGCCATAGCATACGAGCCGATACAGCGACTCCTCGCGGCGAGTCGACACGCATGGCCTTTCGCAGTACTCCAAACAGCGTCCTTGCATGACACATACGCTACCTGATGTGCCGACAGGTTGCAACATCGGATGGCAAGGTCAAGCTCCTGGGCCGTGGTGGCACGGTTGAGGTCACTCTCTATAGCGCAGCGAAATACCCATACGCCACCCGGCAGCTTCTGTTCTTGAAGAATAGGGGCGTGCTCGTGCGTGTATCAAAGGTAAGGCACACGACAACGTCCTTGATATTTCGAGACAGGTCCCGAGCGCCGAGGGGTGTTGCAACTGCAAGGCAGCTGCAGCTGAAGGGTTTCGGCAGTGCGCAACGTCGGAAACGGGGCGTCCGACACCCTCGGCCCCACCTCCCGCTCTGAAGACTACCCTTCTCTGTCGGCGCTGACGCTATCCCGCCGTAATGCAGCGCCTCTCACTGCCTGCCCACAATACCAGCCTGCTTGCGAGCTGCACGTCCGGGGCCGCGCACCCACCATCTGTCCCTGCGCCTCCTTGCAACGCACATCCTCACCCATCGCCTCCTTGCTGCAACTGCCCTACCGCCGTATCCCAGGGTGGCTTCCTCGAGTCATGGTCCCTGGCCAGCAGCCGGGCGACTGCAACGGGCGCCTGCGCGTTGGGCACGGTCAAGGTGCGAGCAGCGGCTTAGGGTCACACAACAGCTCTAGGTTGTGCGACCAACCAGAAACACAGTCTGCGCGTGACCCAGATGACACCGCTTGCGTGCAGGTGCGCGGCGACAAGGTATGCTGCGTGGCGGACCTGCCGCACGACCCCTTCGTGCTGCTGGGCTGCGCCAGCGGCTCGCTGCGCGTGGCGCTGCTGGCGGACAGCGGCGGGCAGCCCGTCACGCAGCCGCGGGCCGTGCGCAAGCTCAAGGTGTCGCCGTACCGGGGTGCGTATCGGCCGGGGTAGCTGATATGCTATCCGCACTAGATCCCGGCGAAGGGGTTGTAAAGCAGTCCTTTGCCAGGAAAGTGGTGATGGTGATCTGGGTCAGGCCGAATAGGGCTTCAAGGGCCCGCCCTGGCGACAGAAGGGTGCCCAAGCCGCTGCTGGCCGCCGCTAGTTATGGTGATGCTGCTGACAGCTTTGCCTGTTTCCGTGTCCCCTGCTGCAGTGCGGCCGGCTGAGCTGTGCGGGCAGGGCGAGGTGCGGCACCTGGCCGTGCAGAGCTTCGGGCCGGTGCACCGCGCGCTGGTGCTCTTCACAGGGGGCATGGTGTCTATATGGGACCTCAGGTGCGGCGGCCAGGGTGCACTTCAGGGCTTGCACGGTGCAGACAAACCGTACAGCTGCTAGCGCATGCCCAGGAACGACCCAGATGTTGTAAGTGCCCTACATCTCCATGCCAAGTGCTGGGTCGGCTCGTTCCTAGGTATGCAGCTGTGGAGGTTCGTGACGCTGCCTCGACGTCCGTGTCTCGCCAGGGCTGCCCAGCTGACCTCGTGCATCAACCCGGCCGACGAGGAGGGTGACGTGGTGCCTGCGCTGGCGGCCGCCGGGCCCGCCACCGCCGCGTGCTGGATCGGCACGTCCTCGGGGGACCTGGCCACGGGCCACGTGGACGGCAGCGTGCTGGTGTGGGCCCTGCGGGGCCTGGACCCGGGGCCAGCGGACGTGATCAGCACGATCAGGTACGGCACGGCATGGCATGGCACACGTGTCAGCACGCGCACGCTTGCTCGGACGCTTGGTAGCATCTCACGGAGATCATACATATGCCAACCTCACAAGGTCCTTCTTCGCGCAAAGCAAGGTAGCCCCGACAGGCCTTGTACGTGACATTGCTGGTGGTACGATGCTGGTGGGTGCATCAGGGTTGCAACCCCAGCTTCGGGAGCTCACCTACTTGCTCGGTGATCCTGCCCTGCCCAACATAGTACTTCTAACTGACGCTGCAGGGTGGTCCCGGGCGCTGCCGAGCCGGTGCGCATGCTGCGCTGCGCGTACGGCGAGGTGGACGGGCTGCTGGTGCTGGGCGGCCAGGAGGTGGAGCAGCCTGAGGTGCTCACACTGGTGCCACTGGCGGGGGGCGGCAAGGTGGGCGCGGCTGCGAGGGGATGCTGCATGCCGCGTGCCGGTGGGCTGAGCTGTCAAAGCGGTGCGGGAAGCTTCGCTCATTATGTTATGGCACCCGCGTTGGCCTGGCTGAGTCATGACTGTCCACTTTGCGGCAGGGAGGCAACAACGGGGAAGTGTCCGAGGAGGACGCAGAAGAGGATGAGGACGAGGAGGATGACGAGGAGGAGGGGCAGGGCGTGCAGCAACGGCGGCGTGGGTTAGGCGCGGGCAAGGGGAGCAGCCAGGAGCAACCCGCGCCCTTCCGGCTGCCGTGGTTCGGCAACCTCATCGGCTTTTGCCTCGTGCCCGAGGGCGGCGCGGTGACGGGTGGGTGCATGCGGAGAAGGGAGGTTTTTGCTGTTGTCCAAGCACGTGCATGGGCATGGCCCGGAGGGTGCCTGCTGCTGGTCGCCGGGCGTGGCAGTACTGGACTCCCTTGCCAGCGTATGCGACAGTTTTAACTCGCCTTCCAAGGAGGGATCTGCTGCCAGCTGTCAGAGCACCTACCGGTGCAGTGCTGGATGGGAACCTGCTGCTGGTAGCAAGCGTGGCATTGTCCAATGCACTCGGCGGTCTCTGCGGCAGCTTTCTTGTCCGCTTGTCGTACGGCCCGCTCTGCCTTACCTATCCACTACTGCGACTCTTCATCCATCGGCACTGCATTTCCCTGCCCTCCAGGCTACGAGGACCCCGCGGCTGTGCTGCAGCTGGTGGAGGGCGGGCAGCTGGTGCTGTACCACCTGGGCGAGCGGCAGCCGCTCATGGTGGGGCCGGCCTTCCAGCAGCGCACGGGGATCAGCGTGGCGGACACGGCCATGGTGCCCGTGCGGAGGTGCGGGGGGCGGGGGCTATACGGGAAAGGAGGAGAACTGAGGCAGGAGCAGGGAGGAGTGTGGGCCAGCCCCCCTGGCCAGCCGCACAGAAGCAACTGCGAACGTAAATGCAAGGGCCGTTCCCACTTGTCCGGCGCCATATGGGTACAAGCGTTGCAAGCGCTGATACGTGGTCTTGCGCGTGCAAGGGCAGCTCGGCCAAGTTGACGCCTGCCTGCCTGCCAGCTCTCAGCCTTCCGTTCCCTGCCTTTGTCCCGCCTCTCCCTCCGGCCCCAGGCCCCCCGGCAGCACGGCCACCACCATGAGCCTCACGGCGCTGCGCAAGGTGGCGGCCGAGGCGGGCGAGCAGGACCCCAGCGGGGGGCTGCACGCCTTCGACTGCGGCCTGCCGCCGGAGCCGCCGCCCGACGCGACGTGGGGCGCAGTGTACTGCACAGGTGCGCTCCGCCAGGGCGCTGCCCCTCCCCTCTTTCTCCTGCTGCCCTCCTGCCTCATTTGTCTTTTGGCACTCGGGCACAGGCCAGACAAACGGTGGGTCGCTGCGTGTGTCCATTCAGTGGCCGCGGTTCTGGTACTGGCCGTGCTGCAGGCTACAAGGACGGCAGCGTGGCCCTGTGGGACGTGTTCAGCGGCACGCCGCGGCTGCTGTGCAGCGGGCCGGAGGGCGAGGAGGCGCAGGAGGCGGTGGGCGGCAGCGGCGCGGCGGTCACGTGCCTGTGCCTGTGCGTGGCGTGGCCGCTGGGGCTGGTGATCACAGGGCACCACAAGGGCGAGGTGCGCGTGTACCAGTTCAGCAGCTCGGAGCGCCAGGCGGACTGCGTCACGCTCAGCAGGTGGGCTCTGCGCGGGGCCCGGGCAGGGCGTTGCAGCGTGCGATCACCGCTGGTCCTGCTCTGCCCTGGTGGGAAATTTGGACGCTATGCTGAGGGCCATCGGCTTCCATCTGCGGTGGACCGGTAGCGCTCTTCAGTTATCCTGGTGTGTACCGCTGCGCGCAGCTGTACCTAGCCCAACACACGCATACCCTGCCCTGCCCTGCCCTGCCCCACCCCGCCGCCGCAGCGTCAACGTGGCCGGCACGCCGCAGCCGCTCTCGCAGCCCGCCGGCCTGCAGCTGCGGCTGCGCGTGCGGGGCGTCAACTCGGGGGACATCACCAGCCTGGCTTTCTGCCAGGTGGGGAAGGGGGGTTGGCCGACAGCAACCCGTCGTGCACGAACCAGCAAAATACACGGCAGCTCTCATGCCATGGTTCTTAGCAAGTGATTGCGCCCTACCCGCCCCCGTGCGCTGCGATAAAAAGCACCATCGCTGCAGTAGCTTACGTGCCTTTGTACCTCGTGTTCACGCTCGCACTCAGTTGGTTAGCGTAGCCCATGCCTACCCACCCGGCTGCAATCCATTCCTTCCCTTGCCCCCCAGACCATCCGCGCCATCGCGGTGGGCGACAAGGGCGGCGGCGTGGCGCTGGTCGACACGGCCCGGCCCGTGGTGCGCTGGTACGCGCTGCCGCTGCAGGGCGCGGTGCTGGGCCTGGCGCTGGCGCCCGCGCCGCTGCCGCCGGCCAGGGCGCGCGCGCCCGAGGTGGCGGGCGAGGAGGGGCAGGTAGGGGTTTACATGGCTTGGTGATTCAAACATTGGCAAGCTGCTTCGTTGCCCTCGTGCTGCCCTTTGCATACGATAGCTCAACATTGTAGCAGCAGCCACCGTGTCATGCGGTAGCAAGGCAGCTGACTGTGGCAGGTGTATTGAAACGTGTGTCCCTACAACCTCCCTCGCTGCCCCAAAATACAGCCCTACCACATGGTGTTCGTGTCCGACTCCAAAGGCAGCATCGGTGAGTGTACATTGATGCCCTTGTTGCCACCGTGTCCCTGTTTGCATGCGCCGGATCGTAATCGACAAGATACGCAGGCTCCACAGTCCACTTGCGCATCCCCCTTGTCCATCACCATTTACCCGCATTTGCCACCATCTCAGCCCCAGCCTCCCTTCTTGGCCTCCTCACCCGCCCTGCCCTGTCCGCCCTTGCCCACAGCCGCCCTGGACGCAGTCCGCGGTGGCTTCGTGGGCCGCGGCAACGAGCTGCAGCCCAAGAACACCTCCTACACCCTGGCGCTGGAGCTGCTGGACGGGGAGGGGCTGCCGCTGTGGTGCAGGCAGCAGCTGGGGGCGGGGTGCAGCGTGGCGGCGCTGACGGGGGCAGCAGCGGGAGCGGGCATAGGCCTGGTGCGAGCGGCGTCTGGGAGAGCGGCGGGGACGGGGAGAGGGAGGAGCGGCGACGGGAGCGGAGGCGGGAGATCAGGTGAGGTGGCGTGGTCGTTGGGTGAAAGGCCTGATGGGTGTACGTGGTAGTCGGTGCGTGATATGACAATGTGCTGGACCGCGTGGATGCGCCTGCAGGCAAGCGGCGCAGCCAGGGCGGGAGTTCTACGGGCGGGGATGAGGCGGATGAGGAGCTTGGCGACGTCGACGATGTGGACATCGACACGCTGCTGGCGCGAGCAGCAGCGCAGGTGGGCGGGGAACGCCGTGTATACAATCAGGCGCAATGCTAAGCATACTAGGTGCGGAAGCGGCGCCATAGAAAGGTGCATGTTCAGGTCTCACCGGCGGAGTTACTTATTGTGGATGTCACTTATGTTCGTGCATTGGCCATGTATTCACATTTGGTTCTGCTTGCAAACGAATGGGCCCCAGGATTAAATCCCCTTGCATTGCGCGGCACGGCCGCAGGTGGACGGCACGGGCGGCCGGCAGCGCAGCGGCAAGCTCACCAAGTCCTCCAGCCGCAAGGGCCAAGGGAGCTCACGACCGGCAGACGCCTACGACGACGACACAGGCAAGCTGCGACAGCTAACGTGGCCGCACACATGGCTCCACCTACACATCTTGCACCCTCCAGTCTGCATCCCGTCCCGAGTACCGGCATTTCCCGCCCACAACACCCTGTTTGAGACTTCTGGTTACACAACCTCTGCCTCCGACGATCACCTGCATCGGCACCCCACACCGCAGCGCGCAGCCTACACCACTGACCGCTCCTAACTGCTACCTATTCCTTACCGTACCCGCTACTACGTTTTCGCGTCACTAGTACTTTGTTACACACCCAACCCGCAGACGCCTCCGCCCCCGCGGCGCTGTCCAGCTGCCCCGATCCCCCCGCGCACATGGTGCTGCTGGTGACCGACCAGTACCTGCGCATCTACACCGCCTCCTCCGTCATAGCCGCCGACCGCTCCACGCACGCCAAGCGCCACGGCGCCTGCCAGCTGGTGTACGCGCGGGTGGTGGTGGCGGCGGGCGGGGCGGCGGGCGTGGTGGCGCTGGCGGCGGCGGAGCACGGCCTGGCAGTGCATGTGGGTGCTGGGTGGGTACCGTGGTGGAACCATGTAACAGCCGACGGGGGCGGCGCTGGACTTCGCAGTTGGTCCTGTTCCTGCTGGGCGGTATGCGTGCGACTTGCTAATTGCTATGGAATAGCAGCCGCCTGGGGTGCGTCAGACCGCTTCCCTAGGTGTGACGACGTCACATCCGGCCCCTGCCCCCTGCAGGTGTACGCGCTGCCCACGCTGGAGCTGGTGCACGAGGCGCCGCTGTCCGCCTCCACCGGCTGGTACTGGGACGTGCCGCCGGGCCACGAGCGGCGGCTGGGCCGCCTGGCCGCCACCAGCCGCCTGGGCCACCTCACGCTGCTGGGCCTCAGCCAGGAGCTGCTCACGCTGGGGCTGGCGGCAGGTGCGCGGGCGCGGGGCTGCGGGGCAGTGGACGGGGCAACGATTGTTGTTAGGCCAGCAGCCCGCCATTGTTGCTAGGCCAGCAGTTATGGAGCGGCTACAGAATGATAATGCTTGGGTCACCTGAAGGGTAGACTGGCGCGACAGCTACCTACGCAGAACAGAGGTGCACGCCAGAAGCTCAGGATTTCACACTTGCCGTGCTCAGATTCACCCTTCCAAAGTACAGTCCGGTTCCCTGCACGGCCGTGTTTCTGCCACAGGCCTGCCCCGTCCCCCGCCCCCCACCCGCCTGTTCGACGCCCCCCTGGCGGAGCAGAGCCTGGCCGCCGCCGCGCAGTACGAGGCGACCTACCTGGGCCCCGGGGGGCGGCTGGACAGGGCGGCGGCGCGGGCCAGCGCGGGGGGCACCGCGGCGGCGTCCGGCGGCGGGGCCCTGGAGCACCTGGGGGCAGGTGCAGGTGTCGGCCTGGAGAGCGACCCTGTGGGGCCGGGCCCGGGGCCGGAGCCGCAGTCGTCGGACGGCAGCCTGCCGGCGCTGGACGGTGAGAGGGGTGCATGGTTTGGGGTGCTGGGTTTCGCACAGCGGCTTATATGCATGAAGCTGCTGGCTACTGCACAGCTCCTTGCACCAGCACCCTTTGCTTGTCGTGCTGGTTTGGGCATTAGCCTACATGTCGTAATTCGCATACCCATTTTCTTCTGTTACTGGAAAGCTCCCCGCTTGGGACGCCTGTCCTCCCTACCCCGCAACCGCAGCCTCCCACTCCATGGTGCGCACCGAGGGCCGCCGCGTGGACAAGGGCCTGACCGCCCGCGTGGCGGTGGCGACCGAGGTGGCGGAGGTGGGCGTCAAGGAGGTGGCGGGCGCCGCCAAGGAGGCGGTGGCGGGCGCCGCCAAGGGCCTGGCGGGCAAGGGCGGGCTGGTGCTGGGCAGCGTGCTGAGCCGCGTGCAGGCGGGGCTCAAGACGGCGGTGGAGGAGACCACGCGCGGCGTCAAGGTGCTGGCCACCAACGTGGAGCGGGGGCTGGGCGGCATGGGCGGGGGCGCGGGCGTGATCGACGGGGCGGAGGCGGACAGGCTGGCGGTGCTGCAAGGTGCGCGGCGGGAACACGGAACAGCAGCACAGAGGCATAGTAACAGGGGAGGGTCGCCGTGTGGACGGGTTTTTCAAGGTGTTGTGCGCCAAGCCAGGGCTTTCCGCCCAGTGGTACCTTTTGCGGTGCATGCGAGGTTCAGCTCCGGCTAGACGGCGGCTGTGCGGCTGTACAGAGCCGCCCGTGTTGCATCCGCAAATCCTCTGACTTCCGCCTCTCGGCTGATTGTTCCCCGCCCTGGAAACCCTGCCCCCACCACGTTGCCCCTCCCGCAGCCACCCACCAGTCCACCCCGCGCTCCGTGGACTGGTACGCCTCGCAGCCCGACCTGGGCGCAGTCTTCTCCCGCACCGTGCCCGAGGACGACGCCACGCTGGAGCGACTGCGCAGGCGCAGGGCGGGGCCAGCAGGGGCGGGGGCTGGAACAGGGGCAGCGATGGGCGATGACGACGATGACGTCAGCCTTCTCAGCATTACGTAAGTCGCATGTCCGGTGGGGCTACTTTAACAGGCTCGAACCAGACGAGGTGCGATGACATGCAGTCCAGTTCGCTTGGCCGGGTCCAGGACACTGGCGGTCCGCTGGCTCCGGCTGGAAGAACGTGGTGCCTTACGGGACAACCCACCTTGGGTTATGGGTCCGCCCGACTGTGCGGTGCGCCTCCCTGCTGTGCTGTGCCGTATCGGATGCCGAACGTAGGAAGCGTCCCCGACTGTACTACTACATCACTATGTTCCCGCTTCCTATTGGCATTCTGCTTCCTCCGTTCCCCAGGGACAATGAGGACGATGAGCCGTCGCAGCACGGCGACGTATCCGCGCGGGCTGGCGGCGCCGCAGCCGCCAGCGCCGCCGCCGGCGGCAGCATGGCGCCAGGCCACCGGCGGCCGACCGCAGCCGCCACCGCTTTTGCTCCTGCGGCCGCACGGCCCACGGTGGCCCACGATGACGACGCTGCCAACAGGGCCGACCTGTTCGGTAAGCATTGCCTCCGACACATAAGCTGCCTAAACACAGCTTCATCTTTGCCTCATCTTACTCGGCTTGCTTTCTACACCCTGCACCATGTCGCTGCATGTCAAAAGCCCCTGCCATGCTGCCACATCTGCGCCTGCGTACAGGCGGCGCTGCGCCTCCCCGCCCCGCCGCCCGGCTGCAGCCCTACACCTCCGGCGGCGGAGGCGGCGCCCCCTCCTCGGGCGCCGGCGGCTTTGCTGAGCCCCGCACGCGCACCGCGGACGAGATTAAGCGGGCGTACGGCAGGGAGCCACGCGCCGCCAATGCACGGTGAGCGGACAGCAACGCACGGGCAACGGTTTGCCGTGTGGGGTATAACGTGTACATGCATCGGTATCTGCCGGTGTCTGAACCATTTGCAGGCCGGTCCTGGGCGGCCATTGCTCTCCACAAGCATGACGCTACGAGTTGAACTGCGTTGCACCCGTGTTAGAGTCCACATCTCGTGTCCTTTCGCAAGGCCCGCAAGAGAACCGTGTCCGCACTTTGCATGTAGCGCAGACCGAGTGACCAACGTCGTTTAGGAGAGCACCACATCACACCGCGTCTGCCTGCCCCTTACCATGTGTGAGCTGACAAGGCTTACCCATGTGCAATACGGTACCCCCCACTTCGCACGCCCGCAGCACCAACGAGGTGCGCCACGTTATGGACGAGAACATGAGCAAGCTGCACGAGCGGGGCGAGCGGCTGCGCAACCTGGACCAGAAGGCGGCGGACCTGGAGAGCAGCGCCATGGGCTTCGCGGACATGGCGCGCCAGCTGGCGGAGCGGGAGCGCAACAAGAAGTGGTGGCAGCTGTGATGTAAGCGATACGGCGTTCAGCCACGTTGAGCCCTGCCAGAGGATTAGCTGAAGCGGTAACAGCGAGAGTGCAAGGGAGCTTGAATGGAGTAGTTGGCAGCGGGTGTGTGGCGGGTGCGTGGCGGGAGATAGTTATCAAAGTAAGATACAGCGGCTGGCAATGGCCAAGGACTGCGTTATGAGCGGGGCGGCAGTCGAGGGGACAGTGTGGGCGCGGTATTCGGGACACAACAGCGCAGGGGCAGCTTAGGGCAGTGCACAAAGACCATTCATAGACACCCACCTGCCACCACTTTCTGACACCCGCCTCCTCCAGCAGGGCGCCTCATATTTGGCGGAGCCTTGCGAATGCATGCATTCGCAAGAGTGTGGATAATGCGATTGTAGTAGCGCGTTCCATGCCAGCGCAACGATAGTGAGGCATGCATAGGACATAGGGCATGGCTTGCGATACGATACAGGCAGGTATTACGCGCGGTCCTTTTCATGATGGACCAAAAAAGAATAGAAAAGACATGCTGGCCTGTTAGCCGTGATTTCTTTTAGGGACGGAGTGCGCAACCGGGCTTGTTGTGCTGTCACAACCAAGGGGCCCTTGCCACGCCTCTTCTATCCACCCTCTCCTTGATACCGTCCCAAGCTCCCAATAACCTTCACGACCGTTCCTGGTCAGTCCCATGGCATGGACATTGTGTTACTGTAGTGCAAGTCGTTCCGTGTTGTTCGTGGCGGGCGGTGGAAGCATCACTGGGTGACAGCAACTCATGCCTCCAAAGTAAACGTGAAATGCCCTTCTTTCAGAACAACAGTTGCCGCTTTCATTTATCAGTTGTGTACCAGAGCCCTTTAACCGCAAGTAACCGCCGTACTGGTTGGCGAAATTCCGCCCTTCCATTCCGCCTCTGCCACGTTTTCACTGTCTTCGAGTGTGCACAATATTTGCTTACAATAACAATTTGCTTACAATGCTGCTATAAGAAACAGTCAACGGTCACAGCAGCTTTATGGCAGCCTTTGCTTGACCCTCCTCTGCGTTCTCTGTGACACAATCTGTGCGTTATCTGTGACACAATCTGTTACGCAAGCTTCCTTATAGCCAAGCCATGACGACGTATGAGGGGGACGTGTTGGTCGTTCCCGACGATATGTTGGAACTGGTAGACAGTAGCGGTGAACTGCGCAGACTGGTCGACTGCTTCAGGATCGTCAACCCTGAGCAGCTGACGCGCTCGTTCAAAACTTCCGAGTGGACGACCTCAACCTTCAATGGGGTGGACCCTTTCATTACAGTGTCCACGGCTGTAGGCGCTGGCGGCACGGGGAAAACGACGGTCTCCTCTACTCTGGCCTATGACCGCGTGCTTCAGCACAAAACAAGCGCCCTCGTTATCAACGCCGACGCCCAGGCCAGCTTGGAGCAGCGCACACTCAGCAAGCTTATATATCGGCTGTACCACGATGACTGGGGGCTCTTCTTGGAGCTCAACGGTCTGCAGCCCTTCCTCAACAGCACGCAGCTGGGCGTCCCAACCAACCTCAAGGACAGCCTCCTGACCCTCTTCCGGTTGGGAGGGGAGTACAACAACCGCATATGGCCGCCGAAGGTGGTGTCTGTGGACCTCACAAGGCTACAGTCGAGCGGCTACGCGGACACATCAAGTAAGTTGCTGCGCTATACCACGCTGCCCTGTGTAAGGAGCCCCTCTGTCGCCAACTGCAACCGAACGACCCGGAAAAACGACCGGCATTTCGACAAACAGGAATGCTTCGTATCCTGTTTCATATATGTCAATATAATCAAGCGATTTTGCCACGAGGCGGACTTCGGCAAGCACCGAATCCACGCCGAAGCGCGAAGGCCGAATTTCACATAGCCTACACACAGCATCCTAACGCACAAAGCCGCTTCAGTCCTGTGAATTATCAAACCAAAACTATTCCTGAACCTCTCCCTGTGAAAGACCCACGTGGCACGAGTGCCGGTACGCAACAGCCGTATAAATGTACCCGTACTGAGGAACCAAAAGCACAGTTTGCTGGCCTGATTTGCTCTGTTGGCTGGCACGCTCGTTCACAGTCTGCCTGCCTTGCTTCCATGCTAGCTAGTGAAATCGTTTCAGATCGGTACGGCTTGACCGCGGCCAGTTGACAACCCAACGGCAAAAGAAGGACGGATGGTGCTAGTGAAGGTTGCGCAGATGCTCACATGCGTGCATTTGCAAGTGACTGTGCCATGCATACAGTCTCTGTTCATTGAACCTGTTCTGCCGCGTGGCTTGCCTGCGCAGACACGGCCCGCCTGTACGTGGTGCTCACGGACGAGGACATGGCCGACTGGGACCAGAAGCTGATTGAATCGAAGCTCCAGATGCCGGGCCTGGGTATGAGCGTGCAGAAGGCGTCGTTCGGAGCGTTCTGGGCGCTGGCCAAGGTAGGGATACAGCACTCTTAAACTCTTGACCAGCCAGTGTGCAGAGCAGCAGGCCGGCCGCAGTCACCTCTACCGCTCTGCACATACAGTGGTGTTGCTTGTACTAGTGGGAAAGGCTTGCACCAGCTTGCATCTGTTTGCGCATGTGCAAATGCATATATGAAACAACGCACCAAAGTGGCACAGCTGTGCGCTTTCGTACACACCTGCTTCTGCCGCAAACTTGGCGATTTTCCATACTCCGCATGTTCACATGTGTAGAGATGCGGTTGCGGGACCGGGATGCATAACCATATTCACATGTGTGCAGATCTCCGCCTACGTCTTCAACACGCCCTACATCTTCGTTGACCTGGGCCCCGGGAACGGCTGGTTCAACCGCACGGTGGTGTGCAGCGCGCACGGCGTCATCCTGCCGCTGATCATTGAGAGCAAGGCGGACATGACGATCAAGAGCTTCAGCCTCAAGATGCCGAAGTGGTGGGCCGATTGGGGGCAGATCAGGGTCACAGCGAACACACCGGACAACCCCTACCACGTGCCGGGGCACGTGCCCAAGCTGTTCGGGGTCGTCTTCTCACGCTTGGGCGCCCGTGGGGCGGTCCGGCCGATGAACGAGTACCAGCAGCTTATGCGCTGCTACCAGCGCATCACCGACACGCTCCTGCCGATGGCACGGGACCAGCGCATGGCCCTGGACAACAACCTGTACGACCAGAAAGTGCAGCAGATCATGGGCGTGGTGAGTAGCGTTGTATGTGTGACACACCGAGATGCCTACAAGCAGTAGCAGCAGGCACTGATAATCCTGCCGGTGCGCCTTGTGGGTAAGGGACAGCTTTTGGCATCCAGCTGGTGCCTTTGTGTGCTGATATGACTTGTTGTATGTAGTGGGCTGACCTGCCCGCTGTAATGCGCACACTCAGGAGCTACTTGCATATGCATGGGTTAATACTCGTGCCATATCTAACCCCTCACTGTCCTACACCCCTTCCTGTGCATTACACGATGGTGGCGCTACCGGCAAACAGCTGCACAACGCGAACGTCCAGGCGCTGGCCGGCGTGCCGCAGCCATGCAGGGGCGTCGTGGGCCTGCTGCGTGACTACGACGCACTGCAGCACATGTCGGAGCGGGAGTGCGTCCCCGTGCCCTTCCTGCGGGCGCACCACTTCAGGACCATGTCGGCCGCCGCAATCGACTACCAGGGCCCCAACATGCCCGAGAACGCGTACCTGGTGCCCGCTGGAAACCAGCCCCTTCTGGCGCTCAAGGTGCAAAACATCAACGACATGTGCCAGGTGTTCACTCAGGTGATCGACTACGAGCGGGACCGCCTCATAGTGCTGCAGCAACAGCAGCAGCAGCGCCAGGAGCAGCGCCAGGAGCAGCACCAGGAGCAGCACCAGGAGCAGCAGGGTGCTGCGGCACCGTAAGGGTGACGAGGAAGGAGCAGCGATCAGAGGCGCATCCCTGACAGCAAAGCAGGCGGTTCAGTGGCCACGGCTGGTCCTGGACCTGCTGCTTGCCTGGCGTACGTGTTGTTGGCGTGCGAGTAGCCTGTGAGGTGAAGCCCACGGTGGCGGTGGCTGCAGCATGTGTACTTGGCTGTGGGGCTGACGACTTGCAGGCGGAAGAGCTATGCACCGCCGCCTGACAGGCCGCCCACAGCCTGTCAGGCGGCGGTGCATAGCTCTTCCGCCTGCAAGTCGTCGGTTGGTTCTTTGTTCCTTGGCTGTCGAGCCGTGGTTTCTTTCGTTTCGGGAAGGCGGGGGTAGCCGCGCTGGCTCTGGTTCTGGTCTGGGGGGTTCGGGGGCGTGTTGTGCGTCGTGCTCTCTGGTGCACGCTCGCTTTGGCGTGTGGCTGGGTTGGTGCCTGGCGGTGTGCTCACGGCGCGCCTGGGTGGCGTCGCCTGGTGGTCGACTTGTGGTGCCGCGTGGCGCCTTGCTCGCGGCCGGCCCCGCCTCTGGCGACGGGGCCGGCCGTTATGCTTGCCTTACCTCTGTAGTGTAAGGTCCTAGTGCATGTGTACGTAGCTTGTGGACGTGAAGATAGTGCAAGGAGCAGTAAGGATTGGGTGGCCGCAACACTTGGGCCCTTGTGGTCTGCTTGGTCTGCCCTGCCTGCTGCCCGTGGCCCGTGCTGGTCTTTCTTGGTGTAGCGTGCGTTGGGGTCTCTCCTGCGCATACGAAACCAAACGCTCAGATTGGCAGCAGTATTGACGCATTGCACGAAACGTGAAGATTGTTGCAAGATGCTGCATACCATAATATACATTGAGTTGATACATAAGCGCGTTGCCTCAGCATTAACCTCTCGCAGCGTGCTCTCGAGCGCAGGCTGCTCTGCGGTTGAGACGGCGGGAGGTGCCAGAAGCTATCGGGTGTTCTGTGGGAGGCTGTGACCAGTGGGCACCTGTACTTGGCGTGTATTGCGGCCTGTACACGAGTATTGCATATCAGTGGTTATATTCTAGTAACATACCGGTATGGAAGGGGGGGTGGCGTATTTGGGTCCGTACGAGGGTTCAGCTTCACTGGTGCTGGGTCTTGGCGGCTGGAATAGGATTGCCTGCCGAGGTTTTTGCAGTGATTGCCGTCTCGTGCATTGGAGGACCAAAGATATCAGATGGTAGGACTGATGTCTGTGATGGGAGAGATTGATGACGCCAGAGTGACACCGTACGTACCCTTGGCATGAGAGAGGACTAAGACGGCACCGTGTGGTACCGACATACGGTACAATGCAGCGGCCACCCTGATAAACTCTTCGGTGAACAATGCCCTACAAGTGGCTTCGCGCCCACTGTAAACGCGAGAGAGAGACTTTTGGACTTGTGCGGTTGTGCCTTTGTTATCCCTTTGGCCCGGCATAGGAGCAACAGCCCGAAACAGCCTAAGCGACACGTAGGGTCAGCCGTGCCCCCGTGTCCCCCTGCCCGCCTCGGAAGCAGCCTAGTACCGGGCTCACTCCCTTTCCCCGTAGCTATCCCCTATCTCGTAAAAACTTCCTTTTTCTTATCAAAGTTCCCTCTTCTTCGGTGTCCAAGCAATTCCGCCTATCCTCCAGCGTTGAGGATCTGTAGTTGGTTGGCCACTGCAGCTTGTGTATTAACACGTACCGGTATAACCGTGTGCTTGCCTTTGTCAGTCAGTCAGTGTTACTCCACGAGGGTTCAATAACCCAAAGTAACCCTCCGCAACTGTAACGGCCCGTGTATGCTTGCCTTCGGCATAGGTCAGTCAGTCAGTCAGTCAGTGTTACACGGCGAGGGTTATTAACCCTCCGCAAATGCAACGACCCATGTACGAGCCGGAGGCTCAAGGGTCTCCATGCGTGGAACCAAGAATGTTTTGTCTCTTAGACCAAATCTGCGATAGCAAACCTGCTAGCTTCACCTGATCACCTTCTAACATCAA
>VFQN01001654.1_pt1 | contig 36565 bp, 37 predicted proteins | sample 3512371 | NCBI WGS metagenome assembly VFQN01 (sample SAMN10412370, study PRJNA504923) | tailings metagenome | isolation source: Replicate 2 from Balatoc abandoned mine | place: Philippines: Itogon, Benguet | collected 2017-08-28
TGCCGGCGGTGTCGTGGAAAAGAAACTGATGCCCATCCCAGGTGAGAGGCACAGATATGGTGTCGCGGGTGATGCCGGCCTCGGGTCCGGTCAGCAGGCGCTCCTCGCCGAGCAGCCGGTTGACAAGCGTCGACTTGCCGGCATTCGGGCGGCCGACCACAGCAACCCGGATCGGGCGCGCGGGCCGCGCATCGGTGTCCGGCTCCGGATCGTCTGACTCCGCAGAAGATGGCCGATGATCGAAGACGCTCTGCAGAGCATCGTACAGATCAGCCAGTCCTTCGCCGTGCTCCGCGGACACCGGTATCGGTTCGCCGAAGCCGAGCGCATAAGCCTCCATCGCACCCGCCGCGCCGGCTTTGCCTTCGCTTTTGTTGGCAATGAGAATGGTGGACTTGCCGGATTTGCGCACGAGGTCGGCAAATCCTTCGTCAGCGGGCAATAATCCGGCCCGCGCATCGATGACGAACAGGATCGCATCTGCGTCGGCAATCGCCGCCTTGGTTTGGGCAAGCATGCGCCCCGCCAGACTTTGCGGCGCGGCGTCTTCGAGGCCTGCGGTGTCGACCAGCGTGAAGGACAGATCGCCGAGCTTTGCTTGGCCTTCGCGACGGTCGCGGGTCACGCCGGGCTGGTCGTCGACCAGCGCGATGCGCTTGCCGACCAGGCGGTTGAAAAGCGTCGACTTGCCGACATTCGGGCGGCCGACAATGACGACGGTGGGAATCATGAGGCGATCTTAGCTGCGCGCTCCGTCAGGTGCGCGCTTTTCCGCTCAGCGCGTAAAAGTTCCCGCCGCGGGGGGCGCTGGCCAGGCGCCGGCGGCCGGGGCTTGCTGTTGTTGCGGTTGCTGCTGGGCCTGCGGCGCCGGCCAAGCCCCTGAAGACTCCGACTGAGCCTGACGCGGCGCCGGCTGCGCGGCGCGAGGCGCAGGCTGTGCGTCGGCATCGGGATTGGATGCCGGACGCGGCCGCGCAACCTTTTTCGGTCGCGGCTTGGGCTTTTCCTGTACCTGCGGTGGGGGTGCGGGTTCGGGCTGCGCGGCTTGCGGAGCCAGAGACGGATCCTGCGCGGCCTGATTTGCCGGATTGCCCCGAATCATCTCCGGAGGGATGCCTTGCGTTACGCCCGGCACGCCTTCCGGAAAAACATCGCGGCGATCACCGGGAAGCTTTTTCTTGCCGTCCGGAAACCAGGTCGACGGATCGAGATCGAAATTCCCGCCATTGGCGCAACCGGACAAGCCGAGACCCGCGCAAAGCGCAGTCACCACAAGCATAGACCGGCGCGCCTTCGCCATCGCTTAGCCCTTTGCTATTCCGGCGAGGAGAAGGATCGCCTCCACGCGCGCGCGCATCTGCGCCGGACTTTCGGCGTCAGAGGCGATAAGGTCCGACCAGCGCTGCAACGCGGTCTTGTCGCCGGCGCGGAAGGCAGAAAGCGCCAGTAACTCACGCGCGGAATGCCGGAACGGCCGTCCGCTGCCAGAGACCGGCTCAAGTCGCTTCTCCATGTCCGCAAGCGACGCGGTGTCGACCTGCAGCAGCCCGGCACGAATCGCTGCAAGATCGCGGAAGCGCTGATCGAAGCTCGCATCGGCAGCAATCGCGTCGAACTGGGACGCGGCGGCGGCGCGGTCGCGCGGGATCGCGGTCTCGGCCTCGCGCAGGCGTGCCAGGACGCGATAACCGCGATTTCCGTCGGCGGCGATCTTGGCGAAATCCTTCTCGGCTTCGGCAAAGTTGCCGGCCTCGACCAGCGCGGACGCTGCCTCGAATTGTGAACCGAACTCCGCAGCCCGTTGATTTTGATAATATTCCCAGCCGCGCCAGCCGGCGACACCCGCGACGAAAAGTACAACCAGAATCAGGATATAAAGCCCGTACTGGTCCAACAGCCTTTTCAGGCGTTCCTTGCGGACTTCCTCATCGACTTCGTGAAAAATATCGGCCAAGCGCTTGTCCCCAGACGGTTCTTCGAGCCCCATAGCCGTCGGCTCAGAGGGCGGTGCCGTAACCTAGCGATATGGCGCAGGCAAGGCAAAGCCCCCTTATCCCCTTCCGTAATCGTCGTAAAAGCCTTCATCCTCGGCCGCGAGCATCGCGGTGGAGGGCACGAGCAGCCTGATCTCGCCGTTCGTCGAAAATCGTGCCCTTCCGCGAGCTCCCGCTAGCGGGGGGCCCGCAACTCACGCCCGACCGCCTTCGCCACCCAGGCTTCCGGCGACATCTTGTCGGCAGCAGCCTTGGTATTGATGGTGGCCGCCACGCTCGGCGCGAACGGCACATCGAGGATCACGGCGTCCGCGCTTTCGAGCGAATAAACCACTCCCACCATGCGGCTGGCGAAACTGCGCACCTGCGCTCGCTTCTGGTCGTCAGTCAGCGCGCTGTTGCGCGCGACGGTCGGGCAATAGGACGAGATCAGACTATCGACCAGGATCGCGTTGCTGACACCCTGGGCCCGCAGCGTCGACACCGCCGCATTGAGCTTCGAGACATCCGCCAGCGCATCGCCCGCCGGAATCGCGGCGGCGATCGCCTGATCCTGTGCCGGGCTGGCGCCGACCGACTTCTGCGGACAGACGAACGCGGCATTCGCGGTCACCGATCCGCATACCAAAAGCGACGAGATGGTCGCAGCAAACAAAGCCTTTCGCACCGTCATGCTCCTCGGGTTTTCCTGACTATCGGGGCGGCATCTGAGCGGTCGAACCTTAAAAAAGACCTTTGACGGACAATTCCGTCACGACGCTTTCGCATATTCGCACGGCCGAATGCGGGCCTATCGCCAAAGCTCCCGCGTGGCGATCCGCGCGCCCTCGACCAGCGACCGCAGCTTCGCCCATTGAATCGATGGGTGAACACGCCGGGCGAACGGCCCCTGGGCGAAGCCGCAATCGGTGCTCGCGATTACGTTTTCACGACCGACCAGTCTTGCAAGACGCACAATGCGCTCCGCCACCAGTTCCGGATGTTCGACCACATTGGTCGAATGGCTGACCAGACCGGGCACAAGTTTGCGGCCGGCCGGCAGCTTCACGGTTTCCCATACGCGCCATTCGTGCTCGTGGCGGGGATTGGCCATTTCGAGCGAATAACCGCCCACGCGAACCCGCAGTACCAGATCGACAATATCCTTCAGGGCCACGTCGTTGGTGTGCGGCCCATTCCAGCTTCCCCAGCACAGGTGATAGCGGCTGCGCTCTTCGGGAATCCCGCGCAAGGCATGGTTGGTCGCCTCGATGCGAAGTTCGGCCCATTTGCGATAATCGTCGAGCGACGCGGGCGGCACCATCACATCGTAAGTCGAGGTGAGGAAAGCATCGTCGATCTGCACGATGAGGCCGGCCTCGACCACCATCCTGTATTCCACATTCAGCGCATCGGCGATCGCGAACAGAGCGTCCTCTTCGCTCTTGTAAAACTCGTCGGTGCGCGCGGGCGCGACACTGGCCGGCGCCACCACCGGCAGGAACGCAGATCGCGCGCCAGCCTTCGCGGCCGCCTGCTTGATGTCGTCAATGTCGCGTTGCAAAGCTGCATGACCTGTATAGGCAATCGGGCCGGTGATCGCCGACGCCCGAAACTTAGACGCCTGCTTCCCCATCCCGACGACGCCTTTTTCGGCCTCGTATTCGTCATAAAAGTCCCTGAAGTCGCGCCGGTCCTTGCCGACCACCGACTTCGGCGCACCGCGCGGATCCTCTCGCTCCGAGAATCCGCTCAATCGCTCGAGGACGTATCGCGACCAGCTGATGGTCTTGCCGAACTCTCCGTCGCTGACGATGTCGATACCGGTCTCGACCTGGCGACGCACGACCTCCTCCACCGAGGCCCGGAGGCATTCATCGAACGCTGCCTGATCATAGGCTTCGCCGCTCTGCTGTTTCAGGAGGAAACCTATCAGCTCCGGTGGACGGATCAGGCTGCCGACATGTGTGGTCTCGATCGCTTGCGGCATCGTCGAACCTCCCCGTTGCCCGTTCTTTGAAAGCGAGCCTGTTGTCGGATCGTACGGATGTACCCCGAGATTCGAAAGTCTGCGTTGTCAGCGTTGCGTGAGCGCTTCCAAAACTGACAACGCTGCGGTGATGCGCGCCTCCGACGGCACGCTCTTGTTCGCCAGCACCACAATGCCGATTGCCTCTTTCGGCACGAAGGCGGCATAGGCGCTGAAGCCCGCAGTGCCACCGGTCTTGTTGAACAGCGTGGGGCCCGCAGGCATGCGTGGCGGATCGAGCCGCGTCACGGCGTTGGGCTTGAAAATCATGTCGTTGGAATTGCCGGCCAGCAACCGCTTCAACGCCACAGGATAGGGATACTGCTCCCACCCAAAGCCCTGCACCATTGGGCCGACCGTGAAATACCCGACCTGCGTCGTCTCGACCGCGCGCCGCATCGGCGGTTCGAGGGCGTCCGGTCTGATGTTCGTCTCGACGAAGCGGAGCAATCCGGCCGCGGTGCATTTCAGTCCATAGGCTTCGGCGTCGAACACCGCCTGCCCCATGCGCCGCGGCGTATTGCCTTTGTACCCCTGCGCATAATCCTGCGCGCGTGCCGACGGCACCCGAATGAAGCAATCCTTGACGCCGAGCCTGGGCAGCAGGGTGTCCTGCATGAGCGCGGAGAAATCCGACTGCATGGCAAGCGCGGTGAGATGACCGACCAGCCCTGCACTCGGATTCGAATATTGCCGGACCGTGCCGACAGGAGCGTTGATCTTGAACGCCGCGAGGAAGGCTTCCATCTCGGCATTGGTCTTTATCGCGTTGGGAAGATGCAGCGGCAAGCCGGTGGTGTAGGTCCCGAAATTCAAGAGCGTCGCTGCATCGAGCGCGCTACCGCGCAAAGCCGGCATGTAGCGTCCCGGATGATCGAACAGCGACATCCTACCCAGCGCCTGCGCATAACCCGAGAGCGTCGCGGTGAACATCTTGCTGATCGAACCGATCTCGAACAGCGTGTCGGCATTCACCGCAGCCCTGGTCTCTTTCGACGCAACGCCGAAATAAAAGAAGTGCTGGCGGCCACCGGCGGTGACGCCGACCGCCATGCCAGGCACGTCGTGTTGCTTGAGGACCGGCTCGATCGCGCGATCGACAGCGGCGCGAATCCTTTCCGAATCCTCGGAAGCGCGCAGCGCAATCGGCGTGCAGCAGGCAACGACAAGCGCGAGCGCGGCGGCAAGCCTTGCGATGATGGTCACACGGTTTCCGTCCTCTTAACGGAAGATGGTCTTGTCACCCCATCCGGACGGCAGGGCCCATTCAATCGCGATGATACTGTTCGTCGCTGACGTGCTCCAGCCAATCGACGGCCTTGCCATCCTGCGCCTCCGCGATTGCAATGTGGCTCATCGCGGTTGTCGCTGTCGCGCCGTGCCAATGTTTTTCGCCGGGCGCGAACCAGACGATGTCGCCCTGCCGGATATCTTCTTTCTTGCCGCCGTCGACCTGGACCCAGCCGGCACCCGATACGACGATCAGGGTCTGCCCCAACGGATGGGTGTGCCACGCAGTGCGGGCCCCGGGCTCGAAGGTGACGATACCGCCGCCAACACGCGCGGGGTCCGGCCGCTGAAAGCGTGCGTCGATGCGGACGGACCCGGTGAAATATTCCGCCGGTCCCTTCTGCGACGGCTGCGACCCGATACGGGCGATCTCCATGACTCCGCTCCTTTGTCTTGATACCCGGCGGTATCAAACCTTCTTCTTCATCCCGTACACATGATCCGGCCCCGGGAAGGCGCGCGAGCGCACTTCGTCGGCATAGCCCTTGATCGCGGCCTCGATACCGGGACCGAGATCGCCGTAGCGCTTGACGAATTTCGGCACCCGCGGTGACAGGCCGAGCATATCCTCCAGAACCAGCACCTGCCCGTCACAGGCGGGGCTCGCGCCGATGCCGATCGTCGGGATTGCAATCTGACCCGTAATCTTGCGCGCAAGCGGCTCGGCCACCGCCTCGATCACCACCGAGAAAGCGCCCGCCTCCGCGACCGCCTTTGCATCTTCCTCGATCCGTGCCCAGTCGGCCTGCTCGCGGCCCTGAGCCTTGAACGAGCCTATGGTGTTGATCGCCTGCGGCGTGAGGCCAACATGCGCCATGACCGGCACGCCGCGTTCGGCCAGAAAACGGATGGTCTCTGCCATGCGCACACCACCTTCGAGCTTGATCGCGCCGCAGGTGGTTTCCTTCAGCACGCGCGCGCACGACGCAAAAGCCTGCTCCTTCGACTGTTCGTAGGAGCCGAACGGCATATCGACCACGACCAGCGCGCGCTGGCTTCCGCGCATCACGGCATGACCCTGCAGGATCATCATGTCGAGCGTCACCGGAATCGTGGTTTCCAAACCGTGCATCACCATGCCGAGCGAGTCGCCGACCAGGATCACATCGCAATATCGGTCGACGAGCCGCGCGGTATGCGCGTGATACGAGGTCAGCATCACGATCGGGTCGCCGCCCTTGCGGGCGCGGATATCCGGCGCTGTCAGACGCCTGATCTCTTGCTGGACGGACACTGGCACATACTCCCCGGCGGTCGCAAAGCACTGTCGAAAGCGAGGTACCGGATCGCAACGCAGATGGGAAGTGCCACACCCGCGCGCCTGCAGTGCGTGTTCTGCCGGTTCCACGAAACGTTAACGGCGGGATGTTACAGTTCTGCTGGCGCACAAGACGGCGCGGGCCACTCAGCAGAAAGCATGGGCCTTCGCGCCGCCGCCAAGGGAGCGTACCGCGTGACCAATCTTTTCGCCCGCAAGTCCTTTGCCGAGTTGACGCGGGAGGCTGACAGCGCCGGCTCCGGTGCGCTCAGGCGAACATTGTCGGCCTCGAGCCTGGTCGCACTCGGCGTTGGCTGCATCATCGGCGCCGGCATTTTCGTCCTGACCGGAAATGCCGCAGCGACCAATGCAGGCCCTGCCGTCTCACTGTCCTTTTTGCTGAGTGCGTTCGTGTGCGGGCTCGCCGGCCTCTGCTATGCGGAAATGGCATCGAGCGTACCCGTCGCGGGCAGCGCTTACACCTATTCCTATGCCACGCTCGGGGAAATCATCGCCTGGATCATCGGCTGGGATCTCATCCTCGAATATGCGTTCGGCGCGACCGCTGTCGCAATCGGATGGTCCGGCTATGTCGTGAGCTTCATGCAAGGCGTCGGCATGCCGATCTCGCCGCGGCTTGCCGCATCGCCTCTGGCCTATGACGCGACGACAGGCGCCTGGTCATTCACCGGCGCACTGATCAATCTGCCTGCGGTGCTCATCGTCGCGGGCATGACGGTGCTGCTGATCGGCGGCACAAGCGAGTCCTCGCGCGTGAACAATGTCATCGTCGCGATCAAGGTGACGATCGTCGTCCTCTTCATTGTCGCCGGCGCATTCTATTTCGACACCAGCAACTGGGTGACCCCCGCCAATCCGAAGGGCAATTTCATTCCACCGAATGAAGGTGACGGTCTGTTCGGCTGGAGCGGCGTACTGCGGGGCGCGGCGATCGTGTTCTTTGCCTATATCGGCTTCGACGCGGTTTCGACCGCGGCGCAGGAAGCGAAGAATCCGCGCAGGGACATGCCGATCGGCATTCTCGGCTCGCTGCTGGTCTGCGCGGTGCTCTACATGCTGGTTAGCCTGGTGCTCACCGGGATCGTGCCTTACGACAAGCTCAACGTCGCCGACCCGATGGCCGTCGGCATCGACGCGACCGGGCTGACATGGCTGCAGCCATTGGTGAAACTCGGCGCAGTGCTCGGCCTCACCTCCGCTATCCTGGTGCTGTTGCTCGGTCAGGCCCGCATCCTGTTCTCGATGGCCAATGATGGGCTTCTGCCGGCCTGGGCGGCGAAAATCCATCCGCGCTTCCGTACCCCTTACGTGAGTTCGCTGCTGATCGCCGCGATCGTCATGGTGCTGGCGGGGACGCTTCCGATCAACATGGTCGCGCAGCTTGTCTCGATCGGTACGCTCATGGCATTCGCCATCGTCTGCATCGGCGTCCTTGTGCTGCGTGTGCGACAGCCAGACATGCCGCGAGCCTTCAAGGTGCCCGCGATCTGGATCGTCGCTCCGGCCGGCGCGCTGAGCGCGGTGTTCCTGATGTTCGGACTTCCGGCCGCAACCTGGTGGCGGCTCGTCATCTGGGGCGCGATTGGGCTTTGCGTGTATTTTCTCTACAGCATGCAGCGGAGCCGCCTCCGCAAGAGCGAAGCGCCTGCGCCTGCCGTCGGTCTCGTCGGCAGCGCCGTGCGGTCGGACGCGTGACGGCCTAGCCGCTCGCGCCGCGCCGCGCGGCGCCGAGCAGTTCGGATGGCTTTTCGCCGAACTCCTCGCGAAAATATTTCGAAAAATGTCCCAGATTGCCGAAGCCGCACGCAAATGCGACCTCGGTAACAGTCGTCACCTTCTCAGGCCGCGACAACATCAGACGGGCGCGATGCAGCCTGACATTGCGCAGGAATTCCATCGGCGAATAACCGCGGCTGCGCCTGAACTGATGAAACAGGCTGCGCACGCTGCATTCGCAAAGCTCACTCAACGCCTCGATCGAGATCGGACGATTCCAGTTGGCCTCGATGTGATCCTCCGCGCGCCGCACCTGCCACGGCGCGGCTGCGGGCGGCTCAATGTTCAAAAGGTGCGAGTGGTCGTGATCGTTAGCGAGCAGAAATAGCACGATGGCCCGCTGCTCCAGTTCGGCCATGATCAGCGGAACCGCCGCGACTTCATCGCATCGTTGGGCAAACTGCGCCGCGAGCTCGCGCAGTCGCTTCGCAGCGGCTTTGCGGAAGTCCGTCGCGCCGGTGAAGCGCGGCGGCGCATCGATCCGCAGCCCGGTCAAGGCGGACAATGTTGAAACGACCGCCTCCGGATCGATCAGAAAGGCCAGGTGCTCGAACCCCGCATTGAACGTCAGTTCGATCCGCATCCCCGGAGACAGCACCCCGCCCGTCCTGTCACCGACGCTATGGGCCCGGCTACCGGTCGCCTGCTGACCCGCGCCTTTGACCGGAAGGCCCTGCGTATAAAATTTCACGTCGGAAAAGGTCGCGTGGATGCCCGCGCTGTATGCGCCATGCATGATGCCGATGCGGCGAAATCTGCGAAAGCCGACGCTTGCCCGGAACGGCTGATCGGATTTGCGGTCGGTGATGACGTCGAACGATGAATCCGCGAACAGGCGGGTAATGCCGTCGCAGAATCTTTCGATTGTCGTCGCTTCGATGAAGGGACATGCACTCAGCGGAGTTGAAGCTGGCGCAATATTGCTGCAGCGCACGGCGCGGTTGGTGGGCATGATGAGAGCTTTTGAAACGTCGCGGACGCTAGCGGATTTTCGGCGTGCCTGCGCTACCTTTCACAAGCAATTGATCCGTCTCAATTTTTTAATCCGGACGTCAGCGCGCTATTGCACAATTTGAGTAGCCGGGCGGACGCCGCTTGGGATAGCGGTTTGCGACAGGCGCGCCGCCGATTCAACCGAACGGAAGACCGGTTCTGCCAGATACCGCGTCCGGAGAGCATTATGCGACGATTGATCCTTCGCCTTGTGACTGCGTTAGCCGTCGCCTGCACGCCGGTTGTGGCCACCGCGCAGCCGAAGCCTGGTCCGGCGCCGTCACCGCAAACGCAAGCCAAACCGTCCGGCACAACGCCCAATATCATCTTCATCCTGGCCGACGACCTCGGCTGGAAGGACGTCGGCTTTCACGGCTCCGACATCAAGACGCCGAATATCGACCAGCTCGCCGAGACCGGGCTGAAGCTCGAGCAGCTTTACGCGCAGCCGATGTGCACGCCGACGCGGGCCGCGCTGATGACCGGCCGCTATCCCATGCGATACGGCCTGCAGACATTGGTCATTCTCCCCGACCAGACCTATGGACTTCCAACCACCGAACGTCTGCTGCCGCAGGCCTTGAAGGACGCGGGCTATAGCACCGCCCTGATCGGAAAATGGCATCTCGGCCACGCCAAGCGCGAATACTGGCCGCGACAGCGCGGGTTCGATTATCACTACGGTCCGCTGATCGGCGAGATCGACTATTTCACGCACGAGATGCACGGCCAACGCGACTGGTACCGCAACAACCAGCCGCTGAAGGAGCAGGGATACGTCACAACTCTGCTGGGGCAGGATGCCGTCCGGGTGATCGGTGCACACGATCCGAAGAAACCGCTCTTCATGTATCTGGCCTTCACGGCGCCGCACACGCCCTTCCAAGCGCCGCAAGCCTATCTCGATCGCTACAAGCACATCGCCGATCCGCAACGCCGCGCCTATTCGGCGATGGTCACCGCAATGGACGATCAAATCGGCGCGGTGGTGCAGGCGCTCGACAAGCGCGGCATGCGCGACAACACCATCATCGTATTCCAGAGCGACAATGGCGGCACGCGCTCGACCTTGCTTGCCGGGCAGATCGAAACCAAGGGTGCATTGCCCGCCGACAACGGTCTCTTCCGGGAGGGCAAGGGCACGCTTTACGAGGGAGGCACCCGCGTTGCTGGCTTCATCAACTGGCCGGGCCACATCAAGCCGGGCGTCGTGGACCAGCCAATTCATGTCGTGGACTGGTTTCCAACACTGACCGGCCTTGCAGGCGTGAAATCGCATGCGGGACTGCCGCTCGACGGCCTCGACATGTGGCCGACGCTGAGCGAAGGCAAGCCATCGCCGCGGCAGGAGGTGGTTTACAACATCGAGATGTTCCGTGGTGCGGTCCGCCAAGGCGACTGGAAACTGTTCTGGCGCACCACGCTTCCCTCGAAGATCGAGTTGTACAACATCGCCAAGGATCCTTCCGAAAAGAGCAATCTCGCCGATCAGAATCCAGCGCTGGTCGCGGACCTGCAACGGCGCATCCTCGGACTGTCCAACGAGATGGCGAAGTCGCTGTTTCTGAGCGCGACATTCGAGGCGATAAAATCCAACCCGGGCGGCCCGATGGCGCTGCCGAACGAGGACGCGTTCTACGACACCGACACACCGTGACGGAAAATCGCGGTTGCAAATCGGCATCGGATGATAATCTGCGGGCCAATCAACCCTGCCCGCCGATCGTCACGAGTGACCATGACCCAGCACCGCCTCGATGCCTCGCCCGACACCGTTCATTGGGGCCATTTCACGTCGTCGCTGCCGCCGGCTCTGACGATCGACAGCGGCGATACCATTACGATGACGACGGTGTCAGGCCTGCCGAGCCAACTCCCTTCTGACGGCGCATACACGATTGCGCCCGCCTTGACTGCCATTCACGGCGCGGTCGAACGCAAGATGGGGCCGCACATCTGCACCGGCCCCGTTGCCATCCGCGGCGCACAGCCGGGCGACGTGCTGGAGGTCCGCATCAAGGCCGTCGGGCTCCATGACGACTGGGGCTACAACATGATCCGTCCGGGCTCGGGCGCGCTGCCCGATGACTTCGCGCAGGAGCGGGTCATCCATATCGGCCTCGACGCGAAACGGATGACGGGCCGGCTGCCCTGGGGCCTCGAGATCCCTCTGCGACCGTTCTTTGGCGTGATGGGCGTTGCCCCGGCGCACTCCGCCGGTACTGTCTCGTCGGTTCCCCCCGGACGTCACGGCGGCAACATCGACAACAAGGAACTGGTGCCGGGCGCAACCCTCTATCTGCCGGTCCACGTTGAGGGCGCGCTGTTTTCGGTCGGCGACGGACACGGCACGCAGGGCGATGGCGAGGTCTGCCTGACGGCGATCGAGACCGGACTGATCGGCACCTTCGAATTGCACCTTCACAAGAATCGCGCGCTCGAATGGCCCTATGCCGAAACCGACACACACCTGATCACCATGGCGTTCGATCCCGATCTCGATGCCTGCGTCACGATTGCGCTGCGCGACATGATCGCCGCCATCTGCGCACGCACGGGCCTGTCGCGTGAGGATACCTATACGCTCTGCAGCCTCGCCGCCGATCTCCGCATCACCCAGGTGGTCAACCAGAGCAAGGGCGTGCATGTGATGATCGAGAAACGATATCTGGCGGCCTGATTGGCAATCCAGGCGGCGAAACTATCAGCAACGTGAAGCAAGACCGCATTCGGTTGTTCAGCGATCTGCCGCTGCGCCCTGTCGGATCAGGGTGAGCCTTGACGCAACGGGACCGCCGGTCTCCCGTAGCGCGATTGCGCAAGCGTTGGGGCCCGGCATACCCTTCCCAAGGGCCGACGACGATTCGGCAGACTCTCGCAATGAGCGCCCGGCGGCATCCACATGGTTCAATAAAAATGCGTCCGTCCCCCGACCGGGCATGGTAAGAGACCAAGGGGGCGGTTATGGGGCTGTCTGGACATGTTCCAGTGAATGCGAGCGGGGCGACGCTGGCAGGCCTGCCGGGATCAGCAATACAAGGCCGGGGCTGAGGACAAGTGATGATGAGATTCGCAGCGCTCGCAATTGCCGGCGTTCTCGGCGCGTTCGCGCCTGCCCAGGCGCAGGACTGGCCGGCAAAGACAGTGCGTATCGTGGTGCCGTTCGGTCCCGGATCTACACCGGACATCGTCGCGCGTCTGCTCGCGGAGCAACTTCAGGCCAAATACAAGAGCTCAAGCTTCGTCATCGAAAACAAGACCGGCGCCGGAGGCAACACCGGCACCGACGCTGTAGCCAAGGCTGCACCGGACGGCACGACCATCGGCGTCTCGATCGGCGGACCGCTCGCCATCAACACGCTTCTGTTCTCGAAGCTGCCTTACGATCCGCAACATGACATCGCTCCAATCACCCAACTCGTCACCATGCCAAGCGCGCTCGCCGTGCATCCCGATCTCGGCATCAAGACCGTCCCTGACCTCATCGCGTTACTCAAGAAGGAGCCGGGCAAATACAATTACGGCTCGATTGGCAACGGCTCGCTGTCGCATCTGACGATGGAAGCGATTGCGCAGAACAGCGGCGCCAGGATGGTTCACATTCCCTATGCCTCGTCTCCGGCCGCGATGACCGCGCTCGTGCGCGGCGACGTCCATATGGCGGTATTGCCCGCGATTGCGGTCACGCCGCAGTCGGATATCGGCAAGGTGAACCTGATCGCCGTGTCGTTGCCGAAGCGATCACCGTATCTGTCGAATGTACCGACGCTGAAGGAATCCGGCATCGACGTCGAGGCAGATACCTGGATGGGGCTGATCGCGCCGGGAGGCACGCCAAAGGCGCTGATCGAAGCCATAAACCAGGACGTCACCGAGGCATTGAAAAATCGTTCCGTGCGAGACAAACTCGCCACGCAATATATGGAGCCCATCGGCAATAGTCCGGTGGAGTTTCGTGCCGTGATCGATAGCGAGATCACCCGCTGGTCGCCCGTGATCAAGGCAGGCAACGTCAAGATCAACTGAACCGCGGCGCGCAGGCATGGTTTTCACCCTCGCTTTCGTTATGTGGACTGCGGTGCTCTCGGCCGCATGGTGGGGACCACGGCGTCTCGCGACGTGGAGTTTCGGGCTCGCCCTGGTGCTGACCATCGCCCTGTTCGTGCATCACGTCACCGACCCGCTCACATTGTCGTTCTGATATGTACTCGCGCACGCTGGTCCGAACGCTCAACACGCTTTCGCTTTACGCGTTGAGCGCAGCGCTGGTCGCGGGCTTTGCGATCCAGTATTCGCGAAACGAGCTGCCGTGTCCGCTGTGTCTGCTGCAGCGCATCTTCATGTGCGCTCTGGCCATCGGGCCGATCCTCAACCTGCGCTTTGGCCCACGCCCTTCGCATTATGCATTGTCGATGCTGGCAGCCGTTGCCGGCGCGGCCGTGTCGGCACGGCAAATCCTGCTGCATATCCTGCCGGGAGATCCAGGCTACGGCACCCCGGTCCTCGGCTATCATTACTATACGTGGGCGTTCGCGCTGTTCCTCACCGCCCTCGTACTGCTGCTACTGGTGCTGATGGTGGACAGCCAGTTCGACCGGATCACCCCCGAACCGCGGCCGAGCGCCGCAGCGAAACTCGCTGTCCTGCTTGCGATCGGCCTGACTGCCGCCAATATCCTATCGACATTGGCGATCTGCGGTTTCGCCAGTTGCCCGGACAATCCTGTCCGCTACGAGCTGTTTCAGCCGCGCTGATCTGATTTCATGGATTCGCTTTCGCAATTAGCGCTCGGCGCTGCAATCGGCGTGGCAGTGATGCACCGGCGCTCGCGCCCGTGGAAGGCCGCGCTGATCGGCGGCCTCGTCGCAACCCTGCCCGACCTCGACGCGTTCTACGATCACGGCGATCCGATCGCGAATGTAACGCTGCATCGCGCGAACAGCCATGCGCTGTTCTGGCTCACACTCGTCTCGCCGGTGGTTGCATTCGTGGCGGCGGCCGTGGCGCGCGAGCGCGATCGCTACATGCGATGGTGGCTGGCGGTATGGCTTGCCCTCGTGACGCATCCGATCCTCGACTGGTTCACGGTCTACGGCACGCAGATCCTGCGCCCATTCACCGATTTCCCCTATGCGATCGGCAGCATGTTCATCATCGACCCGCTCTACACGCTGCCGCTCCTGATCGGCATCGGCGCGGCGGTCATCCTGCGCAATGAACGGGGGTGGCGATGGAATCTCGCAGGGCTGATCGTCAGCACGCTGTATCTGGGATGGAGCGTATTTGCGCAGGCCCACATCAAGGGCATTGCCGAGGCATCCTTGAAGGCCGACGGCCTCAAGGTCGAGCATCTGCTGGTGACGCCGACCCCATTCAATACCGTATTGTGGCGCGTCGTTGCCGTAACGCCCGAGGGCTATCTCGAGGGCTTCCGCTCGCTTCTGGACCGGCAGCCGCGGATGCGGTTTGATGTCCATCCGCGCGGCGACGACCTGTATCAGGCGGTACGCGATTATCCCGCGGTCGCACGGATTGCATGGTTCACCCAAGGTCAGTTCAAGCTGAGCGAACGCAACGGAAAGGTCATCATCTCCGACCTGCGGATGGGTCAGGAGCCCTATTACAGCTTCAACTTTGTGATCGGGCAGCGTCAAAGTCCGACCATCGCAGCGGTGGCGCCCACGATACGCTTTCGCGAACAGCATGACGTTCGCACGGGACTGTCGTGGCTCTGGCAACGCATGTGGGGCCAAGATGTGCCCGCACCGAAATAAGGCCGCTGTGACGTATTACGTCTTGAAGGCCGCCTTGTAGTCGTCCGGCTTGAAGCCGACGAGCAGCGCCTTACCCGTTTCCAAGACCGGGCGCTTGATCATCGACGGCTGCGCCAGCATCAACTTGATGGCCTTGGCTTCGGTCAGCGCTTCCTTGTCGTTTTCGGGAAGCTTGCGGAACGTCGTCCCGGCCCGATTGAGCAGGACCTCCCAGCCGGCATCCTTGCACCAGCGCTCGAGATGCGCCTTGTCGATGCCCGAGACCTTGTAGTCGTGAAACGCGTACTCGATGCCGGCTGCGTCGAGCCAGGCCCGCGCCTTCTTCATCGTGTCGCAGTTCTTGATGCCGTAGATCGTGACGGTCATGCGGACGCCCCCGTTCGCCGTTCTCTATCACGCTCGAACCGCCGTCCGAATACTACGCCGCGCGCCCGTGTGGACAACACGTCCGCAGATCAATAGTTAGGCATTGACCTTACTATTTTCGGACGGTATGACCTCCCACGACATTGCGAACCCATCGTCTCGCCGAGACCGAACCTCATGACCGGATCGCCTGCGACCTCCGATGCCCGCCCGGTGGATCATGTGTTCCGCGCGCTGTCCGACCCGACACGCCGGCATGTGCTGGAGCGGCTGAGCCGCAGTTCGGCGTCGGTCACCGAACTGGCCGCGCCGTTTGAAATGGCGCTGCCGTCTTTCCTGCAGCACCTGCGAATCTTGGAGGAGTCCGGACTCGTGCGCTCGCACAAGACCGGACGCGTCAGGACCTACGAGCTTTCGCCCAAGCGGCTGCGGCTCGCGGAGGACTGGCTCTCACGCCAGCGCAATCTCTGGGAGCGCCGCCTCGATCAACTCGACGCCTATCTGCTCGACATGAAGGAGAAGAATTCATGAGCGCCCTGATCAAGCCCGACCCAAAGCTCGACCTTGTGCTCGAGCGAATCGTAGACGTGCCGCGCGAACTTGTCTGGAAGGCCTGGACCACGCCGGAGCATCTGAAGCACTGGTTCTGCCCCAAGCCATGGTCGGTCACCGAATGCGAGATCGACCTGCGCCGCGGCGGCATCTTCCGTACGGTCATGCGCTCCCCCGAGGGAGAGGAATTCCCGAACCTCGGGTGCTATCTCGACATCATTCCGAATGAGCTGCTCGTTTTCACCGACGCTCTGCTTCCGGGCTACCGCCCATCGGAGAAGCCGTTCTTCACGGCGACCCTGCAATTATTCGAGCAGGGCAAGGGCACGCGCTACGTCGCCACCGCCCTGCATCGCGACCCTGACGGCCGCAAACAGCACGAGGACATGGGCTTCCACGATGGCTGGGGCACAGTGGTCGATCAGATGGTCGCGCATATCAAGGCGACGATGTGAGGCCCCCCCTGTAGCGACCGGCGCCAGCCCACCGGAGATCCGGCCCAACAGGCCGGATTTTTTATGGCGCTCTCGATCCAAGCGCCCAAGCTCAACCCGACTCTCAGAGTTGGGCATGCATACAATCCTCGCGCTGTCGGACGTGCCATGCAGCCTGAAGCCGAGGTTTCCCCGTTGACATCCAACAATATTGTATACAGCCTGCGGGTCAACCAACACTGAAACACGCCCGTATGGAAGCGCCCTCCTCTCAAAACGTGACTGCACTCCTGAAGCTTCGAGAACTCATCCTGAGCGGTGAGATGAAGGCCGGCGAGCGGCTATCCGAGCTTGCTTTGGTCGAGCGGCTTGGCGTGTCGCGCACCCCCATTCGCACCGCGATGATGCGTCTCGAACAGGAGGGGCTGACACACCCGATTCCGACCGGCGGCTACGCTGTATCCGCGTTCGGCGAACGCGACATCCACGCGGCGATCGAAATTCGCGGCACGCTTGAGGGCCTGGCCGCGCGGCTTGCGGCCGAGCGACGACTCGCCCCGGCCGACCTGGTCGCACTGAAGGACGCCCTGTCCGGACTCGACGAACTGGTGCTCGGCCGCGGCGTCACTTCGGACAATTTTTCGGACTATGTCGAACTGAACGAGCGCTTTCATCAGATCGTCATCGATCTCGCCGACAGCGCCGTCCTGTCGCGGCAGATCGCGCGCGCTGTCGCCCTTCCCTTTGCCTCCGCATCGGCGTTTCTCAGCATTCAGGCGAGCCTGCCGGAGACGCGCATCCTGTTCACGGTGGCACAGGATCATCATCGCTGTGTCGTGCGCGCGATCGAAGATGGCGAAGGCGAGCGCGCCGATTCACTCATGCGTGAACACGCAAGACTCGCGCGCCGTAACCTCGAGCTCGCATTGTGCAACCATCAGACTCGCAATCTGGTGCCAGGCTCGTCGCTTATTAGATTCAAGACAAAAATTGCTGTATGAGTTCGTTCTCTGTCGCCTCAACGAAAACAACTTAGGAGGAATGCGAAATGAGACATGCACTATTGTGTTTGACGGCGCTCTCGGCGATCGGCGTCGCGGCCATTCCGGCTGCGGCTCAGGACAAGCCCGTCGAGATGCGCTTCTCGCACTGGGTGCCTCCGCAGCATCCCATGCACGCAGCCGCGGTCAACTGGGCCGAGTCGATCAGCAAGGCATCGAACGGCACGATCAAGATCACGATTTATCCATCGCAGCAGCTCGGCAAGGCGTTCGATCATTACAACATGGCGCGCGACGGCATTGTCGACATCTCCCATGTGAATCCCGGCTACGAGCCCGGCCGCTTCCCGATCGTCGCGGGCGTCGAACTGCCCTTCATCTTCAACAATTCGAAGGAAGGCAGTGCGGCGATGGACGAGTGGTATCGCAAATATGCCGACAAGGAGATGAAGGACGTCAAGTATTGTCTGATGTTCGCGCATGATCCCGGCACGTTCCACTTTACAAAGAAGAAGGTGCAGGTCCCGGCCGACATGAACGGCCTGAAATTCCGGCCGGCCAATGCTGTGATCGCAAGCTGGATGCGCTCGCTCGGCGCCACCAACGTCCAGGCGGCGGCCCCGGAAATCCGTGACGTGCTCGAAAAGGGCGTTGCGGAAGGCGCAGGCTCGCCGTGGGGTTCGGTCGGATTGTTCGGCATCGACAAGGTGACGCAATTCCATATCGACGCCCCGATCTATGTCTCCGAGCAGGTCTGGGTGCTCAACCCCGCGACCTATGCCAAGCTCTCCCCCGCCCAGAAAAAGGTGATGGACGAGCATTGCTCGAGCGACTGGTCGCTGAAGATCGCAACGCCGTGGGCCGATTACGAATCCGGCGGCAAGGCAAAGATCAAGGCGATGCCCGGCCACGACGTCTATCCGCTTACGCCGGAACAACTTGCGGCGTGGAAGAAGTCGGCAGAGCCGATCGTCGCCAACTGGGAAGCCGACGTGAAGAAGACCGGCCAGGATCCGAAGGCCGTGCTCGACGACCTGAAGGCGACCGTCAAGAAGCGTAACTCGGCCTATTAAGGACCGACCACAAGGCGAAACGCGGCGTACACGCCGCGTTTCTTTTTTCTACCCTATCGGACGTCCGTCCAAGAAACCTCAACAGGCAGAACAATGAAGCGTAGCGAAAACCGTATCCTGACCACGCATGTCGGCAGCCTCGTCCGGTCGCAGGCCGCCATCGACGCCGTCAGGAACCACGATCAGAAGAAACTGGAGAGCGAGGTGACCGACATCGTTGCGCGCCAGGTGAAGAGCGGCATCGATATCGTCAACGACGGCGAGTATGGAAAGTCCGGTTGGGCCAATTACATTCTTGCCCGCCTGAGCGGCTTCGAGCCTCGGACAGACAAGATGTATCAGGCCGTGTGGCTCGGCCGCGATCGCATCCGCTTCAATGAATTCATGAAGGAGCAATTCCCGCGCGGCGCGGCAGGTTCTACCGGACATGCCTGCGTGGCGCCGATCACCTATACCGGCCAGGACGCGATCCGCGGCAACATCGCCGCGCTGAAGGCCGCGCTCGACAAGACCAAGCCCGAGGACGTGTTCTTCACAGCAGTCGCGCCCGCGAGCGTCGGCTACGATGCGGAGAACGAGTATTACAAGAACGAGGAAGATTACGTCTTCGCGATCGCGAATGCGCTGCGCGAGGAATATCTCGAGATCATCAAGGCCGGCTTCGTGCTGCAGGTCGATGATGCCGTGCTCGCCAACATGTTCGATCATCTGACCCAGGACGATCCGAAAAAATACTACGCCTGGGCGGAATTGCGCGTTGCGGCGCTGAACAAGGCTCTGGAAGGCATCCCCCAAGACCGCATCCGTTACCACATCTGCTTCGGCAGCTGGCACGTGCCGCATGTCGCCGACGCAAAGCTCTCCGACATCGCCGATCTGATGCTGTCGGTGAAGGCCGGCGCGTACTCGATCGAGGCCGCCAACGTGCGCCACGAACACGAATGGAAGCTGTGGAAGACCAAGAAGCTGCCGGCCGGCAAGATTCTGATTCCGGGCATCATCACGCATCACACCACGACGGTGGAGCACCCGGAGCTTGTCGCCGAGCGCATCATTAATTTCGCGGGCGCGATCGGCAAAGAGAACCTCATCGCCGGCACCGATTGCGGCTTCGCGCAGGGCGAGACCACCCAGCGCGTCCATCCGCAGGTAATGTGGGCGAAGTTCGAGAGCCTCGCCGAAGGCGCGCGGATCGCCAGCAAGCAGCTCTGGGGTTAACGCGAGCCGCGCACGTCAGCCGCCGCTTTTCCGGTTGTCGTGCGCCTTGCGGCCGCCGCGCTCCAGACTTTCGGGCGGCAGCGTCTGCAACAGACGCGACGACAATTCGACCGCGCGGCGGGCCAGTTCCGCCGCGCCTTCGTGCAAGTGAACTGAATCCCTCACGTCGCGCACGTTGTTCTCCATATCCTCGGCTGACCAGCCGCGGCTATGCGCGATGTAGGGAAATTGCGGGAAGTGGAATCCCAGCTCCGCGAAGAAGCCGAGCATCTGACCGGCAACGCCCTGAACATTGTCCTGCCCTCCGACGATGATGAAGGCCGCGACCTTGTTGCGGATCATGACGCGGTTTCGCGTGGTCACCTGGTTCTGGATGCAGTTCAGCCGTTCGGCCATCTTGAAATAGAGCGAGCTGGCCTGACCCCACCGGATCGGCGTTCCGACGATGATCACGTCGGCCCAGTGTACCAGTGCTTCATAAACCGGCGTCAGTTCGTCCTTGGGATGCATCTGCGTGATCGAGCATGGCCAGGTGCAGGCGCGCGCCGCCTTCGAATAATAGCCCTCGCAGGCGCGGAACTTCAGTTCGTTCAACTTGATGAGTTGGGTCTCGCAACCGTCCGCAGCGGCCGCGGACAAGGCCGCGGCCAGAAGATCGTCCGACCCGGAATAGCGCGGTGCCTTCTGGTCCATCGCCGTCGTCGAGATGCCAGCAACCCGAACCGGACCGTCCGCGCGCACAATCGGACGCGCCAGCGGATGCGGCTCATGCGGCGCCCGATGCCGCTGCGTGCCGGCTGCGACATTCACCAGAACGCGGCCGGCCTCGACCTTGACCGGATAGGACGGCACCTTGTCGTCTTCGAAACCCGGCTCGCCAAGACCCGTCGTGCGATGAAACTTCCATTGGTGCCAGGGGCACACGACGTAATCGCCGTCCAGAGCTCCTTCGCCCAGCGGACCGCCGGCGTGATTGCAATTGTTGTGAATGGCGCCGAATTGTCCTTTTACGCAGGTCAACGCGATCTCGATATGCCCGGCCCTATGACGCTGCACCGAACGTTCGGAAAGCGCCTCGACCGGCCCGACATCGATCCAACCATCGTCCATTTCCGCTCCTTGAGCTGCCGGTTCAGTACCGGACTCCATATACGGATGCACACTGGCAATACCGTGCCCCGCCGGCAATGCGACCAAAACTGCCGCCTTTTCGGGCTTCGGGCACCCCCGCAGCGCTGTTAGACTTGTTTCGCGAGTAGAAGCGGTCAGGGCGTATCGCGCCCGGGACATTGCTCGGCAAGGATCGATTTCCATCGTTCTGGAGCCGCAATGCCGTCTTTTCCGATCCCTTTCCCATGTTCCGGACAATCGCGCGCCAGCTTATGCTGCGTGTTAGCGCCTGCCCTTGTAACGGACAGGGCCGGACCGCACTTTGGGCATCGCGGTCTCCCGAATGGCGATCCCTGCTCCCCGCAACCTTAGGCCCAGCGCCAATCATCATGTGGAGAATGTCATGAGCCAACCCGCCCCATCCGCAACCTACGACCTGCCCGAACTCAATCGCGAAACCACCTTTGGCGGTATCGGAAAGACCAAACAGCGCGACGTGCCACGCATCGACCTCGGCGATTTCGAGAAGCGCAAGCACGAGATTGCCGAGCAGCTATGGAATGCCTCGACCGAGATCGGCTTCTTTCAGTTGGTCAATCACGGGATCCCGCAGTCTCAGATCGACGAAGCCTTCGACATGACAGCGCGCTTCTTCGGCCTGCCGCACGAGGTCAAGGCGAAGCTGCCGATGCTGAAGGGCACGAACTGGGGCTGGGAATACAAAAGCCAGGTACGGCCCTCGACCGGCACCGCCGACAACAAGGAGAGCTATCAGATCACCGTGCCGCGCATGGCCAATCTCTGGCCGGGCGGCGACAACCTGCCGGGGTTCAAGGCGGCGATGCTCGGCTTCGAGCGCGCCAACTGGGCGCTCGGCATGAAGGTTCTCTCCTGCTTCGCCTACAAGCTCGGCTTCGCGCCGGATTTCTTCACAGATGCGCACGATCCGCAGTCGCCTGAGTATCAGTCGACGTTGCGGCTCCTGCATTATCTGCCGATGATCGATGCCAAGCCCGAGGACTTCTCCGGCTGGCGCGCCGGCGCTCATACCGACTACGCGTGCCTGACATTGCTGCACCAGCGCACAGGCCAGGGCGGCCTGCAACTCTGCCCCGGCAAGGAAGCCGACGAACTCGCCTGGACCGATGTCAAGCCGGAGGACGGCGTCATTACCTGCAATATCGGCGACATGCTGAAACGCTGGAGCGACGACAAGCTGCAATCGACATTGCACCGCGTGCGGATGCCGCGCCCCGACGAATATCTTGGGCCACGCTATTCCTTGCCGTTCTTCTGTCAGGCCAATCGCGACGCTATCGTGCAGGGTCCGGGCAAGGTGTATCCACCGGTGACGGCCAGCGACTTCCTGCTTCAACGCATCGCGGCGAATTTCGCGACGATCGGCTGATTGCCCGATGGGCCCGCGATCAAATCGCGGGCACTGTTGTCGGGATTGCGGTGGCTCACGCCGCCTTGGCCGCCGCGTCCACCGGATGCTGCGTCCGCGCACTCACGGCGATCCGGTTCCAGGTGTTGATGGTGGCGATCGCAACAGTGATGTTGGCGATTTCCGCTTCAGAGAAATGATTGCGCAACGCTTCATAGTCGGCGTCGGGCACGCCGGTCTGCGCCACCAGCGTCACCGCATCGGTCCAGGCCAGCACCGCACGCTCCTTCTCTGAGTAGACCGCCGCCTCGCGCCACACCGACACCAGATTGATCCATTGCTCCGCGAGGCCGTCCTTGCGCGCTTCTTTCACATGCATATCGACGCAAAAGGCGCATCCGTTCAGAATCGAAGCGCGCAGCTTGATCAGATGGATCAGGCGATGCGGCAGTCCGCTGTCCTTGGCGATGTAGTTTTCCAGCGCGAGCACGGCCTTGTAGGCATCGGGCGCTACGGCGAAGGGATTGAAACGCGTTTTCATGATCAGCTTCCTTCAGCTTGCTTGAGAGCGATTGCGTTCATTGAGATCGAGGAAAGCGCACACGCGTTGCGCGATCGCGCGCCCCAGTGCGGGATCTTTCGGTTTGCCGAGGTCGGCGATCGTGACCTTGCGCAGTTCGGCGCGGTAAGCCTGCTCCGCCTTCAGCATGGCGGCGTTCACGGCGCAGGGAGACTTGAAAAAATGCGCCGCTAGCGGCGACGGTCCGCGCTTGCGGATCTCGGCGCAGCGGAACGCAGGCTCGCTCCCCTCCACCGCGAGCACAATGTCGAGCAAGGTGATCTTGTCCGGGTCTCGCGACAGCCGGTAACCGCCCTTAGGCCCGGGCACGGATTGCAGGATGCCGGCCCCTGCCAGCGCCTGCAGATGCTTGAGCAGGTAACTCGTCGAGACGCCATGAAACTCGGCGAGCGCCGCTGCCGAGAGCGCCCCGGTGTCGGACAGTCCCGCCAGCACAAGAACGCTGTGAATTGCCTGCTCGACGCCATCGCCCAGCTTCATCACCGCCTCCAATCATGGATATTATTTATCCACGATTTGATCAGCGAGTCAACACGCGGACGGCGCAACCCCAATAAGCTGATTCTAGATATATCTTGATTTCAGATATATCGTAATCTATATCGCAGCCATGAGAGACAAGCACAGAGACGGTGCCGGCCGTCCCAAATCCGGCAAGCGCCCCGATATCGAAGGCGCCGCTCAGGGAAAGCCCGGTCTCGGTGACCGCCCCGACATCAACGAATCCTCCGAAGAGCACCGGCGCAGTCACCATGGACGCGGTAACCATAAACGTGGCTACCATGAACATGGCCATCACGAGCGTGGCCATCACGAACGTCGCCATGGCCGCCGCGGTCGGCTGTTCGACTATGGCGACCTGCGGCTGCTGATGCTGGCGATGATCGCCGAACGCCCCTGCCACGGCTACGAATTGATCAAGGCGATCGAGGAGCGCGCCGGCGGCAGCTACGCGCCGAGCCCCGGCGTGGTCTACCCCACCCTCGCCTGGCTCGATGACATGGGTTACGCGTCCATCGACGTCGAGCATGGCGGCCGCAAGCGCTATCGCATCACGGCCGAAGGCGAAGCGTTTCTCGCCGCCAACCGCGCGATGGTGGATGCGCTGCTGTCACGTGTCGCTTCGCCCGGCGCAGAGCGCGGCGATATCCCCGCGCCGCTCATTCGCGCCATGGAAAATCTCAAGCTCGCAATGCGGCTGCGGCTGCGGCGTGGACCGGTCGATCAGCCGGCTGCGGAAACGATTGCGGCGGCACTCGACGCGGCGGCTCAGGCCGTGGAGCGAAGCTGACCGGCGGCACAGCCAAAGCGGAACGTTGATGGTTGGCGCCGCGAATAACCAACCGCACCGCGCCAGCATTACAAGAGCAACTCACAGGACATTATCGCAATGGAAAATCCGATCGTCCGTCATCGGCACGAGATCAAGCGTCGGCGCCTGACCGTCAGGGAAAAATCATACGTCACGCCGCGCATGCTGCGCATCCTGTTCGAGGGCAGCGAGCTTGCGGATTTCGTCAGCCTGTCCCCCGACGATCATGTGAAGCTGATCGTTCCGGTAGGGTCTGGAGAGCCCGAGCGCCGGGATTACACGCCGCGCGCTTTCGATCGCGCTGCCGGCACGCTGACGATAGACTTTGCCCTGCATGATGCCGGCCCCGCGACGCGCTGGGCGATGGACGCGCACACGGGCGACGTGCTCGATATCGGCGGACCTCGCGGTTCGGCCGTGATATCGCCCGACTTCGCCTGGTGGCTATTGATCGGTGACGAGACCGCGCTGCCGGCAATCGGTCGCCGCCTCGAGGAATTGCCGCAGGGCAAGCGGGTGATCAGCGTCGTCGCCGTCGCCGATGCAGGCGAGGAACAAAGCTTCGAGACCAGAGCGGATCATCAGGCGCTTTGGGTTCACCGGCCGCTCGATCAAGCCGATGCGCCCGCTGCGCTGCTCTCGGCGCTGGAAAGGGTGAAGCTGCCCGAGGGTGACGGCTTTATCTGGATCGCCGCCGAAGCGCGCGTCGCCCGCGCGGCGCGCGATTACCTCGTGAACACGCGCGGCCATCCCCTTCACTGGACGAAGGCGGCCGGCTATTGGCTGAAGGGAGTCGCCGACGCAGACCAGAAGTCGATCGACTGAGCCGCCGCGGGGTCAGGATCTCCGGATGCCGGGGCAATGTCCGGCATCCGGCATCACATCGCTCGTCAGCCCTTAATGAACGCCAGCAGATCGGCGTTGATCACATCGGCATGCGTGGTGGGCATGCCGTGCGGAAAGCCCTTGTATGTTTTCAACGTGCCATTCTTCAGGAGCTTCGCCGACAGCGGCGCGGAATCCGCATACGGCACGATCTGGTCGTCATCGCCATGCATCACCAGCACCGGCACGGTGATCTTTTTCAGGTCCTCGGTGAAGTCGGTCTGCGAGAAGGCGACGATGCCGTCGTAATGCGCCTTGGCGCCGCCCATCATGCCCTGACGCCACCAGTTCCAGATCGTTGCGTCAGACGGCTTCGCGCCCGGCCTGTTGAATCCGTAAAACGGACCCGCCGGGATGTCGTAGTAAAACTGCGCGCGATTGGCCGCGAGCTGCTTCTGGAAATCATCGAACACCTCCTTCGGCAAGCCGCCCGGGTTGCTCGGCGTCTTGACCATGATCGGCGGCACCGCGGCGATGATCGCCGCTTTCGCAACGCGGCCCTCACCGTGACGCGCGATGTAATGCACGACCTCGCCGCCCCCGGTGGAGTGGCCGACATGGACCGCGTCTTTCAGGTCGAGATGCGCGGTCAGCGCGGCGAGATCGTCGGCATAGTGATCCATATCGTGACCGTCATTGACTTGCGACGAGCGGCCATGACCACGCCGGTCATGCGCGATCGCACGGAAGCCATTGTTGACGAAAAACATCATCTGGGCGTCCCAGTCGTCGGCGGAGAGCGGCCAGCCGTGGCTGAATACGATCGGCTGCCCCTGTCCCCAATCCTTGTAGAAGATCTCGACGCCGTCCTTGGTTGTAATCGTCGGCATGATTTTGTTTCCCTTTGCGCATGTTCGGCCGATCCGGCTTTCGGCCGGTGCGAACATAGTGTGCGGCGAGGAGGATGCCGACCTATCCTATCGACCAATGGCGGATGCGATCACAAAGGCATGATCGGGATTCGGAGCGCACCCATCCAAACGCATCTCGGCCGCGCGCAAGTCATCGGACTTTGATTGAATTTAAACAGAATCGTCACAATACCCGCGCTGAAGCCAGCGACGTCACGCCGGCTTCGTCCTCACAGCGGTTACGATAGCCGCACCGCTGCCGACGATCAGTGCGAGGATCGGCCCCATGATGAAGATCGCGCCCATCGCGCCGCCGCCATCGCGATCGAACAGGCCGAAATAATTGGTGGCGACGATGTACCAGACGATCGGGGTCGCCCATCCCGCGATGAGGCCAGCAAAGAAGGCAAGGAGGATTTTAAGAAAGCGGGGCAAGTGAGCGCTCTTTCGATCCGGTGTGATATCAACTCGGCTATAACGCGCTGCCAGATCGCCAGCAGCTTGGTAAGGTCTCGGAAACTCACCCGGCGAAAACGCTCGTCGAAGGCAATCGGCGTGTTCCCCAAAGGTCCGCAAGCGCCGGATGGGAGTCGCGCCAGAAGGCTGCCATGTCGATGTCAAAACGCTGGACAGTGCTCATCGCTCTCAGTCCGCCCGCGTCAGACTCTCATTGCAAATCAGCTATCTCGTAAAGCGGACGGATTTCGATCTCGCTCGGTCCCGGCATTGGATTTGGGCAGCGCTTTACCCAGGCGACCGCCTCGTCCATGTCCTTGACTTCCCAGATCCAGAAGCCGGCGACCAGCTCGCTCGTCGCGGAAAAAGGCCCGTCGGTCACAGTGCGGCCAGGACCGTCAAATGCAATACGCTTGCCCTCCGAGGAGGGTTTGAGGCCATCGCCTGCACGCATGATGCCGGCGTTGATCAGCTCTTCGTTGAACCTTCCCATCGCCGTGAGCATTGCAAGACTTTCACCGGTTGGACAAAGCCGCGTTCGCTGTCCTTCGTTGCCTTCACCAGCACCATCACACGCATCGCCGATGTCTTTCTTCAACTCGCTTCGGTTCTATTGTCCCCACGGCGTTAATGTCACGTGGTAGACTACGGTCGGTGTCCCTCACCTCGCCGAGGTTCGCGCCGCGCATTGCGAATCGACGTTGCCGAAACTCGCATTCGAAGGTTCTGTCGAAAAGCGCATCGACTTGTCGAAATAAGAGATCTCAATAGAGGTTTTTGCACTCCGCATGGCTGCCAGAAAGCGATCGAGATTTTTCGTATCGCCCCATGCGATCATGTTCACCGTCTCGAGACTGCGACCACGAGCACCCAGTACGCGTGCAAAATGCGGCATCTTCTGGAAGCGGAACGAGAATTCTCCGGCCGGCTTTCCATCGATCGACAGCTTGAGCGGCACCTCGGGAGCATAGTCTGCCGTATCGTCAAACGCCTCCGATGTGTAGACGCGTGCGTATCGCACCTTGCCCTTGACCGAACAGCCGTAGACCAGTGCGAAGCGTCCGGTACCGTCGACTTGTGACGCCTCGAGATAACTCTCGGACATGTCGGGTGTACCGCGCGTTGCCAAGCTCCAGCCGGGCTTCACAACCGCTGACGGTGACGTGACATCGGGCGTTGCCACGGCCGGCACCGCAGGCTTCGGCTGCGCGTCGGTCGGCGCCTTCGTGCCGGCGCAGCTTTCGAGTTGCGCCTCCAGTTCCGAAATGACGGTATTACGCACCTGCGCGAGCAGATTAGCATCTGGCGTCGGCGCACTCGCATATTGCCGCACGACCTGCCGTGCGCGGTCTCGCTTAGCCTCGGAATCGGCGACGATCTTTTGCGTCTTCGCCAGTTCAGGACTTTTTGGGTCGGGCGCCATCGTGATCATCAGTTTGCCCATCCTGATCGACTGCTCGTGCGCCGCCGCCATGACCGCCCCAACCGCCTTACACTGAACAGGCGTGGGCCGGCCACCTGGAACTGACGCGAGCTTGGGTGCAGTGGCCGGCTTCACTGGCGCGACTGCAGCGGACGGCGCCGCACGAGTGATGCCCAGCTCTTTGTCGGCAAGGATACGGGCCCTGCGATGATCGGGCGCACTCTCGCGTGAGCTCGATGTGTTGGGCTTGCACGCTTCCCGCTGGACCGCGGCGAAAGCGCTGCCGGCAGGTGGCGTTATCTTCGCACCAGTTTCCGCGTTCGCCGGAATGCTGCTCAGAAACTTCCCCTGTCCATACCCCTCCAGCATGGTGACCTGTTGCGTATTGTTTCGACAATCGACCATCGTCCGCGCCGCAACGGAATCGAAGCGCCCGATCGGCTTCTTCAGAAACCGCCACCGCCATATAGAGAAGGGAGCGTTCGGCACCGGCTGCGGCCCGACGACGAAGTAAACCGCATCATTGCTCGTTCCGGCATATCGGAGCGGACCCGCCGCCCGTTCCGACTCCTGCGCCGCAGCGCTTCCGCAGGTTAAGATCGCTAGAGCAGCATTGAGCGCCACCGCCGAGGCCCCATGACGGAGCCATTCCCAGTTCGACATTCCTCACCCCGAAAATATCAGGTCATTCCCACTCGATCGTGCCGGGCGGCTTGCTGGTCACGTCATACACCACGCGGTTGACGCCCCTCACCTCGTTGATGATACGGGTCGCGACGTGGCCGAGGAATTTCATGTCGAACGGATAGAAATCCGCGGTCATGCCGTCGGTCGAGGTCACGGCGCGCAGGCCCACGACAAAGTCATAGGTGCGGAAATCGCCCATCACTCCGACGGTCTTCACCGGCAGGATCACCGCGAAGGCCTGCCAGATATCGTCGTAAAGTCCGTGACGGCGGATTTCCTCGATATAGATGTCGTCCGCGAGCCGCAGGATTTCAAGCTTGTCCTTCGTGATCGCGCCCGGGCAGCGGATCGCAAGCCCCGGCCCCGGAAACGGATGGCGGCCGACAAACACCTCAGGCAACCCAAGCTCGCGGCCGAGCGCGCGCACCTCGTCCTTGAACAATTCGCGCAACGGTTCGACGAGCTTCATGTTCATGCGCTCGGGCAAACCGCCGACATTGTGGTGCGACTTGATCGTGACCGACGGCCCGCCGGTAAACGACACGCTCTCGATCACGTCCGGATAAAGCGTGCCCTGTGCCAGGAAATCCGCACCTCCCAGCTTCTTCGCCTCCGCATCGAACACGTCGATGAACAGCCTGCCTATGATCTTGCGCTTCGCCTCCGGCTCGTCGACTCCGGCCAGCTCCTTCAGGAACATCTCTTCGGCTTCGACATGGATCAGCGGGATGTTGTACGAACCGCGGAACAGCGCCACTACCTTCTCGGCTTCACCGAGCCGCAACAGCCCGTGATCGACGAACACGCAGGTGAGCTGGTCGCCAATCGCCTCATGGATCAGCACCGCAGCAACCGATGAATCGACGCCGCCCGACAGCCCGCAGATCACCTTGCCCTTGCCGACCTGCTTGCGGATCTTCTCGATCGCCTCGTCCTTGAAGGCGCGCATCGTCCAGTCGCCGGTGAAGCCCGCGATCTTGCGCACGAAATTGCGGATGAGCGCTGCGCCATGCGGCGTGTGCATCACTTCGAGATGGAATTGGGTGGCGTAGAATTTCCGCTTGTCGTCGGCGATGACGGCGATGGGCGCATTCGGCGACGTCGCCACGGTGCGGAAGCCCGGCGGCGGAACGGTGACACGGTCGCCATGGCTCATCCACACCGGATAGCTCTGGCCCTTTTCCCATACGCCCTCGAACAGCGGGCACTCGTCCGTCACCGTCACTTCGGCGCGGCCGAACTCTCGATGATGCCCGCCCTCGACCTTGCCGCCGAGTTGCTGCGCCATCGCCTGCTCGCCGTAGCAGATGCCGAGAACAGGGACGCCGGCCTCATAGATCGCTGGGGGCGCGAGCGGCGCGCCCTGCTCATGGACGGAGGCCGGTCCACCGGACAGGATCACGGCCTTCGGCTTCATCGCCTTGAAGGCTTCTTCGGCTTTCTGGAACGGGACAATCTCGGAATAGACGCCCTCCTCACGCACCCGCCTCGCGATGAGCTGGGTAACCTGCGAGCCGAAATCGACGATGAGGAGCTTGTCGTGCTGGGGTGCGTGCGCCATGGCGGGTTCTAGAGACGGATTCGGGTGCTGTCGAGATGCGTGGATAAAGGTTTGAGACCGCCTTTGTCGGCTTCTGGCCGTTCAAGGGGTAGCGCCAATCGCCCGTAAAACGAGCCGTTTCCGGACGATATCCACGCAAATATGGGATCGGAGGAGGCTTTGCCAGCAGCACCTGCCGACTCCTCCCCTCATAACAGGGGCCGCATGACATTCGCGGCCCATTATGCTGCAAGTCGCACTCACGCGACCGCACCGGGACCGGGATCATGACCGCTGCAAAACCACGAAGCCTTGCCGACGATGCCGCAGCCCTTCTGGCCAGGTTGGGCGTGCCTTTCGACCGCCACCATGGGGCCCTGATGGCCCGTTCGCCGATCACGGGCGAAATCATTGCCGAGCTTGCCGAGACCTCCCCCGAGGCTGCGCGAGACACCATCGAACGCGCCCACGCCGCCTTCCTGGTCTGGCGCAACGTCCCGGCCCCGAAACGTGGCGAACTGGTCCGGCTGCTGGGCGAGGAATTGCGCGCCAGCAAGGCAGCACTCGGCCGGCTGGTCTCCATCGAGGCCGGCAAGATCGTCTCCGAAGGCCTCGGCGAAGTGCAGGAGATGATCGACATCTGTGACTTCGCGGTCGGCCTCTCGCGGCAGCTTTACGGGCTGACTATCGCGACTGAGCGGCCGGAACACCGGATGATGGAGACGTGGCACCCGCTTGGCGTGACCGGCATCATTTCAGCCTTCAATTTTCCGGTTGCAGTGTGGTCGTGGAATGCCGCGCTCGCGCTTGTCTGCGGCAACAGCATTGTCTGGAAGCCGTCGGAAAAGACGCCGCTCACGGCACTCGCAACGCAGGCGCTGTTCGAGCGCGCGATGCGGCGGTTCGAGAACGAAGGCGGCGCCGTACCCGATGGATTGTCTGCGGTGCTGATCGGCGGCCGCGCACTCGGCGAGTTGCTGGTCGACCATCCGAAGGTGCCGCTTGTCTCCGCGACCGGCTCGACCGCAATGGGCCGCGCGGTCGCACCGCGTCTGGCGCAACGTTTCGCGCGCGCGATCCTCGAACTCGGCGGCAACAACGCCGCCATCGTCTGCCCGTCAGCCGATCTCGACCTGACACTGCGCGGTGTAGCGTTCGCCGCGATGGGAACGGCCGGGCAGCGTTGCACAACGCTGCGGCGCCTGTTCGTGCATGACAGTATCTATGACAGCTTCCTGCCGCGGCTGAAGCGCGCCTACGCTTCCGTCACGATCGGCAATCCGCTGGATCACGGGACGCTGGTTGGACCGCTGATCGATCGCAGCGCATTCGACGCCATGCAGAAAGTGCTGGCCGAGGCTAAGAATGCCGGCGCGGTCGTAACCGGCGGTGAACGTGTCGATGCCGGCGGATGCAGTGACGCCTTTTATGTACGTCCAGCGCTGGTCGAAACCAAAGAGCAAACCGATCTCGTGACGCATGAGACCTTCGCGCCGCTACTGTGGGTGATGCGCTACAGCGATCTGGAACATGCGCTCGAACTGCACAATGCAGTTCCGCAAGGTCTCGCGTCTTCCATCTTCACAAACGATGTCCGCGAGGCCGAGTTGTTTCTTTCCGCGCGCGGGTCCGATTGCGGCATCGCCAATGTGAATATCGGTCCGTCGGGCGCGGAGATCGGCGGCGCATTCGGCGGCGAGAAGGAAACCGGCGGCGGTCGCGAGTCCGGCTCGGATTCATGGAAGGCGTATATGCGGCGGGCGACCAACACCATCAACTACGGCAAGACCCTGCCGCTGGCCCAAGGCGTGCAGTTCGATGTGGGTTAGCTCCGCCGCATTATCGAGACGAAAAATCCGTCGGTGCCGGTGCGGCGCGGGGTCATGAGAAGTCCCGTATCGGTGAGCAGCGCGGTCTTGCCAAGAAGATAGCCGCGCTCACCAAGCGTCGACGCGACCTGCTCGGGCTTATCCGCACGAAAATCCGGATGACGGATGAGAAAATTGCGGATCTGCCCGCCATTCTCCGCATCAAGCACCGAGCACGTAACGTAGACGATCCGGCCGCTCGGCTTGATAAGCGGCACGGCGCGGTCGAGCGCGGCCGCCTGATCCTTCAGCCGCTGTTCCAGCGCACCCGGTCGCAGCCGCCATTTTGCGTCCGGATTGCGCCGCCACGATCCGGTGCCGGTGCATGGCGCATCGATCAGCACCAGATCAATCTTGCCGAACAGGTCATCGAGGATCTCGGCAGCGCCGCGCGGCGTGCGGACCTGCACATTGCGCACGCCCGCGCGTTCGAGTCGCGCGTGGATTGGCGCTAAGCGGCGCTTGTCGGTGTCGGTCGCATAGATCTGACCAGAATTCTCCATCATGGCGGCCAGCGCCAGCGTCTTACCGCCCGCCCCGGCGCAGAGGTCCACCACCTGCTCGCCCGGCGCCGCGCCGGACAAAAGCGCTGCAAGTTGAGAGCCTTCGTCCTGGATCTCGACATGGCCCTTGATGAAGGCCGGATCGGCCTGCACCGCCGGGCTTTTCGCATCCGCGGGCACGGAAATGCGCAAGCCCCAAGGCGACCAGCCGGTTTGTTCGGGGTTATACTCGCCGAGTTCTGCCGATGCCCTGTCACGATCGGCCTTGATCAGGTTGACCCGCAGATCGAGCGGCGCGCGCGAGGCGAGCGCCGCGCCCTCCTCGGCCCGCGCCTCGCCGAACACGGCGGAAAAGTTCGCATCGAGCCACTCAGGATAGTCGCCCGCGATATGCGGCGGCGCGTCCTGCAGAGTGGCAGCGGCCAGCTTGCCGCGCTCGTCATCGCTCAAGGGTGCCGGCGCAAACCGCGAGCCGTCGAACATCGACGCGATCGCATCGACGTCAAGCTCCCGCTCGAGCCGCAGCATGCCGAGCATCACGGCGCGCGGCGTTGCCTCGCCCATGGCTTCGCCCATGACGTAAGCCGACGATGCGCGGCGGCGCAGCGCGTCATAAACCAGGCCCGCGATGGCGGCGCGGTCGCCCGAGCCGGCGAAGCGGTGCATCTGGCCCCACTCCTTCAGAGCCTCGGCCGCCGGCCTGCGTTTCACATCGATATCGGCCAGCACTTCGATGGCGCCGGAAATACGCGCGGATGGTGTCATGTCGGATTATGCTGTGTCCTAGGACAGGGCGAGAATGCGTATGATGTAGATCACCCACATGATCACCAGCACAAGCACGCCGATCCCGAAAAACGCGCCGCGAATCGGCACATGGTTGGTGGTGACGAACACCGCGGCCTGGAAATAGCGCATCACCACGAAAATCCACGCCATGATCACGAACAGCAGATCGGCTTGCTTGGTGACCAAAGCGAGTATCGTCAGCACATAAAAGAGAACCGGAATTTCGAACTGGTTGAGATAGGCGTTGTGCGCGATGATCGCGTCCTTCGGCCAGTTCGGCTCCCGTGCAGCAATATCCTGCCATCGCGTGCCCTGCGCAAACGCCTGCCTGCGCCGCACCGCCATATGCAATCCCAGCGCGATGGTCAGCAGCACCTGCGCGAAGAGCGGCAACAAGATCATCTGCACCGACATCTATTTGCTCCGTTCTGCAACCCGCACCAAAAGCTTTCCGAAATTGTCACCGCGCAGCAGGCCGATCAGAGCACGTGGCGCATTCTCGAACCCGTCGACGATGTCCTCGCGGTATTTCACCCGACCGTCCTTCACCCACTGGCCCATGTCGCGCAGGAAGTCTCCATGCAGCGCAGCGAAATCACTGACCAGCAATCCCTGCACGCGGAGCCGCTTGGTCAGGATCATCCGCCACACAGCAGGCAGCCTGTCCGGTCCGGGTGGCGGCGCGGTGTCGTTGTAGTTCGCGATCGTGCCGCAGATCGGAACGCGCGCGAAATTATTGAGAAGCGGCAGGACTGCGTCGAGCACTGGTCCCGCGACATTCTCGAAATAAATGTCGATGCCGTCCGGACACGCCGCGGCGAGGCGTCCCGGCAGGTCAGGCGCGCGATGATCCAGGCATTCATCGAAACCGAGAACGTCTTTCACGTAGCGGCACTTGTCAGCGCCACCCGCGATGCCGACCGCGCGCAATCCCTTGATCTTCGCGATCTGCCCGACCACCGAACCGACGGCCCCCGACGCCGCTGCCACCACCAGCGTTTCACCGGCCTTCGGCTTGCCGACTTCGAGCAAGCCCGCATAAGCGGTCATGCCGGGCATTCCGAGGACGCCAACCGCCGTCGAGATCGGCGCGAGCGATGGATCGACCTTGCGCAGGGACGCTCCATCAGAGACGGAATGGGTTTGCCAGCCGGTGCGGCCGAGCACGATGTCTCCAGCAGCGAAGTTATCGTTATTCGACGCGAGCACCTCGCTGACGGTGCCGCCCTCCATAACTCCACCAAGCGGAACCGGCGCGGCGTAGGATTTCGCATCGCTCATGCGCCCGCGCATATACGGATCGAGCGAGAGGTAAAGCGTGCGCAGGAGCACCTCACCCGGGCCGGGCGCAGGGACCGCAACTGTCTCCAGCCGCAAATCGGTTTCCTTCGGCTCGCCCACAGGGCGAGACGCCAGCACAAACCGGCGCGCTTTTTCCATGACAATCCACCACTATGATGACGTGCTGATACCCCAAAGCGAAGGCCTCCGATAGACAGCCATTTGCGCTGCCGGTAGCCTGACCTGCGTATTTTGTCGAAAGGAATACGACATGTCCGCGCAGGAGCCTGTCCCGCAAACCGAACAGCGCAACTGGGCAATTGCGGTCTGGCTGCTGTATCTCGGCGGCCATATCACGGTGATCACGGTCATCGCCGGGCTGATCATCGCCTATATGAAGCGCGATGCCTTTGCCGGCACGCCGTATGAGTCGCACATGATTTCGGCGATCCGCACCTTCTGGATCAGCCTCGTGGTGGGCCTCGTCGGAATCCTCCTCATTATCGTCGGGATCGGCATATTCATCCTGATCGCACTGGTCATCTGGACTATTTTTCGCTGCGTTCGCGGCCTCGTGCGCGCCATTAATGGCCAGCCAATCGAAAATCCCACGGGATGGTGGTGACCGAGTGTGCAACATCCGGCTCGCAGAAATGTCATGATCAGACACTGGCGGTTCGGCCCCATGCTGATACATGAGGGCCGGCCTTCGATGGACTGCCCCGGGGCGCGGGCATCGGCGTGGGTTACGGCGCAATCGAGCGCGGAGGCATGATGTCGGCCCAGACCCCCGTCAAACCCTGCGAGGAACGTAACGCGGCGATTGCCGTCTGGGTGCTCTACCTCATCGGCTCCGTCACACTTTTCACGTTCTTCCTTGGGCTGGGCATTGCCTATCTGAAGCGCGTCCAGTGTGGTGGATCACCTTATGCCTCGCACATGACATCGGCGATCTACACATTCTGGATCGCGCTGTCGGTCGGGCTGATCGGCTTCTATCTCAGCTTTTTCGACATCGGCATCCCGATCCTGGTCTTGCTCGCGGCGTGGCTGCTGTTCCGCTGTCTGCGTGGCCTTGTCCGCGCGCTAAACGGTGAGCCGATCGACGATCCGACCGGCTGGGTCTAGACATAGTCCCGGACCTGTAACGCAGGCCCGGGCCTGTCGGGGATTCCGGTCACTGGATCATGGAAGAGCAGCCGGGCCAGACTGTTGCGCTGGTCGCCGCTTTTCTCAACGCGAAGTAAGCGCTCAGGCCCGGCCCGGGTAATTCGGGCTCTCGCGGGTGATGGTCACGTCGTGCACATGGCTTTCGCGCAAGCCGGCGCTGGTGATCTTCACGAACGTCGCCTTCTGGTGGAGTTCGTCCACGGTCGCCGCGCCGACATATCCCATGGCCGCACGAAGGCCGCCCGCGAGCTGATGCAGCACGGTCGAGGTCGGCCCCTTGTACGGCACCTGTCCTTCGATGCCTTCCGGCACGAGCTTCAGCGTATCCTTGATGTCCTGCTGGAAATAGCGGTCGGCGGAGCCGCGCGCCATCGCACCCACAGAGCCCATGCCGCGATAGCTCTTGTACGAACGGCCCTGATAGAGAAACACCTCACCCGGCGTCTCGTCGGTGCCGGCGAGCAGCGAGCCAACCATCGCGCAATCGGCACCCGCCGCAATCGCCTTGGCGAGATCGCCCGAATACTTGATGCCGCCATCGGCGATCACCGGCGTATTCGATTTCCGTGCCGCCTCCACCGCATCCATAATGGCGGTGAGTTGCGGGACGCCGACACCGGCGACGATGCGCGTGGTGCAGATCGAGCCCGGGCCGATGCCGACCTTGATCGAATCCGCGCCCGCATCGATGAGCGCCTTCGCACCGTCCGAGGTTGCGACATTGCCCGCGACGACCTGCACCTTGTTGGACTGCCGCTTGATACGGTTGACTGCGTCCAGCACATGCCGCGAATGGCCATGCGCGGTATCGACCACAACGAGGTCCACACCCGCCGCGATCAGACGCTCGGTGCGATCGAAGCCCTTGTCACCGACGGTGGTCGCGGCCGCGACGCGCAGACGGCCCTGTTCGTCCTTGCAGGCATTCGGATTGGCGACCGCCTTCTCGATGTCCTTCACCGTGA
>VFQN01001655.1_pt1 | contig 36552 bp, 40 predicted proteins | sample 3512371 | NCBI WGS metagenome assembly VFQN01 (sample SAMN10412370, study PRJNA504923) | tailings metagenome | isolation source: Replicate 2 from Balatoc abandoned mine | place: Philippines: Itogon, Benguet | collected 2017-08-28
TAGCCCCAAGCCAGCTGCCAGCTGCCAGCCAGCTGCCAGGCCGTATTTTTCGCGCAGTACGCCAAAAACGCACGTATTACGTACATGTACGTATTCCGTACATGTACGCGTACAACGTACTGTGCAGTCCAGGACCCGCGCTGCTGCGTGGTGCGGGGGGTGACACACTGTGAACCGAGAACCCTAGAACCTTTGCCGCCCAGGTACCTAAAAGGCACGGTGGATGGCCAAGTGGGAAAAGGATGCACGTGGTCCTAGAGTTGACAGTAGCGGCGTGTGCAGGGGCGTGTGCCTGGTGCAGTACCGGTAGTTGAGCGCTGTGGTCTCGGCTGCCGCGCGTGCCGAAGGTGCTTTCCGTGCCACAGCGCAGACTGCCCGTCTCACACATCAGGGAAGATAGCTGCCTCCTGATTGTTGAGTAGATATGCTTTACGGTCAACCACATGTGTGCACGATGTCCCATGCGGCTTCCGGATGACCCATGGGCCGGGACCGCATGGTGCATGTCTTGCCCGGAACGAGCGTTACCGAGCACGCCATTTCGGGTCACTGAGTGCTCACTGCCGTGTTTAAGTACTCATTGACAAGCATGCTGCCTATGCACTGCCTGTGCGGCACGTTAGCGCGCCGGTAGGTCACCGGCAACCGCGCCAAGCATTTTTTCTCTTCGCACGGCGAATACTCTCCGCCTAGCCTGCAAATATGAGCGGATTGCCTAGCAGCAGCCACTCCGAGCCCTCGGCTTTTGAGGCTGCAGGTCGCGGCGATCCTCCGGAAGACCTACAAGAGCTGCTGGGGGACGCAATACCCCCTGTGCAAGCCCTGCTAAAGGCGCTTTTAGACAGAGTAAACGGCATCGCCTTTCCCGAGGGGCAACTCGCGCTGTTCCCGCCAGGAGCTTGCAGCGACGAGCATTAGCAACCTGGGGCGCCTTGGACATAAACAGCTGTTGACCCTTGTCTACAATTCAGCATATATCCTGAAAGCGACAGCAGCTCTGATAACTCGCTGGCAGCGCCCAGACGACGCACGGAGCGTGGCATCCACGGTCCTGCTGCAGCCGGCGCCCGCTCGCGCCGCGCTGCTCCGGCTGCTGGCCGCAACGGTGCGCTGGGAGCCGGGCGTGCAGCTTCCGGCAGCCTCCGGCCGGGAGGACGATCAGGTTCAGGGCCAGTCAGCGGCTCGGGAGCCGGGCATACAGGTTCCGGCAGCTTCCGGCAGGGACAAGCGGGAGGGACAGCCAAGTACCTTGCATGGTAACGCCTCCGCGCCCAGCGCTGCGGAGGAGCTGCAGCAGCTGGGGAGTGCGGCGGGGGCGGCGGAGGATGAGGAGGAGCAGAGGCAGAGGCAGCGGCAGGAGGCGGGGGGCTACGAAGCGCAGCTAGGGCAGGAGCTGCACGAACTCCAGCACGGAGCGTGCTGGCTGGTGTCTCAGCTGTTGCGTAACGACTGCGGCCTTCCGGAGCTTGTGAGCTCCCGCGTGCCCAAGCTGCTGCTGTCGTTGGACTTCGGCTGCTCGCTGCTGCAGGCGCGCGTGCTGCAGTGCCTCAGCCGCCAGCTGGCCGCCGTGTCGGGGGCGCTGGTGGGGCAGCTGCCGGAGGCGGCAGCGGCGGTGCCACAGCCCATGCGAGGACAGCGGCAGCAACAGCAGCAGTGTCACGGGTATCAAGACCAGAAGGGGATGGCGGGAGTGTCTAGCCCCCAGCATGGGCCGCAGTCCGCAGCACAGGTTGGTGCGCCAGGGCGTGTTGCTGCAGCCTCACGTGAGGGTGTTAAGGGGCCGGTGCGAGATGCGGAGCACGTCGTCAGTACCGCCTCCACCCTGGTGCCTTCCCTGCATTCGCTCATGTTGCTCGCCGCAGACGCATACTGCTCTGCTGGCAGCAGCAGCAGCGGGCTGGGGCCGTCCCATGGGTCACAGCCGCCGGACGCAGCTGGGGTGAAGCAGCTGCGGCAGCTGTCCCGGCGGTTCCTGCTGCTGCTGGCAGGCGGGCTGCGGGACAGCCACTATCTCGACCACTGGGCGCGGGCGTTGCTCCTGAGCGCGCTGTGCAGGGGGACGGGGGAGCAGGGCGGGGAGGAGGACGGCGGGGCGGGGGAGGAGCGGACAGGGCGCGAACGTCCGACGCACGGAGCAGGTGAAGCGGGTAGGGATAGGGGGGACCGGTCGGAGCGAGGGGTGTCCGGGGCAGCAGGGCAGGCGGCGGCAGTTCTGGCGGCAGCCGCCGCTGGTGGGATCCAGCAGCATCAGCAAGCTAGGAGTAGCGCATTGGATGTGAACTTGTACTGGCACAATGTCTACACGACCGGAAGCATCCTACTCAGCCTTCGGGAGGCTGCGAAACCCGGCAGCAACAACCTGAGGTACGGCCTCCCGCCCAGCCTGGACGCCGCCCTTCAGCAAGCCCTGTCCGGCCCCTGCACCAAGCACCTCACCCTGGCCCTGGGCGCCCTCATGCTGCACCAGGCAGACGGGGGCTCCCTGTACGGCATGCCGCCGCCGTACCGCACAGGGGGCCTGGTGGAGGCCCTGGCTGCGGCAACCCAGGACCTGGCCTCAGGCGGCAGCGGTGCTCCGCCCCTGCAGCTGTTAGACATGCCTATGTACTGCAGCCTCCAACACCTTTTGACCAACTTTGGCAATTGCGCGCCACAATCGCTCCCCGGGGTGCCCCCGGAGGGGCACCTGGACTTGCTGCTGCGGCTGGGGCGCCTGGCGGTGCGGTCGGCTCAGGCGTACCGGGGGCAGGAGGGTAGCATGGGCCCACGGGTGGCGGTCATAGGACGACGGGACGTGAGTGCCGTGGCGCTTATGTGCCTTCAGACCGCGCGCGGTCTCCTGTCTTCAAGCGCCGGGACTATTGTGGGGGCAGGCGGCGGGGTGGAGACGGGGCCAGGGAGGGGGCCGGGAGCGACAGGGGGAGAAGGGGGCATGGGAGGGGCTGCTGCGGCGGCCACAGGTGCGGACACTGCTCAGGCGGCTGCCGGGCAGTCCGGGTGCCGTGCGGCGGCAGCAAGGCGAGCTGCGCGTGCTGTTGTGGCTGCTGAGACGCGGTGGCACCGGCTGCTGCTGGACACGGGGCTATGGGTGGAGATGGAGGGGGACCAGCTGGCGGTGTGGGCGGAGGCGTGGAACCACTTCGAGAGCCTGAGGCGGCTGGGGGAGGGCACAGGTGCGTGGGGCAACAAGTCATGTGGATCCTACAATATGCATGTGCATTTGTGCATCATGTGCAGCGTTTGCGACTCGCAAATTGCGAGTGCTAAGCCAGCAAGCTAACTGCCGGTATCACGATGACCGGTAAGAGTTTGACGTGTGAACCAAGGAGACCCCCGAGCGAGACTGGCAGAACCGTGGACGTGCTGCTGGCTGAAGTCATTTGTCATCGGCAAGATGATAGTTGCCTAAGCTTTGGTCACAGGTAACTCTTAGCCTGCTATTTGACGTAACCTTGAGCTCACAATGTCCCGCCCTCAGGCGCCCTTCCCCCGTCCGCCCCTGCCCCCGTGGCCGGCGCCCTGGCGGCTGGCGTGCTGCCCTTCCTGGAGCGCGTTCTGCGGAGGGCGGGGGACCCTTCCCTGCTGCAGGGACTCCTCAGGTTTGAGTGCCGCTGGTGGCCGGCCCTGGGTTGGCTCCTGGCGTACGGCGGTGTACGGCAGGGTGCGTCCTTAATTGCCACTGTGCGGAAGCTGGCGGGGCAGAACCAAACGCAACAGCAGCCGCTGCGGCGGCTCCTGACATCCGTTACGTTTGTGAAGCACGTAAAAGCTGCGGACATCTTGTCATACGCTGTGCACCTGGGCCGACGAGCGGGGGGGGCCAGTTTCGGTGGCGGCGACGGCGGCAGTGGCGGCGGTAGCGGCTTCCCTGTAGTGCCAGGCGGTCAAGTGGGGGCGGCGGCCATGGACAGCCCCGGCATGCCACGGCTGCAGCTGCTGCTGTGGTACGGCGTACGGCAGCTGATGCCGCTCATGGCCCAGGTGGTGACCACCAGGACCAGCGCGGGGGACTTGTGGGCCAAGGGGGAGTTTCAGTGGGCTGCGGCTTACTCCCTCGTGAGCAACGTGCTCAGGCCGGTGGCTGTTCTGGCGCTGCAGATAGCCAGCGCCCGTGGCGGCGGCAGCGATGGCGGCGGAGGCAGCGGCACCGGCCGTAGCGGCAGAGGAGCGGCGGAGGACAACGGCAACAGCAGCGGGGCTACGGAGGACAGCGGTAGCGGCTGCGGCTGCGGCAGCCCTCCTGCGTGGCTTAGCTCGTGGCGTCGTGTGCTGCTGGAGGAGTGGCGGGTGGTGGAGCTGGTGGGCAGTGCGCTGGAGCTGCTGGTGCCGGTGATCGGGCCCTACAAGGACGGCCCCGTCATATTCGAGAAGATCCTCACCATGCATCTGCTCATGGGGGCCGTGTGCTCTGTTGCGCTGGCCTTTCCTGACCAGGTGTGGTCGGCAGCAGGGGTCCTGGGGGCGGGGACCCAGGGGAAGGAGTGGCAAGCCAAGGGAAGCCAACGGGGTGGCGGCAGCAGCAGCAGCAGCAGCAGCAAAGGCGGCGGGAAGCGAGCTGCCCCTGGCGCCGCTCAGTCTTCGCCGGTGTGTGCGTGGCCCACTAGCAGGGTGGTGCAGCTGCTGGATGCGGCCCGGCCGCGCGTTGGCAAGCGTGACATGTGCTACCTGGTGCCGGAGCTGGACGCCCTGTCACAGCTGGTGGACCTGGTCAAGGCCGGGGGCCCAGAGCTGCCGTACAAGTACGACACGCCCTTCGTGCAGGCCACCCTGAAGCTCAAGACCGACTCGGACCTGCTGGGCGGGTTTCGCTGGTGTGGCGGCGAGGGCCCCAGTCCCGAGCTCCTGGACGGGCTGCTGCGCACGTGCAGCTACCCGCGGTGCGCCAGCCTGGATGGGGACAGCGAGGCGGGGCGGGGGGGCCGGCTGGCGGCGTGCGGCCGGGGTTGCGGGCGCACGTGGTACTGCAGCAAGGCGTGTGCGAAGGCGCACTGGAGGGAGGGACACGCGGAGGCGTGCGGGGGAGGGGCAGCGGCAGAGGGGCCGGGAACGGCGGGCTGCAGCGGCAGCAGCAGCGTAAGCTGATAGCTCGTGGAGGCAGCAGGGTCAGCCGCAACGTTCGGGGGCTGGGGCGGGGCACGGGCCAGTCGCCAGCAGTGACAGGGGCTAAGGCACGGACACGAGGGCAAGGCAGGGGTGTTGCATGGCGCAAACGTGCCAGGGTGGAAGCGGGCGGCTACATACACCCACTATGCCCGAGTTTGGGGGCCGTAACGTAGGGTACTGGTCGTGCTGTGGCTCTCACCTCTCAGGGTGCTTGCTCAATGATTCGGCGCGATAGGGGCTGCCGACAAGCACGCCGCTGCTCCTGCAATGAGGTTGCTGCCTTAACGCCGAAGGTTTAAGGGGCAAAGTAGTGTTCGGCAGTTGTCGGTAAGCTGGCATGCAGCAGATGATGGCGATGATGGTGCTGCATGGTGCTGCACTGCTTTGCTCCTGGAACGTTACTCATGACGGCGCCTATGTTGGCGCCTGGGCAGCAATAATGCACGACAGTTGAATTTCGCCCTGCGTGGCGCCATGGCTGCTTACGGTACCTGTCGGATGTCGCATCGGTACATGCTTGGTCACCATCACTTGTGTGTATAAAAGCTGAATGAAGCTGCTTGCCAGGAGGATGACTGGGTGCAAGGAACGGCTGGCAGGCCTGTGCACGTGGTTGGCGGGGTGTTTCCGTTGCCCAGCGGTGCAGTGGGCCAGAGTGGGAACTGCGTGTGGGTCGGCTTGGCCGGCGGAAGGCCCTAGATACCGGAGAAGCGCTCGGGAACGCAGGAGGGGAAACGGCGTTGGTGGCCGGAGCTCGCACAGCTGGCGGACAGTGGGGCGTGCTGGTACCATGACAGGTTACGTAGGCTAATACGGCTGCGGAGGGCAGGGATGCAGGAGGGCAGGGGACGGAAAAGCATGGGGAGGCGTACAACTGGTACAAAGGCGGTGTGGGTTGGGCTGGTCAGGGCCCCCGACGGGAAGCCGGCAATGCCCGGCTACCGCACGGTCAGATAGAGTCATTGTGGTTACTGACTGTTAACGGCGTACAGTTGGAGGTTAGTCCCTGGTTGCAGTTAAGCGCACACACGACGCGCTAGTGCTGTCGTACGCTTCCACGGGGCAGTTACGCCGCAGTACGAGACGCCCGTATAGTAGGGCACGCCGTGGCCTCCTGTGTATGTTGCTGCTGCTAAATACCAGTGCGCATTACTGCGGTTTAGCTGCTGCACAGGGCAAGGCGTGACACCGCAGGTTTGAGGACGCTTTGCGGCTGTAGCTAGGCCGGCTGGTCCGCCCTCATGTCGCAAGGACGCTTCCCTGCGTGGCTTTTGATGAGTACCCGGGTGCCGGTATGTGACAGCGGTCGTCTCCAGCGTCGAGTACGTAGACCAACTAGGGCTCTAGGGGATTAACAACTGGCTGTAATTTGTTGGGTAGTACGCTGAAGCCTTAAGCGTGCACGATGGCCTGTGCAGCTTCGGAACCAGATGACCCATGGACCGCTCTGTGACTTGCCCGAAGTGAGTCTTGCAGAGTTCGCATTATGCACCCTCAAGAACTCACTGTCGCTATTGGTACTCTGAGAAATATGCGATCTTCTACGCCCTCCCTCAAAACGCGTGACCGGTAGCGTTCCGGCTGCCTCATCGCTAGCTGGTTCCGACAGCAGCGCAGCGCTTGTTCATACCCCGACAACTATCAGTAGGTCCGGCTGGAAATGAGCGGCTTGTCAAGCAGCAGCCATTCCCAGCCCTCGGCTGTCGAGGCTGCAGGTCCTGACCCTCCGCCGGAGAACCTACATGCGCTGCTGGAGGACGCAACTCCGCCCGTGCAAGCCGTGCTGAGGACCCTTTTGGAACTTGACAAAGAGAACACGGTTGGCCTAACCGAAGGGCAAAACGCGCTGGTTCAAAAGTTGGCAGCGGCGAAGACCAGCAACCTTTGGCGCCTTGGACGTGACAGATTGCCGAACCATACCTTCATTTCAGCCCACATCCTGAAAGCGACAGCCGCCATCATAAATCGCTGGCAGAGCACTGTTGACGCACAAGATGTGGCATGCATGGCGCTGCTGCAGCCGGCGCCTGCGCGCGCCGCGCTGCTCCGGCTGCTGGCCGCAATGGTGCGCTGGGAGCCCTCCGCACAGCAGCTTCCGACAGCTTCCGGCGAGGAGCAGCGGGAGGGACAGCCAGGCACCACCCACGATCACGCCGCCGCGCCAAGCAGTGCGGAGCAGCGGGAGCAGTCGGGGATCGTGGCGGCGGCGGCGGATGAGCAGGAGCAGCAGCCGGAGGAGGAGGCGGGTTACGAAGCGCGGCTTGCACAGGAGCTGCTGGAACTTCGCAAGGGGGTGTGTCGGCTGGTGGCTCAGGTGCTGGGACCCAGCAGCCGAAGCTCGCCCGAGGAAGTGGGCTACAGTATGCCCAGGCTGCTGCTGTGCCTGGACTTCGGCTGCTCGCTGCTGCAGGCGCGCGTGTTGCAGTGCCTCAGCCGCCAGCTGGCCGCCGTGTCGGAGGGGCTGATGGGGCAGCTGCCGCCGGAGGCGGCGGCGGTGCCACAGCCCACGCGAGGACAGCAGCAGCAGCAGCAGCAACAACAGCAGCAGCAGCAGCAGAACCAGAAGCACGGGGGTCGAGATCAGCAGGGTGAGGAAGGAGCATCCAGCCCCCTGCCTGGGCCGCCGTCAGCAGCTCTAGGCGGGGCACCAGGGCGTGCTGTTGCAGCGTCATCAAGTGACGCCGGGGCAGGGCCGTTGCGGGCAGCGGAGCACGCCGTTGACATGGCTACAGCCCTGATGCCTTGCCTATACTGGCTGACGTCCCACGCATCAGAGGCGTACTGCGCCGCCGTCACTGGGTCTGGCAGCAGCAGCAGCAGCAGGCTGTGGCTGTCCCATGGGTCGCAACAGCCGGATGCAGCTGGGATGAAGCAGCTGCGGCAGCTGTCCCGGCGGTTCCTGCTGCTCATGGCTGGTGGGCTGCGTGACAGCCACGTGTTGGACCACTGGGCGCGGGCGGTGCTGCTGGCGGGACTCTGCACGGGGCCGGGGAAGCGGGGCGGGAAGGATAAAAGGGAGGAGAGGGAGGTGTGGGCAGCGCGCGACAGACTGCTGGCGATGGAGGAGTGGGCTAGGGGTGTACGGGACTCATCCATAGGAACATCGACGGAGGGGGAGGGGGAGACGCCGGACGGGGAGGCGCGGGCACATGCAGCGGGTGTGGCGGACAAGCATGCGCAGGAGGGGTCGGAGGGAGAGGTGTTCCGGGCAGCAGGACAGTCGGCGGCGGCAATGCTGGCGGCAGACGCCGCTGGTGGGAGCCAGCAGCAGCAGGAGAACCAGCAGCAGCGAGGTAGTATCAGCGTTGCAGATGAAGAAATGTTTGGTGATTTTGTCTACTTGGCAGGAAGCGTCCTCCTCGACCTCAGAGAAGCTGCAACATCCGGCAGCAACAGTCCCGTGCACATCCTTCCGACCGGCCTCTGTACCGCACTGCAGCAAGCCCTGTCCGGCCCCTGCACGCAGCACCTCACCCTGGCCCTGGGCATCCTCATGCTGCACCATGCCGACGGGGGCTCCCTGTACGGCATGCCGCTGCCGTACCGCACAGGGGCCCTGGGGAAGGCGCTGGCCACGGCAACGCAGGACCTGGCCGCAAGCGGCAGTAGTGGTGCGCCGCCTTTAAAGATGCTAGACATGCCTATATACGGCAATCTCCAACGCCTTCTGACCGACTCAGGCAGTCTCGTGCCAAAACCGCTCCCTGCGGTGCCCCCGGAGGGGCACGTTGACCTGCTGCTGCGGCTGGGGGGCCTGGCGGTGCGGTCGGCGCAGGCGTACCGGGGGCAGGCGGAAGGCATGGGCCCACGAATGGCCGTCATCGGGCGACGGGACATAGGGGATGTGGTGGTCTCGTGCCTCCAGGCCGCGCGCGGCCTCCTGACTGTAACAGCCGGAAAGGCGCCAGATGGTGGGGGGGCAGGCGGCGAGGCGGGGGTGGGGGGAGGCGAGGGCGTGGGAGGGGCGGGTGCAGAAGGGGCCTGTACGGACACGGCTCAGGCGGCTGCCGGGCTGTCCGGGTGCCCTGCGGCGGCAGCAGGGCGGGCCGCGCGTGCGGCTGTGGCTGCCGAGACGCGGTGGCACCGGCTGCTGCTGGACATAGGGCTGTGGGTGGAAATGGAGGAGGGGCAGCTGGCCGTGTGGGCTGAATCGTGGAGCCACTTGGAGAGCCTGGGCCAGCTAAAGGAGGGCACAGGTGCGTGGGGCAACAGGTCGCAGGGATCCTACAGTACGCATGTGCAGCATATGCAGCGTTTGGGTGTGGTAAGGGAGCAAGGCAAATGCCCGTGCCGCGATGATCGGTAGGGGTTGGACGTGCAAACCAAGGAGACCCCGGGGCGAGGCTGGCAAAAACATAGACAAGCTGCTATGCTGCAGTCCTGTGTCATCAGCAAGATGACAATGGTCTAAGCTTTGATCACAACCGTTTTGCCACTCACCCTGTAATTTGACGTAACGTTGAAGCCACAATGTCCCGCCCTCAGGCGCCCTTCCCCAGTCTGCCCCCGCCCCTGTGGCCGGCGCCCTGGCGGCTGGCGTGCTGCCCTTCCTTGAGCGCATGCTGCGGAGGGCGGGGGACCCTCCCCTGCTCCAGGGACTCCTCAGGTTCGAGTGCCGCTGGTGGCCCACCTGGGGCTGGCTCCTGGCGTACGGCGATGTACGGCAGGGCGCGTCCTTCATCGCCACCCTGCGGAAGCTGGCAGGGCAGAACCAACAGCAGCAGCCGCTGCGGCGGCTCCTTACGTCCGTTACGTTTGTGAAGCACGTGGAAGCTTCGGACATCCTGACACACGCTGTGCAGCTGGGCCGACGAGCCGGGGGGCCCGGTGGCTGTGGCAGCGACAGCGGTGGAGGCGCCGGCGGCGGTGGGGGCACCGGCGGCGGTGGCGGCGCCGGCTCTACCGCGGCCCCAGGCGGTCAGGTCGGGCCAGCGGGTACGGACAGCCCCGGCCTGCCGCGGTTGCAACTGCTGCTGTGGTACGCTGTACGGCAGCTGATGCCGTGCATGACCCAGTTGGTGTTTGCCAATGGGACCCACGTGGGGGACTTGTGGGCCAAGGGGGCGTTTCAGTGGGCTGAGGCTCACACGCTCATGAGCAACGTGCTCAGGCCGATGACTGTTCTGGCACTGCAGATAGCCGGTGGCAGCGGCGGCGGCAGCGGCAGCGATGGTGGTGGCGGCGGCGGCGGCGGCGGCGTGTCTGGTGTTGACTGTGGCGGCAGCAGCAACGGCGGCAGCAGCAACGGGGCTGCGGAGGACAGCGGCAGCGGCAGCAGGGTTGCGGAGGGCGGCGACGGTGGCGGCGGCAGCCCTCCTGCGTGGCTTAGCTCGTGGCGTCGTGTGCTGCTGGAGGAGTGGAAGGTGGTGGAGCTGCTGGGTTGTGCGCTGGAGCTGCTGGTGCCGGTGATTGGGCCCTACAAGAGCGGCCCCATCTTGATTGAGAAGATCAACACGATGCATATGCTCATGGGGGCCGTGTGCTCCGTTGCGCTGGCCTTCCCTGACCGGGTGTGGCCGGCAGCAGGGGCCCGGGGGGCGGGGTCCCAGGGGACGGAGCGGCAAGCCAAGGGAAGCCAGCGGGGTGGCGGCAGCAGCAGCAGCAGCGGCGGGAAGCGAGCTGCCCCTAGCGCCGCTCAGTCTCTGCCGGTGTGTGCATGGCCCACCAGCCGGGTGATGCAGCTGCTAGATGCGGCCCGGCCGCGCTTTGGCAAGTGCAGCACTCGCTACCTGGTGCCGGAGCTGGACGCCCTGTCACAGCTGGTGGACCTGGTCCAGGCCGGGGGCCCCGAGCTGCCGTACAAGTACGACATGCCCTTCGTGCGGGCCACCCTGAACCTCAAGACCGACTCTCCTCTGGTGGGCGGGTTCCGGTGGCTATGCGATGGCGAGGGTCCCAGCCCCGAGCTCCTGGACGGGCTGCTGCGCACGTGCAGCTACCCGCGGTGCGCCAGCCTGGATGGGGACAGCGAGGCGGAGCCGGGGGGCCGGCTGGCGGCGTGCGGCCGGGGGTGCGGGCGCGCGTGGTACTGCTGCCGGGCGTGTGCGAAGGCGCATTGGAGGGAGGGACACGCGGAGGCGTGCGGGGGAGGGGCGGTAGCGGCGATTTAGGGTGGGATGGCGGGCGGCAGTGGCAAGCGTTGAGGGCTGAGGGCATAGGTGGTGTGCGGAAGTTGCAACGGGGAGGCGTGCAGGGAGGGGCGGCAATGACGCAGGGTTGGGGCGGGGGCAGGTTCACGGCTGTCTGAGGTAGCACGTTAGCTGTCTGGGTCATGGTTTTGATACGGTAGGTAGCGCACTGGTCTGGGGGGCTGGGCGCAAGCGGGGTACGCACCTTTTTACTGCATCGCTCAACCGTGCCCAACGTCCATGCAGGGTACGGTATTGCAGTGTTGACTGCGTGGCATCCCAACGGTTGTGCCGTGCGGCATGCAGCGGCTGAATAAGCGAGATAAGTATGAGTCGGGCTGAGCTGATGTTGGCGTTGAATGATACTGCGGTAATGGTTGAGGGGGTGCTAGGCAAGGCTCCTATCTTATTTCATTTTTTCGAAAAACATGCCTAGGTGGCTGGGCTCATCTTACGATGGGAGGGGTGTTTGGGGACGGGAGATGCACCAGCAGGTGCAGCACAGTGAGAGCAGCACGTTGCACACACTTACACCACCAGATGAATTGATTAAGGGCCTGGTCAAGGCGGTCAAAGTTGCCCTAAACGAAAAATATGAGATTTTCCCCAGGAAGATAGGAGCCTTGGTGCTAGGATGCCGCGTGGTAGTGCCAAGTTGTGCAGATGCCGGGCTACGCCAACGGCCAACGTCTGTGACATTGTAGGAGATGTGCTGACGTCAGGCTGCAGCAGCCAGCAGGGGCTGCTGACTACCGAGGTCGCGGGGCGGCGCGACGCCGGGGCGGCTGCTGTGCGTCACAGTGTTGCCACGACCTCCGCTGGTGTTGCCCTCCGTGTTTGGTCTTGCCAGTACCGTGCCGCCAACCCGCTGTTCAAACGGTACGATTCTGGTCACGCGGTTGTTACGGTACATCTCAGAAGTGGCAGAAGTGCGCTGCAAAGCAGCTGCGAGCTGCCTGCGCAGCTGCACTTGGAAAGCGCATGTTGCGATTTGGCTCTGTTGCCTTGTTAGCCACAGTGCTCAGGCGCCGCGCGATGGTACGAACAAGGCATGCTGCAAGTTCCGGCACGGCCCAGTGCTTACGAACGCGCAGTCCCCTGGACACTGCAGACGAAACGTGACTAATCATTGACGACGGATGCACCAGGATGCTCTGTTGCCTCTTGGGCGCAGGGGGCAGGTTCAGGGACAGGGGGCAACGAGCCTGGAGCCCCCGGACCCCAGAGCCCCAAACGCCCAGCGCTCACACCGTCCCAGGCGCAACCCAAGCACACCGCTTTCGGCATCCTGCTACACCACTTTCGGCTATGTACCAACCTGAGCAAGCGCCCATATGTACAGTGAAAACGGGACCCACCGGCCCCCATCAGCCCTACCTGCCCAGCAGGACCAAGCACTAAAGAATTGCAGGGTCGCATCACCAACCATGATGCACAACGAACTCAGGGCCCTGAAGGCACCTGTCAAGTACAGCCTTTTGTGCAACATCACTGCCCGGATGCACGATGAATTTCCAGCGATACCGTAGTCCTCGGCAGCCAGCAGGTGCGCAACGGCCAACCGTAGCACCGTGGCCATCAGCTCAGCACCCACGCCTTGCACACCCACTCCCCCAGTATGCTTGATGAAACGAGAGCCGGAAGAGTGTCGGAAAGGACGGCCGGTACCCCAGAAGCTTACCGTACCATGTGGGTGCCCTTATGGACGCCAGCATCCGGCCGCGGTACCATTTAACACCAGCAAATCATCGTACCGTACGGCACTACAACAGTACCGTACATGTTCTTCAGGGCACACGAGGGCTTGCATGCCAAGGAGATCCTCCTCCAGTCTATGCAGTGACCCACCTATTTTGCACGTGCGGATATGCGCACTCAACATGCTCCGATGGGACCCGTGCAGATGCCCAGCCAGCAGGGCGGGCCAAGAACAAGCACATCCCTCGCATTCCTCGCACCCCTCGCACCCCTCACCGTCCAGCCAAGAGCCAACCGAGCAGCACGTGCGTTAACCCACCGTCCCACCCCGAGGTCTGGCCTGCGCTCAAGGGTCAAAACTTGTTCCAGGGGTCCCCGAAAAAGTGCGTCGGCGGTTGCCGCGCCTTGCTGCTGTCACCGCCCGCGCCGCGCGCCAGCCGTGCCGCCGCCTGCCGCGACCTCTCCGCCTCCACCTGCTGCCCCACAGACCGATACTGTGCCAACACAGCATCGCTCATGGGCGTTGCCCCTGCACCCGCTGCACCCCCTGCTCCTCCTGTCCCTGCTGCTTCTCCTCCTCCTTCCTCCGCACGACCCTCCTGGGCCCCGGGGGAGGCAACGCCAGGCCCCGCAACACCCGCGTCCCCCAGCCGCCTGCTGCCAAACAGGCCCACGTTCGAATCCGTCAGCCGACGCATTCCAAACGCCCCATGGGTCGCAGGCTCCGTTGGCCGGCGCTGCGACGGGGACCCGCCGTTGCTGAAACCTTGCGGGTGCGGCCGGTAGGCCTGTGGGCTACCGGGTGACCCGATCACCGGCGACGAAGGAGCTCCGGATGGCACCTGCCGCCCTACAGGCCCCACACCAACACCCAGCCCCGCGCCCACACCCATGCCCTGCACCGCCAGCCCACCGAGGCTGGGCGCAGGCCGTCTGAAGGCGGGCGCCTGTACGATGTACGCCGGCGTAGGGCCGGGCGGGGGGCTGGGCTGGTGTGGGGTAGGACGGGGCTGTAAGGGAGGCTGGGGCAGGTGGATTGCGGGACGCGGCGGTGCGGGCTTCTGGGGAGGGGCGGGAGGTGGAGAGGGAGGCGGCTCGGAGGTGGGTGCACCAATGTCTCCGGGGGCTGAGGCACGTGGGTGCATGTGCCGCCTCCTGGCGGGGGACTTGTGCGAACCCTTGTGGTGGCGTTGATGCGTTTCGGCATGGGACGCGGACGGGGAGGTGGGGGAGAGCGGCTCAGAGGGGAGGGGCTCCTCGGTTTCGGTAGGTGGCGGCAGGGCGGTTGGCTGCTCAGGAGCGGGGTCTTCCTCTGGCGGGCCTGCAGGCGCAGGGTCACCGCCGCTGGGCTCTAGCTGCAGCCGTGGCGTGGGCTCAGAGCGGTCAGGGCTGTGTATTAGCTGCGGCAGCTGCAGCTCCTCGTGCGGCGGCGGTGGAGACGGCGGCGGCTCCGGAACCGGCGGGTGCGGCGGTGACGGCGGCGGCAGCTCCACTGCCGACGGCATCGACGGCAGCGAAGCCTCCACGTGTAGGTTGGCAAACCGCTGGCGGCCGACGCTTGGAGGCCGTACAATGCTACTGCGGGCGGCGGCGGCGCCGTCATCCTGCGGCGGCGGCGACGGCGGCGGCGGCAGTTCCACCAGCGGATTCACCGCGCTGATGCGGCTCGGCGAGCCCCCGAGCATTGCAGCGTCCGCAGACGCCCGGAGGGCGGACGACTCCGCTGCCAGGTGCGGGTGCCTCCGCGCCATGATGGAGTCCATCCCCATGCCCTGCCGCCGTAGCCCCGGGAAGCTTCCACTCCCGTTGTGGCTGGAGCCGCCCTGCTCGGAAAACCGTCTGGAGCCCAGCACCCCACGACGCAGCGATGGGGATAGGGCCAGGCCGAGGCTAGTGCCGCTGGCTTCGCCGGTGGGTGTTCCAGGGCCGCCGCTGCCGTTGGGGTCTCCGTTGGTCCACGCCCTGAGCGCGCGGTCGGCGGGGGAGAGGGCCACGCGGGCGGGGGAGGAGGGCGCGGGGCCCAGCACTGCGCGGCGCTGGTCGAAGGCGGCTGCCATCTGCGCCACCTCCTCCTCTGGGGGGAGGTCCAGCGGGATTTGGAGCGTGGCCACTGCGCGCATGTGGGGGTGGGGTGGGGAAAGGGAGGCACAGCAGACAACTAGGGATGGTGAGGGACCAGGGCTTCGCATAATAGAACCCGGGAAGCGCTATAGCGGGACAACGGTGAGCAGCCTCTGCGTTCTGGAGGACTAACGCCCATGCCAAAAACTGCAAGCGCGCATGACATGTAGCACGTGCGCAGGCTGTTGGCACCGTACGGCACGGCACGGCACTCACGCTGCAGGCCGCCGACCTCCCGGGCCTCCGCCTTGCCCCGCTTGATGTGTGCGTGCAGGGCCACGCTGGTGCGCAGTTCGGCAATGGTGCTCACGTAGCTGCTGACGCTGCCGCCGCCGCCACCGTAGCCCCCTGCCCCCGGCCCCCCGGGCATGGAGCGCCGGTGCTGGGCGGCCATGCGACGGCGGGGATCAGAGGGGTCGGGAGGCACCTGTGGGCGTGGCGAGCACATGGGGTGTGGACGGGTGGAGGTGGTGGTGTTCTGCTTGTGCTACCAGGCGTGTACTGCTTCAGCAGCACGTGCTAGGACTGTCACACGGGTTTCTGGGTCTGCTGCTGTGCGACGGCGCGGATCGGTGGGGTCGGTGGCGCACGGCGGGGAGAAGTGTCACATGTCATTGCAGGGTCAAGCCACTGCACTCATGCCGTGTCCATGTACGTGTGCGGGCCCATGAACCACGCACGTGCGTCCTTGGGTCTGCTGCTCCCATGCCCCTGCTGCGATTTTGCACGGTGAACCGGTGGCCATGGGGCGTCAGGAGAGATGCACCGGATGCTGCATCTCCCTTCAGGATCACGTGCATGTAACAACACATGGTTATCTGGGACCGATGCCTCCGTGCTTTATTGCACTGCTTACCGCCTGTGCCGGGTCCCGCGGTGCGGGCGACCATCCGCCCAACACCGCCTCATCGACTCCAGTAATACCCATCTTGTCGCGAGCCATGTTGACGGCGCGCTGGTAGCGGGCCTGGGGTATAGCGCAGCATGGGGTTGTGGGAGCTTAGGGTGTGGGGCCTTGGCGGCGGCTGAGTGAGGTTGGTGCGGCAGGGCGGTGGGTTAAGGGCAGGCCACCTGGCTCTGCATGAAGCACCAAGCACCAGTCGGTGACGGTACTGAGCGGCGTAGACAATAGGTGCGCTGTGCCTACTGAGCAGACAAGAGCATGTATCCAGTTGCCTGAGGTTCGCTGGGACGCTTAGTACTCCCTAGTGGATAGCAGGGCGGGGTTGGCCGTCCCCACCCCCCCTTGCCCTGACACTTCGTCTGTGGGTGCCGCCCCATTGGGTCACTGTGCATGCTCCCCTTGCATGTGGTGGTCTCACCGTCCGGTCCCATCCTGCCGGCGTGTCCGCCCGAAGGAACGCAGTCCCGACCTCATCGCTCGCTTTCAGGTAGTTGGGCGGTTTGTATGCCGCAGGAGAGTTGGGTGCACCAACACCTCTGAGACTGCTACGGTTTGTATCTGTGAGGGGAAGGGTGGTTTTGAGGTGCGGCTCAAGTTCGCGTCGGGTGCGGGTCTTGCACCGCAGGCGACAGGACGAGAGCCCCCCAACATCCTACCTGAGGCAACTGATCCTTCCATAGAGCCTGTGAGGGGACCTGACGTCACTGACGTGCGCCTCTCTCCAACAGGACCGCCAAGGGGCATCGACGAATGGAGCATGTCTTATTCGAGACCAATACGTAGTTTGTCCCTCAGCATCTTCTGCCCCTCAGTAAAGGACTTTTGTTTGAGAACAAATTCATTCGTGTCCTCAGGGCAGTGTTGTGGAGCCTCGCTCCTGTGCCTGCTCCGTAGCAAATAAAGTGAACGCGATAAGCTTTAATGTAAAACAAAACAGGCAGTACTTTGTGCGGCAGCTTGCGGGTAAGGCTGCGGAAGAGGCAAAGTGTAGTACGGTTTGGTCGTAGTCATGCCTCGGCCGTCCTGATGCTCGCAAGCCTGTCGCAGTGAATTGCAAGGAGATGACAATGATTTCAAGGACTTGTAACCAAGAAAATAAAGGTCGTACGTAGCCTGCCACAGGTCTACGAAGAACGGAAGAAGTACTCTTGAGTCCGGACACTCGACCTCTGCTTCAACCTCAGATACAGCTGGTTTTCAATAAGAACACAAGCAGTACGCGGGCCATCTGAGACCCCATGCAGTCCGCTCAAGCACCGTACCCTTCCGGTACACCCGTGGGTACACCTCTACCCCAGCAGCCCAGGCAGCAGCCTGCTGGGACCCTGGGGGCTTGACTGTCAGCCATCCAGTCGTCAACAACGCGGTCTCTAGAGCACCGCCAACTCATTCTACATCCTTGCTTCTGTGGCTCCCGACACACGACTCGTCCGTGCATCCGCCGCCCCCCGACCTGCGTACCGCCGCACAGGGAATAGCAGCACGGACAGACTGCCGTGCCCACGTCCATGCTCTTGACCCCACTACGCCGCTCTTCCATCACAATCTATACCGTACCCCCGGTCCCAGGCTGCAACTGCCTTTGGGGAAACAATCAGTCACCTGTGGCCGCTGTAGGCCCCAGGGTGCCAGCTACGCCCTCAACGACGGTTCCCTTCCTAATCTAATCCTAAGGGCCCCGGCCCTCAGCGACACCAAGCCAGCCGGCAGGAGCCCTAATGCGCCGCCTTGTTGCATCGCATGCCTTTGCTTGGTGTTCATGCACCAGTTCACCACAAGTACCGTACGCATCGAGCCCAAGACCTGACATCGTACATCCAACGCGGTCATGAGGCCCCCAGGCAATGGAACCCTAGCGCCTAGGCCTCCCTTCCGAGCGCCCCGTACAATCTTTAGCACCCTTCCCGCCTCGTATGCCTCAATCCGTTCTAGCACTCCAGCGCCTCAGCGCTGCGCATGTGTCCGCGACGTCCCTTTCCGGTGGCCCTCTCACAACGCCCTGCCCGCCTTGTACGCCCGACCGCTCCAGCAGGTCGTTCCAGGGCCCAATGTGTCGGCTTAGGCCCCGAGCAAGGTTCCTGCTTTTGGGGGTACCGCCCTCGGCGGCGCCAAGCAGGCCAGGGTCAAGGCGTCAACGCTCGCCGCTTCAGCGCTTCATGTGTGTCCTCTGTATCTCCCGGCGCCCTCCTCGAAGATCAGAACGCCCTCCCTGCTTCGTACGCCTCGATCCGCTCCAGCAGGTCGTTCTTGGAGCCCCGCTTGACCTTGTTGAACTCCGCCGCCACCTCCACCAGCGTGAACAGCCGCTGCTTGCCGTACTCGGCGATGTGGTCCTGCGTACGTACAGCAAATGAGTACGACCATCACGCGTACGATGACGCAGTGTAAGAGTGTGCGTAAGGCCGGTGGTCCTGTATACAGCAAAGCCGCGTGGGTGGTAACCGTACGCAAACTGTGCGTGTGGAAGATTGAGCCCGGGGTACTTCACGACATGACGTCAAGGAAGGCCTAGAACCGGTACCAAACTGCCTCCGCTGTTGCGAGGCCCCGACGGGACCCAGCAGGCCGCAGGTCAGACCGCTTGGTGTGGCCAATCAATCTTACACGTCTTTCCACCATCCGCACTGAAACCGACAGGGGCCCTTCGCGCATGTGGACGCCGTATATCCCAACACAGCAACTAGGCGACTTGCACGCCAACACAGCACGCCCCACACTCACGTGGCACCACTTGGGCAGGTCGTCCCAGGGCAGGTAGAAGGCCTTAATGTAGGCGTCCACGGAGCCCAGCGCGGGACGGAAGTTGGGCGGGCCCATGGCGCGCATCTGGGGGCCAAGAGGAATGGATGGGGAGAGTGCAGACGTTTGGGCATTGATACGGAGGGCCCATGGCGCGCCAGGGCAAGTGGAGCAGGCGACAGCAACAGAGCAGGGCTGGAGGTGCCGAGACAAACACGGTGGCCAGACCAGAGGCCACGTCCCCCGCGGCCGCCAGAACCCAAAGAGTACGCTACCGGCAGCTTGGCACACACACACACATTGAAAGTGCAGCCTGCAGTCAGCGTTTCCTTACGGCGCGTCCCTGGGTCGCATGGTGCGGCCTCGCCTAAGGTAACACGTCCAGTAACCTCGGTGAGTAACTATTGGTCTCGCCTGTGTCCGGGTTATGTGTCCCGATTCCCGCAACCGCATCTCTACACACTGAAGGTGCATGCGGTCCCATCTGCGTCCTTAGTGCGCCAAATCCAGGGACATGATTTCTGGGAATCTGCCATGCCATGCGCAGCAACCTTACCCCCCTGTGTTGTGCGTACATAGGTGGCACGCCCTGCCATCTCACCTGCTTCTCCACGTGCGACAGGTCCAGCGACATGTTTGCGCGGCCCTCCAGCGAGCAGCGCCGCACCGCCGCCAGCCCGTCCAGCAGCCCCGCCGCCACCACCGCCGCCGCGTGCTCCCACAGCGCAACCACCAGCGGGGGAGGCAGCCGGGCGGCAAGCACCTTCTCCCTGCAAGAGACAGGGGGCGGGGGAACTAGGTACTCGCAACAGGTGTGCAGCACATTGGGGTTCCGCATGCTCCCACAGAGCAACCACCAGAGGGGGAGGCAGCCGGGCGGCAAGCACCTTCTCCCTGCACGGGACAGCAGGGGAACCTATGTAACCAACAACAGGTGTGCTGCAAAGTGGGGTATGCTCCCACAACGTAACCACCAAATGGTGGGTTCAGGACGGCGTGGAAGCTGGTCGGGGGCACGTGCGCTGGTGCGGGGCGCGCACCTGAACTTGGCCAGTGCGCGCACTGTGAAGTCGCTCCAGTCGCTCTGCTTGGTGGCGGGCTCCCTGACGTTGTAGTTGGTGACGCCGATGGCGGCCGGGATGCCGCGCTCCTTGTCCCACACGCCCTGGGGGCCAGCAACCGTCAACCGTCAGAACGCGCACTGCTACTGTCGCGACGCAGCAAGGCAATATGACGATGACAACCACCAAGCTTGGTAGCTTGGAAGCAGGTGCGCCCATGACGAAGCCAGGGAACGCAAGTACACGTATGGCCGTCGGACTGCCCAGTACCCAGCTCGTACGGCAGCAGGGGCCATGCCCATACTGGCACTGCTGTTCTTCCCAGTCACCATGGGTGCCCTTGCCGCTCACCACGATTGCCCACGCCGCCGCCTTGAACAGGTGGTCCCGTACGGCCTATGTCCATGTCATCCCACCCATCACAGTGTTCTAGTCATCAACCAATCACTACTGCTCGCTTTTTCCTGGCCAATCAACTTGCTCTTCGCATGCAGGAATCCGCGTGTTCCTGGCGCCACCGCTTGCCCACGCGATACCCTCTTCACGCGACACCCGCTCACCATGATTGCCCGCGCTGCCGCCTTGAGCAGGTGGTCCTTGAGGTCCGCCGCCACCTCCACCGTGCGGTTGAAGTAGTTCTCCACGTCACGCTGGCAACGCCCCGGCAGCGCCAGCTGCAGGGAAACGGGGTGATATAGTGACTGTCGGTTTGCATGTCAGGTGGCAGCCGAACGTGCGAGGCAGTTGAAGTAGTTCTCCACGTCACGCTGGCAGCGCCCCGGCAGCGCCAACTGTAATGGGGCCGACGATGGGGGTGGGACGTTGGCGCGTTGCGTATAAGCCCTAGCCGGGCCTGGCCCCCACGTACCCACGCCTGCCGTTGCGGTATCCCCTGTCATCCGCCAGGCCACTGGCTACTAGCCCACTGCCCAGCGCCTTAGACAGGACACAGCCCCTACCTGAGCCCCTCACCCAACAACCCCATGCGTCCATGCGCCCATGCCCAAGCGATTTTCCCTCGCCACCTACCCGTTCCTGCACGGAATGCCGTGCTATGCCGTCTGTCACGCCCTTGCCAACTTGGCATCATCTTACACACATAGCACACACTCACGATGATGGCCTGCTTCGCCGCCTTGAGCTCCTGCGCCAGGTACATGAGGCTCTCCACCGCCACCACCCGCTCCCGCACGCCCCAGCTGTGCCCCCCGCCGCCGGGGCTGCCGCCGCCGGGCGCCCCCGGAGCCGCCGGACTGCCGGCCGCCGCCGCGCCGCCGCCGCTGCCTATCAAAGCGCCAGGGCCGCTGCCGGGGGTGCCGGTGACCGACAGGCGAGAGGGTGTCACCGGCGTTAGCATGCCGCTGTTACCCGAGGTCTGGAGGGGAGGGCGGGGCAGGGGTGGAGGCATACCGTATGTGGGTTAGGGAACAAGTCAGCCCCATTCGGTCAGCACACGCGGGCACAATGCCGATAACACTAAGGCAGCGCGTGCGCTTAGTTGCAACCAATGCCATCTTTGAATCATGCCGCAGTGCCCATTCCCGCCCCCGACGTTGGCCTCCAGCCTCAGACCCTCACCCTTGCCTCTATCCGCATGGTCCAGCGACGCCGCCCGTACCGGCGCGTACGTGCCTTCGTGCCTGCACTCTGCTGCGCCCGGCAGCCCCTGCACCCCCCATGCCCAGTTCCTGCTTTGGTGTATTGTGCTAGCGCCTCACGGCCCCCCGTCCTGGTTGGCCCTTCCGCACCCCTCAGCCCTAGCTCCGCCGATTGCTTGCCTTGTTCTTGCTACCTGCTAGCCCAGCACGACACCCCTACACGACAACCTCCTGTGCCTCCCTCTTACCCTAGCGTGCCCACCTGCACGGGCATGTGCCCGCTTCCCCCCTGCGCCTTGTACCCAGTTCCTGCTCCAACGCACTGTGTCACCGCCCCCTACCCTCTGGCCCAAATGCCCCACCTGCACCGCCATGCGGCCGCTGTCGCTGGCATTGAGCTTCACCGCCATGCGCCCAACCTGCAAATCGCAAACGGGAAGGCGGGCATCCAACACCTCACGTGTTCAGCACAGCACGTGGACAGCACTCGATACCCTTACGCATACTGTGCGGCTCCCCCTCACCTGCCGCTCCACGCTATCAGCCAGGCTCTCCATCTTGTCCCCAAACCTGTCCGTGCACTTCTATGGTACCAGTAACCCACACCCTAACACGCACACAGCAGGCCCCCATCCCCTCCCACTCACCTGCCGCTCCACGCTGTCCGCCAGGCTCTCCATCTTGTCCCCGAACCGGTCCAGCAGCCCCAGCCCCGTGGCGGCGATGGGCGCGCTGCGGCCCACGGGCTTGGCGCGCATCAGCTCCTCAACCTGGAGGGAGGGAGGAGAAGTGGTGAGCGACCTCGTGAAGGTGTTCAGGAAGAGGCAGCGCGAGGGAGCGGACAACTGGAGAACCGAACAGCGCGAAACGTTCCTGAAAGAAAGGCTATCCACCAACAGGTTGTGCAGGTAGCGGCGGTGACGTCGCAGTGCCCTAGACACATTGCAGTGCGCCGCCTCACTGCATGCGGCCACAGGCACTAACACACATACCCCACCTCTGCCGCCCCTCTTCCCTACTCACCACGCCGCGGTACTTGGAGCCCTCCGCCGTGAGGATGCGCAGGAGCGCCGCCTTGAGGCGCGGGCTGACCAGGTCGTCCCGCCACACCAGCTCCTCCAGCCCCATGCCGCCGAACGCGGAGAAGCAGTACAGCATGTACACGTCGAACAGCTCGGCAAGGCAGCGGAACAGGTACTCCGAGTGCCCGGACAGAGGCCTGGGGGTTATCAAGGATGGAGGGTTTGATGTGTAGCGATGCAGTTGCATGCGTAAATGAGGGAGGTTTTGATGTGTGTGATAGGACGGCACGGGCGTGGCGAGATGCCGGTTTGGCTGCGCCCGAGGTGCAATCCAGCTGCTTTGTGCTCAGGAGCTACCGGTACACGGCCCTGGGGTCACAGGGTGTACATCAAGTGCCGTGGCCCCCGGCAGGTTTCTATGTGTGCGGGCGGCCGAGTGGCAGAGCGTCAGACGTTCCAATGGCGCTCCCTTCGAGGTCCTAACAACGCGTGACTTCCCTACTGCATGGAAGGTGACGCCCGCGAACCTACGCTCCTCCCACCTCATGATCTGCCCGTAGTGCCGCATGTACTTGCACGCCTGCTGCGAAGACACCGTCAGCATGGCCGGCAGCAGCACGCGTGGCCGCCCAGGGGCCGCCCCCGCCCCCTGCTCTCTCCCCCCATCCGCCCCGCCGCTCCCTGGCTCTTGCCCCGCTGCGCCCCCGCCTTCCGACGTCCGATGCTCCGCCGCCGCCGCCGCCCCGTCCGCCGCTGCGTGGTCCTCCAGCCCGTCGCCCGCCACCGAACCCGGCCCGCCGGTGCTGCCCGCCGCCGCCGCGCCGCCGCCGCCGCCGCCTGCTGCTTCCGAGTCCTTGTCCGCCAGGCTGCCGTACTCGCTGCCGCTGCGGCTGAGCTGCTTGCCCTCCGTCTGCGTCTTGTGCAGCAGGTCCACCAGCGACTTCTGCTTGGCCTCGGGGCCCTGGCCCACGCTGCAAGGGGGCAGAGCGCATACACAACATGATACTGTCAGGCTCCGCACAGCACGTACTGACAGCGGTACGTCGGATCTGCCCAGGCCCACTTGATTCCTTGTGTCAGCGTTAAGCGTTGGGAGCAAGTCACGCCTCACGTGCCGCTGGGACTCTTTGAGCAATGCGGTTCCATCACTGCGGTTCCACCCCAGCAAAGTGGGTGGTGCCATCATTGCTCACCGGATGAAGGGGTTCCCGGCGGTGACCCAGTCGTCGAAGGACGTGAGCGCCTCCGGCTCCCCCCAGGCGGGCACGTAGTAGGGCGAGGAGCGGATGGCGCCGTTCAGGTCTAGGGCCACCGCGGCACGGCCGCCGCTGGCAGCCGTCACGTCCTAGGGGAGGCAGGGGTGACAGACGTATGGGTGGTGCAGCTGCGAACAGCAGCAATTTCATCTTGCGCAGGCGACAACAATATTGCATGCAACATTGTGCAGCTTGAATATGGGCATGCGGGAGCTAACGCGAGGGGGCGTGGTTGCATTTGAGGGCAACGCAGAATGCACCCTGGCACTGCAGACAATGAGCGCTGGTTTGTGATATGTAGGTGTGGGGAGGAGGAGGCTATCTGCCTTTGACGTCTCCGTACCTGCCAGACCTCGTTGGCGAGGCATGTGGTGATCGACTCGAGGTTGGACCGGTGGTAGGTGGGCAGCACTCGGGCGCACACCGCCATGACCTGCGGCCGCAGCTCCGTGGGCCCCCCGAGGAACGCCTCGCCCATGCCGACGAACTTGCCGCACCAGTCGATCATCTGCGACCAGGAGGGTTTTGGGGGGCCACGAAAAAATTTCTTACTGCCCATTACCCCAAACTTGCCGCACCAGTCGACCATTTGCGGGGGTGGGGGTTGCGGGGTCACAGGTGGCAAGAAGATCCTTAGGGGCAGGTGCGACAGATGAGGAGGGGCCATGAGGCCCTCCCACGAGCCCACCAACTTTCCGCACCAATCGAACATCTGCGGGGGTGGGCGTTACAGCAGCTGGGCCAAGAGGAGGCTACATGTCAACAGGCTTCATGTCTACGGTCAGGAAGTCCTCCCCCCTGAACAGGTGGCCGATACACCATATCGTTATGGTCAAGAACACGCAACCGTCTTAGGTTCAATGCATACCCCTGCTCATCAAACTACCTGCAGGAAGTCCTCCCCCTTGAACAGGTTGTCCATGGTCAGCAGCTCCTTGATGCGCCGCGCAGCAGCGTCCAGCACCTCGGGCCGGGACACCTGCGACCAGTATAACCACAAGTGGGACGGAAATTGCAGTGCATACGTGCGCAATGAGACGTACGCTACAGTAAAGATTATACAGTGCTACTTGCGGAGACTGCATTTGCAGGCACGCCCGCCCGCTACGTCTTCATGGCAAGGCTGGCGCAACCCGCGGCCCCGTGAGCAGTTTCAGTCACAGCTTGAAGGGTTTGCTGTGACAAGAGACTGCAGGAAATAGGGTGTGCGTCGCACCTTCATCATGTCGCACACGCACGTGAGGAAGTTGGCGGTTGCCGCCTGCACGCGCTGCGCATCCTCCTCCATGCCTGGGGAACAGGGCGCCAAATGCGGATCATGAGCGGGTGTGTGGCGATCGGGCGCGGGTGGAGCGGGTAGTTACCATGGCAGGGCGGGAATGCATCATCGGCACCCAGGCTACTCCCATTCTCCATCAACGTGCACTCAGCACTCAGCGCTGGCTCTGCACTTCCACCTCCCCGCAGCACCCCCTGTTCCCGCCCTCACCCGCCGCGGCCTCCTTCAGCTGCGCCTGCTTCTGCACCGCCAGTCCGTGCCAGTGCGCCATGACGTGGTAGGAGGCCAGCACGTCGAACAGCACCTCCAGCAGCCGCAGCAGGCACGGCCGCAGCAGGTCCACCGGCAGCGAGCGGCACAGCTCGGCGTACCCCACCTCCAGCGCGCCGCCGCCCGCCAGCCGCTCGGCCAGCCTGCAGGGGGAAGGGGCAACGGAGGCGTCGTACAGAGTATAAATGGAGTAGGGATGGGGTAGACTAAGGAGTGCGCCGGGGAAGTTGGGAGGAGGAACGTGGAGATTGCCTCATGGGAGCATGGTGTGGGTGGGCGGTGTGGCAGAGCGCGTAGGAGACCTTGCGGGCAGTACGTGGCGATGGGTGTGATGCTCAGCATGGCCCAAGAGTAATGCAGCGTGACGCAAGAGCCGCGGCTTCCAGGCACGCGCTCGACACCCTGGCCCCCGGACGGCCGCACGCACTTTGGCTTGGTGAGCAGCAGCGAGCGCACTACGCGCGTGGTGACGTCCGCGATCGAGTCCTTGAAGCACTGCAGCACCTTCTCCGCCAGCGCCTTGCCGTCGATGCCCTGCAGCAGGTAGCCCTCCAGGATCTGCGGGAAGCGGGCGGCCAAGGGAAATTTTGAACCAGCAAGGGCCAAGTATGCATCCGGCATTAGGATTCGGCATGCGGACGCACCAGCACATCTGCCCAAGCATGCCCACTATGGGCCCTACGCCCTTACCCCTCGTGCTTGTGGTCACAGTTCGGCCAACACCAGACCGCGCGCCTGCGCTTGCTCCCCCTGGTGACGCATCACCAGCAATCGTACTGCCCCTCACAGGCGCCACACTCCCATACTGCCCCTTGTTCTTCTGGAACCGCACACTCGTGCTTCACCTCCCGGGCGCCATACTCCCATACCGCCTCCTCCCTGCTCGCCCCCGCTATGCACGCCCAAGGCAAACCCAGGTGCCCGGAGCCTCCACGCCCACAGCCCCACGCCCGCCTCGACCCTCGCGCCCCGAGCAGGTCTACTGCACAGGGCGACACGATCTCCCCTCTCCGGTACGAGTCACAACCCTCGCAGCTGCCGAACCGCCCGCACTCCCGAACCGACTTTGTTCTCCGCAGGCCCTACTGATTTCCGGTCGCCCTTCACCTATGCCGCTTTGTGATTTGCCCACAACCCCCATGTACCTTAGTGTACTTGTCGGGGTCGAACTCGGAGCATATGTTGGTGAGCGCCCCGTCCAGCCGCCGCAGGGTGTCCACGTACAGCCGCTGAACGGTGGCGCGCAGCTCGCCGGACACCTGGGGCCGTGGCGATAAGCAACCATTGAACAAGGTGTTGGATGAACGTATGCACAAGAAATATCCACGTACAGCCGCTGCACAGTGTCGCGCAGCTTGCCAGGCACTGGGGCAGCTTCCTCGTTGTCCCCGTAAGCCACGATCATCCCCTCCCCCTCCACCAACCCCACCGTAGCGTGTCCACCCCCTAAAAGCCTCCTATCCGTCCACGATAACCACTATCCGTACATACAGCAGTGTGCGCCTTGCCCTTGTCCGCCCTCCCACATGCAAACGCCTCATATGGAAGAACCACACAGGCTGCCTTCCCACCGTGAGCTGCTGCAGCGTGTCCACCCCCTAGAAGCCAGGCCTTCCCCCCCCGGTTACTTTTACCTCAAGACCCTTGCTCCACCTTCATCATCGGCCCCGTAAGCCCCACAATGCCCTCCCCTTGCCCTTCCCACCGTGAGCTGCCGCAGCGTGTCCCCCCCCTGGAAGCCCCTCCACCCGCCCTCTTTCCGCAGGTACACACCCTCACACGCTTCCCTCACCGTGAGCTGCCGCAGCGTGTCCACCCCCTGGAAGCACTGCATGCACGTCATGATGGCGTCGCCGTACTCCCCCAGCTCCTGGGAGCGCCTGCAGGAGAGGGGGCACAAGCCACAAGGTACTAGTGAAGCAGGGGGAGACAGCGCGGGTAGGGCCGCAACTGGCTTCTCGCCGCCCACAAGCCGCTGCTGCAATCCATCCTAAACTCAAACCCTACCCCACCACCTCTGCGGCGGCTCGCAACCGCAACGCACACCACCAGAGCGCCGGTCGAGCTCCGTGCCACCCTTGCCTTCCCTGTTCCTTCCCCTGTCCCACACCCCCCTCCCTTGAGCAGATGCCCCCCCAGCTCCCCTCCTCACACCCTGCCCCTAACCAACCTAACCTGGTAATGTGCCACCCCTCGGCCGCTCCGGACCTACCCTCGGCCCCCCTGCCGCACAGCCCTCAGGTGCCTCCCGGCCCCCTGCCCCGCGTTACACCACGTAGGCAAGTGCTGCAGCACCCGCGCCCCGCTCCGCCTCTAGCCCCACCACCTCGCCCCTCATGCACCCCTCACTCGAGCCCTTGCTGCAGGTCTCCCGCCCCACTCCGCCCCCGCCCCACCCCACTTTTGCGGCATGTGGTTACCCCCTGCCCTTCACGGCCCCCCTCACTTGAGCAGGTGCTGCAGGTCCCTCGCCCGCTTGATCTTTGACACCACCTCCATCAGCCCCATGTACGCCTGCTTGCGCCGCGTCTGCCCCACCACCCGCATGTTGCGGGACACCTCCTCGGCCGCCGCGTGCAGCGTGGCGCGGCTGGAGCGGGAGATCAGGAACGCTGCCTTCAGGTCGTCCTCAACCTGCGGCAGTGGGATGTGCATGGGGCAATTCGCCATGAGTGCAAACAGTCAAAGAGCCTACGTGGCGCGGCTGGAGCGGGAGATGAGAAAGGCCGCCTTCAGGTCGTCCTCAACCTGCGGGTATCGCAGGTGACGAAGCGCATAATGTACGTGTGTATGACCAGTGTTGAGGTGGGCGTGTGACGGGGCTGTGTACTACGGATTTGGGTCAGGCTGGGTCGAAGGGAGCAGGCCCGCTGGCCCAGGGACCAGTGTTGCCGTACGGTACGCAGGCCAAGTGTTGCGGCGTACCTCTGCCACCCGATCGATGCCAGCCAGCAGCACGTCCCGCTTCTTATTGACGTGTCGCGAAAGGCGGCCGCTCACGGTCTGCGGGAAGGTGGGCGGACGCCGGGAGGGCAAAACCAGGGGGCCAAGGGTGTAACGTGGGCTCGGGAAACACGTTGGGGAGGAGCACCCATGTGTTCATGTGCTGTTGTGCGCCATGCCTGCTACAACGCAGGCTGGCTTGCCTGTGACGGAGGCGTGAGCGTCTTCAGTGCATTGTGGTGTGGCACGTCGCTGGGTTGCAAGTTGCGTATGGCCTGCCCTGGCCTCGCCGCGCTACTCCCCTGTCGGGCCCGTCCCCCAGCTGCCCACAGGCGTACCTCCACGCCCTGCGTGAGCCGCTCCACCAGCTCGTCAATCTGCTCCTGCCCGTCGTTGTCCCCGAGCTTTGCCAGCTCGTATGCTACTGGGTCAAAGTTGGCCTCGAAGTAGCCCGTGTAGAGCTGCCCCAGGACCAGGTCGGCACGGGCCTCCACAGCCGCGAGCTCCTGCTCGGTATACTTCCGCCGGAGGTCCTGCTGCTGCTTTGCAAGCTGGTTGAGCTGCCGCATGCGCTCGAAGTCGCTTTCAAAGAGCTTCAGGTCGACGACCTGCCTGCCCACATCCACAACGCTTCGCCCAACCGTTCCTCCAACATCGACGACTTTGCCCGCGACTGTTCCTCCAAAATCTACAACCTTTCCACCGACGAGCTTCAGGCCTCCGACGAGCATCTGCCCGAAACGTGCTCCCGCACCATCTCCAGGCTCCGCCATTTTGACTCTGCTGCTCCTCGCGTACTCCCGTCAATCCATTCACAGAAATGTATGCTGAACAATTTGGGGAACAGTGCTCAGGTGGAGGAGTCTCTACAAGTCATCAGAGGGCTACATCAGTCAGTCCGTTTCCACAGCCCCCAGCAGGTATGACGTTATGCTACAATGTACAAAAGATGAACGGTTGCTCCGGGTGCTTTCTGACCCGCGCCATGCCTAGTGGGGTCCCAATACTGCATGCCGTGCGTCAGGCCGTGGCCGGGTTGACATGGTGAAGGGCACCGAGCGCTGCTCTGCTTTCCGGGTTGCGGGTTCTCGTCTCTACTCCGTGCCGTAGTAAGGGTCGGAAACGCCACTTGGGGAATCCACTGGGTGCGACGGGGTGGCCCGCACGCGTGGAGGCTCTCCTGGTGCCAACTGAAGCCTGGTGCCCTGCCCGCCTGCATGCCGGACAACGTCAAGGCAGCAGGCGGCGGAGTGCCTCGTGCTGCCAGACACTTCCTTCTCAAAGTCATCCGAATTAATGGTATACGATAGACAACATGTAGACCTGCTGGGCCTTCATGTTGCGTGCCAAGCAAGCTTCGGCGCAGTCGGCTTTCCTGTCTGGAACGTGGCAAGGGTTGTGCACTTCGCAGAGCAGGTCAGCAGCTCAGCACCAAGCAGCTGAGCTCCACGCACGGACAGCTACTTGCGCCGTACTGCCACTGAATGCCACAATACAACTGGTGCTCTCCACTCCGTGTCCTGTCCCCGCATGGCTTAGGTACGGTAATCGGTGGTACCGGTACTGGAACACAGTCGTGCTGCAAGATGCTCCTTTATTGAAATTCAGTCGCAACAATCCTACGGCACGAACCCGTCACGAACAGCATGACGACGCTACTCGCAAACTTACAGGGCGCCCTGCTCTGAGCAAGCTTGCTCCATCTGTTCGTTGTGGGCGTCTATGTGTTGACGTCATGCCACGACTACCCCACGAGTCATGCAAGGAACGAACGCAAGGCTCACCACTATCACGGCAAGTCCTGACAGCGCCGGGGGGCAACCGACACAGCGGGATTTCTCCGGGGTCAGTGTACCGGTATTGCACCTCCTGGCATGAAGCTGGCTTGCCCTCTTGTACCCTCTACGTCCGACTAGCAAGGCGCAAACGCCTGCTCGGCAGTACTAGTCCTTCGGCCCACAGCAAACGCCCTGAAAGCCACAGCACGGCCAATACCGTACACTACGGCCCCCCAAGCTAGGCGGCACCCCCAAACAAATGCCTACTTCCACCTCACCATGTTCGCGCCATGCTACACCCCCTGCCTTACCCTCACGTCCGTGCGTGCCTTCGCCCGTGCAACAACTGGCGGCCAGCCCGTGCCCCTCCCCAGCCCCCGAACATTGCGGCCGAAACCCATGCCTCCTCGAGCTTATCAGCTTACGCTGCTGCTGCCGCTGATGCCCGCCACGCCCTGCCCCTCTGTCGCTGCCCCTCCCCTGCACGCCTCCGCGTGTCCCTCCCTCCAGTGCACCTCCGCACACGCCTGGCAGCAGTACCTCGCGCCCCCGCACCCCCGGCCGCACGCCGCCAGCCGCCCCTTTGCACCCGCCTCGCTGTCCCCCTCCAGGCCGGCACACCGCGGGTAGCTGCACGTGCGCAGCAGCCCGTCCAGGAGCTCGGGAGTAGGCGCCTCGCCGCGGCATAGCCACCGGAACCCGCCCAGCAGGTCCGAGTTGATCTTGAGCTTCATGGTGGCCTGCACGAAGGGCATGTCGTACTTGTACGGCAGCTCTGGGCCCCCAGCCTTGACCAGGTCCACCAGCTTGGACAGGGCGTCCAGCTCCGGCCCCATGCGGTTCAAGCGGGGCCCCCGGGCCGCATCCAGCAGCTGCACCACCCTGCCGGCGGGCAACACACACGGTGCGGCTCGCTTCCCCCCGCCCTTGCCGCTGCCGCTGCTGCTGCTGCCGCCACCCCGCTGGCGTTCCTTGGCCTGCCACTCCTTTCCTTGTGCCTCCGCCCCCGAGGCCGCCGCCGCCGACCAGACCCGGTCTGGGAAGGCCAGCGCCACCGAGCACACAGCTACCACTAGCGACTGCAGCGTGCTATACGTCTCCACAATGACCAATCCGGACCCCAGTGCCGGCACAATCTGCTCCAGCGCACTGCCCACCAGCTCCACCGCCCGCCACTCCTCCAGCAGCACACGGCCCCACGAGCGAAGCCACGCAGGAGGGCTGCCGCCGCTGCCGCCTCTGCGGCTGTCCTCCGCAGCCCCGCTGCTGCTACGGCCGCTGCCGCCGCCGCCGCCACTGGTTATCTGCAGCGCCAACACAGCCACCGGCCGGAGCACGTTGCCCATGAGCGTGTAGGCTTCGCAGAATCTCTCATCCCGCATGGACCATGAGGTCCCCATATGGGGCTCATTGCCAACGGCCATCTGGACCAGGGGAGGCATCAGCTGCCGTACGCCGTACCATAGCAGCAGCTGCAGCCGCGGCAGGCCGGGGCTGTCCGTGTCCCCTGACCTGACCTGACCGCCTGGCACCGCAGGAGAGCCGCCGCCGCCGCCGCTGCCACGGCCGCCGCCGCCGCCACGGCCGGTGCCGCCACCGCTGTCGGTGCCATAGCCACCGTCCTCCGCCGCCCCAGCTCGCCGCCCCACCTGCACAGCGAACTTCAGGATGTTTATGGTTTTTGGTGTCACGAACGTAGACGCTGTGTGCTCGTCAGGCGCATTGCGCTGGATAGGCCGCCGCATCCGCCGCTGCTGCTGCTGCCCCTGCGCCTGCACCGCCATCTTCCGCAGCGTGACCATGAGGGCGGCGCCCTGCCGTACATCGCTGTACGACAGCAGCCAGCCCAGGGTGGGCCACCAGTGGCACTCGTCACTGAGGAGGGCTTGCAGCACGGTAGGTTCCGCAGTTAAGCTGCCCCCGCGTGCCGCCCGCTCCCCCGCCCTCCGCAGCTCGCGCTCCAGGAAGGGCAGCACGCCAGCCGCCAGGGCGCCGGCCACGGGGGCGGGCGTGCACGGTGGAAGGTCGCCTGAGCGCGGATCGTTGTGGATCAAACGTAACAGTAAATTGCAGGGTGAGTGGCATGAATGTCCTGTTGATGCCCATGCATCACGCCTGACACTGAAATGCAGCCTAAGAGTTCCGGTTTTCATGGTTTGCACACCACTATATCGTTGCCGGTACCGGCAGGACTCCTGCCACCCCTTGCACCCAACGCGTGGCGTACGTTGCCGGTGCATCCACCTATTGCAGCATTCCCAGGAATTCAAGCAGGCATGTACGTTGCCCCACGTTGCCGCGCACACGCACCTGTACCCGCTTGCCCCACGCACCTGTGCCCTCCTTCAGCTGCCCCAGGCTCTCCAAGTGGCTCCACGCGTCAGCCCACCCGTCCAGCTTCGCCCCCTCCATCTCCACCCACATCCCCGTGTCCAGCAGCAGCCGGTGCCACCGCGCCTCGGCAGCCACAACAGCACGCGCGGCCCGCCCGGCGGCCAGAGCCCTGTCTGCAGCGGCCTCCGCTGCACCAACCCCTTCTCCGCCCTCCCCTTCCCCTGCAGCTCCCGCCCCCGTCCCTGTCCCCAGTGCCGCAGTGGCCGCAGCCCCCACACCAACCGGCGCCTTCCCAGCGCTTGAAGACAGCAGCGCACGTGCGGCCTGGAGGCACGTGACCACCACATCGCCAGTGTCCCCTCGCCCGATAATGGCCATTCGTGGGCCCATGCCCCCCTCCTGACCCCCGTACGCCTGCGCCGACCGCACAGCCAGGCGCCCCAGCCGCAGCAGCAGGTCCAGGTGCCCCTTCAGGGGCACCGCTGGGAGCAGTTGCGGCACGAGGCGAGGTAGTGGTTGTGGCGCGGAACTGCACAAGTTGGCCAGAAGGTGTTGGAGATTGGCGTACATGGGCGTGTCTAGCAGCTGCAGAGGCGGCGTACCGCTGCCGCTTGCGGCCAGGTCCTCGGTTGCCGCAGCCAGCGCCTCCGCCAGGGCCCCTGTGCGGTACGGCAGCGGCATGCCGTACAGGGAGCCCCCGTCGGCCTGGTGCAGCATGAGGGTGCCCAGGGCCAGGGTGAGGTGCTGGGTGCAGGGGCCGGACAGGGCCTGGTGCAGGGCGGCACAGAGGCCGGGCGGCAGGCTGCGCCCGGGGTTGTCGCTGCCGGGTGTCGCAGCATCCCTGAGGTTGAGGAGGACGCTTCCTGTCGAGTAGATAAACATGCAAAGTAGTTGTGCATCTGCACTGCTGGGACCAGTTCGCAGCCGCTGCGGGCTCCCACCAGCGGTGTCTGCCGCCAGGACTGCCGCCGCCTGCCCTGCTGCCCCGGACGTCCCGGCGCCATCCGACCGCTCCTCCCTATTCTGCCCGCCACACCCGGTCCCTGCGTCAGGCTCTTGCTCCTTGTCCGCTCCTCCCGCTCCCCGCCGACCGCCTCCCCTGACACCTCCAGCCCTGACCGGTCCTGCTCATGTTTGCCCACCTCACCCACTGCATGTGTCCGTGTCCCCCCCTCCATCGAGTTTCCATTTGGTACATCCCGTACACCCCTAGCCCACTCCTCCATCGCCAGCAGCCTGTCACGCACTGCCCACTCCTCCATCTCCCCGCCCTCCTCCTCCCCGCCCCGCTCCCCCGCTCCCCCGCCCCCCTGCACAGCCCCGCCAGCAGCACCGCCCGTGCCCAGTGGTCATGCAGATGGCTGTCCCGCAGCCCGCCCGCCAGCAGCAGCAAGAAACGCCGGGACAGCTGCCGCAGCTGCTTCACCCCAGGTGCGTCAGACGGCGGCTGCGACCCATGGGACGGCCCCGGCGCGCTGCTGCTGTCAAACCCAGCGGCGAAGGGGCTGGCGGAGCAGCACACCTCTGCGGCGATCGACATGAGGCTGTACAGGCAAGGCATCAGGGTTGTGATGATCTTAGTGGCGTGCTCCGCTGCCAGCAACGGCCCTGTCACGCCGTCACTGGAGGCTGCAGCAGCAGGCCCTGGTGCCCCAACCTGTGCTGCAGACGGCGGACCAGGCAGGGGGCTGGATGCTCCTTCCGCACCCTGGTGGCCTCGACCCCCGCGTTGCTGCTGCTGCTGCTGCTGCTGCTGCTGCTGCTGTCGTTGCATGGGCTGTGGCACCGCCGCTGCCTCCGGCGGCAGCTGCCTCAGCAGCCCCTCCGACGCGGCGGCCAGCTGGCGGCTGAGGCACTGCAGCAGGCGCGCCTGCAGCAGCGAGCAGCTGAAGTCCAGGCACAGCAGCAACTGTAGCCCTCTACCTCCCGCGAGCTCCTGCGGCTGGGTCCCAGCACCTGAGCCACCAGCTGGCACAACCCCTTGCGAAGATCCAGCAGCTCCAGTGCAAGCCGCGCTTGGTAACCCGCCGCTTGCGACGGCTGCCGCTCTTGCTCATCCGCCGCCGCCGCCGCCGCACTAACCCGCGGCTCCCCCTGCGCCGCGCTGCATGACGCGGAGGCGTTATCGTTGAAGATGCCTGGCTGGTCTCCCCCCTGCTCCTCGCTGGTAGCTGCCAAAAGTTGCTGCGCGGAGGGCTCCCAGCGTACCATTGCGGCCAGCAGCCGGAGCAGCGCGGCGCGAGCGGGCGCCGGCTGCAGCAGCGCCAGGGCTGCCACATGGTGTGCGTTTACTGGGCTCCGCCAGCGACTTATGAGGGCGGCTGTCGCATTTAATATATGTGCTGCAACGAAGATACAATCCGACAGCTCGTCACGTCCGAGGCGCCCCAGGTCGCTGGTCTTTGCCGCTGCGAGCTTCTGAACCAGCGCGAGTTGCCCTTCGGTATAATTAACCTCATTTAAATTGTCTAGCTTTATAAGGTTCATTAAAAGGGCCTGCACAGGTGGTATTGTGTCCCCCAGCAGCTCATGTAGGTTTTCCGGGGCATCGCCGGGACGTGCAGCCTTGACAGCCGAGGGCTGGAAGCCACTGCTGCACGACAAGCCGGTCATGTTGGAGCCGGAGTTGTTGGAACCGTCCGATTATGGAAAAGCTTTGCGCTGCTGTCGGAACCAGCGATGAGCTACCGGGACGCTCTGTAACGCGCCGAATAGGGAGTGCTTAGGCAGAACATTTATCGCAAGTATGACAATGGCATGTGTGAGCGCTTGAGGGCGCAAAATGGCGAACTTGTAAAGGCCCGTCTGGGTCAAGTCACCAACGGTCCATGGGTCACTCGCTTTTGGAGCTGCATGGGCAATGGTGCATGCCTATAGTTATGATACGTATTCGACGCTGGATGCTCTGTTCGCACTGCATCAAGACCAAGTTCCATCCAACAACGGCACGGCTTCCGTTCAGACTGGCCCAATTACCCGGGCACTTGAAGGCCACACTTGGGACATTCCTTGCAATGCGAGGGCGGACCAGCTGGTCCTGGCTGATCCACCGTAGGGGACGCCTGCAGCCGCAAGGTCCGCAGCCCGTCCCCCAAACCCGCAGTGGACTGAGCGGGGAGTGTGCTGCAGCAGCTGCATCATTACCAGCAGCAGCAGCAGACTCACAGGGGCACGGTGTGTCCCACGGGCTCTTTGTGGCACGCTTGTCCAAAGCAGACGACAGCACGATGCTGCCCAGTGCTCGTCCATCCATTATCCACCAGCCCGGCCGACCCCTTCCCAACCCCGCTCTACCCACTGCGCCGCTGGGCAACGAAGAGACCCGCAGCCCCCGTTGTCCAGACGACCACGTGCACGTCATGCATCATGCAACACGTGCGCACTGTGCATCATGCAACACGTGCGCATCATGCATCATGCAACAAACGAGTACAAAACGCTGCCACGTTCTGGGTGCGCCCGGGGGCAACCGGCACAGCCAACAAGGCGCAACTGCCTGCTCGGCAGCACTAGTCCTCCCGCCCCAAGCAAACGCCCCGAAACGAATTGCATGGCCCGTACCGTCCGCTACGGCCCCCAAGCTTAACGACACCCGCGAAACACATGCCTACTGCCACCTCACCATGTTTGCGCCATGCTACACCCCCTGCCTTGCCGTCATGTGCCCTTGCCTTCACCCGTGCAACAACTGGCGGCCAGCCCGTGCCCCTCCCCAGCGCCCAAACGCCGCCGCCGAACCTGATGCCTCCTCGAGCTTATCAGCTTACGCCGCTGCTGCCGCTGCAGCCCACCGCGCCCTGCCCCTCTGCCGCTGCCCCTCCCCCGCACGCCTCCGCGTGCCCCTCCCGCCAGTGCGCCTCCGCACACGCCCGGCAGCAGTACCACGCGCCCCCGCACCCCCGGCCGCACGCCGCCAGCCGCCCCTCCGCACCCGCCTCGCTGTCCCCCTCCAGGCTGGCGCACCGCGGGTAGCTGCACGTGCGCAGCAGCCCGTCCAGGAGCTCGGGAGTAGGCGCCTCGCCGCTGCATAGCCACCGGAACCCGCCCAGCAGGTCCGAGTTGGCCTTGAGCTTCAGGGTGGCCCGCACGAAGGGCGTGTCGTACTTGTACGGCAGCTGGGGGCCCCCGGCCTTGACCAGGTCCACCAGCTTGGACAGGGCGTCCAGCTCCGGCCCCATGCGGCTTATGCGGGGCCCCCGGGCCGCATCCAGCAGCTGCACTACCCTGCCGGCGGGCCACACACACGGTGCGGCTCGCTTCCCGCCGCCCTTGCCGCTGCCGCTGCTGCTGCTGCCGCCACCCCGCTGGCGTTCCTTGG
>VFQN01001656.1_pt1 | contig 36530 bp, 35 predicted proteins | sample 3512371 | NCBI WGS metagenome assembly VFQN01 (sample SAMN10412370, study PRJNA504923) | tailings metagenome | isolation source: Replicate 2 from Balatoc abandoned mine | place: Philippines: Itogon, Benguet | collected 2017-08-28
AACACGTCCTCGACCGTCTTCACCAGCGTGCCGAGCTACTATGCGATCACCTCGACGCGGCCGCTCGAGGAGATCGCCTCCGAGGACGTGCTCAAGTCGAGCGGCATCGGCTTCGATTTCGTGCCGATGACGTTGCATCGCTCGGCGGCGTCGCTGACGGCGGTCGAGATCCGCGAATGGCGCGATGCGGTCGTGCGCCTCAAGCGACGCGAGCGGCTCTACCAGCAGGACGAGTACGGCGTCGCGTTCGTCGGACGCAGCCTGTTCCGCGCCGCTTTCGACATGCCGGCGACGGTCACCGTCGGCGCCTTCGAAACCCGCGTCTTCCTGTTCCGCGACGGCGAGCTGCTCAGCACCTACACGACCAAGCTCAATCTCGAACGCGAGGGCGTCGAGCAGTACATCCACCGCGTCGCCTTCGACTATCCGTTCTTCTACGGCGTCTTCACCGTCATGATCGCGGTAGGCGCGGGGATGCTGGCTTCCTTCCTCTTCAGTCGCGGAACTCACTGAGCTTTTCTTTTCCGCGGATGCCAACGCCTTCGGCTACTGGCACCGCGGCCGCTGCCTCTCGGCCGCGCTTCATCTCGCGGCCTTCGGCCGCCACCGTTGATTCATCACTGCTCAATTCGGTAGCGCTCGAAGAGAGCATTGGCGGATGCGACCGGGTAAATGGCCGCGCCGGCGGCAGTAGCCGAAGGCGTTGCCGACCGGCGCCACAAAAAAAGGCGAGGCGGCAGCCGCGGCGCGTGTAGCCGGAGGCGTACGCGTCCGCGGAAAGAAAGAAGCTAATGCGTCCAGGGCTGGCGGCGGCCGAACTTGAAATTGTCGGCGTAGGACTTGCGGATCGGCTCGCGCGGCTTCGGCTCCATCAGGCGGAACACGATGCCGTTGCGCTGCGCGTAGGCGATCGCCTCCTCCTTGGTCTCGAACTCGAGCTTGATCTGGCTCTGAGTGTCGGTCGAACTCGTCCAGCCCATCAGCGGATCGACCTCGCGCGGCGCCTCGCCCTCGTACTCGAGCACCCATTCCTTGGTGCGGGCCTGGCCCGATTGCATAGCGGTCTTGGCGGGGCGGTAGATGCGGGCGGTCATGAGCGTATAGATCCGGCTGGCGAATGACGGGTGACCGTTAGCATCCTTTCCGCGTCCTGAGAATACGGCGCGGCGCTCACGCCGGCCGCAGCTCGCGCGCGACAAGCGCGCTCCACAGCGCGACGCCATGGGGGATGATCGCATCGTTAAAATCGAAGTGCGGCGAGTGGAGGCCGGGGTTGGCACCAGCCTTCTGCGCGCCGAGCCAGAGATAGGCGCCCGGCACCTCGTTCAGCATGAAGGCGAAGTCCTCCGCCGCCATGCTCGGTTTGGCGTCGCGGACGGCGATCGTGGGGACGGCGTCGGCGATGGTGGCGCGGACGGTCTCGGCCGCCGCCCGGTCGTTGATGGTCGCGGGGTAGCGGCGCTCGTAGCGCGTCGTCGCCGTGCAGTCGTAGGCGGCGGCCACGTTTGCCGCGACCTTCGCGAGCCGCGTCTCGATGAGGTCGCCGACGCCTGCGTCGAACCAGCGGGTGGTGCCGCGGATCACCGCGACCTCGGGAATGACGTTCCAGACGTCGCCGGTGTGGATCTGCGTCACCGACACGACCGACGACTCGACCGGCGACACATTGCGGCTCGCGATAGTCTGCAGCGCGGTGACGATGTTGCTCGCGGCCACCACCGGATCGAGCCCCTCGTGCGGCATCGCGCCGTGCGAGCCTCGCCCGCGCACCTCGATCTCGAAGGTGCCGAAGGCCGCCATCATCGCGTCGTCGCGCGCCACGACCTCGCCGACCGGCAGCGCCGGCCAGTTGTGCAAACCGTAGATGCGGCTCATCGGGAAGTCGTGGAAAAGGCCAGCCTTGACCATCTCCCGACCGCCGCCCTCGCTCTCCTCGGCTGGCTGGAAGACGAAGTGCACCGTGCCGTCGAACGTGACGCTCGTCGCGCAATGCCGCGCCGCCGCGAGCAGCATGGCCGTATGACCGTCGTGACCGCAGGCGTGCATCTTGCCCGGGCGTGTCGACTTGTAGGCGGGATTGCCGGCTTCCTCGATCGGCAGCGCATCGATGTCGGCGCGGATGCCGATCGCGCGTTGCGACGTACCCCTCGAGAGCGTGCCGACGACGCCGGTGCCGGCGATGCCGGTCTTGACGGCAAGGCCCCAGGAGGCGAGCTGGCGTGCGATGAACTCGGCGGTCTCGCGCTCCTCGAAGGCGAGCTCCGGGTTCCTGTGCAGGTGATGCCGCCAGCCGACGACGTCCTCGAGATCATCCATTGCCTTCTGTGCCTTCCAGAGAGACCTTCAGCCATGTCGCGTTGACATTGGCGCCGGGGGCTCGCCAAATCAACGGACGAAACAAACACCAATGGGCGGCAGATATGCGTGTGACCCTCAACTGCGATATGGGCGAAAGCTACGGCCAATGGCAGTTCGGCGACGACGCAGGGATCATGCCGCATATCGATTACGCCAACATCGCATGCGGATTTCATGCCGCCGACCCCGTGACCATGGCCGAGGCGGTAGCGCTGGCCGTTTCGCATCGTGTCGCCATCGGCGCGCATCCCTCGCTGCCTGACCGCGAGGGGTTCGGCCGCCGGGAGATGCGCCTCAAGCCCAGCGAGCTGACGGCGGCGTTCCTCTACCAGATCGGCGCGCTCACCGGCATTCTTGCCGCGCAAGGCGCTCGCCTCTCGCACGTCAAGCCGCACGGCATCATCTACGGCATGGCCGCGCGCGAGATGGATACGGCGCGGGCGATTGCTGCAGCGACCAAGGTGTTCGGCGTCCCGCTATTCGGGCTCGCGGGCACCTGCCACGAGACGGCCGCTGCCGAAGCAGGTATCCCCTTCGTGCGCGAGTTCTTTGCCGACCTCGCCTATGGGCCAGCGGGCGAGCTGATCATTCCGCGCAAACAGACCGCCGTCGACATCGAGAAGGCGGCTGCCCGACTCAAGGGCGTCCTCGAGCGGGGCCGGATCGAGGCGACGGACGGCACGCCGCTCAGCATCAGCGCCGACAGCATATGCATCCACTCGGATCCGCCAAATGCCCGCGACGTCGCCGTGGCGCTGCGCAAAGTGATCGATGACCACAATCGGACAGCGCCGAAAGCGCAGTAGGCGTCGAGCCTTCCGACTTCCTGCTACTTCTGCACCAGCTTGCAGCCACCCTCATTGAGCGGGCGGAAAGCCTCTTCGGCCGGGATCGCGCGGACGAGGCGGTAGTAGTCCCACGGGCCTTTCGACTCGGACGGCTTCTTGACCTCGAAGAGATACATGTCGTGCATCTTGCGTCCGTCGACGCGGATGCTGCCCTTGCCGAACAGCGGATCGGAGGTCGGCAGCTCCTTCATCTTCGCAACCACCTTGTCGCCGGGCGAGTCGGAGCCGAGCGCCTCGATGGCCTTCAGATAATGCGTGACGCTCGCGTAGAAGCCCGCCTGCACGCTCGTCGGCCGCCGGTTGCTGAACCGGTCGCCCCACCGCTTCGACCAGGCCCGGCTTTCCTCCGTGCGATCCCAATAGAACGCCTCGGTGAGTTGCAGACCCTGCGCGCTCTCGAGACCCAAGCTGTGGATGTCCGACACGAATACGAGAAGGCCCGCCAGCTTCTGTCCGCCCTGCACGATGCGATATTCGGCAGCCTGCTTGATCGAGTTGATCGTATCGCCGCCGGCGTTGGCAAAGCCGATGATCTTCGATTTCGATGACTGGGCCTGCAGAAGGAACGACGAAAAATCGGAGGTGTTGAGCGGGTGGCGAACGCTTCCGAGGACCTTGCCCCCAGCACTCTTCACCACAGCCGAGACATCACGCTCGAGCGCGTAGCCGAACGCGTAGTCGGCGGTGACGAAGAACCACGTATCGGCGCCGGCTTTCACCGCCGCGGCGCCTGTTCCCTTGGCGAGCGCGTACGTATCGTAAACCCAGTGCACCGTATTTGCGGTGCAGGCCTTGCCGGTGATGTCGGAGGACGCCGGATCGGAGGCGAGGAAGACCTTGTTCTTGCTCTCGGCGAGCGTATGGATCGCGAGGCTCACCGCGGACGACGACGCACCGGCAACGATGTCGACGCCCTCGACATCGAACCAGCGGCTGGCGGTTGTCACGCCGATGTCGGGCTTGTTCTGCGTGTCGGCGAAGATGATCTCGATCTTCTTGCCGCGCACGGTACCGCCGAAATCCTCGACGGCCATGCGAACGGCCTCGACCGCTCCCATGCCGTTGATGTCGGCGTAGATGCTCGACATGTCCGTGAGCACGCCGATCTTCACGACATCGCCTGAAATCTGCGCGGTTGCGGATGCGGCGCTCAGCGCCAGCGACAGCATGGCTGCGCCGGCAAGCCGGCCACACGGCCGGCTACTCGGTAGCGACATGTTGGTCTCCTCCCTAGGTCTGTGACGCATTTTTTCATTGCCGGTCGCGACGGCACGGATGCAGCGGGCCCGCGAATTCTTTCGCATTCACCCGCGACGGAAAGCCGGCGCGCTCAGTCTTGCCCGTCCAGGCTAACCTGCGCGGGTCGGCGGTCAAGCGGCTCTGCGTGCAGGGCCACAACGGCGCTGCACCCCGGAATCCGCGATCCTGGATCAGACGATGTCAAAGCCGGCGATGAACTGCCGCGCAGGTAATCCACAGTGCTGACGCGGTGAGCGACACCTTCTCGGCTACTCGTCCGCGATCTTCTTCCACCAGATCTCTCGCTGCTCTGCAGGCTTACCAGCAACGACTCGGGCTGGTGGCCGCATCACGAGTAGGTTGCCTTCGAAGCGGATGTCGCGCACCTGATCCGCACTCAAGCGGCTCGGATCGGAGTTCGCGAAAACCTTCGTCACCAGGCGCTGGCCATCGAAAGTGTACGTACCGCAATACGAGTTGTATTCGCGCGGCATGTCGGGCGGCAGTTCAGGCCGGCAATCGCACACGACCGCAATAATTTGGCCATCGGCGGAGAATGATACCCGGCCCATGCCCATCGGGCCGTAGGGAACCGGGCGCGATGATCCGTCGTCAGCGGTGCACGTGCCACGGAGCAAGGCCCAGGTCCCAATCAGCGAGGGCGTCGTCATCGGTTGGCTCCGTTGGCTGGCGTGGGACGGCCGCGGAACCAGCACGCGGGCCAGACCGGCCCCTGCTGCCCGCCGCGCTACCCCGGGATTTTCCGAGGCGCGCGAAAATTGCGCTAGTTGTTGGTCTGAATGGTCGGGGCAGCGGGATTCGAACTCGCGACCCCCTGCTCCCAAAGCAGGTGCTCTACCAGGCTGAGCTATGCCCCGATCCGCCGCTGTAGTGCCGCGCCCGGCCGCTAGCGTCAAGCCGGAACGCGCGGCAGCGTTGCCGGGCGCCCAAACGCCCCTCACTTCTTCGCAGGCGCCTTGAAATGCTTGTACTCGACGCGATCGCCGGGCTTGAGGCCAAGGCGGCGCGCGGAGCCGGCCTTCATCTCGAGGACGCCAGCAGCGTCGCCCTGCGAGGCGATGATGTTCTCGGAATGCGGCTCCGTATCCATGGCGATGCGGTGAACGGTTCCGTCGGCGCGGATGAAGATCATATCGAGGGATATGAACGTGTTGCGCATCCACATCGTGATTTCGCGCGGGCTCGGGTAAGGGAACAGCATCCCCTCATTATCACCGAGCGACATGCGGAACATGAGACCGTACTGCTGCTCGCGATCGGTCTCGGCAACCTCGATGTCGATGCGATGCGCGCCGGTAGCGGTGTGCAGCGTCAGCGTATCACGGCGCATCTTGATCTCGGACTGGGCGAAAGGACCGCTCATCATCGCGACCTGCACCCCGATCAACAAGCAAAACAGGACCGCGGTGACCGCGGTCCTGGCTTCCATCACTCTCAGGCGACTCAAGGTGGGCGCTCCGCTCAGTGCGAGGGCGGCAGCCCCGATGGTCCGTCTGGACGCAGGTCGGCTGCCATGCAGCCCTTATACCCCATCCCCCATCTGACCTGAACCGTCTGGCCGGGGCGCAGCTCGGTGAACCCGAACCGGCGCAGGGTCTCCATGTGCACGAAGACATCCGGCGTGCCCTCGCCTCGGGTCAGGAAGCCGAAGCCGCGGACGCGGTTGAACCACTTGACCACGGCCCGCTCCCAGCCGCTTTCCGGCTGCACCACGACGTGGGTGCGCTGCGGAAGCTGCGAGGGGTGGATGGCGGTGCTCTCATCCATGCTGATGATGCGGAAGGCCTGCATGCCCTTCGGCCGCTTCAGCGCCTGACAGTGGACGCGAGCACCCTCGTAGGCGGTCTGGAATCCGCCTGCGCGAAGGCAGGTCACATGAAGAAGGACGTCCGTCATGCCGTTGTCGGGAACGATGAACCCGTAGCCCTTGGAGGCGTCGAACCATTTGATTGCACCCGCAATCTCGACGACCTCAACCCCATCGGTATGCTCGCCAAGGCCGGCTAGCGGATCAAGTCCGCCACCGTCACCAGTCGGCGGGCCGTTCTGGGAATCCCCCATATCTGAACCCCACTTCACTGTTAATGAACTACCACTGCGCCGGCTCGCATCGCGGTCGAGATCCGATTTGCCCTCTCGATTCATCGACCGTCTGCGTCGGCGGAAAACAACATACCAGCACCCGTGGCTGCTACTGTTGCACATTGGCAGCAGTTTGTCCTCAAAGCTCTCGGGATCGGATAATTTCTTATCTGATTTATGTCCCGACAAAATATTGAAATCATTTATTAAAACGGAAGTTCAGAGAGGCGATGAACGGGCCTCAACTGAAAGCCCTCTAAGCTGTGGGTTGCCCGCCTGCAGGACCGCCCGCTCGGCAATTGAACGTGCTTTGAACACCTGCCGCTCCGACGTCTGATTCGTTGCCGGGGCTCCGATTCTGCCGCCTCGAGCCAAGCACCGCGGCCCCCTGCCGCTACTGATATATTGCCCGCACGCCGAACGCCACACTATGGTGACCCAGGATCAATGAAACCGCGCGCCGGCTCCGAAGAGACGGCCGCGCCGACCCCCTGCAGGAGGAGCTATGCGGTATCTGCATACGATGGTACGCGTCACCGACGTCGAAAAGAGCCTGGATTTCTACGTCAACAAGCTCGGCATGACGGAGGTCCGCCGGGTCGAGAGCGAGCAGGGGCGGTTTACGCTGATTTTCCTCGCCAGCTCCGATGACGTGGAGGCGGGCAAGGCGTCGCGGGCGCCGCTGGTCGAGCTGACCTATAATTGGGATCCGGAAACCTACACGGGCGGCCGGAATTTCGGCCATCTCGCCTACGAGGTCGACGACATCTATGCCCTCTGCGACCGGCTGATGAAGGCCGGCGTGACGATCAACCGGCCACCGCGTGACGGCCGCATGGCGTTCATCCGCTCACCCGACAACATCTCGATCGAGCTGCTGCAGAAGGGCGAGTCCAAGGCACCCGCCGAGCCGTGGAAGTCGATGCCGAACACCGGGGTATGGTGAGCAGTTCAGACCGCGCGAGCGCTCCCCACATCGTCGTCGTCGGTAGCGGTCCGGCTGGCCTGATGGCCGCCGAAGTCGCGGCATCCGGCGGCGCGCGCGTGACTATCATCGAGCAGATGCCAAGCGCCGGCCGCAAGCTTCTCATGGCGGGCCGCGGCGGCCTCAACCTCACCCACAGCGAGGATCTCGAGCGTTTCCTCGACCGCTACGGCGCGACGCGCCCGGCGATCGAGGCGGCGATCCGCGCGTTTCCGCCCTCGGCGCTCGTTGCCTGGGCCGAGCAGCTCGGACAACCAACTTTCGTCGGCAGCAGCGGCCGCATCTTTCCGCGCGCCATGAAAGCCTCGCCGCTGTTGCGGGCCTGGCTCGCTCGCCTTGCCGAGCTCGGCGTCACGCTGCAGACGCGGCGCCGCCTTATCGCGCTCGCCCCCGGCCCACAATTGACGGTGGAAGGGCCGGACGGGATCGCGGTTGAGATGGCGCCCGACGCGGTGGTTCTCGCGCTCGGCGGCGGAAGCTGGCCGCGGCTCGGCGCGGACGGACGCTGGACGGGCCTGCTCGCCGCTGCGGGCATCGACGTGCGCCCGCTCACGGCCTCGAACGTCGGCGTTGCGGTGAGCTGGTCGGCAGGACTCTCCGAGCGCTTCGCCGGCGAGCCGCTGAAGCGGATCGCCATGCGCTGCGGAGAGGCATTCGCGCGCGGCGAGGCAATCGTCACTCGGACGGGCCTCGAAGGCGGTGCCATCTATGCGCTGTCGCCGGCGATCCGCGCCGCGCTGGAGCGTGATGGCGTCGCGCAGCTCATCATCGACCTCCGGCCCGATATCGCAACCGACGCGCTCGCCGCCCGTCTTGCCGGCGCCCGCAAGGGTGACTCACGGGCCAACACGTTGCGGAAAGCGGCGCAGCTCTCACCCGCCGCGATCGCAGTGCTGCGTGACGCCACGGCCAACGACCTACCCACAGATCCAGCACCACTGGCGGCTCTGATCAAGGCCATACCGCTTCACGTGACCGGCCTCATGGATCTGGCGAATGCGATTTCGAGCGCGGGGGGAATTGCAGGAGACGAGATCGACCCCCATTTCATGTTAAGCAAGCTGCCCGGCGTATTCGTTGCCGGCGAGATGATCGACTGGGATGCCCCCACGGGCGGTTACCTGCTGCAGGCTTGCTTGGCGACCGGCGCCGCCGCCGGTCGGGGCGCAGTCGGCTATTTGGAAGGCGCGCGGCAGAGACCTCTGCCGGCGTCTTGAGGCCATTGCGAGTGCTAACGACTTGCCAGAAGGCGGTCTTTGCGCTTACTTCATCAATACAAGGGACGACCTGAGCATTTCGCTCCGGCCGCCTTTCATCGTCTGGAGCTGTTGCACGGGACGATCGAGCCCGATGCACAGGTAACAGGCGGTTCCGTCGTGAGCGCGACACAAGAGCAGAACGACAAGAAAACAAGAAAGAGGGCCGTCATGGCTGCCGAGCGCGTCCAAAGCCTGCAGGACACTTTTCTCAATTACGTACGCAAGAACAAGACGCCACTCACGATTTTTCTGGTCAATGGCGTCAAGCTTCAAGGCATCGTCACGTGGTTCGACAATTTTTGTGTTCTCCTCCGCCGTGACGGACACTCGCAGCTTGTCTACAAGCATGCGATCTCGACGATCATGCCCGGCCAGCCGGTCCATCTGATGGATAGCGATCCGGCCGAGGGGCAGCAGTAAGGCAGGAACTGCCGATCACTGTGCACGAAAAATTGCCGAAGGATGAGCAGCCTCGCCGGCGTCGGCGCGGGCCGGACGACGTTGCGCCGCCGCCGATGCGCGCGCTGGTCGTGGTTCCCGTCCTGCCGCCGGAGCGTGAGAGCAGCGCGCCCCCCGCCAACGGTCAGCATCGCCCGGCGCCGTTGCCACGCGCGAGCGCGGACCGGCTCGCGGAAGCGGTGGGACTTGCCGAGGCTATCGACCTCGACGTGCGCGTTGGCCTCGTCGTACCGGTGCCGCGGCCGCGACCGGCGACGCTGTTCGGCAGCGGCAAGGTCGACGAGTTGAAGGCCGAGATCGAAATGCACGAGACAGGCCTCGTCATTGTCGATCACGCCATCAGCCCCGTGCAGCAGCGCAATCTCGAACGCGCCTGGGGCGTGAAGGTCATCGATCGCACCGGCCTCATTCTCGAAATCTTCGGCCGCCGCGCGCGAACGCGGGAAGGCCGCTTGCAGGTCGAGCTTGCGCACCTGAGCTACCAGAAGAGCCGCCTCGTGCGCTCGTGGACCCATCTCGAGCGTCAGCGCGGCGGCGGCGGCTTCCTCGGCGGCCCTGGCGAACGCCAGCTCGAGCTCGACCGGCGCATGCTGCAGGACCGCATCGACGCGCTGAAGAAGGAATTGGAAGGCGTCGTGCGCACGCGCTCGCTGCATCGTGCCGGCCGCGCCAAGGTGCCTTATCCGATCGTTGCGATCGTCGGCTACACCAACGCCGGCAAGTCGACGCTCTTCAACCGCGTTACCGGTGCCGGCGTGCTCGCCAAGGATCAGGTGTTCGCGACTCTCGATCCGACGATGCGCGAAGTGGCGCTGCCGAGCGGCCGGCGCATCATCCTCTCCGACACAGTCGGTTTCATCTCCGACCTGCCGACGTCGCTCGTCGCCGCCTTCCGCGCAACGCTCGAAGAAGTGATCGGCGCCGATCTGATCCTGCACGTGCGCGACATCGCACATCCTGACACCGCCGCGCAGGCACGCGATGTCGAAGGCGTGCTGCACGATCTCGGCATCGATCCGCTGCCCGTCGACAGCCCCGTCATCGAGGTGTGGAACAAGATCGACCTGTTGGATCCGCACCAGCGCGAGGAGCTGAGCAACGACGCGACGCGCGGCAGTCACGCGACGACGCTCATGTCGGCGGTGTCGGGCGAAGGCCTCCCGGCACTGCTCGAGACGATCGACGCCCGTCTCGGCGCTGGCGACACAATCGTCGATGTCACCGTCGCTCCCGACCAGGGGCGCCTGATGAGCTGGATCCACGAGAACGCCCACGTGATCGCGCAGACGAGCGATGACGAGGGGCGCACCAGCTTTCACATCCGCATCGCGGCGGAAAAGCGCGGCCAGCTCGAGCGCCAGATCAAGCTCGCAGCACGAGGCAAGCCAGCGAGCCCTGCCCACTGACGGCTGTCGCATCGTCCGCGCCGGATTGCGATAGTGTCTCGGGAATCGCAACCCGTCCCGAGCCGCCCGCCGCATGAGCAGACTTCGCCGGACCTACGACCGGACCATGGACATGGCCGCGCACGAGCGCGCCCCGTTTGTCCTCATGCTCGTTGCCTACCTCGGGGGCTTCGTCGCGTTCGTATCGCCGCAGGCCATGCTCGTCGCGATGGTGCTTGCCGCGCGCGAAAGGGCCTGGCAGCTCGCATCGCTCGCGACACTCGGCTCGGTGCTCGGCGGCCTCACGGGCTATGCAATCGGGCTCTTTCTCTTCGAAAGCATCGGGCGCTGGCTGCTCGAGATGAACGGGCTAGCCGACGGCTTCGCGAGATTTGCCGCCTACTACAATGAGTACGGCGTCTGGATCGTGTTCGTCGCAGGCGTCACGCCCATTCCCTACAAGCTGGCAACGATCGCCAGCGGCGCGACTGGGCTGGACCTGACGGTGTTCCTCGTTTCGAGCGTGGTCGCGCGGGGCCTCGTGTTCTTCTCCATCGCCGCGCTCATCTACTGGTTCGGGCCGCCGGCCCGCCGCTTCATCGAGGCGCATCTCGGGTTCGTAGCCGCTGTCGCAATCGTGATGCTCTTCGCCGGCTTTGTGGCAATCCGGTTCTTTGTCTAGTCGCGTGGTTGGGCTAAGAGTGCGTCCATGCACCAGGCTCCCAACTCTGCTACCGCCGATCCCGCATACAAGGCCGGCGCCGCCGCGCTGATGCTCAGCATCGCGTCACTCGCGACGGCCTATGCCTTCCAGTACATCGGCGGCTACGAGCCATGCCCGCTCTGCGAGATGCAGCGCTACGCCTACTACGCTGGCATCCCGCTGCTGTTCGTTGCGCTCGTGCTGGTCGCCAGCGATCACGCGGGCTGGGCGACAGCGGTCTTCTTTCTCGTCGCACTGGCGTTCCTCGCCAATGCAGGGCTCGGCATCTACCACGCCGGTGCCGAGTGGAAGTATTGGCCCGGCCCCGATACCTGCGGCGCGGTGGCGCGGCCTCTGGGCGGCGGCTCGGGCGGCCTCCTCAAGCAGCTCGAGCAGACCTACGTCATCCGCTGCGACGAAGCGCCGTGGCGGATGTTCGGCCTCTCCTTCGCAGGCTGGAACGTCGTCATCTCTTTCCTGATCTTCGTTGCGGCGCTGCAAGCGGCATTCGCCGCGTCGGCCGCCAATACCGCCCGACAGATGAGGGAAGTCTGATCAGGTTGCGTCTTCGACGCCAGCGAGGCTAGCCTCGCGCTCCATCGGGAGGGAACACCCTCCCGAACCCACCCGTCTTTGATATTTGGAGCAAGATTGTAGGTGGCGGCCGAAGGCCGCGAGGTGAGAATGCCGACAGGCGAGGCAGTTCCGCGGACGCGGTAGCCGAAGGCGTCGCGGCCCGCGGCAAGAAAAGGCCTAACCCTTCACCTTGATCGTATCCAGCACATCACCCAAAAACTCCGTCAGGTTCTCGGTCATGTGATGGACGTGATCGGGCGGCTTCTGCCAGTTGCGAATGCCGACCTGCACCGGATGATCGACGTACGATGAATGCACGAGCACCGTCGTCAAACCCAATTGATGCGGCACCTCGAGATTGTGCGGCATGTCCTCGAACATCGCGGCCTTCTTCGGATCGACGCCGTGCAGCTTGAGGAACTGGTTATAGGGCCCGGCCTCGGGCTTCGGCACATAGTCCGACGCGACGATGTCGTAGATGTCCTCGAAAAGATGGAGAATGCCGAGCTTGCCCGCGACGCGCTCGGCGTGCGCGCGCGTGCCGTTGGTGAAGATCAGGCGCCGGCCCGGCAGCTTCTCGATTGCGGCAGCGAGCTCGGGATGCTCCGGCACCACAGCGAGATCGATGTCGTGCACGTAGTCGAGGAACGCCTCGGGGCGCATCTTGTGCACCTTCATGAGGCCGGTCAGCGTCGTGCCGAACTGGCGGTAGTACGATTTCTGCAGATGACGAGCGTAGGCAAACGGCACGCCGAGGAAATTGGCGATGAATTCGCCCATCTTCTGGTCGACCTGGGCGAACAGATTGCACTCGGCCGGGTAAAGCGTGTTGTCGAGATCGAACACCCAGGCCTGCGTCGTGTCGAAACCGGCACGGTGCCGGGCGGCAAGCACGAATCCCCCTCCCCCTTGTGGCGAGGGTATAGAGTTGCGTGGTGGTTCGCTGCTCATGCTCACTTCTTCGGCTTGCGCGCGCCGCCGAGCAGCGTGCCGACGCCGTGCTCGGTGAACAGCTCGAGAAGAACGCAGTGCGGCACCCGCCCATCGATGATGACGACGGCCTCGACGCCGGCCTCGACGACCTCGATGCAGCCCTCGATCTTCGGGATCATGCCGCCGCTGATCGTGCCGTCGCGAATGAGATCGCGCGCCTCGCTGACGGTCAGCTGCGGAACGAGGTTCTTCTCCTTGTCGAGCACGCCCGCGACGTCGGTCAGCAGGAGGAGCCGCTTCGCCTTCATGCGCGCTGCGAGCGCGGAAGCGAACGAGTCGGCGTTGATATTGAGCGTCTCGCCCTCCCGCGACATGCCGACGGGCGCGATGACGGGGATCAGATCGGATTTCGAGATCACCTCGACGATGTGCGGGTTCACCTCGACCGGATCGCCAACATAGCCGATGTCGACCGCCTGCATGATGTTCGACTGCGGGTCCGGCATCTCGGTGATCTTCTTGGCGATCATCAGGTTGGCATCCTTGCCGCAGATGCCCACGGCCTTGCCGCCCTGCCGGTTGATCGCCGAGACGATCTCCTTGTTGATCGCGCCTGCGAGAACCATCTCGACGATCTCGACCGTCGGCTTGTCGGTCACGCGCAGGCCGTGCACGAACTCCGACTCGATCGCGAGCTTCTTCAGCATCCGACCGATCTGCGGCCCGCCGCCGTGGACGACGACCGGGTTGATGCCGGAGAGCTTGAGGTAGACGATGTCCTTGGCAAACGCCTCGGCGAGCTTCTCGTCGCCCATGGCATTGCCGCCGAACTTGATGACGACCGTCTCCTCGTCATAGTTGATCAGCGCCGGAAGGGCCTCGGCGAGAATGCGCACCTGCGCCTGCGGATCGAGCCCGCCGATGTCGGGTTTGGCCATTGCGCTTTCCCTTGTCCACCCGCCGCGCGGGATGCCGCCACGGCGCGCACTTATAGCGTTTTGTAGCCCAAAGCAAAGGACTTGAAATTCACCTGGATGCGCGGCTGGGCGGGGCGTGAATTTCAAGTCCAAGATTGCTTTGGCAAACCATGGCTCCAAAGGGTCTTTGGACCTTGAACGCGACTGCTGAGACGGTCCCAGGGGACGTATCGCGTTCAAGGTCCGGCGCTTTAGGCTCAATGAACTTTCGTTGCGCAACTGGCCGCGCGCGCGGCGCAACCGTGCCGGCTGCGCTACACTCGCTGAAGATCGTGACGTCCGGGAGAGGTCAGTGATGCCGGACACGCCGGCTAACTCTATGATGCCGCGAACTATTTGAAAATCCATTGGCTGGACACGCGAATTCCCGGGATCGGGTGAATCATGCTCTAAGCGATATGTAAGGCGTACCCTGGCGCTGTCGGGGCGAGACGCGGTGAGTTCTGGGTGAGTTCGGGGCGAGCTTGAATGGCTTCGGAGTGCCCATCATGGGCAAGGGGCAGCCAGCAATGGCGCAGGCGACATCGTTCGAGGCAGGCATGATCGCGCGATCCGACGTGCTCGTCGCGACGCTGGCGCGCGCCGCCGACTACGCGGCAGGCCAGGGGCATCCTGCCATCACGCTGGAGCATCTGCTGCTGGCGCTGACCGAGGACGGCGACGCCGCCGGCGTGCTGGGGGCGAGTTCGGTCGATCTCGCGCGGCTGCGCAACGAGGTCGCGGCGTTCATCGGCCAGCAACCGCCGGCTCCGGGGATGCGGACTTCGCCAGTGCCCGACCCCGAGCTCACGAAGATCCTCACCTATGCCGAGGCTGCTGCGCGCCAGAGCGGGCGGACCGAGATCAACGGTGCGATCGTGCTCGCCGCCATCCTCGGCGAAGGCCGCAGCATGGCGGCGACATTCCTCAAGGCGCAGGGCCTGACGTTCCAAGCCGCGATCAAGGTCATCCAGCAGGTGCTGGCGCCCACACCGCCGCCCGAGCCGGAGCCGGTGCCTCCCCCGCCGCCATCCGAGCCCATCGCTCCGGAACCGCCGGCCACCGAAACGATGCCCGGCGAGCAGACGCCCGTCGAACCCTATGCGCCATCACCACCAGCCGAACCGTTCGCCCGCGCGCCGGCCAGCGATGCGCTGCGCCAGCCGCGCGAAGTGGTCGGCATCCCCAGCATTCGCCGCGATCCGCCACCGCGTCCACCGGCGCGACCGCCGGCACCTCGCCCGCAACCGCCCCGCCAGGTTGCAGAGCCGCCGGCTCCCGCACCTGCACCTCAGCCGATCGCCAAAGAAAAGGAAGCGGAGGCCGAGAGAGCGCCGCCGCCAGAGCCGGCAACACCCGCAACTGCACCCGCAGCGGCGCGTCCCGATCCCGCGCCCGCACGTGCGCCAGCGCCGGTGCCCCCTGCGCCGGCCGCGCTCGAGCCGCGACTTCCAGCACCATCGATCGGTGATCCTATGCCGCCGCCATCACCGGCAGGTCCGTCGGAAGTCCGGCCATCAGGCACTGCACCAGCCCGTCATCGCCCGCCGCCCCAGCAGCCCGCCGCCGACGGACCGCCTCCCGTCGCCGCACGCGAGCCGGTGCGACCGACCGGGCCGCCGCCGATACCGCCGTCGGCGTCCCAACCGCCGGGCCCACCGCCGACGGGGCTCGGCGCACCGCGCCCAGCGCCACCGCGGCCCGGGCTGCGGCTGCCGCCGAACCCGATCGAGGGCCACCAGATCACGGCGCCCTGGCCGGAGCCGACCAACGACTACCGTGCGCCGCAGGTGCCACCGAGCTACCCGCCGCCGCGTCCACCGGCCGGCCGCGCGCCGCCCTATCCGCCCGATCCGCGGTCCGCACGCGATGGCGTGCCGCCTGGCGGCGCGCCGCGAGGGGCTCGCCCTCCGTCCCCGCCACCGGGCCGGCCACTGGCCGTCGAGAAGGGCCAGCTCGTCGAGAACATCCCGCGCCGCATGAAGGTCGGCGTCGCCGAGACCTTCGAGATCCGGATCGCGCGCGACGGCGTGATGGAGGTCGGCCAGGGCATGTCCGGGCACGGCGAGCCGCAGTATCACGCGATCCGCATTACCCGCGCGATGAGCGTGCGGCTGAAGGGTGAGCCGGGCCGCTTCTACATCGAATCTGCATCTCCCGAGACCCAGTGGACGGGGTCGCCCAACGATCAGATGGCCGGTGATCATGCGGTATGGCGGTTCACGGTCATCCCGCAACTGCGGGGTGCGGCCGAGCTGACGCTGATCGTGTCGGCGCGCTCGATCGGCACTGACGGTGTGATCGCCGATACCAGCCTGCCCGAGCAGCGGATCACCGTACGTGTCTCCGCCAACGTGGCCCGAGGCTTCAGGCGATGGATCGGCTGGGCCGCGGTCGCGGTGCTCGGCGCCGCCCTCGGCAAGGTTGGCGAGACCGCCTGGGAACCGGCGATCGGACTGGTCCGTCGCCTTCTCGCGATGTGACAGGGCAGTGACGGAACCATCCTCGCGGGGATTGCGTTGAGCACGGAGGGAGCGCGCCTGAAGCGGCGTTCCCGACACCTCGAATTCGCTCAATCTGACTTCTTTTCCGTCAAGCCGGAACAAGCGCTTATCGAGATTGGTGAGTTGACAGAATGAGCTTCAGGCGTTTCAAGGCGTAGTGGTTCATGCGTTAACGGTAGATATGATGCTGTTCAGTCCGCGTTGGCTCCGTTCGAGCCCTTGGATCAACATCAAAGGCGAGGCCCGGGAAACCACCCAAGCCATCGCCGCGGCAGCAATCGCCATAGCCGCCGTTGTCACCGTGAGCGCGGCCGGCCGCACCGTTCTTGATCCCACTCTCGCAGCGCCCGCGGCCGGCGCCGTCGTCACCGTCGGCGGCTACGTCACCACCGCAGACCAGTGGACCGAGCAACTCTCGGATCCGAGCGCCTGGCGCGGCGGTCGCTATTCCGGCGGACGGACTGTCCGCCGCCTGTCACGCGAGGAGGCCGCGGAAGAGGCGCGCGAACGGCGGGAGGAAGCCGAGCGAGAGGCGCGTGAACGCCGCGAAGAGCAAGAAGCAGCCCTTCGCGAACGCCGCGAGGAGGAAATGGCGGGGATGCGCGAGCGTGTCCGCAATTACGGAACATATCGTACCGTCTGCGTGCGCCTCTGCGACGGCTCGTTCTATCCGATCAGCTTTTCCACCACGCCCGACAATTTCGCACGCGACGAGGCGGCGTGCCGGTCGAGTTGCCGTACCGCCGCGCGCCTCTATGTTTATCCCAATCCTGGCGGCGAGCCCGAGCAGATGGTGAGCGTCAGCGGTCAGCCGTATACGGCCCTCGATACGGCTTTCCTCTTCCGCACCAAGTACGATGCCGCCTGTACGTGCAAGCCGCATCCGTGGGAGCAGGAAGCGCTCGCCAAACATCGCGCGTTCGCCGACGCGCAGCGCAACCGCAAATCGCCGACAGTCGCGCAATCGACGCTGACGCAACCGCAACCGCAACAGGTAGACAGGGTCGCGACCGATAGCCGGCGCGGCGAGCGGCCAGAAGGTGCAATGCTGCTCGGCGCCGATCAACCGCCGGCGCGCGCCAAAGCCCCGCGCAATGCCGAGGCCCAGCGTGGCGGCACCTACGGGCGTCGCTCCGACTGGCAGTCGCGGGCGTTCGGCGGCTACTGACGCGACCTGGCTAGACGAGCAGGTCGCGCAGCATCGGAATGAGCGGCACATCCGCCGGCGGCATCGGATAGTCGGCGAGCTTGAGTGGGCGCACCCATTTGATGCGCTGGCCTTCCCGCGGCGTGATCTCGCCGTCCCAGTTGCGGCAGAGAAATAGTGGCATCAGCAGGTGGAAGTCGTCGTAGCCGTAGCTCGCGAAGGTTAACGGCGCGAGACACGTCTCGCAGACCTCGATGCCGAGCTCCTCGCGAAGCTCGCGGATCAGCGCCTCTTCCGGCGTCTCGCCTGGCGCGACCTTGCCACCGGGAAACTCCCACAGTCCCGCCATCGACTTGCCCGCCGGCCGCTCGGCGATCAGCACGCGATTGTCGACATCGATCAGCGCTGCTGCAGCGACGAGTATGATGGGCTTGGGCACATAGTTCTCCATTTCCGCGGACGCGTACGGCTCCGCCTACACGCGCCGCGGCTTCCACATCGCCGGTCGGCGTTCTCACCTCGCGGCCTTCGGCCGCCACATATACATGGAGCGCTCGAAGAGCGCATTGCGGATGAGGCCGTGCAAATTGCAGCCGCGGTTCCAGTAGCCGAAGGCGTTGGCACTCGCGGTGAAGAAAAAAAGGCGGGCATCGCTGCCCGCCTTCGCTTAGATCATCATCGGGATTTTATCGGTCAGCTTCCGGCCGGCTTGTCGGCATCGGGATTTTGCGGCGGCGGGGGATTGTTGCGCCGCTGGTTCATGAAGTCGTCGAACTCTGCCTTGTCCTTCGCCATCCGCAGACGATCGAGGAAGCCCTGGAAATCGCGTGCTTCGTCCTCGAGCCGCTTCAGCGTGTCGGCGCGGTACTCGTCGAAGGCGCGATTGCCCGTCGAATACATCGGACCATCCCGACCCTTGGAGCCCATCCATGCGCCGAACTTCTCTTTGAACCTCTGCTCGCGCCATTCGCCGCGCTGATGCCTTCCGCACCCCATGCGTCCGCTCCATATGATGTAGGCCAGGATGGCAAGGCCGATCGGCCAAAACACGATGAAGCCGATCACCATCAGTGCAATCCACGCGGGCCGCCCGAAATCATCGAGTTTCCCTGCCATCTGGGCCACCTGGTTCATCGCGCGCTCCCTGACGTTGCTGTGACATGCGAGGGACGCCGGTCACTGTGCCGCCCTCGATGTTTATGTAACGAACATTTACATAGCTTCAAGTGGCTCGCCAAGAAATTCTTTCGGGTTTGCGATCCTTGGTCCACGCGGGGGGACGGGTGGGCCCCCGGCCGGGCTACGTCATCCCGAGCCCACGGAGATAGATCAGCACCTCGGCCTCAAGCAGGTCCTCGGGGCTCATGGGTATCGGTCGGCGGGCACCGTCAGCGCGACCGAACAGGCTGGCGATGCCGTGCGCCTGTGACCAGATGTGCAGCGTCATCATCAGCGCCGGCGGGCGCGCGCCATCGGGAAGCGTCGCCACCACCGACTCGACTCCCGTCCGCACCGCCGCGAACGCCGCTTCCGCCGCCGCCCTGAGCTCCGGATTGGAGCCGATGGCGACGCCGGATTCGAACATTGCAGCGTAGTAGGCGGGCTCCGTGCGCGCGAACGCGAGATAGGCCTTACCGACCTCGTGGAGCGCCTTGATCGGCGTCGGCCGCCCATCGCCCCAGGCGGCGACCAGCATCTCGGCCAGCCGCCGGAAGCCCCTGAGCGCCACCTCCTCCAGCAACGCATCGCGGTCGCGGAAATGCCGATACGGCGCCGCCGGGCTGACGCCGGCCGCACGCGCCGCCTCAGCGAACGTCAGCGCCGAGGCGCCGCGCTCCGCGATCAGCGTCCGCGCAGCCTCGATCAGTGCCTCCCTGAGGTTGCCGTGATGGTAGCCGCGTCGCAAGGCGCCGATCCTGGGTTCGAGTCGGAAGGCCCCGAGGATACAGCACTGGCCGGGCTCCGGCACCCTCTGGCGAGCCAGCACGGTTTCCGGACAACCGGATTCGATTCCCAATTCGATGCCAGGAAACGGATCGCGCCGCGCCGCCGGCCGCGACTATTGAGTGCCTCCCACTCACCCGAGGAGGCACCATGACCGACCACTCCAAGCGCTTGCCGCCCGCCTTCGCTAAGCTCGGCTGGTCCAATCTCGCGGCGCAGATGTCGGAGCAGATCGCGCTCGCGGCGGCTCCTCTCGCAGCCGTCATGCTGCTAGGTGCCGGCGCGACCGAGACCGGGCTCCTGCAGACGGCGCAGACGCTACCGTTCCTGTTGCTCGCGATGCCGGCCGGCGTCCTTGTCGACCGCATCGCTCGGCGGCATCTGATGGCGGCGTCGGAAGCGATGCGCGCGGCCTCTCTGCTCGCGATCCTGATCCTGCTCGTAACAGAGCGGCTCGACCTGATGACGCTCGCCGCGCTCGGCTTCGTCGGCGCGATCGGCACCGTCTGCTACAGCGTCGCCGCGCCCGCGCTGCTGCCGGCGATGGTGCCACGTCATCAGCTCGGCGATGCCAACCGATGGCTCGAACTCGCCCGCAGCACCGCCCATGCCGCCGGCGCGGCGCTCGGCGGCGCAATCGTCGGCTGGTCCGGCGCACCGGCGGCCTATGTGATCGCGGTCGCACTGTCGCTGCTGGCCGCACTCCTCCTCGCGAGCTTGCGCGAGCCACCACCAGCACCACGTCCGCGCCGCCATCCCATACGCGAAATCGCAGACGGCGCGCGCTTCGTCCTGTTGCATCCGCTGCTGCGCCCTATCCTCATCACCGCCGTGTTCTTCAACGGCGCATGGTTCGTGCTGCAGGCGGTCTACGTCGCCTACGCGATCCAATCTCTCGGGCTCACCGCAACCGGTGTCGGCATCACGCTCGGGATCTACGGCGGCGGCATGATCGCGGGCGCACTCGCGGCACCGTGCCTGATGCGGCGTCTCTCGCTCGGCACGATGATTGTGCTCGGGCCGCTCGCAGGGTTCATGGCAGCCCTCGTGATGCTGTCGACGCTATGGCTGCCATCGGGTGCGGGCGCGGCGGCGAGCTTCTTTCTGTTCGGGGCCGGCCCGATCCTGTGGACGATCACGACGACGACGCTGCGTCAGGCGGTGACACCGCTCGACATGCTCGGCCGCGTCTCGGCGCTGGTCATGACGGCGACGTTCGGCGCCCGCCCGATCGGCGCTGCGATCGGGGCACTGGTGGCTGCGCGCTACGGCGTCGCGGCGTGCCTCGCAGTTGCGGCCGCAGGCTTCCTCATCCAGCTCGCCGTCATCGCCACGTCGGCCGTCCCACGCCTCACGGCGCTGCCCGAGCCTCACTCAAGCAGCTTAGCCCGAACGGAGCCCGAAAGATCGGGCCAGCGTTCGTGATTCCGGCGCCGTCACCTGCGCGGTTGCCATCGCCTATCGAGAGGTCCGGGCGCTGTGTACACTCACCATGCAGTCTACCTTCGGGAGCTGACCGCCATGGCACGAAGCAAGGACCTGACGCGCGGCGAGATCATGGATGCGGCCTACGGCCTCTTCCGGCGACGCGGCTTCACGCGCGTGAGCGTCGACGAGATCGCCGAGGCCGCCGGTGTCACCAAGAGAACGCTCTACAGCCACTTTGACAGCAAGGACGCTCTGCTCGAGGCTGTCCTCGAAGCCGAGCACGCGACGGCGTTCGCGGCATTCCTCAACTTCGGCCGCAAGCTGGTCGGCAGCCCGCGTGAGATCATCGCCATCTACTTCGCCGAGCTGTTCAGGTGGTCGACCAGACCGAGGTGGCCGGGCTCAGGGTTCACGCGACTGGCAATGGAGCTCGCGGACCTGCCGGGCCATCCGGCTCGGCGTATCGCCAGCCGCCACAAGAAGCTCCTCGAAGCCCATCTGGCCCAGGCATTGGAGGACGCTGGCCTCGCGGACGCGGCAACTCGGGCCCGCCAGGTCTGGATCCTGTCGGAGGGGGCCATAGCGCTCATGCTGATCCACGGCGACCGCAGCTACTGCAAGGCCGCTGAGGACGCCGCGCAAATGCTGATCAGTGCATGACTAGGGGGCGGGATGCGCGGTTGCCGCAACACTATAAACCAGCGAGGAAGACGTCGCGCACGGCAGCGCAAATCCTGTCGTATCAGGCCAGCAGCAGGCCGCCCAGCAGCCGACCGACGGCATATGTACCAATCGAAGCCATCTGAGCCAGCACGACGCTGGTGCCAACGGACGCGACGATCGCAATGCTGCTTATCTCATAGGCCCCCCGCAGCGACGGAACGCGCTCGGTGACCGAAACCATCGCCAGGAGTAGTCCGCTGGCGACGGCCACCCACATCGGGCCGCCGAAGAGGCCTGCGGCGGAACTCAGCGCTATGACCAGAACAGCTAGCATACGGGTTCTCGAAGTCGAATTACGTACCCGGAACATTCCGTGATTCGAGGCTAAACGCGTAGTGGCACTTCTGCGTTCCACGACCGGAAATGCCAATTTCAATACATTCGGGCCGCGCGGAACGTCGCAAACGCGCGCGCGGACAAATGCCGCGCCTTATGTCAAAACGGAGTGCATCCTCGAGCGCGCCGAGCACTTAGGCGGGAGGGGCAGGGCGGGTTGGAGCGGTTAGCTACGTCGCGACGACACTCAGAAAATGCCCGATGTGCCGTCCAATCGGCGGCGTGTGTCCAGGCGACGCCGAACCACAGCGTCGATCTTCTCCAGGGCCGACTTCTTGTTGTACTTGCCCTCAACGCCAGCAAGCTGAGAGGCGATCGCTGTCAGCTCGGGAACCTTAGCCTTCTTGTCGGCCTCCAATGCAGCGAGTGCCAATTTCAAACCAGCGTGGTCCAGAGTCTCGGAAGAGAACGTCGCCACGTAGTGTGCCGCGAGCTGTTCGTCGTACTTGGGCTTGGCAGGTTGACGGGTCCGAGGAGCTGTCGCCGCCTCGGACGTCAACTGCCCAAGATGATTGCAGAAAGCCGACACTGACAGGGCATCGAACGGCTCCAATGCGTCTGTCAGGCGCCTGAGTTCGGCAAGATCGCCAGACTTAGCGCCCCACGTTGACAACGTTGCTTCGAGGCTCGCGAGCCGCTGACGGAGATCTCGGACGTCCATTCTGCACCTTCACTGCGAAGTCGCCACCGATGGCCAGGGCCAAACCCTGTCCTAAATTCACAAACATCTCCCGCACGTCGGCATCCTCGAAAAAAGCGACCTTCTCGCCCGCGGCATTTGCGAAAGCTTCCCGTCTCATCACGCGCTCGTCCTCGAAGAGTTTGATGGGCGTATCCTGCCGCTTTGAGAACTGTGTCGCGACTTCACTCTTGAGATATGCAAGTGCCTCTGCTTCTCGGGCCTTGTAGCCAGTGGACCTGAACACCAGCGTCGGGACGACACCCGCAATTTTCAACGTCGGCGATACGCGGTCTTTCAGCTTCAATATTGCGTCAAGCGTGTTGACCGCCGCGGTCGCCGACATGTTGTCCAGAATTGTCGGAACAAGCACGTGCGTGCTGGCACAAAGTGCGTTTGCTGACGCAGTCGTCAACCGAGGCGGTGCGTCTATGATGACAATATCGTAGGCTTCTTTGCGAAACTCGCGAGAGCTAAGTACCTCGTGGACGTTGTAACGCACGTCCGCTCCACTCTCCCCTGTCAGCCACTTGAAGGCTACGCGGTTTTCGACTCGATTAAGTGTATAAGCTGCAGCAAGAATGTCGGTGTTTTGGTAGTCCGCGATCGGCTTCTCGCGCCGAGAAAGGACATAGCTAGCCGAATGCTTCTTCTCAAGAAGATCAATGGCCCCCAGCTTTAGATTATCATCCGTTTTGATGATCGAATCGGTAAGCGATCCCTGATAGTCGAAATCGATTAGAAGAACCTTGAGGCCAATCCAGTCGTAGTATGCTGCGAGATTGGCGGATACGGTCGACTTGCCGACACCGCCTTTGAAATTCTCGACGGTCACCACCGGAGGTCCGTCCCGAAGTTGCTTGGCGTGCTTGGCGAGACTTCTCCGAGTTGGGCGGTCCCAGAGGCTTTCTTCCGAAACGAATAGACCGCGCACCTTTTTCAGGACTTTGTCGCGGCCGTACGTGTACGCCCTCATCCCGACGAGCAGCAGAGCAACAGCGCTCGTCGCGATTTCAAGCACATTGGCGATAGCAAAATTTTTCAGTCCCCGAATGATCAATTGCAAAAGTTCGAGCAGTTCCATAACGCGCCCCCACGCAATAAAATGGACGTAGGATACTATTCCTGCCGAACCACACTGGCAACCGGCGTAAGCATATACTTTCCCGAACCCCTAGAGCTGCGCCCACCGTGGCTTGTTTCCTGGGACTTCAAGATCGGCTGAGAGAAGCCGTGGGCGAGTTGTGCGCCTCCTCGGAAGCGACACGTCATCCATATGCGGGGAGCCTCAGAGGCGCGCTACGACGCCCACTTCGTGAGGCGTTCGATCGCCTCGCGCTTGCTCGCTGCAGCGTGGCGCTCGATGAAGGTATCGCGGATGAACTTCCGGGCTTCCGGAATGCTCTTGAACTTGAACTCAAAGGTCCCGCTGGTCGGCGCATTCCGATAGCCGTTGGCGATCGCGAACCATTCGACCCGGCTCGTGCGCTTCTCCTTGTCCAACTCGGCCAGTACCGGCTCGAACTGCGTCTGATCGATTCCCGCGCTCAGCAACCGCTCTACATACGTCGCAACCAACGCGTCGTCGGCAGCGGCCTTCGCGGATTTCGACTCGGATTTCGGCCGATCGAGCAGAGCACGCGTCTCGTCGATGAACGCGTCGAGCGACTTCGTCTCGTGCCCTTCGAGGAGCCCGGCGATGCTGCGGAGATCCTTGGCCTGCGCGCTGGCGCCACCGGCAGCGTACAGTTCCTCCAGCCTTCTGAGGACAGTCTTCAGCTCTGTCACATTCATCGGAGGGCTCAAATCCAGTTGCGACTCGAAGCGGGTCTACTTGCCCTTGCGCGGAGCCTTCGCCTTGGGCGGAGGCGGGTTGCGCGCCATTTCCACGCGTTGGACGAACGCGGCTACCGTCTCACTGTCCTTATCCTTTAGCAGATTCGTGGCCAGATCTGACAAACCGTCGGCAACCTCGGGCTTTCCGGCGTCGCGATATTGGTCCGCGGCCACTTTCAGCGCCCGCTTCAATTGTCCGACATTCATATGCCGATCCTCTCGCTGATCTCGTCGCCCAACCGATCGAATATTTCGCGCGCGCCCCTGTTACCGAGGTAGGCGACACCGCCTTCTGCGATCGGCACGCGATGCGGAACCATCGAGCTCAGGATGCTGATCCCTGGGTAGTTCCGGAGAGAGCGCTCGATGGCGTCGCGGCCGAGCGCCCGGGTCGCCTGCCCATGATTGCCGGGAGGCGCCATCGTTTCGACGATCCCGACGAAGCGGGCCGTCGGATTCAAGTTGTGGAGCAGCCGCGTGGCGGCGCCGAGAAAATTCGGCACGGGTTCGGCGGCTATCGGATTGAAGATGGTCGGTATCAGAACGTGGGTGCTGGTGCAGAGCGCGTTGATCGTTCCCGCGGACAGCCGCGGGGGAACGTCGATCAGGACAATGTCGTAGCGCTGCTGTATCTCGGGCTGGAGCAGCACCTTGGCCAGGCGATAGCGGACGTCGTCATCGCCGTGCTCCTGCAGCAGCCATTCGACCATCAGCCGATCCTCGAAAAGCGCGAGATCGTAGAAGGCGGAGACGAAGCTGCTACGCGTGAGATTGCCGCCGAGACCGCGCGCGACGGCGAACAGTGATGTGACGTTTGCCCCTCGCTGCAGCAAAAGATTGACGTTCGACGTTCCGCTCTCGACATCGCTTTGCTCACCCTGAAGCATCGTCGAGAGCGAGCCTTGATAATCCATGTCTATGGCGAGGACTTTCTTGCCCTTCGCGTCGAAATAGGCGAGCAGATTGCCGACGAGCGTCGTCTTGCCGACGCCGCCCTTATTGTTTGCAACGGTCAGGATGACCGGCTTGCGCCGCCCGATGCGCGCGTCGAAATCGTCGAACGGTGGCTTCCTCTGGAAATTTGTCCAAAGCCCAGCATCGTTGGATCGAAGCGTTTTGAGAAGCCCATCCCGCTTCTCCCGCTCCGCGGCGAGTTCCTTCTCATTCACATCGAGCGTCGTCTGCCGCTGCTCGAGCTCGGCCTTGCGCCGCGCGAGCTCCTCGACCGCCTTCTCGCGATCCGATAGCGCCCTCTGGCGCTCGCGACGGGCCGCATCGCGATCCCTGCGTGCCTCTTCGCGCTGCTCCTTCATTTGATCAATCGATTGCCGCGCGAAATATCCTTTTATCGCCGCTCCAATTACCGCTGCCGGTATGCTCACCAGCATGCCAACGACGACTTGGGCGACATCAACACGTGCCCAGACCGATAACCACATGGTTCCCCCAGGACAACGCAGGAGCGAAATGACCTGATGCGAAATAAGGAATGTATACGCACCATATGCATCCAGGCAAGGCGTCTAGCCTAGCTGCGGCGGCTCGCCATCCCCCACCGCTTGCACTTCTGCCTCCCGCGGCTTAATCCCTGAGCCAGCCAGCGAAATCGCCGAGAATGCGACACAGCCGCGAACCGTACGGGACACTCATGACCAAGACGCGCATCGAAACCGATACCTTCGGCCCGATTGAGGTGGACGCCTCCAGATACTGGGGCGCGCAGGCGCAGCGCTCGCTCGGCAACTTCAAGATCGGCTGGGAGAAGCAGCCGGCCCCGGTCGTGCGCGCGCTCGGCATCGTGAAGCGCGCCGCCGCCGAGACCAACATGGCCCTCGGCCGCCTCGACCCGAAGCTCGGTGAGACCATCGTCAAGGCCGCCCAGGAGGTGATCGAGGGCAAGCTCGACGACCACTTCCCGCTTGTCGTCTGGCAGACAGGCTCCGGCACCCAGTCGAACATGAATGCCAACGAGGTGATCTCGAACCGCGCGATCGAGATGCTCGGCGGCGAGATGGGCTCCAAGAAGCCCGTCCATCCCAACGACCACGTCAACATGAGCCAGTCGTCGAACGATACCTACCCGACGGCCATGCACATCGCCTGCGCGGAGGAGATCCATCACCGCCTGCTCCCCGCGCTGCAGAAGCTCGGCAACGCGCTCAACGACAAGGCACAGGCGTGGTCGAAGATCATCAAGATCGGCCGCACGCATACGCAGGACGCGACGCCAATCACGCTCGGCCAGGAGTTCTCCGGCTACGCGCAGCAGGTGCGTAGTGGCATCGCCCGCATCGAGCAGACCATGCCGTCGCTGATGGAGCTCGCTCAGGGCGGCACCGCCGTCGGCACGGGCCTCAATGCGCCGGTCGGCTTTGCCGAGATGGTCGCCGAGCGCATCGCCGCGATCACGCAGATGAAGTTCACCAGCGCGCCGAACAAGTTCGAGGCGCTCGCCGCCCACGACGCGATGGTGATGAGCCACGGTGCGATCAATACGGTCGCCGCGTCGCTGTTCAAGATCGCCAACGACATCCGCTTCCTCGGCTCCGGCCCGCGCTCGGGGCTCGGCGAGCTCAACCTGCCAGAGAACGAGCCGGGTTCCTCGATCATGCCGGGCAAGGTCAATCCGACCCAGTGCGAAGCGCTGACCATGGTGTGCACGCAGGTGTTCGGCAACCATGCGACGCTCACGTTCGCCGGCGCCTCGGGCCACTTCGAGCTCAACGTCTTCAACCCGGTGATGGCGTACAACTTCCTGCAGTCGGTACGGCTGCTCGCGGACGCGGCGGTATCGTTCACCGACAACTGCGTCGTGGGGATCGAGCCGCGTGAGGACAACATCAAGGCCGGCCTCGAGCGCAGCCTCATGCTGGTGACGGCGCTGGCGCCCAAGTACGGCTACGACAAGGCCGCCAAGATCGCCAAGACCGCGCACAAGAACGGTACGACGCTGCGCGAGGAGGCTCTGAAGGAAGGCATCACCGAAGCCGACTTCGACGCCATCGTGCGCCCGGAGAACATGATCAAGCCGGGTTAGCTTTTGCTTGCCGCGGCCGCGTACGGCCCGCGCCGGAGGCGCGCCTTCGACACGAAGCCTACACGCGCCGCGGAACTGCCTCGCCGGTTGGCGTTCTCAATTCGCGGCCTTCGGCCGCCACCAATGGAACCGGCCCATTTCCCCTTCTCCGCGTGCTTACGGGGAGAAGGTCGGGATGAGGGGCGGCGACAAATGCCGACGTTTTCGTTTGCCGCCGCCCCTCACCCCGACCCTCTCCCCGCGTGCGGGGAGAGGGAGAAATGCGTCGGCGACCGCGGAAAGCAATCACTCTTTGTCAAGCACGCCGCTCTTGAACAGGATGCCGGCTGCCGCACCGCCGATCAGCGGCGCCAGGATGAACAGCCAGAGCTGCGACAGCGCGCCGGCACCGGCGAACAGTGCCGGACCTAGGCTGCGGGCAGGATTGACCGAGACGCCCGTCACCTGGATGCCGACGATGTGGATGACGACTAGCGTCAGCCCGATCGCGAGACCGGCCATGGCGCTCGGCGCCCCCTTGCCCGTCGAGCCGAGGATCACGGTGACGAACAGGAAAGTCGCGACGACCTCGAACAGCAACGCCGCGCCGAGCCCGTAGCCGCCGAGGTACGCCGGCCCCCAGCCGTTCTGGCCGAGGCCGGACTTGCCGACGTCGTAGCCGGCCACCTTCCCGGAAACGATCAGGTAGAGCACGAGCGCGCCGGCGATCGCGCCGAGACACTGCGCAATGACGTATTGGACGAAATCACCGCTGCTCATGCGACCGGCCATCAGCGCGCCGAGGCTGACGGCGGGATTGATGTGGCAGCCGGATACGGGGCCGATGCCGTAGGCCATGCCGATCAGCGCCAGGCCGAACGCGAAGGCGATCCCGAGCACACCGACGACGCTGCCGGCGATGACTGCCGCCCCGCAGCCGAGAAAAACGAGCGTGAAGGTACCGATGAATTCTGCAATTGCCTTGTTCATGGCGTATCCCCGTAAATGACTGGCGTCGCGTCGATAACATATCGTGCAGGGGTGATTGCGCGTCCCGCGGACACAACTGTTATTGCCGGAAGCAGGAGCGGTGAGAAAATCTCTCCCGCGTGATCGACGCAAAGCGGAGGGCGTGCAGCGACCATGGCGGCGTTCGTCCACCTCACTGCCGAGGCCAACCTCACGCGTATTCGGCGCGGCGGCATCAGGCCGGAAAAGGAGCGCCCGGCGTCTACGCGATGCCGGAGCTGCCGGATTACCCGCGGCGGCTCAGTGTCGTCCTACGTGCCGTTGGCGGGCGCCTCGACGGGCCACAGGTCGGCATGGAAGCGCAACGCGATGGCAAGCACCATCGCGATACCGACAAGCGAGTAGCCGGACGTCGTCGCAGCAAAGCCGACCTGTCCGATCAGCCAGCCGGCCGCCAGCAATCCGAGCGGCAAACTGTAGATCGCCAGAATGCGCACGCCCATCACGCGGCCCGCGAACTCGGGCGCAGTCGCGCGCAGGATCAGCACGATCATCGAGATCATGCACAAGCTCTGCGCGATACCGGCGAGGAACAGGAACACCATGCCAGCGGCGAGATACGTCATATGCCCGAACGCGAACATCATGGCGTACCAGACTGCGGTCGAGGCGAGCATCATGCGCGCGAGCGGCCGGCCGCGGCACCGTGTCGAGAAGACGATCGAGCCGACCAGCGCGCCACTGGCGAAGCTCGCGACGAGGAAGGCGAGGCCACGCTCGTCGACGAGGTAGACTTCGCGCGCCGCATAGGGCAGCAGTCCATTGGTCAGCGGGTAGGCGGTGAGATTGACGAGAACGGCGAGCCAGATCGCGGCGCGAAGCACGGGCTGGCCGCGCACGAACGCGATGCCATCGCGGAATTGGCGCCAGAACGAGACCGGTGCATCGACGGCCTGAGTATCCGACGCCGCCGTCGCGGCTGCCGGCGGCGCGGCGCGGCCGGCCAGGACCGTCAGCAGTGCTCCGGCCACGTAGAGCGCAACGATCAGCACGTAGGCCGCCGCCATGCCGAGCGCCGCGAAAAGGCCTGCACCGACGAGCGCACCGATGACGCGGGCGGAATCGATGGTTGTCCGTTCGAGCGCCATGGCCGGCATCAGCAGGTCGCGCGGCAGGATGCCCGCCATGAACGCGCTGCGGATCGCGAGATCGGATGGCCTGACCAATCCGTTGAGGATCGCGAGGCCGAGGACGACCATCGGCGTCAGGTTGCCGCCGAGCACGAACACGAGCAGCGCCGTGGCCAGCGTTGCGTACCACGTCCGCATCAGCACGAGCGTGTTGCAGTGCCCGATCCGATCGGCGACGACACCGAGCATCGGCGCGATCAGCGTCCCGAAATAGAAGGAGGCGGCGAACAGCGTCAGCGCCACGACCGATCCGGTCTCGACCAGCACGTACCAGCCGAGGATCAGCACCTCCATCTCGAGTGCCCAGACAGTGATCAGCGCTGCCGGCCACTGGAAACGGAAACTCCTCACTTGGAAGGGAGCCAGCCAGGAGGATTGCATGCGGGATTCCAATGCTCGTGACGTCGCAGTCGGTACTGAGGGCTGCGCGGCACGCAGAACCCGGACCAGCGAATCTAGGCGGTGCGCCAATTAAATAATATTTTAGCAGTGCCGGTCCGGCACCTGTACCCGGTAGGTGTGCGGTGCGGGATGGCCTTGGGGATGCCGAGACCTGAGGTATTGGACGAGTTGACTTTGACAACCAGCTGATCCAAGAGAGCGGCCATGGGGTTCACCGCGACGACCTCGTGAGGCGTAAGCCCAACGTTCGCGTCCAACTTTCCTCAATTTCGAGGGGCGGACGCACATGCCATCTCCAACCGAAATCACAGCACAGCAGCTCTCTCGCCTTATCGGACAGGCGAGTGCACCCACGATCATCGACGTGCGGACGCGCGGCGACTTCGAGGCCGACCCCCGCCTCGTACCCGGCTCCGTCCAGCGCGACGCGCTCGACGTCGTCAACTGGGGCGCGAAGATCTCCGCGTCCAACGTCGTTGTCGTGTGCCAACGCGGCTTGAAGCTCAGCCAAGGTGTGGCGGCCTGGCTGCGGCACGAAGGGGTGCGCGCCGAGACACTTGCCGGCGGCTTCGATTCTTGGCGGGCCGCAGAGCTTCCCCTGACGAGCGCCACAAAGCTGCCTCCGCGGGACGCCGCCGGCCGGACTGTGTGGGTGACGCGGGCGCGTCCGAAGATCGATCGGATCGCGTGTCCGTGGCTGATCCGCCGCTTCGTGGATCCAAACGCCGTTTTCCTATTCGTGTCACCGTCGGAGGTGATGGATGTCGCCGATCGCTTCGCAGCGACGCCGTTCGATGTCGAGGACGTGTTCTGGAGCCATCGCGGCGAGGCCTGCACCTTCGACACGATGCTGACCGAGTTCGGTCTCGAGGACCCGGCGCTGCAGCGACTGGCGACGATCGTGCGTGGCGCCGATACGGCCAGGATCGACCTCGCTCCCGAGGCCGCCGGCCTGCTCGCCGTATCGCTCGGCTATTCACGCATGTTCAAGGATGACCTCGCGCAGCTTGACGCCGCCATGGCACTCTATGACGGTTTCTATCGCTGGTGCCGTGATGCCGCCGATGAAACCCACAACTGGCCATCGCGCCCCACCAAGGCTTGAGGGAAGCTGCATGTCGTCTGAAGTGGAGGGGACCATCCGGCAGCGTGACGCGGTGCCGGCGCCGACGTTTGCGGAAGCGCTCGCGGTGTGGGCGCGCATCGGGCTGATCTCGTTCGGCGGCCCGGCGGGCCAGATCGCGCTGCTTCACCGCATGGTCGTCGACGAGCGCCGCTGGATCGACGAGCGGTCGTACCTGCAGGCGCTCAATTTCTGCATGCTGCTGCCCGGCCCCGAGGCGATGCAGCTCGCGACCTACGTCGGCTGGCGGCTGCATGGCGTACGTGGCGGCCTCGCGGCGGGGCTCCTGTTCGTCATCCCCGGCGCGCTCGTCATCCTGCTCCTCGCGGGCCTTTACGCCGCGTTCGGCAAGCTACCGCTGGTTGCGGCCTTGATGATCGGCGTCAAGGCGGCCGTGCTGGCGATCGTCGTCGAAGCGCTGATGCGGATCGCCAGGCGCGCCCTGAGCACCACAGTGCACTGGTGGCTCGCCGCGCTGGCTTTCGTCGGCATCTTCTTCTTCGGTGTGCCGTTCCCGGTGATCGTGCTGGCGGCGGCGGTGTACGGTTTCGCGATGATGGGCGCCGGCGACGCCACCGGGCCAGCCTCTCACGCGGTACCGGTCACGTTACGGTCGACGGCGCGCACAGTCGGCGTGTGGCTGCTGGTTTGGGCGATACCGCTTCTCGCGCTCGCCGTCCTGTTCGGCTTCGACCACATCCTCGCGCAGCTCGGGTGGCTGTTCTCCAAGCTTGCGATGGTGACCTTCGGCGGCGCATATGCCGTGCTGGCCTATCTGGCGCAGGATGCGGTTCACCACTTCGGCTGGATCACGGCCGGCGAAATGGTCGACGCCCTCGGCCTCGCGGAGACGACGCCGGGACCACTGATCCTCGTCACCGAGTTCGTGGCTTTCCTTGCCGCCTTCCGCCACGGTGGCGGCAATCCGTGGGTCATGGGCACGCTCGGCGCGCTGGTCACGCTGTGGGCGACGTTCGCGCCGTGTTTCCTGTGGATCTTTGCCGGCGCGCCCTACATCGAGCGCATCAACGCCGATCCGCGCCTGCGCGCAGGGCTCTCGGCGGTTACTGCCGCCGTCGTCGGCGTCATTCTCAATCTGACGGTGTGGTTCGCGCTCAATGTGCTGTTCGCGAAGGTGGATACGGCGTGGTTCGGGCCGCTGCGGCTCTACGTGCCCGAACTCGCATCATTGAGTGCGGTCGCGGCCGTGCTGGCGCTGATCGCCGCGGTGTTTCTGTTCCGTCTGCATCGCGGCGTCATGACCACGCTCGCGATCTGCGGCGCGCTCGGCATCGCCTGGCACCTGCTTAATTAGGTTCTACGCCGGGACCATGGCCTTCAGCCGATCGACCGCCGCGTCGGGCGCCGTCAGAACCGGCGCGGATACGGCCGCGGATACCTTCGCAAGCGCCCGCGACGTGGAGAAGTGCGCGAGCATGATCGCGTCGCAGTCGGCTAGCTCGCCGGCGCGTGCCGCGACCAGCGTATTATGCGTCTCGGCATCGCCCTTGCGCAGCGCGTCCATGGCACCTTCGACGACGATCGTCCTCAGCGTCGCGTCGGCGCCGGTCTCGTGGACGAACTCGTCGAATTCCTCGGTCATCGTCGTCACGGAAGGCGCGAAAGTCGCGAGCATCCCGATCTTCTTGCCCTTCGTCAGTGCTTCGCGAAACATCGCTTCGTTGGGCTTCAGCACCGGCATCGGCAGCTCTCCCGCCATGCGCTCGATCGCCGGCCCGAAGGCGGAGCATGTGACCAGGATCGCATCGGCGCCGATGCGCTGCGCGTAACCGCCAAGCTCGATGAAGCGCTCGAACATGCGCGGCGTGAGATCCGGATCCTTGGCGCGGTCGATCGACAGCGCGTCATCGAGCAGATTGACCGCCTCCGCTTGCGGCCAGCGGGCGGCGAACGAGCGCTGTATGGGTTCCATCGCGACCGGCGTGCCGTGCAGCAGAACGATGCGGGGCTTCTTCGACATGGCGGAATTCCTGATCACTCAGTTGAGGCGCGAGACGAGGCCGCCGTCGGCGTAGGCCTTAGCGGCGGCGGGTGACGTCAGCGCGGCGAGCAACGCGGCCGCGCCTTCGGGATTGGCGGCATCGGTGAAGATCGCCGCGTCGAACGTCGAGATCGTCTGGATCTCCGGCGGAAAAGGACCGACGACATCGATGCCCGGCACCGTCATGAGCTCGCTCACCTGCTGGATCGCGAGTTCGGCCTCGCCGCTCGCAACCTTCTCGGCGGTGAAGCCCATCGGGATCACGACCGCATGCGCGTTGACCGCCTCGGCAATCCCGAGCCGCTCGATCAGCCCGGCGAAGTAGATGCCGCTCGCGCCTGCCTTCGAGTACGCGACGGCGCGCGCACCGACCATCGCGCGCTTGAAGGCGTCCACGGTCGCGATGTCGGGCCGCGCCGCACCTGCCGTCACGCCGACTCCGAGAACCGAATCCGCCAGTGTAACATGCGTGTCCTTGCGCACGATCCCCGCCTCGACCAGCTTCGCCATCGAGTTGTCGATGGCTATGATCATGTCGGCCCGCGCGCCCGCCTCGATCGACTTCATGATTGCCGCCGTCGGCCGCCAGTCGATGTCGAGGGTGTACCCCGTCTCGGCCTCGAACTTCGGCTTCAGCCAGCGGTTGACGGCAACCTCAACCGCGAGGCCCGCCATCACGCGGATGGTCTTGCTGCTGCTCGGCACGTCCTGATCCTTCACTCTCACTCGGCTTCCGGCATCACGTAGTTGAGTGGCAGACGGCCGCCGTCGGCGAATACCGTCGTGCCGGTCACATAGCTTGCCTGGTCGCTCGCCAGCCACGCGACGATTGCTGCGACTTCCTCGGGCTGGCCGATGCGGCCCATCGGCGTGCGCGAGAGCACCTTCTTCTTGAACGCTTCATCCTTCACCACGCCCGCGAGCAGCGGCGTCTGGATCGTACCCGGACCGACCGCGTTGACGCGAATGCCTTTCGGCGCCAGCGCGATCGCCATCGCCTTGGTGAGCTGAGCGAGGCCACCCTTCGAGATCGAATAGGCGACGTGATCGGGCAGCGCGAAGACCGAATTGACCGAGCTCATGTTGACGATCGCGCCAGTGCTCGCGGTGCTCCCGCCGTCGCGCGGGCCCTGCTTCACCATCTGGCGCGCGACGGCCTGCCCCGCCAGAAACGCACCCTTGAGATTGATGCGCAGGATGCGGTCGTACTCGTCCTCGGTGAGATCGAGGAACGGCACGTCGTCGACGACACCGGCGTTGTTGACGAGCACGTCGACACGACCGTGCAGCTCCAGCGCCTTGGCGACGAGATTGTGCACGTCGAGCTTTTCCGACACGTCGCAATCGACGAATTCGGCTGTGCCGCCCATCTTGCGGATGTCGGCCACGACGGCCTTGCCGGTCGTATCGTTGACGTCGGACACGATGACCTTGGCGCCCTCTTCGGCGATGCGTATCGCGCACGCGCGCCCGATCCCCTGCCCCGCACCCGTCACGATCGCAATTCTATCCTTGAGCAGCATCACCTTGGCTCCTTCAGCTATTCTTGTGCCGCGCCGCGCCGGACCGCATCGACGACGGCGATCGCCGACATGTTGAGCAGTCCGCGCACGGTGATCGACGGCGTGACGATATGAACGGGACGGGCCGCGCCGAGCAGAATCGGGCCGACAGCGACGCTTCCCGAGACGACCTTCAGCAGGTTGAAGGCGATGTTGGCCGCGTCGAGGCTCGGCATGACGAGCAGGTTCGCCGCACCCTTGAGCGCCGAATTAGGGAATATTTCCTCGCGGATGAACGAGGAGAGCGCGGCATCGGCGTGCATCTCACCCTCGACCTCGAGATCGGGCGCCCAGCCGCGCAACAGCTCGAGCACCTCGCGCATCTTCCGCGCCGACGCCGTGTCCTCCGAGCCGAAGTTCGAATGCGACAGCAGCGCCACCTTGGGTTCGATGCCGAAGCGGCGCACCTCGTCCGCCGCCAGCAGTGTGCTCTCGGCAAGCTGCGCGGGCGAGGGATCATAGGTCACGTAGGTATCGGTCATGAACAGCGGACCCGACGGCAGGATCATCGCCGACAGCGTCGAGAAGCCGCGCGCCCCGGACCTCAGGCCCACCACCTCCGAGACGTGGCGAAGCTGCGTCAGGTAGCGGCCGACGGCACCGCAGATCATGGCATCGGCCTCGCCACGGCGCAGCAGCAGCCCCGCGAGCACCGTCGAGCCGTTGCGCACCACGCGCTGCGCGTGCGACGGCGAGACGCCGCGGCGCTCGACGAGACGATGGTATTCGTCGGCAAGCGCAGGCATGCGGGGATCCGTTTCGGGATCGACGATGTCGACATCGACGCCGATCTTCATGCGCAGCCCGAGATGGGGCAGCATCCGGCGGATGTTTTCGCGCCGGCCGATCAGTATCGGATGCGCGATACCCTCGGCGACGAGCTGGGACGCCGCCTGAAGCACGTAAGGGTGATCGCCTTCGGCAAACACGAGGCGCTTGCGGCTCTCCTGCGAGGCGCGCTTGGCCGCGTCCATGATCGGCTTCATCACGAAGCCCGAGCGGAAGACGAAGCCGCTGAGCTTTTCGCGATAGGCGTCGAAATCGGTGATCGGCCGGGTTGCCACACCGGACTCCATCGCGGCCTTGGCGACTGCCGGGGCGATCTCGATAATGAGGCGCGGATCGAACGGCTTCGGCAGGATATACTCGGGCCCGAACACGAACGTCTCGGCGCTGTAGGCCGCGAGCACGATGTCCGAAGCCTCACTCTCGGCGAGGTTGGCGAGCGCGGTGACGGCTGCGGCCTTCATCGCCTCGTTGATCGTCGTCGCGCCGACATCCAGCGCGCCGCGGAAGACGAACGGGAAACAGAGGACGTTGTTGATCTGGTTCGGGTAGTCCGTGCGGCCAGAGGCGATGATCGCGTCGTCGCGCACCGCCTTGACCTCCTCCGGCATGATCTCCGGTGTCGGGTTGGCGAGGGCGAAGATGAGCGGCTTCGGCGCCATGGTCGCGACCATCTCGCGGCTCACGATGCCGGCTGCCGACAGGCCGAGGAAGACATCGGCGCCCTCCATGATCTCGGCGAGCTTCCGCTTGTTGGTCTTCTGCGCGTAGATCGCCTTATAGGGGTCCATCAGCGCCGTGCGGCCCTCGTAGACGACGCCCTCAATGTCCGCGATCCAGATGTTCTCGCGCTTGACGCCGAGCACGCAGAGGAGCCCGAGGCACGCGAGCGCGGCGGCGCCGGCGCCCGAGCACACGAGCTTGACCTCGCCGAGCGGCTTACCCACCAGCTTGAGACCGTTGAGGATGCCCGCCGCGACCACGATGGCGGTGCCGTGCTGGTCGTCATGGAAGACCGGGATCTTCATCCGCGCCTGGCGCTGGCGCTCGATCTCGAAGCACTCGGGCGCCTTGGTGGC